>Ga0157379_10002663_pt1 | contig 15042 bp, 11 predicted proteins | sample S25metaG_FD_121802 | JGI IMG/M metagenome (GOLD analysis project Ga0157379, IMG submission 121802) | Switchgrass rhizosphere microbial communities from Kellogg Biological Station, Michigan, USA - S2-5 metaG | ecosystem: Host-associated > Plants > Roots > Rhizosphere > Soil | place: USA... | reverse complement strand
GGCGCCACCAGGCGAGACCGCGCCCCACCGGGCCAGAAAGCCTGGTGAGGCGCCCCTACGCCAGCCTCACGTGGTCGACTCCCCCCGGCGCGCCACGCGCAGCTCGGTCAGTTCGGTCTCCGCCGCGTCGCGCGCGGGCGCCTCGCCGGGGTTGTGGTCGAGGTGGGAGGGGGAGCTGCTGCGTGCGACGAGCGTGCGGGCGACCGCCAGCTCGCTGGTATGGGTGAATCTGCGGTAGATCCGCGCCTCGTCGACGACCAACCCGTCGGCTTCGCAGAGCACCTCGGGATTGGCCGCCAGGCCGATCAGCCGTGATGTACGCGCGGTCAGCTCGTCGAGCGGCAGGAAGCTGTTGCCCTGCTGCTCCGCCTCGCCGAGCACGTAGACGGCAGCGGCTTGGGCGCGGCGGCTTGACTCCGGCGGCACATCGGCCGCGAGGGCGATCTTGTCGGCGCGGGCGAAGCCGACGCCGTCGACCTCGGTCAGCCGGTAGGGGTCCTCGTGCAGAACCGTCATCGAGCTCTCGCCGAAGCGAGCGTGGATCGGCGCCGCCAAGTGGGCAAGGCCGTGGGGAGCGAGCTGCACGTGCAGGTCACGCACGGCGCGACTCGCGTGCCAGGACTCGGTCGCCTCCGCCGCCTGATCGGCGCTGACGCCGCGCAGCGAGCTGAAAGCCGCGTGCGGGTCGGCCGCGATCGCCCCCAGCACCCCCTCGCCGTGTTCGTCGACGAGTCGCTCGGCCCGGGACGGACCGATGTGCCGCAGGGTCGTCAGGTAGGCGATCTGCCCTTCACGATCGGCGGGATCAAGCGGCAGCGCTCCCCGCGCCCGCAGCTGGCGCCCGTAGCGGCTGTGGGTCTGCCACTCGCCGCTGATTTCGGCCCGATCGCCGGCACCGAGGTGGGCGACGGGGCCAACCAGGGCGAACCCTTCGCCCGACTCGACCTCCTGCACCTCAAGCACCGCGTAGCCGTCGTCCTCGGCGCGGAAGATCACCCCGAGCACTTCCACCGTGGTGGAGTAGGCCGTCGCGTCAGCGCCGAAGAGGGTAGCCGTGCCGTTCACAGAGGCAAAGCTAGCCTGCGGTGAAGATGGGCAATCCGTCAAAAGCCGGACTCTGCGAGAGCTGCATGCACCAGCAGTTGGTGCCGAACACGCGCGGGTCGGTCTTTTCCCTCTGCCAGCGCTCGCGCACCGACCCGCGCTATCCGCGTTACCCGCGGCTGCCCGTGCTCACCTGCCCCGGCTACGAGCGGCGCCGGGCGGGGGAGGATTCGGGGCTTGGCTCAGGTTGAGGTGGCCATCGGGTCGGCAACACCGAGCTTGGAGATTTCCGGCGCCTCGTAAGAACCGCCCGGCACGCCGCCGACGATCAGCAGGCGGATGCCCTCGTCGCCCGGCCAGACCTTCCGCTTGATGCCGGAGGCGACGCGGGCGATGTGCTCGGGGTCGAGCGGAAAGCGCTCGCCATCGATCTCGATCTCACCGCCGCCGCGCAGGGCGGTGAAGACCTCTTCCTGGCCGTCTTCGGCGTGGTCGTGCTCGGGGTAGTTCTCGAAGTTGGGCGGCAGGTCGATCACCTGGATGCCGAACGCCTCGACTTCCAGTTCCGCCCGCACCCGCTTGAAGGCGCCGAGGTAGACGGCCTCCATGTCGTCGATTTTCTTCACCGCGTGTCCCGCCATGTTTCGCCTCCTGAAGTCGTTTTGCGCACCGATTGGAGCGCGCCGGGCAGCGTAGCTCATAAACGAACGTTCGTGCTTTTTGTAGACTGCGGGTCGTGACACCGGTGACCGAGACAACTCCAGGTGGAGTCGTGGAGAGGGACAACGGCAAGGGCGCGGTCACGCGGGCGGCGATCCTCGCGCGCGCTCTCGATCTCGCTTCGGTCGACGGGCTCGAGGGGCTGACGATCGGCCGCCTCGCCAAAGAGCTGGAGATGAGCAAGAGCGGCCTCTTTGCCCACTTCGGCTCCAAGCAGGAGCTGCAATTGGCGACGGTGGGCGCGGCGGCGGAGCGCTTCCGCGCGGCGGTGATCGAGCCGGCGCTGGAGGCGCCTGACGGAGCGCCGCGGCTGCGGGCGATCGCCGATGCCTATCTGGCCCACCTCGAGGACGACGACTACTACCCCGGCGGCTGCTTCTGGGCGGCCACTTCCGCGGAGTACGACGACCGCCCCGGCCCGGTCCACGATGCGATCGCGGGGGCACTCGACACTTGGCTCGGCGCATTGGAGCACCAGGCTCAGGTTGCCGGATCGCCCGACCCCGGCCGCTTCGCCTTCGAGCTCTACGCGGTGGTGATGGGCGCCAATTCCCGCTTCCGCATGGCCGGCGACCCGATCGTCTTTGCCTACGCCCGCGAGGCAATCGACCGCCTGCTGGCGGAGCTGCCCGGTAACCCGCGCCGGGGCTCAGTCGAGCAGGCCGACCTGGCGCAGGATTGAGACCGAGTCTGAATAGACGTCCTTGCGCTTGATCAGACCGTTCTCGAAGGGGATCACGTCGACGCCCTCCCAGCTCACCGTGCGGCCGCTTGGGCGACGCTTCGATCTCGCCGCGGCGCAGCGCCTGCGAATGCGTCGCCGTTGCCGTCCACTCCTGCGTCACCACGCCATCGCGCACGTAGAGCCTGCGGGTCTCAAACCGCATGTCGGGCCAGGATTCGAAGATCTTGGCAATGTGGCCCCGCACCTCCCCGGCGCTGGCACTCTCGCCCGCGGTGTGGTTGGCGAAGACCATGTCCGGGGCGTGCATCGCCATGATCGCGTCGAGGTCCTGCGCGTTCCAGGCCTCGTTGTAGCGGCCGATCGCCTCACTCAGCGCCTCGATTCCGTCAGGGTTGGTCACCCCCCTGCCTCCGCATGCTTATCGATTGCCTGGCGTACTTCTTGCGAGGACCGGCACAGCTCGAACTCCCAACGCCCAAGCTCCCCCCAGTGGTTGACCGCCTCGAGCCAGCGATGAGTGGCGGTCAACTTGGCGTCGTCCTTCTCGGTCTTGCGCCCCTTCCCCTCAAGGAGCAGGCTGATGTCATTGTCGAGGCGGACGATGAAGTCCGGTCTGTAGTGGGCGCTCGACCCCAAGTAGCGGTAGGGAATGTCGAAGAAGAGGCGATCGTTCTTGGCGTAAGAAATGACCCTCGCGCTTTGCTCCAACACCGCGGCTATTTCCGCCTCCAGCTTTGAATCGCAGACGACGTGGGAGATATGGGACTTTTGTGTCGCCTCGCAGGGCTTGATCGTTTGAAAATCGCAGTCGCTTGACCCCACCGGCTCGTACTCGTTGAGGATCGGAATCAATGATTGGTGCTGTTCCGAGCGGAGGGCGGCAATGGTCCGCTCGCGCAGCAGGCTGACGTAGCGGAGGTTTCCCAGCTCGCGAGGATCGACGCCGTCGGCGTAAACCACCTTCTCGCCGACCACTGACTGCACGAGCTGCATGATTCGCGGAAAGAGCCAGGGCTTCTCGAGCTGTCCGACGATGTCGGCGGCAACCCTGTAGTAGAGCCGCTGCATGCGGAAGCGCTCGTAGGCGAGGCTCCGATCCTGGGTTGCGCCACCCAGGCCGCGACCAGGTTGGCCGATCTCAAACTCCACGTAGACCGACGTCGGATCGTTTTCGGCCGAGATCGCTATCGGCTCGATCGCATCGAGGTCGACGGTCACGTCGTCACCGATCTCCTGGATGATCTGCTCGACTCGGGGGAAGCGCAGTCGCATCGCCTCGCGCTCAATCAGGCTCCGGACCCTCGTCGTCTTGGGTGGGGCCACGGGCTTGCGCGCTCCGGCCCGTACAAACGGCAGGAGCTGGAAGGGCACCCCGTATACGTCGACAAACTCCGGCTCTGAAAGGTCGGTGTAATCGGTCCGTCGCAGGCCCCTGCCGACGACCTGCTCGCAGAGGAGTTGCGATTGGAATGCACGTAGACCGAGGATCTGGGTGACGTTGCGGGCATCCCAGCCCTCGGAGAGCATCCCGACCGAGATCAGGCAGCGGATCTGCTCGCCTGGCTCTCCCGGTTTGCCGACCGTCGCGACGATTTCACGCAGGCGCTCGGCGGCGTCACCGGCGCTCTCGCCCTCATCCCGGATCTCCGCGGTCTCGAGCAGCTTCGAGTCAATGCGCAAGGTGTTTCTTTCCCCGTCGCGGTTCTGAAACCAAGGTCCGGCCCGGCCCTTATCGGCGATGTATTTCTCGAGCACCGTGGCAAGCTTGATCTCGTTGCAGACCACGATCATCACCGGCGGCACGCCGGCGTACTCATCACTCGGCACCTCGGCCCAGGCTTTTAAGGTCTGCTCCCATTGGCCGGCGAGCTGCTGCAGCGGTCCGTCCACCTCGTTCAGATAGTCGTAGACCGGCGCTCCCTCATCCTCGGGATCGTCACCTCGTTTGGGGGCGACCCGCTTGACGTGTTCCCAGAGGTTTCGGTACTTCGGAATTGCGTAGCCGGCGTTGTCATCCGTCGGGATGCGCGGAATCTTCACCAGGCCGGACTCGATTGCGTCGACGAGTCCAAAGTCGGAGACCACCCACTCAAACGGCCGCCAGGCCCGTTCGCCGCCGACTGCGCCGGGGTACATCGGCGTTGCTGAGAAATCGACCGCACGGAGAATCTCGCGGCTTTTGTTGATCCGTGCCAGGCCGTCGATCCAAACTGTCGCCTGCTCGAGCTCTTTTTTCTCTTCTCCTTTGGCGGTCAAGTCGGGAGGGGGGCGCCAGGCATGGTGCGCCTCATCGTTGAGCACCATGATCCTGCGCTTGTCGCCGAGATCAGCGAGCACTCGGCGGGCGAAGGCGGTGTCGGACTCCGGTCCGCGGCGCAAGACCCTGTACCGCCGCTCCTCCTTGGGCGCAAGCTGGTGCCAGTTGACGACCATTACCCTCACTTGCCCGAACAGGGTTGAGTAGGTGCCTGGTATCAGGTCGAATCCCGCGTAGGCGCTTTCCGGATCTGCCGGCAGGAGCCCATCCTTTCCGCGCAGGCGCTCCTTGACCGTTAGGTTTGGACAGACGACGAGGAAGGCGTCAGCGAAGCGGCGATCTTGCCTGCTCGCGCGCTTGTTGATTCCCGACCAGGCAATCGTCATTGCCATCACCAGCGTCTTGCCGGCGCCGGTTGCCAGCTTCACCGCCCACCGGACGTAGTCCTCATGGCTGACGAGGTCGAGCCCCTGGCGGCGATCCCCGCCCGCCTCGGTGAGGAAAGCGATTGTTTCGATTGCCTCCCGCTGGGCGAAGAAGGGGCGCAGCTCGCGCTCGGGGTCGAACCAATGGTCAAACAGCTCCTTGGTCACGGGTGTTGCGCCGGGGTATCCGCTCTCGCGCCACTCCTTGACGCGATCTCGAATCAGATTGACGTGGTCGAGTCGAACGACCTCGTCGGTGATGCGGAGCTGCTCGCCTTTGGGTGCTGGGGGGATGTATCCAGCGACGCGACGTCCCTCGGCTTTTTGGGGTGCACCTTCACCGAAGTCCCAATGGTGCGTGGGTTCGTCGAAGGCGTCGTTGATTATCGGGTTGGCGTCGACTACCTGGCCAAGTTGCAGCTCGGCTCTCGCGGCTGTCGCCCTTTTTGTCACGGCGCTTGGCCGGCGGCGACCGGGATGATCCGCTCGCTCGTGGAGCCGGCGTCATCAATTACACGCACCGCCACTTTGCCGGATTTCGGTGAGGAAAACGGCAGGCTCTCGAAGGAGTGGAGCTTGGCAATCGCCTCCTCGTCGACGGCCCCCCGCAGCGCTTTGCCGAGCGGCTCCCACGCGTTGTTCGCGGTGAAGAACGCTTGATTGGCGTGGAAAACGGTGCCGTCATAGTCGGTGTCGAGTAGCCAGCAGGCAATTTGCTCGCGGTCCCGGGAGACGACCTCACCGGTCGCCGCGTCGAAGGTGTCCATGCCCAGCACTTGGACGAAGAAGTCGCCGTCTTCCTCGCGCACCTCCACCTCGGGCGAGGAGAAGAGGCGGAACGTCTGGCTTGCTTTTGTCTGCTTGAGCAGATCGCCGAGCAGCAGATCCGGGTTGGCCTCAAGCAGCGCGACCTGCACACGCCCGCGTTTGCCCGGCGCCAGATACTCCTGCGCCTCGGCTGTCGCCGAGAATCCGGCGAAGACGATCAGTTTGTAACCGGGTGCCTCGGCCAGCGCGTCGTCCACCTGCACCGGAGTGATCGGCCCGTGGCGCGGTCCAAGCGAGACGGCAAACGGCTGCTCGGAGTCATCCGCGTCGACGAATGTGCCCTCCGCATGCAAGACCTCGCCGCCCGCAATGGCAGTGAGCGATACCACCTCCGCGGGCTTGCCCTGCTGTCGGGGAATGCCTTGCTGGCGGAGTGCTTCGAGCAGAATCGTGACGTGGTCCGCTGCGGCTTCGGGGTTAGAGGTTTCGCTGCCGTCTGCACTGTATGGGTCGATTGAATAGCGTGAGAGCCCCTCGACGGTGAATGGACCCGAAACTCGAATCTTGGAACGGTCGAGCCTCGGCTGGTCGTAAAGGACCTCGTCCTCGGGATCTCTGCCGTAGCCAATCGAGCTGGCGGTGATCCTCTTCAGGGTTTCATGCTCGAGCCCACCATCGATACCGCGAGCCTCGTTTTGAAGATGGTAGAAGTCGAACTTTGCGGTCAGTAGCCGCTCGCGCGCGATTGCGAGAGCGACGCGACTTGTGTCGATGGTGATCCATCGCCGTCCGAGCTTCTCCGCGGCCCATGCGGTCGTTCCGGATCCACACGTGGGATCGAGGATCAGGTCGCCCGGGTCGGTGGTCATCGCAACGACTCTCTCTACGATCTTCTGATTTGTCTCGACGACATACGCTTTCTTACGCCCACGAGATCCGGCTTGGCCGGTATCGGTCCAAACATTCGTGTAAGGCACGGCTCCAAAGTCGTCGTGAAAGCGAACGTAAGCGAGACTTTTCCCGCGCTTGGCAAGTCGATTGGCCCCGGCAAGCCCCTCCATGCCGTCGATCCGAAGAAGCCAGTGACGGTTGGCGCCAGGGTGGTAAGTATTCTTTTCGAACTCGAAGTCGACGGTCTTCGGCTCGCTGAAACCCTCGGAAGTTGCATCACCGAGGCGATAAATGCGGCCGCCCTGAGCGGTGACGAGGGCGGGGTTCTGACGCTCGCGATCAGTCATCGCTCGACGAGTTCCGTCCGGAAGCTCTACAAGCTTGTAGTCGGGATCCTCAACTGGGTCAGGTCGAGGCCTGAAAAGCTTGTGAAACTTGACGGAGGATCGATCTCGGGCATACCAAAGGAGATAGTCAGCGACGTCGGGCAAGAAGTCAGTTCTCTCCTGCGACGTCTTTGTCACCGTGATAGTTGGGCATGCATTCTGACGCCCGAATATTTCGTCGAGCAAAACCCGCGCGAGATGGAGATTCTCTGGGCCAATCTGGACGATGATCGAGCCTTCGTTGTGAAGCAGGTCTCGCGCGATTACCAGTCGAGAGCGCAAGTAGGTTAGGTAGGAATGAATCCCCAGTTCCCAGGTGTCCCTATAGGCCTGTATTTGCTCGGGCTCTCGAGTGAGGTCCGCATCACGATCTTTTACTGCAGTTGATCTCACGCTTTGCTGGAAATTGGACTTGAAATTGATGCCGTAGGGTGGATCGATATAGATCAGTTGGACACGTCCACCGAGGTGCTCGCGCTCCAACAAGCTGGTCATGGCGATTTCGGAGTCGCCCAGGATCAAGCGATTGACCCAGTCCATCTCGTGCTCGTAGAACTCGATCGCGTCGGAGCGGTCTAGTTCGGGGTCGCCGAAGAGGTCCAGTTGGGCGTCCTCGCGCTTGGCAGCCCGCACGATCGCCTCGGCTGCCAACCGCTCGTGGATGTGAATCGAAGGTGCCTCGACTTCGAGCTGTGCGGCGTGATCCTTGCCGGCCCACCAGAGCTCTGGAGGCAGGTGAGGGTCGTAGTCGAACTTGCGGGTCGGGACCTCGTCGAGGTCCTCACGCGCCAAGGCCGCGGGCGGGTTGTTGAGCCTCGTCCGCTCCTTGTGTCGGTAGTCGTCGACCTGCTTTGGTTTCGCTTTCCGCGCCAAATTCAATTCCCTCCAGGAGGTTTGCCCGCTGGCGTGCCCGGTGCAGCCTACGCCAGGGCGCCCCGGTCAAGCCGGGGGTCGGCGTATGTGTAAGAGCCGCAGATTCCCGCCAGGTCGCAGCGTTCACAGGTCTTCAGTCGACCGGCGTCGTTAGCGCCCTGTGGGGTCCGGGCAAAGTCGTTCGTACGCATCTGCTGAGCCGCGAGCCGCACGGCATCGGCCGCGCTATCGAGCATCTTCTCGGTGACGGCCTCAACCTTCGGATTGTCGAGATCGTCGAGGTTGTCGACGACAACATGGGTTGGCGTCTCGCCTGTGGCCTGCCTGTAGCCAAGGGCGTACAGCCGAAGTTGCAGTGCCGTTATCTCTTCCTGCTGGGTGCGGTCGTTCGACTTGAAGTCGATGACGACCACCTCATTGGTCGACTTGCGACGGATGAGGTCGATCCGCCCGTTGACCGCGACTCCCTGTCCCAGCTCAATCTCGACCGGGTGCTCGGCATGCTCGATGTCATCAAACGTCGCCTCGCGTGCCGCGATATAGGCGCGTACCCGCCGAATTCCTGAAGCGGTCAGCTTCTTCTCCAGCTCGGGATAGCTGTATCGCAGGTTGAGGTGCCTGCGCACAAGCTCCTCCGCCGTCGTCTCGGAGGTATCGCCGCCGCGGAGCGCGCGGTCATGGAGCTCGAAGAGGGCGTCGTGGAGGCCCTTGCCGTAGCCGAGAGCCTCGGCCAACGGAGGATTGAAGCCGTAGAGAAACCGCAGCTTGAACGAGTAGGGGCACTCGTATGCGTAGCGAAGCTCCGAGAAGCTGAGCAATACGTCCTCAAGCCCTTCGCGGGGCGCGGAGGCGATCTTCCTGGGCTCGCCCGCGGGATCTGGGGGGCCGGCCGCTTCCAGAGCTTGCATCGCCTCCTGCCAAAACGGCGCCGGTTTCCTCCACGCTCTCTTGCCCGTTGGGTATTCGGCTCGAGTCAGGGTGAGGTACTTCTTCGCCCGCGTGCAGGCAACGTAGAAGAGACGACGCTCATCTCGCTCCCCACCTTCGTAGTCACTCTTGTTGCGGACTGCCTCCTCGGGGATTACCGACCAGGGAGAGCGCCCTCCGGGCTTCTTCGGCGGAAATCTGCCAACGGTGAGGCCGGGAACGAACACGGCCGGCCATTGCAGGCCCTTGGCCTGGTGGATGGTCAATATCTGCACGGCGTTTGGCGTCACATAGCGAGCGTCAACCCAACCCTCTGGGTAAATCGACTCCGCTTGGTGCTCGAGGAAGCCAGCAAACTGGCCGTACTTGAAGCCGGGCTCACTTTTAAAGTAGATCTGCTCGAAGTCCGAGATCACCTGCGAGAACCGGCCTAGGTTGTAGTAGACGACCTCGGAGCGCTCATGTCCGTGTGCCGGCGAGGCACCGGCGATCTTCTCCTCGCGAAGCTCCAGCGCATCGAGGAAACGGAGGAACGAGCGTTGGAGGTTGTAGATCCCGAAGCGGCCCGAGCCGTCGGCGATGCTGGCCTGATCCTCAGCCGCGATCTTCACCGCGCGCTGGATGTCATCGCTGGAGAGTCCGAGCTTTGCCTTGCGCCAGACCCCGCGAAGGGCCTTTTCGTCTGATTTACCCGCCAGGAAGTAGAAAAGCTCTCGTGCCGCGCTGGCCTCGTCGGCGTCAAAGAGGCTTGAGACACCGGCAACCACATAGGGCACCTTGCGTTGCTCCAGCGCTTCGACGATGGCCGGAATCAGCCGCTTGACACGGACGAGAACGGCGATGTCGTTAAAAGCAAGCCCCCGCTCCTCGGCGTCAAGTTGGTCGTAAAAGGGAGTGCCGATGAGTCGCTCGATTTTTGCGGCAATGTGCGAGGCCTCATCGCCGGGGTCGTCGAAGGAAGTTGGCATCTCGATATCGCCCTCTTCAAACGCCTGATTTTCGGCGGATCGCATCGTCTTCTCGAGGCGATCCGGATCGTTTCGGTCGATCACCCCCCGGGCGAGGTCGACGATCCCCCGGCTAGAGCGGAAGTTCTTCTCGAGTCGTTCAACCTCAACCGCTGGATAGCGATCGACAAAGCCGAGAATGTTCGAGGCGGAGCTGCCCCGCCAGCCATAGAGGACCTGGTCGTCATCGCCGACGACTGTCACCTTTGCGCCCAGCGCGGCCAACTGACGCACGAGCCGCTCCTGGAGTGGATTGATGTCCTGATACTCATCCACGGTCAAGTGGCGAACCTGACCGCCAACCCGATCGCGGAAGTCTGGATCTTCCTCGAGCAGGGCGACCGCCTCGCTCATGATCGCAGTGAAATCGAAATACTTGGTTTCGGCGAGGCGTCCGCAGTAACGGTCCAAGCACTCCCCGGCGGGTGTGCCATCGAGCTTGGAGAGGTCAACGTCTCCCTCGCGAAGGATCGACATCAGCTCAGCGAAGGTCTTCGCGTCGTGGTAGGAGTGCCAGCCGAGGACCTCGGTCAGCCCTACCTTCCTGCAGGCGCGCGTGATGAACAGGCGCTGTTGGACGTCGTCGAGGACGTTGTAAGCAAGTGAGTCGAAGCTGTGGCGCTGGAGCAGCTCAAGGCAGTAGCCATGGATCGTGCCTACATAGAGGTCGGCGAGCCCCTCGCGGGTGCCGTTGCGCTCCTCGAAGATTCCACCGATTCTGTCCTTCAGCTCCGCTGCTGCCCGCTCATTGAAGGTGAACGCGACGACGTTCTCGGTCGCGACATCGGGCAGCGCCAGCTGATCGACGACTCTTTCAGCGACGCGCTGGGTCTTGCCGGCGCCGGCACAAGCGATGAGTTGCATGTTGCCCTGGCCCAAACTCACGTGAACGAATTATAAAAGGCAAGTTTTCGATTCTTTTCAACCCAAAATTCACGTCGCTAGGGTGTCCCGGGACAGAATTCGCGTCGAGGAGGTCGCAATGGACGTCGGGATTGGATTGCCGAACGCGGTACCGGGGACGAGCGGGGCGGAGCTGACCGAGTTCGCACGACGCGCCGATGCCCGTGGCTTTTCCAGCCTGGGCGCAATCGATCGAGTCGTCTACGACAACTATGAGCCGCTTATGGCACTTGCCGCCGCGGCAGCGGTGACGGAGCGGATCGGCCTCTGCACCTCGGTGCTGCTCGCACCGCTGCGGACCAATCCGACCGACCTAGCCAAGAAATCGCTCAGCCTCAACGCTCTTTCCGGCGGCCGCTTCACCCTCGGCGTCGGTCTCGGCGGTCGTGAGGACGACTACGAGGCGAGCGACGTACCGATGCGCGCTCGCGGCAAGGCGCTCGATGCCGCGCTGGAGCGCATCAGGGAGGTCTGGGAGGACGATGAAATCGGCCCCTCCCTGCATGGGTCTCCGAGTCTGGTGGTGGGTGGCAGCGTCGACGCCTCCTTTACTCGCGCCGCGCGCTTCGGCGACGGCTGGATCGCCGGAGGCTCGCCGCCCGACGAATACGCCGGCCTGGCGGAGAAGGCAAAGGCCGCCTGGGCCGAGGCCGGCCGCGAGGGCGAGCCGCGCCTGATGGGTCTCGCCTATTACTCGCTCGGTGACAACGCCGAGGCGGAGGCCGAGGCCTACCTGGGCGATTACTACGCCTTCCTTGGCGGGGAAGTGGCGGGCTACATAGTCGCCGGTGCGGCCAAGGATGCCGAGACGGTCAAGCAGCGCGTGGCGGCTTTCGACGAGGCGGGTTGTGGTGAGCTGATCCTCTTTCCCTCTTCGAGCAACCCCGATCAAGTCGACTTGCTCGCCGACGCCGTCGGGCTGTAAGTCGCCGCGGCACCGTGGCGGACGATCTGCCAATCATCCTCTTCTCCTCGGCCGGGGAGATGGAGGAGTGGCTCGAAGGCAATCATGCCGGCAGCGAGGGAATCTGGCTGAAGATCGCCAAGAAGGGGTCCGGGATCGCCAGCGTCACCTACGCCGAAGCGCTGGAGTTGGCGCTCTGCTTCGGCTGGATCGACAGCCAGAAGCGCGGCTTCGACGAGAAGTATTTCCTGCAGCGCTTCACGCCACGGCGCCCGGGCGGCAAGTGGTCGCAGATCAATCGCGAGAAGGCGGAGGCGCTGATCGCCGCCGGGGCGATGCGCGCGGCCGGCCTGGCAGAGGTGGAGGCGGCCAAAGCTGACGGCCGCTGGGACGCTGCGTACGCCGGCCAGCGCACAGCCAAGGTGCCTGGTGATCTACAGCGCGAGCTCGACCGCAGCAAGGCGGCGGCCGATTTCTTCGCCGAGCTCGACAGCGCCAACCGTTACGCGATCCTCTACAGGCTGGAGGACGCGAAGAAGCCCGAGACGCGCGAGCGGCGCCTGCGCAAGTTCGTCGCGATGCTGGAGCGGGGCGAGAAGATCCACTAGGGCCCGTCGGGCCTCCGTAGACTCGCCCCGATGGATCGCGACCTGCTCCAAAGCACGCTCACCACTGCGGGCGAGCCCGCCTATCGTGCCGCCCAGGTCTGGGAGTGGGTGGCGCGCGGGGCGAGCGACTACGACGAGATGACGAATCTGCCGGCGGCGCTGCGCGCTCGGCTCGAGGGGGCGGTGCCGCTCTCGACGCTTACACTGGCGGCCGAGGCCAAGTCCGACGACGGCACGGTCAAGGCGCTCTTCCATACCGCCGACGGCCGCGCGATCGAGGCGGTATTGATGCGCTACCGCGACGGACGACGCTCGGTCTGCCTCTCCTCGCAATCGGGCTGCCCGCTCACCTGCACCTTTTGCGCCACGGGAAAGATGAAGTTCGGCCGCAATCTCAGCGCCGACGAGATCCTCGACCAGGCGCTGCACTTCCGCCGCCAAGAGCAGATCGACCACGTCGTCTTCATGGGCATGGGGGAGCCGACGATGAACCTCGATGCCGTGCTCGGCGCCTGTGAGCGGTTGCCCGACCTCGGCGTTACCCACCGCCGCACTGCGATCTCCACCGTCGGCTGGGTGCCGGGGATCGACCGCCTCGCCGAGTGCGAGATGCCGGTCAGCCTGGCGCTCTCCCTGCACGCTCCCAACGACGGCCTGCGCTCGCAGTTGATGCCGGTCAACGATCGCTACCCGCTGGCTGAGGTGCTGGCTGCCTGCGAGCGCTACCGGGCCCGGCGCCGGCGCAAGGTCTTCGTCGAGTACGTGATGCTCGACGGCGTCAACGACCATCCCGAGCACGCCCGCGAACTGGCTGCTCTGCTCGACTCCCGCGCCTACAAGGTCAACCTGATCCCTTACAACCCGACCGGCGCCTACGACGGCTCCCCGCCGGAGCAGATCGAGCGCTTCCGCGCGATCCTCGCCGAGCACCGCCTCACCGCGACCGTGCGCCTCACCCGCGGCCGCGACATCGACGCCGCCTGCGGCCAACTCGCCGCCGCTCGGGCCTGACTGCGGACCGCACCAAATTTCCGGTCTGCGGGGCGGGATTGACGCAGTTTGGGGTTTTGGCTGGGTAGCCAGTTACGATTCGGCAGTGCCCGCAGGGACTGCCACGAAGCTCCCGCCTCACGTCGACCCGCCAAAGCAACTGAGCGCCAACCCCGTCGTCCGTGTGCTCGACGACGTGCGGGCCGAGGCCCGGGTCCGTTTCCGTGGTTCCTACCCGCCGGGGCCACAGGACTTCAGCTTTGGGCGGACGTTGGAGGCGGCGCGCGATCCGCTTCCGCTACTGCTCGGTCTCTACGAGGAGCACGGACCGATCTTCAGCGTCCGCCTCCTGCACAGCCCGGTGATCTTCATGCTCGGGCCGGAGGCGAACCACTTCGTCACCGTCGCCCATCCGGAGAACTTTCACTGGCGTGAGTCGAGCTTTGGCGACCTAATCCCGCTGCTGGGCGATGGCCTATTGACGATCGACGACGCCTACCACGACCGCGCCCGGGAGATCATGATGCCCGCCTTCCACCGCGAGCAGGTCGCGGCCTCGGTCAAGGCGATGGTCGCCGAGGCGACGCCGGCGATCGAGCGCCTGCGTCCCGGCGAGGTGGTCGACGTCTACGAGTGGATGCGGAACCTGGCGATGCGGATCGCTATGCGGGCCCTGCTCGGCCTCGATCCCGACGAAGCGGGCAAGGGGGCGGCTGCTGCCGAGCACTTCGAGCGAGCGCTCGGCTTCTACGGCATCGACTTCCACCTGCGCCTGCTGCGCGGCCCCGGCTCGCCCTGGTCGAAGATGACCCGCTCGCGCGCCGTGCTCGACGAGATCGTCTACGGCGAGATCGCCCAACGCCGCGCCGATCCCGACGAGAGCCGGATGGACATCCTCAGTCTGCTCGTCGGGGTGCGCGACGAGGCAGGGGAGGGCTTCACCGACAAGGAGATCCGCGACCAGGTGATGACCCTGATGTTCGCCGGTCACGACACCTCGACCTCGACCCTCACCTTCATGATGCACGAGCTCGCGCGCCACCCCGACGTGCTGGCCAAGCTCTGCGAGGAGCAGGACCGCGTGCTTGACGGCTCGGTGCCGGACATCGAGCGGCTTGAGCGCGAGATGCCGTACCTGGACATGGTGCTCGACGAGGTCCTGCGACTCTACCCGCCGGCCTGGATCGGCCCGCGCCGGGCGGTGCGCGACTTCGAATTCGGCGGTCACCGGGTTTCGCGCGGTGCCTATGTCAACTACTGCTCCTGGGCCAGTCACCGCATTCCCGAGGTCTTCCCCGAGCCCGAGGCCTTCATCCCGGAGCGCTTCGAACGCGAGCGCAAGGCGGCCTTGCCGCGCGGCGCCTACGTGCCCTTTGGCGGTGGGCGGCGGATCTGCATCGGCAAGCGCTTCGGCCAGACCGAGGTGAAGTTGGTGGCCACGATGCTGCTTCAGCACCTGCGGCTCGACGCGATGCCGGGGCGGACGATGACCGTGCGCCAGATGCCGACCCTTTCGCCCAAGGGCGGCCTGCGCATGCGCGTGTTGCCGCGCGGGTAGCCTGCCCGCAGCGATGCGGGCGCTGGTCATCTCCGATACCCACTTCGGGGCCTGGACGGGCCGCGACCTGCTGCGCGAGGAGTTCTTCCTCGAGCG
>Ga0157379_10002662_pt1 | contig 15043 bp, 16 predicted proteins | sample S25metaG_FD_121802 | JGI IMG/M metagenome (GOLD analysis project Ga0157379, IMG submission 121802) | Switchgrass rhizosphere microbial communities from Kellogg Biological Station, Michigan, USA - S2-5 metaG | ecosystem: Host-associated > Plants > Roots > Rhizosphere > Soil | place: USA... | reverse complement strand
CGCCTTCGGTTGCCTTGCGCTCTCCCCTTGAATGGCGTGGGCGATCAGCTCCTTGCCAACGCCGGGCTCGCCTTCGATCAGAACGGGAAGGCTGCAATTGGCAGCTCGTATGCCAAGCTTAACGACTCTGGCCATGGCCTGGCTGCCGGCAATCAGGTCGACGAAGCCGAGCTCCCCATTCGCCGAGGCTTTGACGCGGACCAGCTCGCCGGCGAGGGCCTCGATCTTGAGCGCGTTTTTGACCGAGACTTCCAGACGCTCGGGGCTCACCGGCTTGACCACGAAGTCGACGGCGCCGGCGCGCATTGCTGCTAAGGCGATGTCGCTACGGCCCTGGGTTGTCTGCACAATGACCGGAGGCTTGCGCGCCAAGGACCGCATTGCCTCAAGCACGGCCATGCCGTCGGTGCCTGGCATAACGAGGTCGAGGAAAACGAGGCAAATGTCTCCGGCGGCGTCGTTGTGAAGCGCGGCGAGGGTCTCGTCGCCGCTCTTGGCCATGTCGACGCCATAGCCGAACTGCTTGATGGCTTCTTCGAGAATAAGAGATTGAACAGGGTCGCTGTCGGCGACCAGTATGCGCTTGGGCATGACGCAGACTCGATACAGTTGCGCGAAACGCTACAGTGCGGGAGGACAGCGGCCCAAAGCCTGCGCGCGGGCTCGAAGGAAGGCTGCTCCTGTGCCAAAACTGTGCAGCGGAAGGGTAAATATCCCCTTTAGCTCGGTTCGATTTTGGTGAGGCTGTGGTTCTGATGCCCTCCAAAATGCCGAGAAGGCATGGTCTATGGCCTTGCGAGTGCGGCGTCCCTCTCCCACACTAACAGACCATTGCCGCCAATCTCATGAGGACCTGAAGACACCGATGCTGCCCAAACTGACCGCATGGCCGGAGCACCCTGTTTTCGCTGCGACTGCCGCCGCCAAAGCTAAGACGAAGCACCCACCGGCGGCCGCCGGAGGCAAGCCAAAACTCGGCAACCTGCCGGAATGGAACCTCGCCGATCTCTATAACGGGCCTGACGCGCCTGAGCTTAAGGCCGACCTTGCAAGCTCGGAGAGCGCGGCTGATGCCATGCAATCGCGATATGCCGGCAAGCTCGCCAAGCTGTTGGACGGCGGCAAGGGCGGTGCGGAGATTGCCCAGGCCGTGCGCGAATACGAGGCGCTCAACGACGTGATGGGCCGCATCGTGTCCTATGCAAGCCTGCTCTACGCGGCGGACACGTCCGATCCCAAGCGGCAGAAATTCTTCGGTGACATCCAGGAGAAGATCACCGGCATCTCATCCAAGTTGCTGTTCTTCCCGCTCGAGCTGAACCGTCTCGATGACGATGCTCTGGAGAAGGCGATGTCGCGCTCCGAGCTCAGCCACTTCCGGCCCTGGCTCGAGGACCTGCGCAAAGAAAAGCCCTATCAGCTCGAAGACAAGCTCGAGCAGCTGTTCCACGAGAAGGCGGTGACGGCGCGCGGCGCCTGGGACCGGCTATTCAGCGAGACCATGACGGCGCTGAAATTCGACGTTGACGGCGAGAAGCTCAGCCTCGAGCCGACGCTCAATCACTTGCTCGAGCCGGACGAGGCTAAGCGGAAGGCCGCCGCGGAGGCCCTGGCCAAGGTCTTCAAGGACAATGTGCGGCTGTTCACGCTGATCACCAATACGCTCGCCAAGGACAAAGAAATCTCCGACCGCTGGCGGGGTTTCATCGACGTCGCCGATTCGCGCCATCTCGCCAATCGCGTCGAGAAAGAGGTGGTTGACGCTCTTGTCGGGGCGGTGCGCGAAGCTTACCCGCGCATCTCGCATCGTTATTACGCGATGAAAGCGAAATGGCTCGGCAAGAAGAAGCTCGCGCACTGGGATCGGAACGCGCCGCTGCCGGAGGAGCCGAAGCAGGTGATCGGCTGGGAGGATGCGCGGAACACGGTCCTCACCGCCTACGGCGATTTCTCGCCGCGCATGGCGGATATTGCCGGGCAGTTTTTCGTGAAGGGCTGGATCGATGCGCCGGTGAGGGAAGGGAAATCACCTGGCGCCTTCTCCCATCCCACCGTGCCGAGCGCGCACCCTTACATCCTGCTCAACTATCAGGGCAAGCCGCGCGACGTGATGACGCTCGCGCACGAGCTTGGCCACGGGGTGCATCAGGTGCTCGCCAACAAGCAAGGACCGCTGATGGCGCCGACGCCGCTCACGCTTGCCGAGACTGCCAGCGTGTTCGGCGAGATGCTGACCTTCCGTCGGCTGCTCGAACAGGCGCCGTCACCGCGCGAGCGCAAAGCTCTACTCGCGGCGAAGGTTGAGGACATGATCAACACGGTGGTGAGGCAGATCGCCTTTTATAGCTTCGAGCGGAAGGTGCACACCGAGCGGCGCGAAGGCGAGCTGACGAGCGAGCGGCTCGGCGAGATCTGGCTCGAGGTTCAGAAGGAGAGCCTGGGACCGGCGATCGAGCTGAAGCCCGGCTACGAAACCTTCTGGAGCTACATCCCGCATTTCATCCACGCGCCGTTCTACGTCTATGCCTATGCCTTCGGCGATTGCCTCGTGAATTCGCTCTACGCCGTCTACGAGAAGGCGGAGAAGGGTTTCGCCGAGCGCTATCTCGACATGCTTGCGGCGGGGGGCACCAAGCACCACAAGGAGCTGCTCGTGCCGTTCGGCCTCGACGCCTCGAACGCGAATTTCTGGTTGATGGGACTTAAGGTGATCGAAGGGCTGATCGACGAGCTCGAGGCCATGGACGAGAAGGCCTCCGCCTAACTGCCTTGTTGTACAGGTTGTATAACTATGTTATACAAAACGTATAACGGAGGGGGGAGTGCTATGAAAATCGAGATTAAGCGCATCGGCAACTCGGAAGGCTTCATCCTGCCTCGGGAGTTGATGCAACGCCTTGGCCTAAAGCGGGGACAGGAACTGCATATTACAGAGTTGCCTGGCGGAGGCTTCCAGGCGCGACCCTATGATCCGGATTTCGCGAAGACGATGGAAGTCGTCGACGAGATCATCGACGAGTATCGCGACACGCTGTCAGCGCTTGCGAAGTGAGCGAGCCGAGTTGGTTCACTTACGACCAGGCAATTGCTGCGCACAGCGTTCAGCTTCGCCACTTTGGTGGTGCTCTCGGTCTGCGCGACGAGGGCGCATTGCGCTCCGCCTTGGATCGGCCTGTCAACAAATGGCACTATGAGGGGACTCTATTGCCTGAGCTTGCCGCGGCCTACGCATTCGGCCTTGCCAAGAATCATCCTTTCGTGGACGGCAACAAGCGCATCGCCTTCATTGCCATGGTCGCGTTCTTGCGCAAGAACGGCGTAGCGTTTCGGCCAGACCAGGCACAATCCACTGCAATCATTCTCGCAGTGGCAGCAGGCGAGGTCAGCGAGCAAAGTCTGGCGCGGTGGATTCGCGATAACTGGCCGGAGGGAAGCTAAGCATCGATGTCGCAGGTCATGCTCGTTCCGATTCTGCTTTGGGTCGCGGCGTTGGCTTCGGCGGCCGTCGCGATATGGCAAGGGCCGCGGCCAATCGATCGCAGCTTCCTCATCGATCGGCTGCTCCGCTACCTGTTCGTGTTCCCGCTCGGACTGTTGGGGCTTTGGGCGTTTCTCGGCCATGTCTTTTTCGCCGAGCAGTCGGCCGCGTCGATTGGCTGGGCGCCGCGCCCGTTTCAATATGAGGTCGGCGTCGCCAATCTCGGCCTCGCGCTTGCCGCGCTGTATGCTGCGTTCAGAGGTTACGAGGCACGGCTGGCGGTAGGGATTGCCGCAGCGAGCTTCCTCATCGGAGCCGGCATTGGGCATATCAGGGACATCGTCGAGGCCGGCAATCTTGCGCCGGGCAATGCCGGGCCGATCATGGTCACCGACTTTCTCACGCCGATCGCCGTTCTCGCGCTACTCTTTGTCGCCAACGGAAAGCGACGGCCGAAATCTCCAGCGACCCTTGCGCTCGAAGCCGAGCTCGAGAATGCCCGCAAGGCGATGCGCCAATATCGCACCGCTCTCAGCCAACTCGGCAAGGATTGAAGTTCGTGTGCGGACACGCTGCTCAGTGGTGCGCAAATACTTCCGTCGTGCCATCGCGTCTGATGAGCAGCACGTCGTAGGGCTCGCTCTCTGCGCCTTGCTCCATCCCTGGCGAGCCGACCGGCATGCCGGGAACAGTCAGTCCGACAGCATCGGGATGCTCGGATACGAGCCGCTCGATGTCCGGCGCGGGCACATGGCCTTCGATGACATAGCCCTCGATCTTGGCGGTATGGCAGGAGGCGAGCTTGGTGCCGATCCCGGCCTGCCGCTTGATCTCGGCGAGCGCCGCAGGCTCGGCGGGATCGACCTTCGTGGCGAAGCCGTTTGCCTCGAGGTGCTTGACCCAATTGCCGCAGCACTCGCAGGTCGCCGACTTCCACACCTCGATTGAGCTGTCCATGGCCGCAAAGGCAGGCGAGGCCCACAGCATCGTGAGAGATAGCGCTAACAGCGGTCGCATGGCCATGGGGGTATCCTCCTACTGCTCGGCAGCGAGCCATTTTGCGCCAGACAAGAGTGGGGCGCAATTTCGTCTCCTATATGAGGGAGACTTAGTCCCCGCGTAAAGCCGCGACCCGCATGAACGACCGTCAATCTGATAAGGAGAAGAACAGGTTCTCGGCCCGCGCCCTGCGCTACGGCCGCGTCGGCGCCAATGTCGGCGGCGTTGCGGCACGCATCGCGGCAACGCGGCTGTTTGGCCTCGATCCGGCGCGCGACAGGGAAGCGGCCTCGCTCGCGGTGGCGCTCGGCGGGCTGAAAGGTCCGATCATGAAGGTGGCGCAACTGCTTGCCACCATCCCCGAGGCGCTGCCCGCGGAATATGCCGCCGAACTCGGCCAGCTCCAGAGCCAAGCTCCGGCGATGGGCTGGCCGTTCGTGCGCAGGCGCATGGCGGCAGAGCTTGGCCCTGACTGGGAAACGAAATTTGCAAGCTTCGCCCATGAGGCTGCGGCCTCCGCCTCTCTCGGCCAGGTGCATCGCGCGATGAGTCATGACGGTCGGGCGCTTGCCGCCAAGCTGCAATATCCGGACATGCAGTCTGCCGTCGAAGCGGATCTCGCGCAGCTCGGCATCCTGTTCTCCATCCACGCCCGCATGCGCCCGGCGATCGAGACCTCAGAGATGCGGAAAGAGATCGCCGCGCGTCTTCGCGAGGAGCTCGACTACGATCTCGAAGCGCGCCACATGCGCCTCTACGGGCTGATCTTCAAGAATGATCCCCTGATCCGCGTGCCCGAGGTCATTCCTGAGTTGTCCACCAAGCGGCTGCTCACCATGACTTGGCTCGACGGGCGGAGGCTGCTCGACTACACGAGCCGCGGACTGGAACAGCGCAACCAAATCGCCCGCGCCATGTTCCGTGCCTGGTGGTCCCCGTTCAGCCATTACGGCGTGATCCATGGCGACCCGCATCTCGGCAATTACACTGTGTTCGAAGAGGGCGAGTGGAGGGCGGCCGGCGTCAACCTGCTCGATTATGGCTGCATGCGTACCTTTGCGCCGAAGTTCGTCCAGGGCGTGATCGATCTCTACCGGGGACTGTCGCGCAACGATCGTGCGCTGGTCGTGCACGCCTATGAGACCTGGGGCTTCACCGGCCTCTCCAACGATCTGATCGACATCCTCAACATCTGGGCCAATTTCATCTATGGCCCGATGCTCGAGGATCGCGTGCGCACCATCGCTGACAAGGTCAGCCCCGGGATGTATGGACGGCGTGAGGCCTTCCGTGTGCATCAGGGTCTGCGTGACAAGGGGCCGGTCAGAGTACCGCGCGAGTTCGTGTTCATGGACCGCGCTGCGATCGGGCTCGGCGGCGTGTTCCTGCATCTTAACGCCGAGCTCAACTATCACCGCCTGTTCGATGACACGATCGCCGGCGCCGACCTCGCCGACGTGGCCGGCCGTCAGCGCGCCGCCTTCACTGAAGCCTGTGTTCCTTTGCCCGAGGGGTCGGCCTAGAGAGCCACGACGTTTTTGGAACCCCTGTCGGGGCCGGCGGTTTCGCCGAAAAGGAGGGCCGAACGAGGGCTTGACCTGGCAATCCAGTAACCGCGCCTGTCGCCATTGCTACTGGATGCCCGCTTTGCGGGCATGACAGTGTAAGGCGTGCTTCATCGCCTCGCCGCGAAATCGCGCGAGGTCATTTCAAAGAACCTCCCCTTTGAAGGGGGATGGCGCGCCGAAAAGCGCAAACCTTTGGTTCCGCGCTTCCTTGCGGAAACACGGCGGGCGCCTCTCGGCGCGCCACATGCGCTCAAGTAGGCCAGAGGCCGATAGCGCATGCTATTTGCGGACGTCCGGTCGGCACCGGGCCCCGCTTTTCGTTGCCGGATAAAGCCGGTCGATCAGCTGGCTCCCAGGGTGATGTCCGACACCGCCCGAGCGCTCATGTTGCGTAGATGAGCCCGGGGCGCCGCACCTCGTCCCGCGATCAAGACGCCTCTAGAGCGCGCCCCTCAAGTGAACGAGGTGGCGACAGAATAGTCGAGCATCGCAGGCCGAGGATAAGCCGCACTCAACCCCGACCAACTCGGCTAGCCACAACGTATCTCGGCGGGACGTTTGCTCAGCTCCTCGCAACCGCCATTTTGTCAAGTGCCGCGCGAAGGCCTTTTGCGAGTTTGGCAGCCTCGTCATTCGCCCAGAAGTGCACGAAAAAGAGCCGGGGTTGCTCTTCAAGCATATGGCTGTGGATGGCGACGACCTCGATCCCATTTTCCCGCAAGGCGCTAATCATTGGGTTCAGCTCCCCGGCGGTCACGACGAAGTCGCCAGCGATTGCTGCCTTGCCGTCAACAGTCGGTTGAAAATTGATCGCTGTGCCGGTCCCCATGGCTGCGGGGGCGGGCATTCCATTCTCAGTAACCGTCTCTTTTCGAGGAATGGAGAACTGGTACACGCCGCCATTTATCTTTTCCTGGGCTCCAAGCGTTTGATCTAACTGATCCGTATCGAGATCAAGTTTCGCAGCTTGGGAGGAGGCTGTTGACGACGGCTCGAAGGGCGTTTTGGTTTCAGCCAGGGCTTGGCGGACCAATCCAGCGAGCTTTGCCGGATCGCCATGCCCGCGGATGTGCATGTAGAACGTAGCGGGCGTTGAGCGCATCAGGTGATTGTGCAAGGCGGTAATCTCGATGCCACTTTGCAGGAGATTGGTCATAACGGGAGTGACTTCGTTTTCCGTCAGCACAATGTCACCCATCAGCATGGTGCCATCCTTCGCTGGCTCAAATGCCACCCATCCGCCAAGGGCCAAGGCTGGCTTGATCGTCACGCCATCTACCTTCACCTTTAAATCGGAGCGGGGGATACCGTAACGATGAACGTCCCCCTGAACGGCGGCCGTCTTCCCCAGCGCTTTATCGACGGCGGTCCAGTCCACCTCTGCTGCAACGGACGAACAGGGGACCGCTAGAGTCATGCCAAGCAGGCTGATCAAAGCTATCTTCCGCATCTTCACCTCTTCTAACTCTGGGACTAGGTCCTTGGCTTGTTGGTAGGCCAGTTATGCCTTTCGTCAGTCGCGTCGCGGCACCAGCGATAGAGGGCGTCGTACAGCAACATCCCGGCTTCGAGCTGCTCCAGGTCATCCGAATACATGCGGGAAAGTCCAAGCGAGGCCGCGAGCAACCCGGGAGCTTCCGGTGAAAGCTCAAGGCGCGCCGTGTCAGCGCCGCGAACCATGGTTGCCAGACGAAGGAGGGGAGAGGTGCCTAATCCGAATTCGCCCACCATGGTATCGAAGGTGCAGGTATCGCCACGATGGCTCCAGAAGACGTTCTCGATGTCGAACGGAGCGCCACCGAAGCGCTCGGCGACCTCGATGACGTCAGACGGAGCGACAAACAGGAACAGGGCACAGGGGTCGATGAAGCGACGAATAAGCCAAGGGCAGGCTATCCGGTCGATCTTTGGGCGGGCGCGCGTCACCCATACAGTTCTCCCCGAGGCATCAACAGGTGGAATCTTGGCGAAGGGCACCAAAGGAGGACTGGCCTGCCGCCACGCCTCGAATCCTCCTTCCAGCACTTCTGTGGGAATGCGCCGAAGCAGGAGCAGAGCCGCCACGCCTTGACTCAAGCTCGAACCGGTTTGGCAGACTACGATTGCGGAGTGCTCAGCCCCGACAGCTGGTAGGTCCGTTAGTTTGTCGGGACCACAACGCACAGAAGATGGAATGAGGCGGGGGTCCGCATCGAAATCGTGCGTCGGCCGCGCGTCAATAAGCATCGGACACTTTGGCGTGCCGACGAGTCTGACCAGTTTATCGATAGAAATCGTATTCGGCGCAGTCATGGCGTTACCCTTCTCTTGCATGAGCGGAACGCGATGCTTCGGCCTTGCGCCTCATGGGGAGATCGCAGTCCCCATGCGCGGATAAAAGGGCGCTCGAAAGTACGTTGTCAAGGCGAGGCCCGAAGGATCCGGCCCGCGGCTTCGCGTCGCGCTTACGGTGCCGGCCAGTTGGAGTTCCAGGAGAACCTCCTTCATTACGACGAGGTTTACCTGGCTGCTCGTCGCTTCTCCTGAACGGTGAAGCCCAGCTGTCCGAGCACCCTGACGGCGCCTGACTTCCCGCCCTCGAAGTCACCGGAGCCAAGTCGCTCACCCGTGGCGAACTCATAGGCTGTGCCCAAGATTGCTTTCGGTGGATAACGGCGTCCTTCCCAGGCGAGCTCATAAGTCGTCGTCGGGGCGAAACCATGCTCAGAGAAGAACCGCTCCGGCCCCAATCGGTCGTACTCTTTTATCGCCCGCAACACGTCAGCGCGGGTTGCGTGATCCACCATGACTTCATTCCTCCAGGGTTACCTCGGCTTCTGGCGCGGGTCGTCCTTCGCGTCGGTGTAGGTGAGCTCCCACGGTCCGATATTGTTGAGTTGAACCACCGTCTCCTCGTCCACGGACACGAAGTGTGGGGTACCGGGTGGCAGCGCGATGAAGCTTCCCGCTGGCATGGCTCTCGCCTTGCTTGGATCGGCCTTCTCGCCCATCCCGATGCGGAAGGTCCCCGAGATCATGGTGAAGGTCCCGGCCTTTGAAAGCGTATGGGGCGCGACGCGGTAACCCTTTCGGCAGCTTGAACCGCATCGCGAAGAGACCATCCTTGGTCGGATCCCCATAAAGGACCGCGCCTTGTGCGCCTGCCGGAAGAACGGCTGGGGCTGGTCTCCACTGGATTTCCGCTGGCGTCACCAGCGTCTGATCCGTCTTATCCATCGTCTGGGACATCGCCATAGAAGCACTCCTTTCAAGACCGGAGAGGCCGCGCTTTCTCACGGGTGAGGAAGTCGCGAATGATCGCTGCAATCTCAGCTCCACGGCTCTCGAGAGCGAAATGACCGGCATCGAGAAGGTGGACTTCAGCGTCCGGGTTGTCGCGTTTGAAAGCCTGTGCACCGGCAGGCAGAAAGAAGGGATCGTTCTTGCCCCATACCGCGAGTAGCGGAGGCCGCTTTGTGCGGAAGTACTCTTGGAATTTGGGGTAGAGCGCGACATTGCTCTTATAGTCGCCGAATAAATCGAGTTGGATCTCGTCATTGCCGGGCCGGGCGAGGAGCGCAGAGTCAAGCGTCCAGGCATCCGGTGAAAGCCGTTCCGGATCCGGTGCGCCGTGCGTGTATTGCCATTGCGTGGTCTCTGGCGTCAGGAAGGCGCGCAAGGCTGAACGGTTCTCCGGCGAGGGGTCCTTCCAATACGCCTGGATTGGATTCCAACCGTCGCTCAAGCCTTCTTCGTAGGCGTTGCCGTTCTGCGAGATCAGCGCGGTGACCCGCTCCGGATGACGGACGGCCAAGCGAAAGCCCACCGGTGCGCCGTAATCGAAGACGTAAAGGGCATACCGGGTAAGGTTGATGACCTCGGTAAAGCGCTCCATGACCTTAGCCAGATGGTCAAAGGTGTATTTGAAATTTTTTCGATCTGGGGCCTCGGAGAAGCCGAAGCCCGGCAGGTCCGGCGCTACAACGTGATAGCGATCGGCGAGTGCGGGGATGAGCTCCCGATACATGTGCGAGGAAGTGGGAAAGCCGTGCAGCAGAAGCACGACCGGCGCCTTCGGATCACCGGCCTCGCGATAGAATACTTTCAGCCCGTCGACCGAAGCGGTTCGGTAAGTGGTGGTTGGGACTGACGGCGAGTCCGCGACGGCCCGCCGTGGCCCGCCGGCGGTGGTCTGAGTAGCGGTGTGGGACATCACGTGCTCCATTCGGGGTTCGGCGTGGATCGCGTTACCCGCGGCACATAATGCCTTCGACGAAACTCGAAAATGCTGCATAAGCTGGAGGTATCCTTCCAAATTTTGGAAAGGTCGATGGACCGGCTTGAATCAATGTCGATCTTGCTCACGGCAGTGGAAGCCGGGAGCCTTTCCGCCGCAGCTCGTAGGCTTGCTACTCCGCTATCGACTGTCAGCCGCAGGATCTCGGAGCTCGAAGCGCATTTGAAGGCTCGCCTTCTTAACCGGTCGAGCCGAAACCTTACTTTGACCGATGCTGGACGGTCCTATGTCGAAGCTTGCAAGCGCATTCTCGAGGATGTCGGCGAGGCGGAGCGAGCCGCATCGGGCGAATACAGTGCTGCGAAAGGTGAATTGAATATCACCGCGCCAATGGTCTTCGGCCGTTTGCACGTCCTCCCGGTCGCTATGGAATTTCTAAAGGCCTACCCCGCGGTCGACATCCGGTGTGTCCTAAACGACCGGGTGATCAATCTCCTCGAAGACCATATCGACTTGGCACTCCGAATAGGTGAGCTGCCGGACAGCAGCAGCCTGATCACCACCCGGATTGGCTCGGTCCGTCGCGTAGTGTGCGGGAGCCCGGCCTATTTTGCGCGGCGGGGCGTGCCCGAGAATATTGACGAACTTGCCATGCACGACTGCATCACCTTCGAGGGGTTCCCGTTTCCAGATTTCTGGATGTTCCCGACGAGCAAGGCCAACGTCTCCGCCGCAGTTCATGCACGGCTCGTCGTGAACACAGCCGAAGCTGCCATCGACGCAGCAATTGCGGGTCTTGGGGTCACGCACGTGCTCTCCTACCAAGTCGCCGCGCCGGTGAAAGCCGGCCTGCTCAACGTCGTCCTCCAAGAGCTTGAGCCTGCACCCTCGCCGGTTAGTCTCGTCTACTCTGGTCAGCGGCGGTTGCCGCTAAAGCTCCGTGCTTTCCTCGATTTCGCCGCGCCGCAATTGAAAGCACGATTGCTGAGAGCTGCTTTGTAAGTGCTCGCGTCCACTTTGGGCCATAAAGGCCGATCTTGCTCGGTGCCGGTGGAAAATGTCTCTGTGGATCGAAAAGCCTGACTGTGCCAGGATCGGCCCATGGATTTAAAAATACCTTGGAAGGCCCTATCGAAGCAGGACGCGTCCTCTCCGAAGCGGGGCGCGTTCTCTTTGAAGTGGGGCGCGCTCTCTTTGAAGCAGATCGCGTTCCTCGTCGTAGTCGGCGTGGCTCTCGTCGCGGGCATTCTGCTGCGCTTCTCGGGGCAATTTTTTGGCCAGCCGGAAGCGGAAAAGAATGCGCCGGTTACGGTTGCAGCGCCGCTGCCGCCCGCTGCTGCGCCGCTGCCGCCCACCGCCGCCCCGACGTCTCCCGCCGCCGCCCCGCTGCCTCCCGCCAAAACGACTGAGTCCCCAATCAAGACTCCACAACCGGCGCAGGAAACCGCAGCTCCGTTCGAGCAGTCGGGACAGACCGGCGAGGCAGTCGATCAGACTGAACAGGCTAACGAGCCGGTTGGGGACGCCGGACAGCCCGCGTCCGCAGGCTCGGGTCCCGTCCTGGTTTCCCGGCAGCCGATCGCAATGCTGGCAAGTCCGTCCTCTTCCGCACCGACGCTATATGGTTTTCCGGCTGGTCGGCCGTTCCGCGTGATCGGCCACAGCGGAGGCTTTGCCCAAATCAAGGATTTGAGAAGTGGTGCCAGTGGCTGGATCGATGAGGCGGCGCTCGCGCCACCGCCGGGCTCGCCAGCTGTCTCGGCGCCGTCTCAGTCGAAGCCTGTCGCGGTCAACCGACAGTCTGCCGCACCGTCGGCTGTTCCCACGTCAAAACCGACCAAGAAGGACAATCAAGTCACTGCCGGCTCTGAAGAAGCCAGTGAGCCGGTCCAAACACCCCGGCGCCCTGGCTTATTTGGGGGAGGCGGCCTTTTCGGAGGCATCTTCCGCAACGGTAACTAGATGAGCGGACGTTCCTGAGCACCCCGCCCTTCGGCAGAAACAAATTTCGCTAAGACACGAGCCGACGCCTACACATTGCGGCCCTTGAGGGCTTTGTGGTAAGTGGCCGGAGAGAGCAACAACCCAGGCGTCAGAAGGGGAGTGGAATGCGCATCGACCGATCCGAAGGGCACCCGGCAATGGACTATGCCGAGCATGAGCGAACCTACAAGCTGTTCCTCAAGCTGACCGGCTATCTGATCGCCGGCGTCGTCATACTCATGGCGTGTCTCGCCATCTTCGTGGTCTGATCCCGCGTCATTCTTTAAAACTGGCAGCCTTCCGTTAGTTTCAATCTGAGCCGGCATGAACGCTAACCTTGCGTCTGCCCGCATCCGCTGGCGACGGAGCAACGATGATTGCGATTGGCGTGCCCGCCGAGGGAGCAGACGAACCGCGCATCGGGCTCACGCCTGAGACGGTCAAGAAGCTCGTCAAGGCTGGCGCCGAGGTCACGATACGCTCGGGCGCAGGCGACCGCTCCCATTTCTCCGATCAGGACTACGCTGCCGCAGGAGCAAAAATCGCCAATAGCGACGCCGAGGCGGTTGGCAATGCCGATATCGTGCTGACGGTGCGCCGCCCCGATCCGGCAATCGTCAAGGTGATGAAGAACGGTGCGGTGCTGATCGGCATGCTCGATCCTTTCTCCGAGCCGGAAGGACTCGATGCGCTCGCCGAATCAGGCGTCTCGCTCTTCACCATGGAGCTGATGCCGCGCATCACCCGCGCGCAGAGCATGGACGTGCTGTCCTCCCAATCGAATCTCGCAGGCTACAAGGCCGTGGTGGATGCCGCCGCAGCCTTCGAGCGCGCGCTGCCGATGATGATGACGGCGGCGGGCACGGTTTCTGCCGCCCGCGTGTTCGTGATGGGCGTGGGCGTCGCCGGCTTGCAGGCGATTGCTACGGCGCGGCGGCTCGGTGCCATCGTGAGCGCGACCGACGTGCGGCCGGCGGTCAAGGAGCAGGTGGCCTCGCTCGGCGCCAAATTCATCGCGGTGGAGGACGACGAGTTTAAGCAGGCCGAGACTGCCGGCGGCTACGCCAAGGAGATGTCCGACGCCTACAAGAAGAAGCAGGCCGAGTTGATCGCCGAGCACATCAAGGGCCAGGACATCATCATCACCACGGCCCTCATTCCGGGGCGTCCAGCGCCGAAGCTCATCTCGAAGGCGATGATCGAGAGCATGAAGCCGGGCTCGATCGTTGTCGATCTCGCCGCTGAGCGCGGTGGGAATACCGAGCTCACCCAGCCCGGCGGAATCGTCGAGCACAATGGCGTGCGGATCATGGGCGAGCTCAACCTGCCGGGCACCGTGCCGGTCAATGCTTCCAGCCTCTACGCCCGCAATCTGCAGGCCTTCATCGAGCCGATGATCGACAAAGAGAAGAAGACGCTCGCCATTAACTGGGACGACGAGCTCGTCAAGGGCACGCTGATTGCCCACGACGGCGCCATCGTGAATGCGATGATCGCCGAGCGGCTCGAGGCCAAGAGGGCCAAGCCAACCGACGCCGCGCCTGCGAAAGCCGCAAACCCCAAGCGCCAGCCCAAGGGAGGCAAGACATGACAGCACGATTAGCTTGGCTCGCGTTTGCAGTTCTCGCAACCGCCGCGTTTGGCGAGTGGGTGCTGAGCGGCACGGCCTATGCCCAGGAAGCGCCCCAATCGGAGGGCGGGCATGACTTCGTGTTCCGCTTCTCCATCTTCGTGCTCGCGATTTTCGTCGGCTATTACGTGGTGTGGAGCGTGACGCCTGCGCTGCACACGCCGCTGATGTCGCTGACCAACGCGATCTCCTCGGTGATCGTGGTCGGAGCGCTCCTTTCCGTCGCCGTTGAGGCGGGGGAGGCAGCAGGCTCAGGTCCTGTGCTGGCGAAAGTGCTTGGGCTCGCCGCGCTGATCATGGCGAGCGTCAATATCTTCGGCGGCTTCCTCGTCACCCAGCGCATGCTCGGCATGTATCAGAAGAAAAAGAAATGACGGGCAGGGCATGAGTAACGATCTCGTCGCGCTGCTCTATCTCGCCGCGGGCGTCCTATTCGTGCTGGCGCTACGCGGGCTGTCGTCGCCTGAGACTTCGCGGCGCGGCAATTATCTCGGCATGGCCGGCATGGCGATCGCTGTCGCGACCACGCTCGCCGTCGCACGACCGTCAGATTTCACGACTTGGGCGATGATCATCGGCGGCATCGCCATCGGCGGCTCGATCGGCGCGCTGATCGCCCGGCGCATTCCCATGACGGCGATGCCAGAGCTGGTCGCCGCCTTCCATTCGCTGGTCGGCATGGCGGCGGTGCTGGTCGCCGCAGCTGCCTTCTATGCGCCTGAGGCGTTCGGCATCGGCACGCCAGGGGCCATCTACACGCAAAGCCTGATCGAGATGTCGCTCGGTGTGGCCATCGGTGCCATCACCTTTACCGGCTCGGTGATTGCCTTCCTGAAATTGTCTGGCCGCATGTCGGGCAAGCCGATTATCCTGCCTGCGCGGCACCTCATCAATATTGGCCTCGCTCTGCTGCTCCTGTTCTGCATCGTGATGTTCTGCCGCGAGCAGACAGCTCTCTATTTCTGGGCCATCGCGTTGCTCTCGCTCCTGCTCGGCGTGCTTATCATCATTCCCATCGGTGGCGCCGACATGCCCGTCGTGATCTCGATGCTGAACTCCTATTCGGGGTGGGCCGCCGCCGGCATCGGCTTCACTCTCGGCAATGCGGCGCTGATCATCACGGGCGCGATGGTCGGCTCGTCGGGCGCGATCCTCTCCTACATCATGTG
>Ga0157379_10002660_pt1 | contig 15050 bp, 19 predicted proteins | sample S25metaG_FD_121802 | JGI IMG/M metagenome (GOLD analysis project Ga0157379, IMG submission 121802) | Switchgrass rhizosphere microbial communities from Kellogg Biological Station, Michigan, USA - S2-5 metaG | ecosystem: Host-associated > Plants > Roots > Rhizosphere > Soil | place: USA... | reverse complement strand
TCGAAGAACACGCCGTTGGTCATTCGACCGGTGCGATGCTCCGCAATCTGGCTGGAGCCGCCGGTCACCACGCTCTGATGGCACTCGGCGCAGCTGGTGCCGTTGTAGGTGGGACCTAAGCCATCGGGGAAATTTTCCGTCTCCTCGAAGATGAAGCGGTTGTCGTTTAAGGACCTTAGCGCCTGAATATTGGCGCTGCTCAGACTCGTGTAATCGCTTCCCTGCACGTCAAGGCCGTTGCTTTGATTGTCGAACCCTGCGGGCGCCTCAGTGGGCGCGATGAAAGTGCGCGTCGGAGTTTCCTCAGTCAGCGTGGAGCCCGACGCGCGAAACCGCTCGCTGCGCGGCCTCAGGTCAATCTGGTGGTGACTGCTGGCGCGAACGTCAGGATCTGCGAACGCCAGTTCCCCGGACATCACTAGCGTTGCAATACTTATGGGTAGCAGAGTCTGCCGAATCATCATTGTCGCCCCCCGCTCTTGATATGGTCGTAGTGTTGGGAGGCGACACCGTTGCACCGCGAACTTTCGTTTGCAAAAGACGCTGATCTGAGACGCTGCCATTCCGCGACAGGTTTTTGCGGAGCGGAACCGACGCGTCAGCGCTGGCAGGTGCAAATAAAAAGGAATTCGCAGCGCAGAAAAAAAGTTGGAGCTCAGAAAAAAATAAGCCCCTGCTTTTGAAGTCAGGGGCAAAAGATGCCGAGCGTGTGGGGGGTAGGGGTTGCTCGGCTTGTCGAACTAAAGGCAGTTATCAATCGAAGGCAGCGCGACTCAATGTAATTCTTGGAACACGCTCCCCATCTGCAATCCTGCGCACGGCGCTCCGCTCATGCACGTTGTCTGAAAATCCAGACGCTGTCTGCAAATCAAGACAACGGCTGACTGGCTATTCGGTGTCCGCCGGTCTGCAGCACGTGAGCGGCATCGGCGCGCCGCATCCAGTCGCGTACCGCCTGGTAGTTCCGCCAGGTGCTGTAGCGCAGGACCTCCGGCTCGTTCGCGGATGTCTCGTACTGCTGAGCCCGATATAGCAACCATTCGCGGTAATTCATAAATGTCCTGGGGCGGCCGGTGATTGCATTTGCAACATTCAAATCGACTCGCACCTGGCGCTGAATTTTGCGCCGCGGCTCTCCGTTAAGGTGTCAGGTCGGGGCTGAAGCTCTTGTCAGCGAAGGCTGACGAGCATTCAATTCCGTCTAATGAGTGAAAAGGACTTGTTTTAGTTGCGAATACTTTATCTTTTCTGGGCCGGTACCTAAGGCCTGATGTCAGCAGGTCCCGTGCCGGTCGCCCTCAAGGGCAACCGGGCACGGAACCTTCCGACCAGCGTCGTCTCACCCACCAGCATTAGCCGGGGGGAGTCTGGGCCGTGCGATTGGCCTCGGCCTGGGCCTTGGCGCTCTTCAGAGCCGCATCAGCCTGGTCCTTGCAGCTCTTCTGGGCGTCGCCACTCAAGGCTTCGCATTTCTTCATAGCGATCTTGTTGTCGCCCTCGGCCTTGGCGATTGCGACCTTGTAGTCGCCCTTGGCTTCCGTGGAAGCCAGGTCGTTCTGCTTGTCGCCGACCTTTTCATTGGCGTTTGCCTGCGCCTGGTTCACGTCCTGCTGCGCCTCCGCGGTATTCTCGCCGGCCTTCTGCTCGGCGGAGTTCACCTTCTGGGCCTCGTCCTGGCGGGCCTCGGCCACATTGTTCTGCACGTCCTCGGGACTCTTGGCCTTATTGCAGCCGGCGAGCATGCCGACCGCGGCCAGGGCCACGAGGCTTAAAGTTGCAATACGCATTTCATCTCTCCTTCAAAAGTATTACGACGCTGAAATCACTGAGGCCGTCTGGTGACGGCGCCATTGAATCTACCTGCAGCCGTGTAAACTTCGTGCCAGCGAATCAGCCCTCATGCTGTCAGCCGAACGCTGTCGGCGCACCGCGACAGGAGCGAACGCCCGCGGCAGCGAATTGGTTTGGGGACAAGGACTTGTCGGAATTTGTGGGACAAACACCGACACGGTGTCGGGATATTGTCTTATCCATCCATGAGTCATCACTGCCGTGCACCGCTGTAGGGGAGTCATAGAATTGCACATGAACAATTGACGTTCAGGATATGGGATGTGAGCAGCGGGCGGACCGACAGTGGAAACGCACACGCACCGCCGCTGTCACATGTAAAGCGGTAATCAGCCACAGTTTAGAATCTCCGGAGGAGAGTGAGATGGCCAAAGTCCTAATCGCAGACGATCATGCTCTGGTGCGCGCCGGCCTGCGCCAGTTTCTCGAGCAGGATCCGCAGGTCACCGAGATTGGCGAGGCTGTTTCGGGCTCCAATACGCTCGACATGCTGCGCGCCAAGCAATGGGATCTGCTGCTGCTCGATATCTTCATGCCCGACCGCAGCGGTCTGGACATTCTGGCGCGCGTGCGCGCCTTGCATCCGAACACTCGCGTGCTGGTGTTGAGCGGCTATCCTGAGCGCCAGTACGCGATCAGCGTGCTCAGATCCGGCGCCAACGGATTCCTCTCCAAGGAGAGCGCCGCCGAGGAATTGTCCAAGGCCGTCAAGACCGTGTTGGCAGGGCGGCGCTACGTGAGCGCGGCGCTCGCGGATTTTCTGGTCTCAGACCTGGATGCAGACGTTACCAAACCGCTCCATGCTTCGCTCTCGGAACGCGAGTTCCAGACGTTGTGCAAACTCGCCGCGGGCCGTTCGGTCTCGGAGATTGCCGATGAGCTTTGCATCAGCGTGAAGACGGTGAGCACGTATCGCAGCCGCATTCTGCAGAAGACCAGCTTCAAGACCAATGCCGATCTGACTTCCTACGCCCTGCGCACCGGCCTGATTCAATAACAGGCTCGGGACTCGTTACAGCGCGAGGCTGCCGGCGCTCGCGCCCAGGGCCGCATCGCTGCACAGCCGATTGATGAATCGTGCCACGCTATTGAGCGAGGGCATGCGTCGGCGGGCGAGCGGGGAGAAAGCTGCCACCGTGTCGGAGTGCGAGCGCCCCGAATACAGTTCCATCTCGACGTGCACGCCATTGCGTACCAGGACGTTCCGCAGCCTCACCGTCTCGAGGGGGTTGACCAGTTGATCTTCAAGCCCGTGGAGCAGCAGGCTCGGCGGCGCGTGCTTGTCCACGTGCCAGAGCGGTTGCCAGTCATCGCTGTTGAACTCTGGCGGAAGGATCTGGCGAAATGTCTCGATCTCAGGAACGGGCGCGTAGATTCCTGAGAGTCCCACAAAGGCCCGAATCCAGTTCCGCCGGCCGCCGGCGGCGTGCATGTAGCTGGGCTCGTACGCCAGCATCGCGCCCAGATGCGCGCCCACCGAGTGGCCCATAATGACGATGCGCGAGGGGTCAGCGCCAAGTTCCCGCGCATGCTCGCGTGCCCAGACCAGGGCGCGCGCTCCATCCTCGACGAAGCAGGGGAACTGTACCTGCGGATACTTGCGGTAGTCCGGCACCACGGCGACGTAGCCGCGCTCCGCGAGCGCCGTTCCCATAAATCGGTACTCGGCTTTCTCTCCCTGCGTCCAGCCGCCGCCGTACCAGAAGATCACCAGTGGGCGTGGTTGGGAGTGGGGCAGGGCATAAACATCAAGCGACTGGCCCGGTTCCGGGCCGTAGTGCAGATCGGGAAGGAGCTGCACCGAGCTCATACGTGCAGGCAGGTTGCCTATGAACAAGGCAAGCTCGTCACAGGCCACGGCAAAACCGTCGCGGGCACGCGCCCTGGCGCGCTGCAGACGCTCAGTCAGCGACCCCATGACTCGAATCTCTCTGATTTAAGAAAGGCCGCGGAGCCTTGAGGGCTCCGCAGCGCATTTCCACTCGCGGCGTTATGAGCGCTTCTGCGAGCCCGATTCAGAGCCGCCGTAGCCGGAGCCCGAACCCGAGGAGCGGTCGGAATTGCGATCCTGACGGTCACGGTCCTGCGAGGAGGACTTGTCACCGCTGATCTTGTTGCCAGCCGGATCCTTCGAGGTGCCCGGGACATCGCTGCCCTTCTTGTTGGCCTGGTTCTGCGGATTGTTCTGGTTGGGGTTGTTCTGATTCGGTCGGTTGGTCTGCTGATTTTCCATGGCGTAACTCCAGGTTGGATAACTTTATGTTTGCAACCCCATGATGCCGCCTCTGATTTCGAGGGGCTGTCGGCCCGCGCTTGGTCGACCTGTCAGTGGCAACCGACGATCCGTCGCCGGGCGGCTCAAACAGCGGCGTCAGAGCTCATCGTCGATGGGCAACATAAGCAGGAAATCATCCTGGAGGCCGCGCCAGAAATTCCGGGAAGGCTCATGCCGCGTCACGACAATCTGATCACCCACGCGCGTGCGCCAGGACAGATGCGTGTGTCCGACCGCATCGGGCTGCAGCGATACTTCGTAGGCATTTTCCAGTTGTGTCATGGCCTCGTAACGCGCCACGGCTTCCCCCGCGAGCTCGGTGCTGTCGATAATCAGGCCGACCTCGGTATTGAGCCAGGCGGAGCGCTGATCAAAGTTCATCGAACCGATGAACAGCTTGGCTCGATCGACGGTGTAGAGCTTTGCATGCAGTCCGTAGTTGCCGTGGCGCGAGAGTGCGACCGACTGGCCGCTCCCGCGTGCGCTTTCCGGCGAAGCGCGCACCTCGTGTATCTCGACGCCCTCCTGCAGCATTTCGAGGCGATGGCGCTGATAGCCGGAGTGCGCTGATACTTCAGTGGTGGATTCAAGTGAGTTGGTAAGGAACCCAACGCGCACATTGCGGGCCCTCAAGTCCTTGAGCACCTGGCTTTCGGCTGGCGTCGGAATGAAATACGGGGTGATCATGAGCAGTTCCGATTGCGCATTGCCCACGACCTGCGAGAGCGGGTCGTAGCCGAAGGTGCTGCGGGCGATGTTCTTGTGGGTATGCTGCTTGTCCGGCGCATCGCAGACGACCTGCGCCGAAGCCCATGCCAGGGGCAGTTCACCCGTCATGATGCTGCTCAAGGGTCTGCCGCTGGCGGCTTCTACAAGATAGCTTGGGTTTAGCTCGTCGGCTTTCTGCCGCACGGATGCGAGTTCACTGCGGTAAGCGGTGAGCTCGGAGGCCGTGGGCGCACCGTCGGCGAGCGCTGCGACGGGAATGGCCAGCGCACTGTTCCAGTAGGTGTCAAAGGTTGCCGAGAGCTGCGGTACGACGGGCCCCACCGCAAATACGTCATCATCCGCATACTGTCCCTGCGGGTCGATCTGAAAATACTGATCGCCAATGTTGCGCCCGCCGATCAGCGCACTCGCGTTGTCCACCAGCATCAGCTTATTGTGCATGCGATAGTCGAGACGATGATGGTGGAAGGCGAAGTCCAACGCCCGCAGCGACATCGAATTCCCACGATAAGAGAATGGGTTGAACACCCGCACCTCGATCTGTGGGTGGGCGGCAAGGATCCTGATGCGGTTGTCCCCCGGCAGAGTCGCGCCATCGTCCACGAGTATGCGCAGGTGCACACCGCGCTCCGCCGCCCGCAGCAGCGCCTCGGTGATCAGCTGGCCGGTCTGGTCGAGGTGGTATATGAAGTACTGCAGGTCGAGCGAATGCTCGGCCGTATCGATAAGCTGCATGCGCAGCGCAAATCCATCGGCGCCCCTGGAGAGAATCCTGAACGCAGATTCACCCGGGTGTGCGGCGGCCGCGTCCGCAAACCGCTCCGCGATCCGGGTGGCTTGCGGATGCTCGTAGGCCGTGGAGGCTTGCTTCGGATAGTTGGCGCCCGGAGGAAGCGATGCGCAGCCGAGCAGCGAGGCTGCGGCCCACAGCAGGAGCGCCGCAGCGCTTGCTCTAATGCGCAGCCATCCCCATGAAGAAGACGGCGGTGTCCGAGTGCCCGCCTCCATGCTGTAACTTCTTGGAGTCGCAGCGTGAATGCGGGAAGGGTGGGGGGGCTCGGGACACCGCCGGCCGTTTACTCGTCAGTCTTGACGGTGATGTTGTTGCGGACGCTGGTCACGTGCTCGGTGCTCTGCGCAATCGAGACCGCCTTATCGATGTCCGCCTGGCTCTTGGCCGTACCGCTGAGGTAGACCATGCCGCTGGCATCCGTGTCGACGTGGATCTTGGCGAGGCTGCCGACGTGCTCGGAAGCCAGCTTGGCCTTGATCTTGGTGGTGATCGCCGAATCCTTCACGTACGCGGACGGGTTGGAGCGATCCACGGTGCCGTCGGTGGCCGGCGGTTCGGCCGCCGTAGCGGCGAGCGCAGCGGCCAAGGCAGCGCTGGCAACGAGGGTTGCGAAGGTTTGAGCGTTTTGCATAGATGATCCTCTTCTGTTGACGATGAACTCTTGGCTGTGCGGTGGCCGGCCACCACAACTAATCTGCTTGCGGCTATAGGGCTTCCCGATCGGAGGCCCGGGTCATGTTTCGCCAGTAAGGCAACTGCGCCTGGCGGCGCGCGTGCGCCATCCAGCGCCTGATGGTCCATTCGGTCAGACCAAACTGCAGGGCGAGCGTTCGCGGAGAATGCCCCGCGGCCGCCAGATCCAGGATCATGTCGCGCTCTTCCTGTTTGCTCGCCATGTCTGCGCTCCCGTCAGTGGGCCGTTGTCCAATGAGCCACGGGCCGTTACTTGCCCGTGGTGCCTTCAAGCTGCGCGCGAATCTCGCCGCCCGGATGGGCCTTGCTGTGCACGTTCACGTACAGCCCGCCCTTCTTGAAGGCGGCGTACTGCGAGGTGGAGAGCTTTGCGCCCGCCGGGACCATCCACTGGTCCGCGCCCGCGCGCTCGAGCGTGATGATCGGTGGGCCGCTGGCGCCCGAATCACCTAAGTGAATGTGCGCCGCCGTGCCCTCTATACCGGCGGTCTTCACGCCGCCGCTGACCGCGCCGTTGTCCTCAACGCCGAGCGTGGCAACGCCGCTCGCTTTGGTGTCGACGGGCGGGGTTTCCTTAGCGCCCGTAAGCTCGAGAGTCTGCTGGCCAGCGTGGGCTACACCCAGTGCCAGAACGCTCGCGGCAATTATTGAAAGTATGTTTTTCATGGGTCACGAACTCCCGCCAGGAGAAGTAATTACGGCGCAGAGCGTAGGTCCGGGTGGGGGCGGTGAATGTCAGCAGAGGTTGAATCTGCTGTCAGTTCGCACCGACAGTTTTGGCGCTTGGGGGCGAGCCTTGTCCCATTGGCCGGGTAGGCCGGGTTGACAGTCATTGTCTGTCAGACAGATTTAGGGGAAATCACACGTAGGCGGCTTACCGCCGATGAACGATTGGTCCTACAGCGCGCTATGCGTCAGACGACTTGAATATCAGGAGCACTGACCAATATACGAGCGGGAGAACGCACATGGACGGCTTGCCAATGGAACTGGCCAAACTTTGCGACCTGGCCTCACTCGCCGAGTGCGGCGATCACGTCTGGGCCGCCGTTCCGGCGCTAGGAGTTTTTACGGCCCTGTTTGTGCCCATCAAGGCGCGCTGGGCTAGTAAGAAGCGCGGGGCAAATCTGGATCCCGCCGAGCCAGTGCCGGGCACCTGACGACTTCCGGTCTTCGGGCCGGATGCAGCAGGCCAGCCTCTGGCCCTAACCCAAGCCCAAAGAGGGGCGACGGGCGGTTGATTTAATACGTGCTTTTAGATTGCAACCGTAGGAGTATGGGTGTGAACAGTTTAATGAAGTTTCGACCCGAAACTCGTTTGGCTAGGCCTGTTTTTACGCGGTCCGGGCTACGCCCGGCCCGACCTACAAGATCAGCGAAATCTGACAGTCATGCTTACGATCGCCCCGCCTCACTCGTCGCCACCTGCGCGCGCCGCTGAGGATTCCCCGTGTCGGAGTAGCGGTCGCCGCCGGCCGCGGCTGTGGCGTGCTTTTGACGCCCGGATGGCCGCGCTCACAGGGCGAGCGCTGCTGGTATTCTCTGTCGCTTCTGACCTTCCGGGCTTGAGGCTGTATGGACAACGCCAAGCCTAAGGCAAATAAAACGGTGCGGACCAAGCGTGGCAAGCTGCCACCCGAGCGATCTGCGTCGAAGGATCAGCGCTCGCCGGGCACGGCGGGCGATTCGATCCAGACAGCAAGCGGCCCGCATTTTCACGCGTTGCTGACGCCCCAGGGGTTGGTGCTGGCCGCCCATGGCGCAGAGTCTGCTCACTCGACCAGCGGGAGCGAAGGGCTGGTCGGCAGATTCATCTGGCAGGCTGCGTGGCTACGCACCGACCCCGGCACACGAAACGCATTTCGCGATGCCTTGCAGCGAACGCAGTCGGGGGCCATCGCCGCATTGGAAGTGGGCATCGTTGCTTCATCCGGGAATGGCGGCACGGCGACTCTGTCGTTCGAGCCGTTGAGCGATGAGCAGGGCGTGGTGACCCACATCGTCGCCAGCCGCCGTGATGGCACCCACGCTCCAGGCAACGGCAAGCTGCAAGCGCGCGAGCATTTCAGTCGCACGGTGTTGGACAGCAGTCCGGATTGCATTGCCTGGCTGGATGCCGAAGGCGAGATCCGGTTTATCAACTCAGCAGGCCGCAAGTCGCTGGAGTTCGAAGACAGCGCCCAGTGGGAGGGCAAGCCCTGGTGGGGTCTCTGGCCAGCCGCAGAAGTGCCGGCAGTCAAGGAATCCGTGCGCCAGGCGCTCCTCGGCCATACGGCCCGGTTCCGCAGCCACTCGCTCACTGCCAAGGGCCAGCTGAAGTGGTGGGACGTCACGGTTTCGCCGATCTCCAGCGACAGCACTGAACTGGCGGGCCTGCGCATCCTCACCGTGGCGCGCGATATCACGGATGAGCGCGTCGCCGAAGTGGCGCGCGGCAAGCTGGCGGCGATCGTCCACTCGTCCTTCGATGCCATCGTCAGCAAGGACCTCAACGGCATCATTAACAGCTGGAACGAAGCGGCCGAGCGGGTCTTCGGCTACACGGCCGATGAGGCCATCGGTCAGTCGGTCATGATGCTGCTGCCGGAAAACCGGCGCGATGAAGAAGTCCGCATCATGGAGCGCATCCACCGCGGGGAGCGCGTCGAGCCCTATGACACCCGTCGCCGGCACAAGAATGGATCGCTGATCGACATCTCGGTCACCGTCTCCCCGGTGCTGGATGCAGCCGGCCGCATCGTGGGTGCCTCCAAGATTGCGCGCGACATCAGCGATCGAAAAACCAGCGAAGCCGCTTTGCAGGAGAGCGAGTCGCGCATGCGTCTGGCGACCGACGCGACGGGCGTGGGCATCTGGGAGTGGCATCTGCCCAGCAAGATCATTCGCTGGGACAAGCAGCTTTTCCAGATCTATGGCATTGAGCCCACACCGCACGGGATCATCGACTATGACGCCTGGCGCGAGACGGTCGAGCCCGAAGATCTGCCGCACAGTGAGGCGGTCCTGCAGGACCTGATCCAGCGCGGCGGCCGCAGCACGCGGGAGTTTCGAATCCGGAGGCGCGACAACGGCCAACTTCGGCATATACACGCGGTCGAGACAGTGCGCACCGACGTCGACGGGCAGACAGAGTGGGTTATCGGCACCAATCGAGACGTCACCGAACGCATGCAGATGCAGCTGGCACTCACCACGGCCGACCGGCGCAAGGACGAATTTTTGGCCACGCTCGCGCACGAGTTGCGCAATCCGCTCGCGCCGATCCGCATGGGACTGGAGGTGCTCAAGCGCGCCGACAGTGACTCTGCTGCCATCGAGCGGACCCGCACTATGATCGACCGTCAGCTGCGTCAACTGGTCCGGCTGGTGGACGACCTCATGGACGTGAGCCGCATCAGCAGCGGACGGTTGGACCTGCGCAAGGCGGCCGTCCCGATCAACACCGTGCTGCAGAGTGCCCTGGAAAGTGCCGGGCCGCTGATCGAGAGCATGGAGCACCGGTTGAACTATGTTCGCGCCAGCGAGCCCTTGACGGTCTACGCGGACCCGACGCGGCTCGCGCAGGTATTTATCAACGTGCTGAACAACGCCGCCAAGTACACCGAGCGCGGCGGCCAAATCGATCTCACCGTGCAGCGCCACGAGCAACAGGTGGTGGTCACGGTTCGCGATAGCGGCGTCGGGCTCACTGCCGAGGCCTTGCCCCACATCTTCGACATGTTTACGCAGGTGAAGAGCACCACCGAAATGGCGCAGGGCGGGTTGGGAATTGGCCTTTCGCTCGTCAAGCGGCTGGTGGAAATGCACGGCGGACAGGTGACGGCTCGCAGCGAAGGCACGGGCCACGGCACGGAAATTTCGGTGCGGCTGCCACTTTATGAGAGCGGCACAACGGACGAGACGACGATGGAGTCTCGCCCGGACCTTGCATAACGTACTCACCTGCGATTTCGGTCCTGTCCAATGTGCCGGTCGAGACCGGCACTTTTATCAGAGAGCGCCTACGGGCGCCGACACGGCCTATATGTACCATCCCCCTAGTCCGCCGCCGCTTGCGGCCACCCACTCGAAGGGAAAATGGAACATGAGGACCACACTGCTGGGCTTCTTCGATGATAGCGAGCAGGCCCGACTGGCGCGGGCGGAGCTGATTCTGGGCGGTATGCGCGTGGATCGCATTTCAGTCACGGCCGTACAGGGTCTGGGGCAATCGCGCTTTCGTGCCCAGTCAGCGTCGCTCGATAAGGTGTTGGCGGCGCTGCGTGCGCTATTCAAGGGCGATACGAGTGCCGGCGAAGCCGAGCGCCTGATTGATCGGGTCGAACGTGGCGCTGCCACGGTCTTTGCGCACACCCGCAGCGCCCGGGAGGCCCAGCGAGTGGCCGAGGTATTCAAGGCATGGGGCGCGACTGAGATCGCGTGCAACAATCAGAAGCTCGACTCTGCCGAGCAGGCACCTCTCGCGCACGAGGCGGCGTGGCCCAGCTATCTTTGGCCCGCGACCTAACTCACAGTTCGCGCAGATCTTCCCTGATTTTTTAGCGTTCAGCGCACAGTCGCCCTGAAGGATTGGCCATAGAAAAGCCGGTTGCTGTCTGGGCCCGTGCGGTCCAGGCAGCCAACCGGCTGTAGGTCCCAAGACGCTCCGTTAGCGGGGCGGCGGAGACTCCGTGGGCGCAGTGCTCGAGGGCGGGGGCGTAGCGCCGTACGGATGCGAGTCGACCGACGAGCTTGAATTGCTCATGCCGCTCTTTTCCGCGTCCTTGCAGGCCTTCTTCATGTCCGCCTGGCTCGCACCGCTGTTCTTGGCCTCCTGAGCCGCCATGCAATCCTTCCAGGACTGCTTAGCGCTCGAAGTCGCCTGGGTATCGGCGCTCGGAGGGTCAGTAGCGAATGCGCTGCCAGCAGACAGGGCAAAGGTCGCCGCAAGTATTGCTGGGGTTAGATACTTCATGGGGATCTCCTTCAAACCGGTTTAACGAAATGCTTCCCAAGAACCTTGTAATCACTACCCGTCCGTGGACCCATAGGCTCCGTCCTAGATTCGTGCAGGAATCCGGCTACACGAGGCGCCAACCCACTCAGTTGGGCTGCGCCGGCGGGGACATTACGGTATTGGGCAAAACCCCGTAGGGATAGGCGTCGGCGGCACGGGGTTTGCTGCTCTGCAAGGTGCTCTGAGCGTTCGCGGAATCCGAGGTTCCGCTGCAGGCTTTGCGCATTTCAACCCAGCTGGCGCCGTCATGCATCTGCGCCTGCCTGGTCATGCATTCCTTCCATTCTTTCATGGTGAGCGGCGTGCCGGGACCCTGCGCACCCAAGGCCCAATAAGGGGCGGCAAGGGCCACGCCCGCCAGCAGCAAGACCGATCTTAAGTACCTCATAGAAGCCTCCTCGACCAAGTCTTCAGGTTCGGCCTCATTAAAGGACACCGCAGTCCTTAGTCCTATCGGATGGCTTCCCGACCTCCTGACAGAGTGCGGCTACACTTCAGAAGAAGCGCAGGCATGAAAAACCCCGCCGGCACGCTTGCGCGCGCCGGCGGGGTCGGGCAGCGGGCAAAGGCTACGCTCAGCTGGGGCTGGGCACCTTGGCACGCTGTTTCTCAGACAGGTACAGCGCATTCATGCGGGCGCGATCTTCGTCCGTGCAGTGCTTGCGAACGTCACGCCAGATGTTGCGTTCCTCTTCCTTAATATGGTGTTCGACCAGTTCCCTGAGCACCTTGGCCGTGGCCTTGTGCTCTGAAGAGGTGGCATCGTCGATCGCGCCGAGGCGGCCTAAGGTCTTGGCCGCCCACTTGTGCTCGAGCGTGCCCTCGTAACCGTCCACCTGGGCTTGCGAGTCCGACAGTGAAATCATCGCCTCATACACCACCTTCTCCTCGGCCACCGAGTGCGGGACCAAGGCGGCGGTGATCTGTCGGACCAATCCCTGCCGCTCTGCGGGCGATTCTGCAGCTTGCAGATCCGACAACAATTTCTTTACCTCATCGTGTTCTTTCTTGAGCGTGTCTAGGATGTCGACGTCTGTGGAGGTGTGCTCCTCGGGCTTGAGAGCATTCACCACCGCCTGCTTCGCTTCCTGAAATTGCGCCTTTAGGGTCATGCTTCCTCCTTGCACTAAATATATTTGCCGTCCGCGCGCCGCCTGCGCCGCCGGACCCAAAAATTCACTCAGGTCAGCAGTTCCACAGTCGTGGGCGGATGATCTACCGCCAGCAACATCGCGAACTCGAAAGCCGCTTCACGGGATTTGGCGTTGATGAGGGGTTCGCGCATCCGATCGCACAGCACCTGCCACCGTCCGTTCACCGGTCCGCGCACGCTGATGTGCAGATGGTCGTTGACTCGATAGGCCCGATTAGGCGCCATGGGTGCACTCCTTAAGTAATTCCTGAAGCTCGAAACAGATTCTCGAGTCCGCGCTCGCAAGCGTCTGCCGGTAACCGAGCCGCGAGGCTGTGGGACGGCACCGACACCGCGCTCGCAACAGCGCGTGCGCGCGAGCGCGTCGCATGCGCGCTTCACTTGCCAACTTGTCCTACATCACCGGCGATACTGCTTGCGTACGATCAAAGGCACCATTAGCTGCGGGTGGAAGAAATGGCTATTCGAAATGCAATAGCGGTCATCGCCGTCAAGAATCTGCAGGCCGCGACACCCTGGTACGAGAAGCTGATCGGGCGCGGCCCCGACCGCATCGATCCCTCAGGTTCGCGGGAATGGATCTTCGAGCAGGGCGGGCGACTGCAGTTGCGGGAAGATCAGGCGCGGGCTGGCCGCGCACTGATTACTTGCGCCGTGGGCGATCTTGACAAGGAAACACAGCAACTGAGCATCGCCGGCATCACGATTGGCGAAGTCAATCGCACTTCCAGCGAGCGCGTCTTTACGATCGAGGACCCGGACGGCAATACCATTGCGCTGGCCGAAATTCTGGCGCCGGTGCCGAAGGAAGCGTCACCTACCGTGAGCCCGACCGAGACCCCTCAACCGCTGGAGCGTGCCCTCGAAAGCATAGCCGCCGACACCAGGATCAGCTCGCAGACCGTGCGGCGCTTTCTGGACAATTTGATCCTGGACCTGGAAGCGCTTTTGCGTGCGTCCGAAGAAAGCAGCATGTCCGGGCAGGACCCCGGACTCGCAGCGCAGCTCCTGCAACGCGCGCACATTGTGCGAGGCAAGGTTAGCGCCCCGCCCTCGTGAGCGTTGCGCCGACGCGTTCTCGGCGCGAATTTAGGCGGGAAATCGCTTGCGCCCTAGGCGACGACGCACCGGCGAACGGCGCTGACCAGTTCGTCCGGGTCACCCGACTTGAGCACGTATTCCGTGGCGCCGGCGGCCAAAGCCGCATCGATCAGGGCCGGTAGCGCGTGGCCGCTGTAGATAAGGAATCGGGTGGATGGGAATTGGCGCCTGAGGGCCGGGAGTTCCTGCAAACTGGAGCGGCCCTTGAGTTCGATATCCAGGATGATGATCTGAGGGGAGGCGGCGGCAGCCAGCTCGCCCACTTTGGCCAGTTCATCGGTTTCCGCGACGCAATGGATGTCCGCTTCGGCATCCAGGATGGAAACCATCATGGTCCGTAGGTCGTCGTTGTCCTCGGCGACCATGATTGTGATTGGGCCCGCCACCGGGGAAATGTTAACCAATCGACAATTTCGTCGCTGTAGGTTCGTCCTTACATTTGGAAAAGGTGCCCGACTACTGCCCTAAAAGCCCCGATGGTCCAGCGTGCAGTGTGTGAATGTTGAAGATTTCCGAGGCTTTATTGGTCATAACATGAATGTAATTCATCCTTTCAACCGGTGGTCCCAAGCTAGGAACGTACTTAGCAAGACGTTGCCAGCGCGCCACCTTGCCGCGCGGGATACACGATGATGCTGCGCGTACTCCTGGTCGAAGACTCCAAGCTGCTCGCCGAGCGCCTGCGGGAGGCTCTCGATCAGATGCCCGGCGTCGAGGTTGTGGGCACCGCCGACACCGAAAAGAGTGCGGTGGCCATGACGCGCACCAATGCCGTGGACGCGATGATCCTGGACCTGCAGCTTAGGGAAGGCACGGGCTTTGGAGTGCTGCGAGCGCTCGGCAAAGCACGGCCCGCAGTTATCGTGCTGACAAATTTCTCCGTGCCCACCTATGCGGAGCGCGCCAAGGAATTGGGCGCCGATCAGTTCCTCGATAAGGGTAAGGACTTCGAGCGGTTGCCCGCCGTGCTGGCTTCAATCAAGAACCACCTGAGCTGCTAAGCCGGCAATCCAGCAGTTGACGATTCGCCCGTTAGGGCCTACTCCTCCTGATCCTGCCGCTCCGCCGACCACGGCCACCTAAACGGCTCATCATCGGAAATGTCCGGTGCATGGGCGCAAGGGGGCTCGTGCAGCTCACCGAAGATCTCGGCGAGCCAGTATCGGATGTGCGATTCCCTGTCCATGAATGGAATCTAAGCCTGGCGATTCCTCGCCGCTGCAAGACGGCTGTTCACTAACCTGTCCGCCCGCTGCCTACGCGCGGGCGGACAGGTGCTGCCCGGAAGCCAAGGTCAGAGTGGTCTGCGGCCCTGAATGACGCGCACTAGGATTACGACTATGGCGATCACCAGAAGGATATGAATGAAGCCTCCCAGCGTATAGGAGCTCACCATTCCGATGATCCATAGCAGAATCAGCACTACAGCAATTGTTTCTAGCACCCCGTTCTCCTTAAT
>Ga0157379_10002657_pt1 | contig 15053 bp, 19 predicted proteins | sample S25metaG_FD_121802 | JGI IMG/M metagenome (GOLD analysis project Ga0157379, IMG submission 121802) | Switchgrass rhizosphere microbial communities from Kellogg Biological Station, Michigan, USA - S2-5 metaG | ecosystem: Host-associated > Plants > Roots > Rhizosphere > Soil | place: USA... | reverse complement strand
TTCTGGTCGGCGTTCCGGGTGCTCGGCGAGTGGTACGCGGACCTGCCGCCGTACTAGTCGGCGTCGGCCTGCTAGCGCTCGCGCAGGCCTATGTCCTGATCGCCCCCGAGCTGCCGGTCGTCACGCCGGTCGACCTCTCGCTGCTGATCGCCGCCGCGGGGACGATCGCGGCGATCTACATCTGCGCGGCGGCGGTGGCGCCGGTCTCGGACGTCCCGCCGCTGCTGTGGCTCGTCGCGCTGGGCGGCGTGCTGCTCGTCGCCACGCTGAACGTCGCCGACGTCGGCGCAGCGGCCACGCCGGCCGAGGCGCTGGCCTACGCGGCGATCGGCGGGATCTTCGCGCTCGGGCTGCTGGCGCCGTCGCTGGCGCTCGCCGTCCCGGTGCTGGTCTCGATCGTCGACGTCGTCAGCACGCTCGGCGGCGGCCTGTCGGAGTCGCTGGCCCACGCGGGCCCGACGCACCGCGGCGACCCGCTGTCGCTGGAGATGCCCGACTGGGGCACCGGCCTGCCCGCCGGGCGCCTGGGGATCTCCGACGCGGTCTTCCTCGGCGTGTTCCTCGTCTACGCCCGCCGCTTCGGGTTCCGGCCCGTGGCCACGCCCATCGCGATGGCGCTGGCCACGCTCGGGGCCGTCGGGCTCGGTCTGGCGATCGACGCTCCGGTTCCCGTCGTGCCGTTCATGGCGGCCGCGTACTTCCTCGCCAATGCGGATCGTCTCGGACCCTTGCTGCGGGCCGCGCAGTCGTAAGCGCGATCGGCCGGCCGCATACCGGCGTTGATAGGTCTCGCGGGCCAGGGGTAGTGTCGAACCATGGATCTCGAGGAGCACACGCTCGACCAGGCGGGTGACCGCTGCGAGGAGTGCGGTGCCAAGCTGACCGAGCGCGAGCTGGAGCTCGTGCTCGAGCGCGGCGGCCCGACGCTCTGCAGCATCCACCTCGCCGACGCGGTCGCGGTCACCGAGGACGACGACGAGCCGGGCGCCACCGCGGCCTGAGGGCCCGGGCGGTTTCTCAGCCCCGGAAGCGCGGGACCGGCTCGCCGCCGTCGCGCGCCCACACCTCGACGCCGTAGGCGATGTGGGCGGCCTGCAGCTCGTAGGTCGCGGCGAGATGCCACGTCGTCTCGTCCTCGTAGGTGACGACGGCGAGCAGGCCGACGTTGGAGCCCTCGGTGATCGTGCGGCGCACGTCCACGCTGGTGCGCTGGAGGTCGAGGCGGTGCGCGGTGACGTAGTCCGTCGCGCGGTCGAACCGCTCGCCGGTGTGCGGCCAGTGGATGACGACGTGCTCGAGCAGCTGCTTCTCGGCGCCCGGCCAGTCGCCCCGACGCAGCGCACGCCAGAGCCGCTCGACGGCGTTCATGCGCCCGGCATGGTGAGGACGACCTTGCCGAGCTTGCCGCCGGCCTCGAAGCGTCCGTAGGCCTCCGCGGCCTCGTGCAGCGCGAAGGTCGCCGCGACGGGGACGGTCACGGACCCGCGCTCGATCAACGGCAGCACGTGCGCCTCCATCCGGCGCGCGGTGGCGGCCTTCTCCTCCAGGGGTCGCGGGCGCAGGGTCGAGGAGCTGATGCAGCCGCGCTTGGCCATGAGCGCGCCGAGGTGGACCTCGGCCTTCGCGCCGGCCCCGATGCCGATCACGACGATGCGGCCGAGGGTGTTCAGGGCGCGCACGTTGCCGGGCATGTTGGGCGCGCCGACAAGCTCGAGGATGACGTCGAACGGGCCCTGGTCGGCGAAGCCCTCGGGGTCGATGACGGCGTGCGCGCCGAGCTTCGCCACGCCGTCGCGCAGGTCGGGGTTGCGCACCGTGGCGGTGACCTGCGCGCCGGCCGCCGCGCCGAGCTGGACGGCGGCGGTGCCGACGCCGCCGGCCGCGCCGTGGACGAGCAGGCGCTCGCCGGGGGCCAGGCCGGCCTGGGTGAACAGCGCGTCGTGGGCGGTGGTGAAGACCTCCGGCGTCCCGCCCGCCGCCGGCCAGTCCAGCGCGTCGGGCACGGGCATGAGCTGGCGCTCGTGCACGACGGCCAGCTCGGCCTGTCCGCCGCCGCCGACGATCGACATGACGCGGTCGCCCGCGGAGAAGCGCCGGACGCCGTCGCCGACCGCCTCGACCTCGCCGGCCAGCTCGAGGCCCGGGATGTCGGCCGGCGCACCCGGCGGCGGCGGGTAGTAACCCTTGCGCTGCAGGACGTCGGCGCCGTTGAGGCCGGCGGCGCGCACGCGCACGAGCACCTCCCCCGCGCCGGGCTGCGGGTCGGGATGCTCGTCGACGACGATCGCGCCGTCGCGGATGGTGGCGGCTCGCATCCCGGGCAACCTACCCAACGTCGGGGCGCCCCCAGCATCACCCCGGAGGCAATCGCGCGCGCCGCGCGGTCCACGTCGGACCCCAGAAGCGGCTCAGCAGATCGGCGTCCGCGGGTTCCGCAACGCTTGCTTGACTCGTCGCTTGTTTAGCGTTACGGCCACTTCGTAAACTAAGCTGCGAACGAGGACAGCGACCGTGAACCTCAGCCTCACCACGACGTCGGAGCGCGCGGGTCGCTTCGTTCCTGCAACCTCCGGGCCCGACGGCTATGCGACCTTCCTTCCGGCGGCGTTGCCGTGCGAGCCGCCGATCGTGCTCGACGCCGCGCTGCAGCGGGCCCTCGAGGTCGCCAACCTGGAACTTGGCCGACTCGATGGCATCACCACGCTCCTGCCCGATCCCGAGACGTTGCTCTACACCTACGTCCGCAAGGAGGCGGTGCTCTCGTCGCAGATCGAGGGCACCCAGTCGTCACTGTCAGACCTGCTGCTGTTCGAGAGCGATGTCGCCCCAGGCCTGCCCAGCGGCGACATCCAGGAGACGGCCAACTACCTCACGGCGATGCGCCACGGGATCGAGTCGGTGCAGTCTGGCCGGCTGCCGATCTCCTCACGCCTTCTCCGCGAGGCGCACCGCCTGCTCCTCGAGGGTGTCCGCGGCGCCGACAAACGTCCGGGACGGTTCCGCCGGGATCAGAACTGGATCGGCGGAAGCAGTCCGGCCAACGCGCGCTTTGTGCCTCCGCCACCCAATGTCGTTCCCGACGCTGTGAGCAACCTCGAGCACTACCTGCACGAGGCGCACGACCCACTGCTCATCCGCGCGGGCATCGCGCACGCACAGTTCGAGACCATCCACCCGTTCCTCGACGGCAACGGCCGCGTCGGACGCCTGCTCATCACCCTGCTGCTCGTTGCCGAAGGCGTCCTTCGCGAGCCGCTCCTGTACCTCAGCCTGTTCTTCAAGCAGCACCGCGACGAGTACTACGAGCGTCTCCAGCGCATCAGGACGCATGGTGAATGGGAGCCGTGGCTGGCGTACTTCCTCGACGGCGTGGCCCAGGTCGCCCGCGGAGCGACCGACACCACCGCCCGCATCGTGCGAATGATCGAGCACGACCGCCGTCGGATCGGCGAGCTGGGCCGCGGCGCTGGAAGCGCCCTGCGTGTCCACGATGTCGCCGTGCGTTCGGTCGTCGTCAACCCACGTCTCGCCGCCCGCACGACCGGCCTCACCGACCCACCGATCTACGCGGCCATCCGTCGGCTCGAAGGCCTCGGCGTCCTCCGCGAGGTCACCGGACGCCAACGCGGCAAGATCTGGGTCTATGGCGAGTACCTCGACCTGCTCAACGAAGGCACCGCCTGACATCAGGCATCACCTGAAAGGAATCCACGCATCGGCCCGCGGTGCGGTTCCACGTCCTGCGGTGCGAACGCCCGCAGCACGAGCCGGTCGGTCTCCAGACGTGGCACGCTCCTCATCCAGCCCGTTTCAACAACGGCGCGCTACGGTGCGCCGCTGTGCCACGGGGTCCCATCGTCATCACGCTGACGGCGCTCGTCCTGGGCGTCGGCGCCACCGCCGGTGTCGCGAACACCAGCCACGAGGGCTGGCCGCAGATCGACGGCGACCTCATCATGCACAAGGCCGACCAGAGCGGGCAGGTCCGCGGCACGAGCCGCAACGACGAGCTGCTCGGCGGCCACGGCAACGACGACATCTGGGGCGGAACGGGGCGCGACGTCCTGTGGGGCGACTACAAGCCCGGCGGCCAGCCCGAGTCGCAGGTCGACCACCTCCACGGCGGCGCCGGCAACGACTTCATCTACGCGTCACACGGCCTGAACGCCATCGACGCCGGCCCGGGCGACGACACCATCCACGCTCACTTCGGCCACGGCGCCATCGACTGCGGCACCGGCCGCGACGTGCTCTTCCTCTCGCACAAGGGCCGCCAGGGCTGGAGGATCAGCGGCTGCGAGACGATCTCCTACAAGACGCTGGGCTACTGAGCCCGCTCGAGCAGCGCCACGCACTCGATGTGCGGCGTCTGCGGGAACATGTCGACCGGCTGCACCGACCGCAGGGCGTAGCCTGCCTCGACGAGCTGCGCCGCGTTGGGGGCGAGCGTCGTCGGGTTGCACGACACGTAGACCACGCGCTTGGGTGAGGCCTCGATGATGCGCCGCACGACCTTCTGGGACAGGCCCGCGCGCGGCGGATCCACGACCACGACGTCGGGCCGGCCCGCCCGCTCGACGAGCTCGCGCAGCGCGAGGCGCACGTCGCCGGCGAAGAACTGGGCGTTGGAGATCTCGTTGGCCCGCGCGTTGCGCAGCGCGTCGGCGATCGCCTCCTCGACGATCTCCAGGCCCCACACCTCGCCCGCCCGGCCGGCCAGCGACAGCCCGATCGTGCCGATGCCGCAGAAGAGGTCGTAGACGCGCTCCCAGCCCTGCAGGCCCGCGACGTCCCCGGCGATCGCGTACAAACGCTCGGCCATCTCCGTGTTCGTCTGGAAGAACGCCTGGGCCGACAGCTCGAAGCGCAGGCCGCCGACCTCCTCGGCGATCGTGGGCGCGCTGCCGGTGACGAGCTCGGTCTGGCCGCCCGCGGTGGTCTCCCCGACGCCGGCGATCCGCGTCACCAGCAGGCTGTGGGCGTCGACGGCGTCGCCGAGCCCGGCCACGTCGAGGTCGGTGCCCTCGGTCACGACGAGGCGGACCTGCAGCTGCCCGGTGCGCCGGCCCTCGCGAATCACGAGGTTGCGCAACGCGCCCGTCTGGGTGCGGCGGTCGTAGGCGCCCAGCCCCGTCGTCTGCGCCCAGGCCAGCACCTGCTCGCGGGCCCTGTTGCCGCGCTCGGACTGCAGCAGGCAGTCGTCCACGCCGACGATGTCCTCCCACGACCCGGGCGCGTGGAACCCGCAGACCAGGGCGTCACCCGGCCCGCCGCCGAACGAGAACTCGAGCTTGTTGCGGTAGCGCCACTCCTCGACGGCGCCGACGATGTCGCCCAAGGCATAGCCCTCGAGATGGCCGAGGCGGCGCAGCGCGTCGTCGACCTGCGTGTGCTTGATCTCGAGCTGGCACTCGTAGGGCAGGACCTGCCACGGCGCGCCCGGGTGGTCGGCGCGCGGCGCGACGCGATCCGGCGACGGCTCGAGGACCTCGAGCGCCCGCGCCTCGCCGTAGTGGCGCTTGCGCTTGGTGACCACGGCGCGCACGCGGTCGCCGGGCACCGCGTCGCGGACGAACAGGACGTAGCCGCCGTCCGTGCGGGCGACGCCGGCGCCGCCGAACGCGAGCGTGTCGATCCGCAGCTCCAGCTCCTGACCGCGGTCGGGGCGGGGCGGGCGGGCGGACGTCGGGGCGGTGGCGTCGGAGGTCACGTGCTTAGGATGGCACCGCCATGGACCTCGACGCCTACCGGGCGCGGGCGCAGGCGTACGCCACCGACCTGAACCGCGGCCACTACCGGGCGTTCGCGGGCCTCGGCGGGCGCTGGCAGCCCGCCGCGATCCACGCCCGGCACGCGCCCGGGCTCTTCGACGACGCGACCATCGACGCGCTGCGCGAGGCCGGCGCCGAGCGGCTGCTGCGCTTCGCGCTGGCGGCGCGTGTCGCCGCCGAGACCGCGGCGCCCGACGCTGCGCGCGCCGCCGCCGAGGCCGACGAGGGCCTCGCCGAGCTGAGCGCGGCGCTCGCCGACGAGGACGACGTCGTGCGCCGGGTCGCGCTCGAGGAGCAGCGCCTGGATATCGCGCTGCGGCGCCTCACCGCCCCGGCCGCCGAGGCGCTCGAGCGCGTCCGCGCCCTGGCCCGGCGGCTCGGCTGGCCCTCGGCACGGAGCATGTTGTCCGTGTTGCACGGCGCCGATCTCGGCGCGTTGGCCGCCGAGGCCGAGGAGCTGCTGCGTGCGACCGCGCGCCCAGTCTTCGACCACGACGCGCCGCTGGCCCGCCACGACCTGCCGCGGGCGACCCGCGCGGCCTGGGCCGACGCCGCGCTGCCCGCCGACCCGGTGGCGCACCTGCGCGCGGCGCTGGACCGCCACGGTCTGCCCGAGCGCTTCGCGATCGACGACGACCCGCGGCCGGGCAAGTCGTCACGGGCGTTCTGCGCGGCGATGGTCGTGCCCGGCGACGTGCACCTCGTCGTCGCGCCCAGCGGGCGGCTGCCCGACCTGCTCGCGGTCTTCCACGAGGCGGGCCACGCCCTGCAGCTGAGCCTGCGCGACAAGCGGGCGCCCTTCGAGGACCGCCACCTCGTGCCGCGCGTCGACGCCGAGGCGGTCGCGTTCGCCTTCGAGCGCCTCGCACTGGAGGGCGTCGACGACGGGGCCGTGCACGAGCACGTGGCGGCCCTCGACGCGCTGCGCACCCGCCACCTGGCGGCATCGCTGCTGCACGACCTCGACCTCCTCGACGACGGCCCCGTGCCGGCGCTGCGCGAGCGCTACGCCCGCCGGATGGCCGCGGCGACGGGCCTGAGCTGGCCGTCGGCCCCGTGGCTGGCGAGCGCGGACCCGACGCTCGCGGCCGCGGACTACCTGCGGGCGCTCGGGCGCGCACGGGCGCTCGATCCGCGCGCCGCCGCCACCTACCAGTAGACCTCCAGCGTGAGCCCGCGGCCTCAGCCGTCGGCCAGCAACCACTCGAGCATCGCCTTCTGGGCGTGGCGGCGGTTCTCCGCCTGGTCCCAGATGCGCTCGCGCGCGCCGTAGAGCACGTCCTCGGTGATCTCCTCGCCCGGGTGGGCGGGCAGGCAGTGCAGCGCGATCGCCCCGTCGGCGGCGGCGTCGAGGAGCGCGTCGTCGATCCGGTAGGGCCCGAGCACGGCGCGCCGCGCCTCGGCGCCGTCCTCGTCGCCCATCGACACCCACACGTCGGTGTAGACCGCGTTGGCCCCGGCCACCGCCTCGCGCGGGTCGGGCACGTTGGCGAACGCGGGCAGCGCGAGCTCGGGCGGTGAGCTGAGCACGACCTCGACGCCGGCGATCGCGCCCATGCCCGCCAGCGAGCTGGCCATGTTGTTGCCGTCGCCGACGTAGGTGAGCTTCAGGCCGTCGAGCGTCCCGAAGGCCTCGCGCAACGTGAGCAGGTCGGCGAGCACCTGGCACGGGTGGTGGCCCTGGGTGAGCATGTTGAAGACCGGGAGCTGGTCCTCGGCGGCGAGGCCCTCGAGCTCGGCGTCGGCGTGGGTGCGCACCCCGACGGCGGCGACGTGGCGCGCCAGGACACGTGCGGTGTCGCGCAGCGACTCGCCGCGCCCGAGCTGGGTATCGCCCGGCCGCAATACCATCGGGTGGCCGCCCAGCTCGACGATGCCCGCCTCGAAGCTCACGCGCGTGCGGGTGCTCGGCTTCTGGAAGACGAGCGCGACCGTCCGGCCGGCGAGCACGTCCGACGCGCGCGGCGCGCGCTTGAGCTCGGCGGCACGGTCGAGGATCGACGTGATGTCGTCCTTGGTGAGCTCCAGACCGGTCAGCAGATGGCGCATGGGCAAGCCGGGCATCATAGGCCTCTTGTGAGAGTCCTCACGTGGAACCTCTTCCACGGCCGCTCGGTCCCCGAGACGCGCCATGCCCTGCTGCACGAGTTCTCCACCATGTTGAACGGATGGGACTGGGACGTCGCGCTGCTCCAGGAGGTGCCGCCGTGGTGGCCGCCCGCGCTGGCCGAGGCGACCGGCGCCCAGGAGCGCCACGTCCTGACCTCGCGCAACGCGCTGCTGGCGCTGCGGCGGTTCGTCGCCGAGCGCCGGCCCGACCAGATCAAGTCCAACGGCGGCGGCGCCAACGCGATCCTCGTGCGGGGCGACCGGCCGATCGTCGGGCACCGTACGCTGCGCCTGCGCTTCCGGCCCGAGCGCCGATACCTGCACGCCGTCGCGCTGGCCGACGGGCGCTGGGTCGCGAACATCCACGCGACGGCGAACCCCAAGCCGCTGGCCTACGCCGACCTGCGCAGGGCGGGCGAGACGCTGCAGCGCTGGGCCGGCGACGCGCCGGTCGCCTTTGGCGGCGACGCCAACGTGCCCGACCCGCAGGTCCCGGGCTTCACCGACGTCGGCGGCCATGGGATCGACCGCTTCTTCGTCCGCGGCGGCCTGCGCGCGGCCTGCACGCCTCGGATCCTGGACCGCGCGACGTTGTCCGACCACGCCCCGGTGATGGTCGTGCTCGAGGGCGCGTAAGGTCCCGTGGGTGTCCCGCCTGCTCGCCGTCTCCGTGGTGCTCCTGGTCCTCGCGGCCGCCGGCTGCGGCGGGGGCGGCGACTCCGGCAACTCCGTCGACTCCAGCAGCGGGTCCTCCGGCACCGCCACGCTGAAGCCCGGCGAGGCCATCACGATGAAGTCGCTGCAGTTCCACCCCGACGACGTGCAGGTCAAGGTCGGCGAGCAGGTCACCTGGCGCAACGACGAGTCGATCCCGCACAACGTGATCGCGCAGTCCGGCGCCGACTTCAAGTCCGAGACGTTCGGCAAGGACCAGACCTTCACGTGGACGCCCGACACGGCGGGCACGGTGAAGTACGAGTGCACGCTGCACCCGGGCATGACCGGGACGATCGACGTGGTGCAGTGATCCGGACCGTCAGTCGCGTGCGCGCAGCCCGAACCCGCGCAGCAGCATCATCGCCTTCTCGCCCAGCCCGCCGTGCGGCGGCAGGACGCGCAGCTGCACGCACGTCTCGTAGAGATCGAAGAAGGCCCGCACCCGCCACAGCCGCTCGCGCGGCGGGTCGAGCTCGCAGAAGAGCATCGCGTGCAGCGAGAACGCCCGGCGCGTCGCGGGCATCCCCGGCAGCTCGCCGGTGTGGGTCCCGTGCAGGTGGACCGGCGTGGCCACGAACCGTCCGTCGGTCAAGCGCTCGCCGGCGCGCTCGACCTCGGCGTCGGGCGCCGCCACCCACAGCCGCGCGATGTGGTCGCCGAGGGCGTCCAGGCCGCGGACCGGCGCGCCGGTCAGCGGGTCCTCGTAGTGGAGGTCCAGCGCGCAGGTCAGCGCGAACGCCGACCGGTCACGCCCGACCAGCGCCTCCTGGAAGCCGTCCAGCAGCTCGTCGACCGACACCTCAGCCCTGCGGCAGCCGCGCCGGGTCCGACGGATGGACGAACTCCGGCGTCCCCGCCTCGGCCGTGCTCGCGGTCGCGTACAGCCGCTGCGGGATGCGCCCCGCACCGCGCGCCAGCTCGCCGGCCTCGACCGCGAGCCGGATCGCCCGCGCCATCGCGACCGGGTCCTCGGCGCGCGAGATCGCGCTCGCGCACAGCACCCCGTCGCAGCCGAGCTCCATCGCCAGCGCAGCGTCCGACGCGGTGCCCACGCCCGCGTCGAGGATGACCGGCAGCGCCGTCTGCTCGCGGATCAACCGCAGGTTGTAGGCGTTGTTGATGCCCATGCCCGACCCGATCGGCGAGCCCAGCGGCATGATCGCCGCGCAGCCGGCGTTCTCCAGGCGCCGCGCGAGCACCGGGTCGTCGGTCGTGTAGGGCAGCACGATGAAGCCCTCGTCGACGAGCTGCTCGGCCGCGGCGACGAGCTCGACGGCGTCGGGCAGCAGCGTGCGCTCGTCGCCGATGACCTCCAACTTGACCCAGTCGGTCTCGAACGCGTCGCGGGCGAGCTTCGCCGTCAGCACGGCGTCTCGCGCCGTGTAGCACCCGGCGGTGTTGGGCAGCAGCCGCACGCCGCACGCGGCGAGCACGTCGACGAGCGACCCGCGCGCCGCCGGATCGATGCGGCGCAGCGCGACGGTGACCATCTCGGTCTGCGAGGCGCGGATGGCGTCGGCGAGCGTCTCCAGGCGCGGGAACCCGCCCGTGCCCAGGATGAGCCGCGACCCGAAGTCGTGACCGGCGATGCGCATGGATCAATCCTTCCCTTTCCGCGATGTTCGCGTCAGCGAACTCGCCAGAGCCGAGCTTGCCCGGCTCATCCTCCTTGAACCGCGGTGAGCACTTCCACGCGGGCGCCGTCGGGGACGGTGAACGTCGCCCACTCCCCGCGCGGGATGACCTCGGCGTCGACCGCCACCGCGACGCCGCGCTCGGGCGCGCCGAGCGCGCCGAGCAGGGCGGTGAGCGTCACGCCGGGCGGCAGCTCCGACGGCTCGCCGTTGACCACGATCACGCCGTCACCGCCGCCGGGCGGAAGCGGTCCGGGCGGAAGGCGTGCGCGGTGCCGGCACCCGTGAGCTCGTCGGCGACGAGGTCGGCGGTGACCGGGCAGAGCAGGATGCCGTTGCGGTAGTGGCCGGTGGCCCAGACGACGCGCTCGTCATCCGGATCGCTGCCGATCACCGGCGCGTTGTCGGTCGTGCCGGGACGCAGGCCGGCGAAGGTCTCCTCGACGTCGAGCTCGAGCAGGCCGGGGAGCACCTCGCCCGCCTCGCGCAGGAGCTCGTACAGGCCGAGGGCAGTCACGGCGGTGTCGAAGCCGCGCTCCTCGACCGTCGCGCCCAGGTAGTAGCGGCCGTCGCCGCGCGGAACGACGTAGCCGCCGTCGAAGCGCAGGACGTGGTCGCACAGCCCCGGGCCCGACGGGTCGCGCAGGCGCATCGCCTGGCCCTTGACCGGGCGCACCGGCACGGCGCCGAGCGTGGCGCTCCACGCGCCCGCGGCGACCACCACGCGCTCGGCGGGCAGCGCCCGCAGATCGTCGACGGCCGTCCCCGGGAACAGCCGGACGCCGGCGCGGACGCAGGCCTCGACGAGCGCGGCGACGACCCGTGCCGGCTCGACGGCGTGATCGTCGGGCAGCGCGAGCGCCAGGCGCAACGTCGGCGTCAGCGCGCCCTCCCGCCGCCGCGCCTCGGAGGCCAGCAGCCGCTCGACGCGCAGGCCGAGCCGCTCGCGCAGGGCGCGCTCGCGCTCGACGTGCTCGGCCTCGTCGCGGTCGCGCGCGAGCAGCAGCGATCCGCAGGCGCGGTACCCGACCGCCAGGCCCGTGACGTCCTCGAGCTCGGCGGCGAACGCCGGCCAGCGCCGCGCGCTCTCCAGGTTGGCGGCCAGCAGCGCCCGCTCCTGGCCGTCGGCCTCGGCGACCGGCGCGAGCATCCCGGCCGCGGCGTACGAGGCACCACCGCCGAGGTCGCCGCGATCGACCAGCACGACCTCCAGCCCGCGCTGGCGCGCGCGCCACGCGGCCGCCAGGCCGATGACGCCGCCGCCCACGACGGCGACGTCCGCATGCGGAAGCTCGGTCGTCACCGCCACCGAGCGTAGCGCTCCGCAGCGGTGCCACACTGGCGGTCTCGATGTCCCGGACCGACCGCCTGGCGCGCGCGCGCCTGTACCTCGTCTGCGACGACCGCCCCGGCGGCCGGCCGCTCGCCGACGTCCTGCCCGCGGCGCTGCGCGGCGGCGTCGACGTCTTCCAGCTGCGCATGAAGGACGCGGCCGACGAGGCGATCCTGGCCGCCGCCGCGGTCGCCAGCGCCGCGTGCGACGACGCCGAGGCGCTCTTCGTCCTCAACGACCGCCCCGACCTGGCGGCGCGCGCCGCCGCGGACGGCGTCCACGTCGGCCAGGACGACGTGCCGGTCGCGCAGGCGCGCGAGCTCGTCGGCGACGACCGCCTCGTCGGGCTGTCGACCCACTCGCCCGCGCAGGTCGACGCCGCCGCGGGCGTCGACTACATCGGCGTCGGCCCCGTGCACGCGACGCCGACCAAGCCCGGCCGGCCCGCGGTCGGGCTCGACCTGGTGGCCTACGCCGCCGGCGCCGCGGACGTGCCGTGGTTCGCCATCGGCGGCGTGGCGCCCGACACGCTGGGGCCCGCGCTCGCGGCCGGCGCACGGCGCGTGGCGGTCGTGCGCGCCATCGCCGAGGCGGCCGACCCCGAGGCGGCGGCGCGCGCACTGCGCCGTGCGCTCGACGCGGAGGTGGCCCGTGTCTGAGACCCGCGCGCCGCGGCGCTCGAACGCCGAGCGCGACGAGGAGGTCCGCGAGGCGCTGCGGCCCTATGACGCCGACGAGTGGCCGTGGGCACTGCTCATCGCGATCGGCGTCGCCCTGGCGCTCGCGATCGTCAACGTGGTGTTGTTGATCGCCGGCCAGGGCGGCCAGCCCGGCGCGCTCGTCGTCTACTGCGTCCTGATGCTCGGCGCGGCCTACGGGATGTGGGCCAAGAGCTACGCCGCGGTCCTCGTCTTCCAGTGCCTGCTGGCCATCGCGGTGGCCACCGGATTCCTGTTCCTCCTGCGCGCCTCGTCGTTCTGGGACCTCGTGATCTGCTTCGCGCTGATCGTCCCGACCGGCTGGCTGTTCTGGAAGCTCGTGCGCGTGCTGGCGCGCCTGCAGACCCCGCCCGACGAGACGTAGGGTGCGAACCCCCGTTCGCTAGGCTCAGAGTCCTATGGCCGACACGTTCGATTGCATCATCATCGGCTCGGGTCCTGGCGGCTACGTGGCCGCGATCCGGGCCGCCCAGCTCGGGATGACCACCGCCGTGGTCGAGCGCGATGACGTGGTCGGCGGCCGGTGCCTGAACTACGCCTGCATCCCGGCCAAGGCCGTGCTGCGCTCCGCCGACATCCTGTCCGAGGTCCGCGAGGCCGACGAGTTCGGGATCAAGCTCAACGGCACCGAGCCCGAGGTCGACTTCGGCGCGATCGGCGAGCGGCGCAAGAAGGTCATCCAGACGCTGACCGGCGGCGTGTCGGGCCTGTTCACCAAGAACAAGGTCGAGCTCATCCGCGGCGAGGCGTCGCTGACGCCCGACGGCGACGTCAAGGTCGGCGACACCATCTACAAGGCCAACAAGGCGGTCGTGCTCGCCACGGGCAGCGTGAAGCGCCCGCTGCCCGGCCTGGACTACGGCGGCAACGTGATCGGCACGGAGGAGGCCTGGGCGCTGACCGAGCTGCCCAAGACCCTCGTGGTCATCGGGGCCGGCGCCTCGGGCACCGAGATCGCCTCGGCCTACCAGCGGCTCGGCACGCAGGTCACGCTGTACGAGGGCCTGGACCGCGTGCTGCCCACCGAGGACTCAGACATCTCCAAGGTGGCGCTGCGCGGCTTCAAGAAGCAGGGCATCGAGGTCAAGACCTCCACCTTCTACGAAGGCCAGGAGGCCGACTGGGTCGTCATCGCCGCCGGCCGCGGCCCGGACGTCGCGGCGCTGGGCCTCGACGCCGCCGGCATCGAGCTGACCGAGAACGGGCTGATCAAGGTCGACGGCGCGCTGCGCACCTCCAAGCCCAAGGTGTACGCCATCGGCGACCTCGTGCCCGGCCCCGCCCTGGCACACAAGGCCTCCGACGAGGGCGTCATCGCCGTCGAGGACGCGGCCGGCCTGCCGACGCACCCGATCGCCTACCTCGACATCCCGCGCGCGACGTTCTGCACCCCGAACGTCGGCTCGTTCGGGCTGACCGAGGAGCAGGCCAAGGAGGCCGGCCATGACGTCGTCGTCGGCAAGGTCCAGTACGGCGCGGTCGGCGCCGGCACCGTCTACGGCGACCGCACCGGCCTCATCAAGATCGTCGGCGACCGCAAGTACGGCGAGCTGCTCGGCGGCCACATCGTCGGGACCAAGGCCACCGAGCTGATCCAGGAGCTCGTCAACGTCAAGCTCCTCGAGGGCGGCTACCCCGAGGTGGCCCGCATGATCCACGGCCATCCCACGCTCTCCGAGGGCGTGATGGAGGCCGCCCGCGCCGCGGACGGCTGGCTGATCCACGGCTGACCGTCGGGCGATGGCGCTGGAGGTCACGCAGCACGGCGGCGCCGCAGAGGAGCCGCCGCGCGCGGCCTTCTACTTCGACTTCTCGAGCCCCGAGGCCTACCTCGCCGCCGAGCGCGTGATCGGCGTGCTGGGCGACCGGGGCCTGGTCGCCGAATGGGTGCCGGTCCGCGCGCCGCGCGACTGGTGGGCGTTCCGGTGCGCCAAGGAGGAGGAGATCGCCCGCGCGGCGATCGAGCGCACCGCGGCGCAGCGCACCCTGCAGGCCGTGCGCTGGCCACCGGTCTTCGACAGCGAGCTCGCGCTGCGCGCGGCGACCTACGCCAAGCAGATCGGCCGCGTCGTCGCCTTCTCGCTCGCCGCGTTCCGCCAGGCCTACGCGGGCGGGCACGACCTGGGCGAACGCGACGTCGTGCTGATCGCGGCCAGCGCCTGCGAGATGCACCCGCGCGCGGTGCTGCAGGCGATTGAGCGCGAGGCGGTCGCGCGCGAGCTCGACGCCGCGACCGCCCTCGCGCACCAGCGCGGGATCGGCGACGTGCCGGCCGTGTGGTTCCCGGACGGGCGCGTGGTGACCGGCGACGCCGCTCTCGGGTCGGTGACGGCCGCATGAGCGCGCGGGCGCGGTACGCGATCAACGTCGTGCGCGACACGATCGAGGTCGTCGACATCGCCGAGGGCGAGGGCGTCCTGTTCTGGGACTGCACGCCGCGCCAGCGGCGGCGGATGACCGAGGCGCTGATCCGCGACCTCGATCGCCTGAGCCCGGAGGACTTCCTCTACCAGTGGGCCGTGGCCGAGCCCGAGCACTTCGGCTGAGCGTCCGGCGCGCCGAGCGCCCACGGCCCGCGGTGGCGCGGGGGCCGCTACCTCCCGCCGCCCGCCACCAGGCGCCGCAGGTGCGACAGCGCCGCCGGGCGGCGACCTGCTGCGTCCGGGTCAGCTCGACGACGGTGACGTCGCCCTTGGCGGTCTCGGGAGGGGCTGCGTCGGGCACGTCGGGCGGCAACCTATCTCACCCGAAATGCTCGGGCTCGGCCACG
>Ga0157379_10002655_pt1 | contig 15056 bp, 18 predicted proteins | sample S25metaG_FD_121802 | JGI IMG/M metagenome (GOLD analysis project Ga0157379, IMG submission 121802) | Switchgrass rhizosphere microbial communities from Kellogg Biological Station, Michigan, USA - S2-5 metaG | ecosystem: Host-associated > Plants > Roots > Rhizosphere > Soil | place: USA... | reverse complement strand
TTTGCCCCAGGATCGTGGAGTCCCCGCCAAATCGTCTCTTCCACAGCCCCCAGCCTAAAACGACGGTTCCGTTTGCCGATGGTTGATCCTCTTCCGTCGTGAACGTTCGACCCAGGGCCGGCTGCGCGCCGAGCGTTGTGAACAGGCTCGCCGAACACTCCGCGCCGTCTACGTTCTCCGGAAGCTGTCCGCCGGTCTCGGAAAGGTTGTAGGACGTCTGGAAGGTGAAAATGGCCAAGTCAGAAAAGTGCGTGCTCTGTTTTTTCCACTCGGCAAAAACTCCCGCGGCCGACGCATTGAACTTGAATCGTTGGTCAAAATATTCGTAGAGACGCAGCAGCCGTCCCGGTTCCTTGAATGGCAGCGGCTCCAGCAGAACGGATCGCACCACGGCGAACATCGCCGTTGTCGCGCCGATTCCCAGCGCCATTACAAACACAGCCGCCAACGCAAATCGCGGCGTCCGCCACAACGATCGCACGCCATTCTTGAGGTCGCGAAGAACTTGCTCCAGCCCCGCCCAACCCCACGTATCCTGCGTCTCTTCCTTCACCACCGTTGGGTTACCGAAAGTTCGTAGCGCAGCCCGGCGCGCATCTTCCACGCTCATTCCCACGGCAACGTTCTCCGCAATCTGCTGCTCCAGATGGAATGCAATCTCGTCGTTCAACCGTCGCCTGCTTTCGCGCGCGCCAAACAACGCCTGCAATCTCATCCACGATCTCGGTGCCCAGTTCATAAAAATCACTCCTACCATGTTTCCACCACCAGATTGACCGCAGCCGACAGCCGGTTCCAATTCTCGGCTTCCTTCTCCAGTTGCGCCCGCCCCGTGGCCGTCAGCGAATAAAACTTCGCCTTCCGCCCCGTATCCGACTCTTTCCACTTCGCTTTGATCCAGCCGCGCTGTTCGAGCCGATGCAGCGCCGGGTACAGAGAGCCTTGCTGCACCAGCAGCACTTCTCGCGAAATCTGCTGGATGCGCTTCGCAATCGCCCATCCGTGCTTCGGTTCCAACGAAATGGTCTTGAGGATCAGCAGGTCCAGCGTTCCTTGCACTAAATCGCTTGGTTTTCCCATACCTTGACTATCTACAGCATCGATTGTAGATAGTCAAGGCATCATGGTTCCTACCATGGCCTGCGCTCGCTATCACGGTGAGTTTAAACTCCTCGAGTCGTCACTCCGGTTCCTTCAGTTGTCATTCCGAGCGAAGCGAGGAATCTGCTTTTTTCCTCAGTGCCGCAGTGCGTCCGGGATCATCCTTTCGCTGTGCTAGACTTCCCTCGTGCATCCCGCAATTCCGCAACTCTTGCAACTTCAGAAGACCGATCAGGAAATCGCGGTGTTCCGCGCCGAATTGGACGCAGCTCCCAAACGCATTCGCGAACTGGACCAGAAACTGACCGGCGCGCGCAGTGCCGTCACTTCCGCTAAAGAAGCGCATGCGCTAGTGGTCGCCGCGCGCAAAAAAGCCGAATTTGAAGTTGCCGACTGGCGCGAACGTGGCAAGAAATTCCGTTCACAAAGCTCCGCCATCAAGACCAACGAAGCTTACAAAGCGCTGCAGCATGAAATCGCCCATGCCGACGCGGAAGCCGCCAAGGCCGAAGACGCGCAACTCGAGCAGATGATGGCCGCGGAGGAAGCAGAGAAAAAAGTAAAAACGGCTGAAGCGGCTCTGCGAGAAGCAGAGCAATTTGTCGCCGCCGATCGCAAGGCTATCGAAAATCACGCCCGCGAAAGCAATCGCAAAATGCTCGCGGATATTCCCGTTCGCGACAAACTGGCCGCGGAAATTCCCGAAGAAATTGTCACGCTGTACACACGCGCCGCCAAGCGCCATCGCGGCGTGGCGCTGGCCGAAGCCGTAACCGAACAGTGCCGCGGATGCGGTATGCGCCTGCTTCCCCATCTCTACCAGCAGGTTTACCAGTCGCAAGATCATGACATCCACACCTGCGAAAACTGCGGCCGCATTCTCTACGCCGCCGAATCTGCTCCCGCGGCAATTCCAAACCCCAGCGCGGCGTCGGCCTCCTGATGCAAATATTTTTATGGCGAAGCTGACTCCACCCCATCGCGGCGCGGGACTGTTTAGCGATCCAGCTCCGGACGCAAAACCCGCGGCCTGGCGAGCCAACATAGACGGCGGATCCCGCGGCAATCCCGGTCCTGCGGCTTACGGCGTGGTGATCCGCGATCCGCGCGGCGAAATTGTCGCGCGGTTGAAGAAGTATATCGGCCGCACCACCAACAACGTCGCCGAATACTACGGCTTGATAGCCGCGCTCGACTATGCGCAATCGAACAGCATTCGCGCGCTGCACATCGAGAGCGATTCCGAGTTGTTGGTCAAGCAGATGCGCGGGCAATATAAAGTGAAGAGCGCCGATTTGCAGCCGCTCTTTGAACGCGCCAAGAAAATGTCGCAGCTGTTGGCGTCCTTCCAGATCCGCCATGTTTATCGCGAACAGAATCGCGAAGCGGATGCACTCGCCAACGAGGCTATGAACGAAGTCTCCGGAGCGCGGCCTGCGCCGGATAATGGAAAAGCGAAAATGGAAAATCGCAATACCGCACCGTCGGCGATCAAGGTGCGCGCACGCTTTCGCAGCGGTGTGCTCTATCCTCTCGAGGACATCAACCTGCCCGACGGCGCCGAGGTGGAAATTCTTCTGAAGCCTTCGTCCAGAAGCTAGCTGTCTCCTATCCCCTCGCGGCGCGTTCGATCGTGGCGATATCGATTTTGCGCATGGTCATCATGGATTGCATGGCGCGAGTCGCCGTGGCTTTGTCCTTGCTGGAGATCAGTTCGATCAGCCGCTTCGGCGTGATTTGCCAGCTCAATCCGAATTTGTCTTTCAGCCAGCCGCAGGCTGATTCCTGCCCGCCGTCGGCCGTCAGCTTGTTCCAGTAGTAGTCAGTTTCTTCCTGAGTTTCAGTGCTAACGACGAAGGAGATGGCTTCGGTGAATTTGAAGGTCGGCCCGGCGTTGAGCGCGACAAATTCGATACCCTCCAGCTCGAAGCCGGCGATCATTACCGAGCCAGCCATGCCGCCGGGAGAGCCCTCCGGATAACGCTCGACGTTGAGGAGCTTTGAGTTCTTGAAGATCGAACAGTAATACTTGGCGGCTTCTTCGGCTTCCTTATCGAACCACAGGAACGGCTTGATTTTGTGCAGCATGCATTTTTCTTTCTGCCAGAGTGGGTGCTTTCTCAGGATTTTTGGCGGGGCTTCCTTTTTACTTCAGCGCGTACGACCTGTACAGGGTGTCGCGCTGGGCGGGGATGAAGCCGGCGTCGGAGATGACACGGCGGAGTTCGTTTTCGTTGGTGCGGTTGCGGACGCCAGCGGCGTACACGACATTTTCTTCAATCAGGATGCTACCAACGTCATCGGCGCCGAATTGCAGGCCGACCTGGCAAACCTTGATGCCGGGGGTGAGCCAGCTGGACTGGATGTGGTCAATGTTGTCGAGATAGAGGCGGCTGACGGCCAGCGTCTTCAGATAATCGACGGCGGTGGTTTCCTGGACCTTTTTGCCGAGCGGCGTGTTGTCCGATGCGAAAATCCACGGAATGAACGCGGTGAAGCCGCCGGTATCTTCCTGAATGCGGCGGATGCGATCGAAGTGATTGACGCGATGGCGAAGTTCTTCGCCGCAGCCGAACATCATGGTGGCGGTGGTGCGCAGCCCGAGTTTGTGCGCAGTACGGTGCATCATTTCCCAATCGTCGCTCGTGCACTTGAGGCGCGCGATTCTGCCTCGCACTTCGTCATCGAGAATTTCTGCGCCGCCGCCGGGAATCGAAGCGAGGCCGGCATCCATCAAGCGGCGAATCGTATCTTCCACCGAAAGCTCGCTGACTTCCGCGATGCACAGAATTTCCGGCGCCGAAAAGCAGTGCAGGTGCACGGTGGGAAATTTCTGTTTGATCGAGCGCAGAAGATTTTCGTAGTACTCAATTTGCAGGTCGGGATGCAGGCCGCCCTGCAGCAACACGCCGTTGCCGCCGAGTTCCAGCATCTCTTCGATCTTTTTGAAGATTTCCTCGAACGAAAGGATGTAGCCGTCCTTGCCGCCGATCGGGCGATAGAACGCGCAGAAGGAACAGTATTCGGTGCAGAAATTGGTGTAGTTGATGTTGCGATCGATCTGGTAGGTGGCAACGCGCGGATCGTTTTTTTTCATGCGCAACTGGTGCGCTTCCATGCCAATGCCAATCAGGTCATCGGACTGGAGCATCTCGAGCGCTTGTTCTTTGGTCAGGGCCACGATGTTGTCTCTAGGCTTCTATTCTAGCCGAAGGGCGCGGCCGATTCCCGGAGGCTTCGTAAAATTTGGAGCGTTTTACGGACGGCGTGGCGGGGGGGCCCGGGTGTTTTGCGTAAGTATTGATTATGAAGGAGTTAGGAGAGGGAGTTGCTGTAAGTATTGATTCTAAAGGACTTAGCTGGCGGCCTTTTGACGGGCTCCGTATTCATAGGTAATAGTATCATATGAGGTACGCTAAGTCAAGCCAAAAATCAGAGGAGCCTAGGCAGGCGGCTTTGCCAGCTAACTCCAATCTTTTGAGACACAAGGGCGAAGTTGCTGTTTGCGCTACACCTGCTATTTGGTTCTATTGCTCGCCACAGGCTGCATTCCCAATATGGAAGTTCGAAGACAACGAACCGATCGCGGCGACGCTGCGCAGGAGCCAGGAAGAAATGGGCCAGACGGATTTACTAAACAAAGAGGAACTGGAGAAGCTGGAGCGCCGCGGCCTGCAAGTGACGGTGCTTTCCGTGGTGTTTGTACTGGTCCTGGCTGGCGGCCTGGCGATGTTTATGTATCCGCTGGTTTTTGAGCACCCGGAAGGGAACAAGTGGACGCTACGAGTGGCGTTCTTTGGCTTCTGCGGACTGACGCTTCTTTTTGTGGGTTATCTACTGGACCAGCAGAAGACGCTGCGGAACCTGAAGCAGCAGCTGATGGCCGAGCTCGAACGCAACATCGCGCTGAAACATCAGGCCAACGTGGATTTGCTCGGCTCCATGCCGGATGCCACCCAGTTCTTTGACCGGCTGACCATGGAGTTCCGCCGGGCCAAGACCATGGAGAAGACGCTTTCCCTGGTGCTGCTCAAAGTGAATCCGGCCAAAGGAACGAAGCCGGATATGACCGCGGTCTGCAGCGCAGCGGCCAAGGGCATGTCGCGCCGCCTGCGGCCTACGGACTCGATTTTCCGGCTGGCGCCGGAAGTTTTTGGCGTGGTGCTGCCGGAAACCGACAAAATGAATGGCAAGCGCGTAGCAGTGCGTCTTCAGGAAGAGCTGCAGGCGGCGCGAGCCGCGTTCAACGTGGCCTTTGAATTGAGCGTCTTCAACTATCCCGAGGATGTGGTAAGCGCGCACGAGATGGAAGACCTGGTGAAGTCTCTGATGCCGGAGCAACCCGGCTGGGACGTCGCTGCTCCCGCCCCAGCGCTGGCGGAATAGCCAACTTTGCAGCCAAAAATATTGTCAGCGAGCAACTGGCCATTGGTCTGATGGCCGATGGGCTACTCTACCGCACTGAATTCGTTGACCTGCACGCAAAAGCCTCCGTACCATCAATACATGCAGCTCGTGCGCACTACCCTGCTGTTGGCAATGGTTGCGGGTCCGTGTGTAACCGCGAGCGCAACCCAGTCCACTTCACCGGTGCCATCACCTGTAGCGAGCGTAGTCGCCCCGCAATCTACCTCCGATGCCAAGACGCAATTAGTCGCCAAAGTGGAAGAGAAGTTTGCTTCGGGCGAGCAGAACTTCAAGGCCGGCCATCTGGAAGCGGCGCGGCGCGATTTTGACGCTGCCGTGGACCTGATGCTGCAAAGCGGCTACGACGTGGACAGCGATCCGCAGTTGCACGATCTCTTTCGCCGGGTCGTAGACACGGTTTACACCTACGAATTGCAGGCCTTTCACGCGGGTGACGGCTTCCAGGAAACTCCGGCGGTGCCGGCTCCCATCGACGAAGTCGCGGATATGACGTTTCCGGTGGATCCGCGGCTGAAAGACCGGGCAGAGGTGGCAGCCAAGAGTTTTTCGCACGACCTGCCGCTGACTGTGAACGACGAAGTGCTGTCTTTCCTGAACTTTTTCCAGACACCGCGCGGGAAGGCCATCGTGGTGACCGGCCTGAACCGGTCCGGCAAGTATCGCGACATGATTTCGCGGATTCTGCGCGAAGAGGGCGTGCCGCAAGACCTGATTTATTTGGCGCAAGCGGAAAGCGCGTTCCAGCCGGCAGCTCTTTCCCGAGCCGGCGCCCGCGGCATCTGGCAGTTCGTGCCGTGGCGCGGCAACGAGTACGGCCTGAAACGTTCCTGGTGGGTGGACGAGCGGCAGGATCCCGAGAAAGCGACGCGGGCCGCGGCGCAGCACTTGCGCGATCTATACGGGCTTTTTGGCGACTGGTACCTGGCCATGGCCGCATACAATTGCGGGCCGGGCAACGTGCAGAAGGGCATCGAGCGGACTGGCTACGCGGACTTCTGGGAGCTGTACCGGCGAAACGTTTTGCCACGGGAAACCAAGAACTACGTGCCGATCATCGTGGCCCTGACGTTGATTGCCAAGGACGCCGCACACTACGGAATCCAGGCGCAGATGGAGAAGCCGATAGCGTCCGACGTGGTGAAACCGGGCCGGGCCATTGATTTGCGGCTGGTGGCGGAAACGATCGACGCGGACGTCGAGACGCTGCGGATGCTGAATCCGTCGTTGCTACGGTTGGCCACCCCGGACGATTCGTCATTTGAATTGCGCTTGCCGGTGGGCACGGCGGCGAAATTCTCGGCGGAGATTGCCGACATCCCGGCGGAGAAGTGGGTCAGCTGGCGGCGACACCGGGTAGAACCGGGCGAGACGCTGACATCGCTGGCCAAGAAGTACAAAGTTACCGCGTCGGCGATCGCGGCAGCCAACAGCCTTGGCACCTCGACGGCTTTGACCTCAGGGGACAAACTGATCATTCCCGCGACGCAATCGGAGAGCGAAACAAAAAGCCGGCTGGTGCGCTACCGGGTACGCAAAGGCGACACGCTGGGAGGAATTGCCGACCAGTTCAGCGTCAGCACCGACCAATTGCGTAAATGGAACGCTTTAAGGTCGGGCCGGGTGGGCCGGGGCATGATTTTGCGGGTGTACACAGTCGGCGGCGCCCCCGAAGCGCGGCCAGCTCGTAACCGAGGGAGCTCCAAAAAGAAAACCTCAGGGGTTAAGACAGCGGCTTCTTCCCAGGCCGCGGCGCAGAAATCACCCTGATTTTCCTCGCCTCGTGCGTTCGATTTGCGCGCGGCAACCGTATTGCCGCACTTTCGCTCAGAATCCTTGACATTACCTGCTGAATACGGTACGAACGCCACAGTGGTTTTGCCGCGCCCGCGGCTTTTTTGTGGCCGCGCCGGCCCCGATACGTCGGGCAACAGATTCCCCCAGGGGAGGATGGAATGGATTTCGAAAAAGACAATTTCGAGGACGAAACGGAGCTCTCTCCGCTGGAGGATGAGGAACTGGGCGGCGAGCCGGACAGCCTCGTGGAAACGGAAGAGGAAGAGCTGATCATCACCGAGGAACCGGAGGAGGAAGCTCCTCCGAAGGCGGTAGCCAAACCGGTGGCCAAGAAGGCCGCGCCGAAACCGAAGAAAGCGGCGGCCAAGAAGGCGCCCGCTAAGAAAGCAAAGAAAGCTGCTCCCAAAAAGAAAGCGGCCAAGAAGGCCAAGAAAGCAAAGAAAGCCGGAAAGAAAAAGAAGCGTTAAGGAATTCAAATCGGTTTAAGCGGGCTCCGTGTCGGCGCGGAGCCCGCTTCTTTTGGCCTGGGCCAACTCACGGTTTTCCCGGAGCCTCCTCGAGCCGCGCCAGCGATTCGGGAAGCATGACCGAGCGATTCGCGCTGGCTTCAATCTGCTTGCGGCAGTGTGCCAAGACTACCTGCGTATTTTGGGTGGAGAGGATGGCGGAGTTGGCTTCGCCGCTGTCAATTGGCAGCAGGCCGACAATATGGCCAAACTCGTGGAGCAGCGTGGTGACTTGGGCGTTCACTGAACCGCCCGAATAGCTGCCGACATGAAGGAGTCGGGGAAGCTGTTCCACAAGCGGTCCCCCGCTACCCCAGTGCACCTTCGATGGCGCACGCAAAACGAAGAAAGCCCCGTGCCCATTCAAGGTAATGATCGATCCGGCGCCGACACTCTGTTGCGCGCGAGCGACATACGGCTCGCGATAGTACAGGCCAAAAAAATTGTAGTCGCCGATCGCGGTGTCTTCGCCCTCGCCATCCACACGGAAGTGGAGAGAAGCGAACTTGATCCAGGGATTCGGCTCGGCGCGCGCATACCACACGGAACAGGAGCTCCCTTCATGGAGAATCGCCAACACCTGCCGGCGCGCGCGCGCAATAGCGAATCCCTGGGGACCGAATTGTTGAAATTCGCGATCTGGTATCTCGGTCGGAAGAACTTTACCGCCTGCCGGCAAAGGCGGGTCCTCCGCCGCACGCCGATAATGGGGTTCCTCCGCAACGCATTCATTCGCCGAACGCAAGTACGAAACGAAGCTGCTGCGTGGGGTGTGCGACAACTCCTGCCCAGCGACCTCTGTTTCGTCGATGCACGACACTCTGTCCGCGGATGGCAGGAGAAAAACCGGTCTGCGGATTTGTGCGTTCACTACTGTGGAAAAGAACAAAACGACGATTGCGCCAAGCAAGACGACGCGAGCGTGCCGGTGGAACATTGGATCCTTCCTCACCGACCGATGCTGGCGCTCTTTCGCTTACGGGACTCTTTGCCGGTAAGCAGCGAAACGCTTGTACCCAGGTAGAACGAGAGACGAAGTGCAGGCGAGGAAAGTTTGGTCACCCGTCAGTCAAAATAGCGATGCAGACGAGTGATTTAGATGAATCAAACGATGAGTCACCGAGGTGACACGCGCTGACTGTCCAAAAGACGCAGCCGCAGGGCGAAATAGAATGACAATTCATGCACTTACGGCGAGAACAGGCAAGCAGACCACTAGTTTCGCGATTTGCGAAAATAGCAGCAAGCAATTCCGCACGCCTGTGATGCTGCCGCGCCAGTAGAAGAAGAGAAGGACTTTGCCGAGGCGATCGAAGTTTTCAGAAGCGCAGGACCAAACCGGTGGAAGCGCGCGGCTGATTTTGTGTGCCGGAGTGAAAGCGGGTGACCAGATAATCGAGCTGGATGGCGCGAAACGAGAGGAATGGCGCGATGTGCAGATCAATGCCGCCCCCCAAAGCGGTGGCGAACGCATTGTTGCTGGCAGAGAAAACATCCACGGGCACGCCACTGCTGGTGGATGTGCCCGCGCCGACGGCCTGATGAGCAACTCCGAAGAGGGCGTGAACGAACGGCGAAACTTTTGCGGGGAAAGCCAATTCCGGTCCGAAGAGATAGGTCTGCACGTGGGTGGAACTGGAGCCGGTAACCGTTCCGTAGTGGCCGCTGAAGTCCGCGGTCAAGCCCACGAACGGGAGGAATTTGTAAGTCGCCGAGAATTCGTAGCCATTCAGATTGGGATGCTTCGTCACGGAATCGGGTACGGCAGGGCATGCAAGTGGGCAGGTGCTGGCCTGTTCGTAAGTGACCGAAGGCCGCAAGTAGGAATAGCCAACGAAGAGTTTGAGCTGTTCCTGCGCCAAAGCAGGCACACAGGTTGCAAATACAGTCAGGAAAAGCGCCACAAACCACCGAGAACCTTGCATGAGTACACCCCTCATCGCGAAGCGTTTTTCGGCTGGTGCAGAAGGGATGCGCGGCGGAAATCAGCGGTTGCTCGTCACTTCTCTGGTCACTTCTTGTGTTTGAAAAATTCGACCTGCCGAAGGCGCTTTTCGGCTTCCTTCTTGGTCTTGTAGGGGCCGCCGAGATTTTTTCCCTTTTCGGAGAGAACTTTGTATCCGCCCGCCACTTTCTTGATCACGAGTCGCCTCCCGTTGGTCTGCTGGGCGAGAAGGACTCATGTTCTGCTGGCGCGCATCACGTCATCTATACCGTTTCCAACCGAAAGTCTGTCGAACAACGCTTTAGAAACGGGGAGCTTAGAAGCGAGCGTAAGTTGACTTGACCACGCCAACGTCAGGTCATACGATGCGCGCTGTTTGGGGGGGCTATGCATCGAGCTGGCAAGCGAATCTTGAGGGTTGGCGCTGCGGCGCTGCTTTTTCTGCTGAGTGGATCGCGCGGAAAGGATTTTGCGCGCGCACAGGCAGCGCCGGCTGCGCCGCCCGCGCGATACGACGTCGCTTTTGAGCACGACGTGGCGGCGAAGATGCGCGACGGCGTCACGCTGCGCGCCGATATTTACCGCCCGCAGGCGGAGGGAAAATTCCCGGTACTGCTGGAGCGAACTCCTTACGACAAAACGCACGAGCGCGATTTTGGCATGAAGGGCGCGGCACGCGGATACGTGGTCGTGGTGCAGGACACGCGCGGGCGTTATGCGAGCGAGGGGGAGTGGTACACGTTCAAAAATGAAGCGAACGACGGCTACGATACGGTGGAGTGGGCGGCGGCGCTGCCCTACGCGGATGGAAAAGTGGGTATGTTTGGAGGGTCGTACGTCGGCGCTACACAATTCTGGGCGGCAATCGCGCACCCGCCGCATCTTGCGGGAATCGCGCCGGACGTGACGGCGTCGAATTATCACGACGGATGGACGTACCAGGGCGGTGCGTTCGAACAGTGGTTCAACCAGAGCTGGGCGTCGGGGCTGACCGAAGACACGCTGCGGCGCGCGTCGAGCCGAACTACCACTCCGCTTGAATGGCGCAGCGTTTTGCCGCTGACAGAGTATCCGTTGCGAGCGGCTCCGGACATGAAGACGCTCGCGCCGTATTACGCAGACTGGCTTGCGCACCCTTCTTACGACGACTACTGGAAAACGCTTTCGATCGAGGAGCACTACGGGCAAATTCAGGTGCCGGTGTTCAACCTCGCGGCGTGGTACGACATATTTCTGCGTGGTTCGCTGCGCAACTACGAATGGTTGAAAAGCAAGGCGGGCAGCGAGGCGGCGCGCAAAGGCCAACGGCTGCTGGTCGGCCTCGGCGGCCACGCGGGCGGATGGGAACAGCGCAAGATCGGCGACGTGGATTTCGGCGAAAAGGCGCCGTTCGACGGCGATGCGCTGGTGCTCGACTGGTACGACATGTTGTTGAAGGGCGTCCACAACTCGTTTGCCAACAGCAAGCCGGTGCGCATTTTTGTGATGGGACGCAATGAGTGGCGCGACGAGGATGGCTGGCCGCTGGCACGCGCGAGAGTCACGAAATATTTTCTGCATTCCGACGGCAAAGCGAACTCGCTGGCGGGCAACGGCGCGCTGAGCGCGGAAGCACCCGCATCCGGTTTGCCAGCGGCACAGGCAAGAGATGTGTTTGAGTATGATCCGGCGAATCCGGTGCCAACCATCGGTGGTCCGCTATGCTGCCGCGGCGATTTGCTGAAGCCGGGCCCGTTCGACCAGACCGCGGCGGAGCAGCGCCAGGATGTGCTGGTGTATTCGACCAAAGCGCTGGCGAAGGACTTGGAGGTGACTGGCCCCATCACCGCGGAGCTGTGGGTTTCATCGTCGGCCGTGGACACGGACATCACGGCAAAGCTGGTGGATGTTGCGCCGAATGGATTTGCGCAAAACTTGACGGAAGGAATTCTGCGGCTACGTTACCGTGATTCGCAGGAAAAGGCGGAGCTGCTGAAACCGGGAATGGTCTACAAGTTGAAGGTGGATTTGTGGGCGACCAGCAACGTGTTTCTGGCCGGGCACAAAATCCGGCTGGAAATTTCCAGCAGTAATTTTCCGCGCTTCGATCGCAACCTGAATTCCGGCGAAGAACAGGCGCGCGCAACACGGATGGTCAAGGCCACCAATACCGTGGTTCATGACAATGAGCATCCTTCCGCTTTAAGTTTGCCCGTGATCCCGTAATTGGTTGCGCTAGCTTTCGCCGGCAAGCATCGCTCCGACGGCCACGATCATGGTTTTGATGAAGGCTGGCAGTCGGGCGCGATCCACTCGCGCCGCGCGCGAACGTCTTTGACCACATCGAAACTGTAGTAGGTCCGAAAAAGCGAGCTGTCGCGACCAAAGCGGTTAAGCGCGGCGCGGACAAATTCGAGGCGGGAGGAAAACGCGCGCGTCTGCCGGAAGTCCACGATCAAGCCGCACCAGAAACGGGTCAATGTTTCGTGGTAGCCGCTGTGCTCGGTATTCGCTGTGCCGACGCAGGCGTTGTAGTGGATGATGCCGGCCCGGATTTTTCGCAACGCTTCATCGGCAGGGTGGTCGAAGACATGACAAGCGGCAACGGCCACGTGGGCTGCGTGGGTCCATTCTTTTTTTGGAAGCGTACCGGCGCGCCACTGATCGAGGAAGCTGCTTAGGGCCGCTTCGGAGGAAGCAAAGTAAGACGCATCTGTTGCATACTTATCGATAGCATTACTGTTATTCGTCATTGTATTCGTAAGCTCTACTAGCTATATTATTGCGAATCGTTATTTGCTTGAGCAAGGGAAAAATCCTATGGATGAACTGGATCGGAAGACTCTGCGCTTTCTGATGGCACACGGGCGGGGGACATGGGCAGAGCTAGGCAAGCTGCTTCACCTTACGGCGCCGGCCGCTGCGGAGCGCGCTCGTAGACTGGAAGCGGAGGGCGCGATCTTGGGCTATGCGGCCATCGTCGATCCGCAAAAGTTGGGGCTCCCGCTGACCGCCTACGTTGCCGTGACCATCGGTGACCAGCGTAAGCGAACAAAGTTTTTACGGTTGGCCGAAAAACATGAACAGATCGTGGAGTGCCACCACGTGGCCGGCGAAGACGACTACTTGTTGAAAGTGCGCTGTCGCGGAACGAACGACCTGGACCATTTCCTAAGTGCAACCCTGAAAGACGGTGACTTGGGTATCGCGCGTACGCGCACCACCGTGGTTTTGGCAACCGCGAAAGAAACCGTACAGTTACCCACGACTGCGGCCGGGGATTAAAAAACGATTTCTGTACAGTTTCGCCCGCCCGTAACTCCGTGACCGGCTTACTTGACACACTTAGCAAGGCAGCCTACACTACGGAGTTTTTAGATGGCCCCGAAATTCATAACAATGGGGCGGGAAGCTCATGGACAAGAAAAGGCTCGACTACTATAAGAAGAAGCTGTTGACCAGGCGCGAGGAGTTGCTGAAAACGATCGCGCGCACTGCAGAAGAGGGAAGACTGGCCGACGAGGACCCCACCGTGGACCTGGCGGACAAGGCCGCCAATTCCTACACCAAGGAATTCCTGTTCGGCATTTCGAATACTGATCGCACTATCCTGAACATGATCGATGCGGCGCTGAAACGCATTCAAAACGAAGAGTACGGCGTATGCGCCAATTGCCAGGAAGAAATGCAGCAGAAGCGTCTGGAAGCGGTGCCCTGGGCCAAACACTGCATCACCTGCCAGGAAAAGGCGGAAAAGGGCCAACTGTAACGCCACCGACTCTATTTAACTTCCTTATTAACTAACTATTAATTATATAAACGACTGGAGCAGGCTTCAGGCGAGGATATTCACCTGCCTGAAGCTGTCTCCACGCGCCGAGGCATCTCACGCTGGATGGCCGAAGCCGGCGATGCTCTGGCCAGTGTGTTCATGCCGGCTGGCTGCCGGCTCTGCGAAGAACTGCTGGGTCGCGCCACTCGACTGCCCATCTGCGACCAGTGCCTCGCCTCCTTTCCCCGCATCGGCGGCAACATCTGCCAGGTTTGTGGGCTGCCGATCGAATCGCAATTTACGAAAGACACTGACAGCGAGCCGGCCCTCAATTTCGATCCGCTCTGCGCCACCTGCCGGTTGCAGGGTTTCCGCTTCGACTTGGCTCGCAGCGCGTTTCGCTATGAGGACGCGCTGGTGCGCGCCATCGTGCTGCTGAAATTCGAGGAGATCGACCCGCTGGCGGATTGGTTCGCGAACCAACTTGTCCAATTGGCTCGGCACAACGGAAGCAACGAAGTGGACGTAGTGGTGCCGGTCCCTTTGCATAAAGTTCGCCGCAAAGAACGAGGCTTTAACCAGGCTGAACTGTTGTCGAAAAGGGTGGCCAAACGGCTGAAACTGCCGCAGCAGGGCATTTTGCTAGTCAGAAAGCACCCGCGCCCCGCCAAGCATTTGTTAACGGAACGGGAACGCTGGGAGGCGGTTCGTGGTGCTTTTGCCACACTTCCAGGCAGCCAAGTTGACAACAAGCGCGTCTTACTGGTAGATGATGTAATGACGACTGGTGCGACGCTAGATGCATGCGCGAAGGCGTTGCGCGACGCGGGTGCTACTGGGGTGTCCTGCTTCACGGTAGCCCGAGCCGTTGTTCGGAACCCGCATAGAGTCGACAGATAGAGCTGGCTTGAGGTACGCGCGATGAGCGCAGTGCGAAAAGAGGGTGTAAGTTCCCGCCGATTCGCTCCAACGAACTCGGCCAGTTCGGTTGTGCCTTCCAGCGAAGTTCCCGCAGACAGTAGATTTCACAACTCGGTGGTGCCCCGGCGTGCATCGTTAATGCAGGAGCCGGTGCTCGTGCTCAACGCGACTTATGAGCCGATCAACGTAACCGCCGTCCGCCGCGCCATGGTGCTACTGCTCAAAGGCGTCGCGCAGGCGGAAGAGCTGCACGTTTCCGAAGTGCATTCGGCCGCTCACTCGCACAAAGTGCCGTCCGTGATTCGCTTGCTGGCCTACCGGCATATCCCGCAGCAGAGCCGCGCACTTTCGCGCAAGAACATTTTGCTACGCGATCGCAACACCTGTCAGTTCTGCGGACGGGTTTTTCCCAGTTCGGAACTTACGCTGGACCATGTCGTTCCACGCTCGCGCGGCGGGCGGTCCTCCTGGGAGAATCTGGTAGCCTGCTGCTACCGCTGCAATAACAGCAAAGGTGATCGCACGCCGGAAGAAGCTGGTTTCAAATAGGCTCGCCGGCCTAGACCTTTTACACTACATACTTCCCGGCAGCTCATGCGCATGATCGGAC
>Ga0157379_10002654_pt1 | contig 15056 bp, 10 predicted proteins | sample S25metaG_FD_121802 | JGI IMG/M metagenome (GOLD analysis project Ga0157379, IMG submission 121802) | Switchgrass rhizosphere microbial communities from Kellogg Biological Station, Michigan, USA - S2-5 metaG | ecosystem: Host-associated > Plants > Roots > Rhizosphere > Soil | place: USA... | reverse complement strand
GCCGAACACCAGCAGCGCGATCGCGGCCGCTCCGATCGCGGCGAGGCGCACCTCGATCGGCACGTGCGCGTGCTCGGTCGCGTACTTGGCGAGGAAGGCCAGGCCGACGAAGAGGATGCCGACGCCGACCTTGACGACCGTGTTGCCGCCGAACAGCCATTGCCGCAGCGGCGCCAGCAGGTCGCGCGGCGGCGCCGTGCGGACTTCCTCGTCCGGGCGCGGTCGCGCTGTTGCGGCGGGTGCGTCGCGCGTTGGCGCGTCGCTCGCGATCGGTGTCGCCGGCGAGGCGACCGGGCCGGCAGCGAGCGTCGGTGTTGTCAGGGCGGGCACGACGTCGGCATCGCTGTCGCGCGAGACGACCTCGGCGACCGCCGCCACCGGCGCGTCAAGCGCAACCGGCGCCACAGCATCTGCGAGGTCGGTCGCCATCGGCGGGGCGGCGGCCTGCGCCGCCGGGGCCGGCGCTCGCGCGCGTTCGGCGGCGACCGACGCAGCGTCGGCGCGCTCGCGCAGCGCCGCGATCTCGCGCTGCTGACGAAGCGACCGCACGATCAGCCAGCCGAACAGCGCGCCGGCGAGCGCACCGGCCTCTCCACTCGCGGCAGCGCCGGCGAGCGCACCGACGATGATCGCGATCAGCAACACCATGCGACCTCCCGTGTTGGCGGCGCACTCTAGCAGCGGGGTCGCGTGGCGAACGCCCGCGAACGGGGGAAGCGACCGCGCGCGCGTGCAAGTCGCCACGAATGCGACGATCGGTAGCGCGGCAAGCAACTGCTAGGGATGCTCCGATCGGCAGTCGACGCGGACGATCTTGCCGACGAGGCCGAGCGACTGCGTCATGACGTCGCCGAAGAACTCGGTGTCGCTGACGAACGAGAGCGAGCCGGCAAGGCGGAAGCGGTTCACCGAATGCGGATGGCCGCGCACGTTCATGAACGTGAGGCGCCGCTTGTCGCTGCCGTCGACGTTCATGATCCACCAGTCGGCGCCCTGCAGCTGGAACGGGAAGATGTCGGCGCCGGCACCCGTCATGTAGACGATGCTCCTGCCGTCGGGAGTGAAGGTCGGCGCCTGCGCGAAGCTCTCGGTCGTGAGCTCGCGGATCGCGCCGCTCTCGATGTCCATCGTGTAGATGCGCGACGCGAACAGGTTCTTCGAGACGAAGGTGCTGTAGAAAGCGATCGTCCGGTTGTCGCCCGCGATCGACTCGACCTCGCCGCCCTGCTCGACGCCGCCCGGCACGATGCTGCGCACGTTCTCGAGGTGCGGCTCGGGCGCGAGGACGAAGTCGGCGACCTTGAAGACGTAGGCGCCCGCGAACAGGTTGAGGTCCCACAGGCGCGGCGCGCGCACGCGCTCGGTCCAGACGAACTTCGTGCCGTCGGGCGAGAACGCGGCGTGCGTGATGGCGTGCTCGTAGCCTTCGGGCAGCGCGACGATCCGCCACGCCGCGCTGCCGTCGCGGCGCACGATCCAGTAGTCGGTGTACGCGCCGTAGCCGGGGATCGCGTCGACCGAGCTGCGCTCGTGCTCGTTCTGCTCGACGAGCATCGCGAGCAGCTCGCCCGCGGGATGCCATGCCGCCGGGAACTGGTGGCGGTCCTCGCGCCACGCCGGCGCAGCGACGCGTCGCTCGTTGCCGCCTTCAGCGTCGGCGATGAACGCGTGGTAGTGACCGTCGGCCTGTGGCCGGCCGTACGCGATCGTCCTCGTCGCGGCATTCCACTTCGCGCCGATGCGGCCGTCGCTGCCGAAGTCGACGACCCTTGCCGGGCCGCGGCACGCGCTGCTCGGCGCGTCGGCGACGGCGTCGTTCGCGAACGCCGCGGCCGCGAGGACGATCGCCGCCGCGACGCCGCCGACCGCGCGCGCCATCAGAAGACGAGGCGGTGCTCGAGCGCGGGCAGCTGGCGACGCACCTCGGCGATGCGCTCGCGGTCGAGCGCCGCGATGACGACGCCTTCGCCTTCGTCGCGACGGCAGGCGACGACCTCGCCCCACGGATCGACGACGAGGCTGTGGCCGAACGTGCGGCGGCCGTTCTCGTGGCTGCCGCCCTGCGCCGCGGCGACGACGTAGCACTGGTTCTCGATCGCGCGCGCGCGCAGCAGCACTTCCCAATGCGCATTGCCTGTCGTGTAGGTGAACGCCGACGGCACCGAAAGCAGGTCGCACGGCGGCCTGGCGAGCGCCCGATACAGCTCCGGGAAGCGCAGGTCGTAGCACACGCTCAGGCCGACGCGCCAGCCGTCGGCGTCGAACGCCACCGGCGTGCGACCCGCCCGCAGCGTGCGTCCTTCGTCGTAGCGCTCGCGGCCGTTGTCGTACGCGAACAGGTGCATCTTGTCGTAGCGCGAGGCGAGCTCGCCGCGCGGCGAGAAGACGAGGTTCGCGTTCATGACGCGGTCGGCATCGAACGCCGCGGCGGCCGGGTCGATCCGCAGCGGCAGCGTCCCGCCGATCAGCCAGACGGCATGCTCCCGCGCGATGGCCGCGAGCGCATCCTGGATCGGACCCTCGCCGGCATGCTCGGCGACCGCGAGCTTGTCGCGATCGCTCCGGCCCATGAAGCAGAAGTACTCGGGGAGGACGACGAGCTTCGCGCCGTCGGCGGCGGCGTTGCCGACCAGGCGGCGCGCGGCGGCGAGGTTCGTCTCGACGCTCGGCGTCGAGACCATCTGGACGGCGGCGATCTTCATGGCGAGGCTTCCTTCAGCGCGTCACTGCGGGCGCCTGCTCGGCGGTCGGATGCGGGTCTGCGGTCGCTTCGCCGACCGGGCTGCGTTCGACGCGCTCGACCTTGGGGTCGTCCCACGGCCCGCTGACGTGGAACTCGCGCGTGTTCGCTGCCATCAGCGGCTTCCTGAGGAAGTACTGTGCGAGGAAGGTGCCGATCCCGATCGCCGGATTGATGACGGCGAACGCCAGCGACGCCGTCCCCGCGTTGATCTCGGGGACGACGACGACGCGCAGGTCCTCGGTCTCGTTGACAATGTCGGCGCTGCCTTCCATCAGCACGACCGCGGCGGCGCCGCGCATGCGCAGGTTGTTGGTCGACGCTCGGCCGTCGCCGATGCGGACGTCGCCGGTGACGTTGTCGAACGCGAAGCCTTCGGCGAAGAGGTCGCGGAAGTCGAACTGCAGCCGGCGCGGCAGCGACTGCAGCGACAGCACGCCGAGCAGGCGCGCGGCACCCGGCCCGGCCTTCAGGAACTGACCGGAGTCGATCGAGACCTTCACCTGGCCGGTCATGCGCGGGTAGTCGGGCGAGAAGGGAGACCCCGGCCAGGCGATGTCGCCGCTCAGCGATCCCTTGCCGCCGCGCACGACCTTGCCCATGCCGAGCCGCTCGAGGAGCGCGCCGCTGTCGGCGAGCGTGAGCGTGAAGGCCATCGTCGCGCGCCGCGGCGCGGTCGCGCCCGCCGCATCGCCCCACGTTCCGGTGGCCGCGAGCTGTGCCTCGGGCATCGTCAGATTGAGCTTGGCGAGCTGCCATTCGCGAACGCCTTCGCGACTCGCGACGCCGCGGTTGACCGCCTCGATCTCGAGCTTGCCGAGACGCTTGCCGCGCATCTCGAAGTCGTCGACGACGATGTCGAGCGCAGGGATGCTCGCCGGCTGCGCCTCGAGCAGGCTCTCGACGCGTTCGACCTCGCCCTTGGGCAGGTTCAGCCGCGCGAGTCGCGCGAACACCCGCCCGGCACCGGTGCCGCGCCGCGGCGGCCGGTATTCGATGTAGCCCTCGAGCTCGTCGGCGCCGACGTTGGTGCGCCAGAGGTCGCCCTGCTGCGTCAGCCCCGCGACGACGTTGGCGAGCCGGCGCGAGCCGAACGAAAGCTCGCCGGCGCGCAGCGCGATCGCGTCGGGAACGTAGCCGGCGCCGCCGGCCGCGTCGAACACGAGCGGCGCGGCGCCGCCACTGCGGGCGGCGTCGCCCTGCATCCGTGCGAGCGCGGCCTGCCAGACGTCGACATCGAGGCTCTTGACGGCGACGTTCGCAGCGACTCCGCTCGCCGGCAGCGGCAACACCTCGAATGCATCGCCGGGCAGCGGATCGGCGACGCGCTCGGCGAGCACCGGCCGCGCGTCGCCGACGCGGACGGCGCCGCGGACGACGCGAGCGTTGTCGCCGCTCACCTCGCGCACGAAGTGCGCCTGCAGGGCGCCGCCGTAGTCGACCTGGAGCGCCTCGCGCAGCGTCCCCGCCGGCGCATCGGCGGACGGCACAGCGTCGTCGGGGACGGTGCGCAGGCGCAGCGGCAGCGGCTGCGTCGCCGCCTTGCCGAGCGGCGCGGGCAGATCGACCGCGACGCCGACGAGGTTGGTCGCGACGCTGATCTGCGGCCGGCCGGCGACGAACGAGAGCGTCGCGCGGTAGCTCGCCTGCCCCGAGGCGACGGCCGCCATGCGCGCGACCGTGCCGAGCTCGAGCGCCTGCCGCAGCCCGTCGGCGCTGGCGGTGCCGCGGCCCGTGAAGCGCTGGCTGTCGCCGCCGTTCAGGCCGGCGCTGGAGCCGCCCTCGAACGCGAGATCGCCGCCGAGCGTGTGCGCACTCGCACCGGTGATCGTGAAGCCGCGCTGCGAGAAGTCGACTCGCCCCTTGGCGGCGGCGAGCAGGGGCGTGTCGGGCGACATGCGCACGTCGTTGCCGGCGAGGACGACGCTGCCGCGCACCGCGGTCTCGCTCGGCCGCGTCAGCGGGATGCCGAGCGCGAGCTTGAGCTGGGCCGAGCCGGTCGCGGTCGCCGCGGCGAGCGCGCGACCGGTCCAGCGCGCGACCGGTGTCGCGTCGACGAAGCGCAGCATGTCGGTGAGCGGGCCGAGCGCGCTGCCTTCGATCTCGAGCCGCGGGCGCCCGGCGAGGTCGCCGATCCGGCCCTGGATGCCGCTCCATTCGACGTTGCCCATCTGCGCCTTCGCGTTGCGGATGTCGATCGTCGTGCGGTCGACCGCGAGCTCGCCCGCGCCGCGTGTCAGCGCCGGCCACGATTCGCGCGCCGTCGCTCCCGCTGGCGGCGGCGTCGCCTCGTCGGGGATGTAGGCGAAGGTCAGGCCCTCGAACTTCGCACCGATCCTGAAGTCGGCGTCGCGCGCGACCTTGGCGTCGTGGAACGGGAAGTCGTAGAGGTCGCCGCGGATGCGAAACGTCGCGTTCGTGATCGTGCCTTCGCGCACCGCGGCAGCGACGTAGCTGCGCACGCCTTCGGGCAGGCCGAGCGGCAGGTAGCGTGCGGTGCGCGCGGCAGCGGCGTCCGCGAGACGTCCGTCGAGCTCGAGCTGACCGGGATAGCGACCGCCGCGCGCGAATCCCGTGCCCGGACCCGAGCGCCACGTCGCGCTCAGCTCGCCGCGCGCGTCGGCGTTGGCGAACGACGCGCGGGCGATCTTGACGTTGAGGCGGGGCGGCGCGTCGTTCGCGTCCCGCTCGACCTTCCACGTCAGCTTGGCGTCGAGCATGTCGAGCGGGACTTCGCGCTCGGCGAAGACGCCGGGCAGGTCGAGCCGTCCGGCGCGCATGTCGATGCGCGCCTGGCCGCCGCTCTCGCTCGCATCGAGCTGCAGCTCGGCGTTGGCGAGCCCGGGACGGCCGAGGCCGTCGGGCTCCGGCGAAGGCTTGGCGGCGAGCGAGAGGCCGCCGAGGCGGCCCTTGACGCGGTAGCGATCGGGCCGATCGAGCGGCCCGTCCCAGCGCGTCTTCAGCTCGCTGATGACGCCGCGTGGCCGGACGTCGGCGAGCAGCTCGCGCACCGCCGCGCCGATCGGCACGCGGCCCGCGATGTCGGCGATCACGCCGACGTCGAGACGGTCGGCGTCGAACTCGCCGCCGCTGATCGCGCCGCTCTCGTCCTGCCGCCAGAGCGCGCGCAGGTCGCCCTTGGGCCACGTCACGCCGTCGCCGGTGCGAAAGCCGAACCGCCGCACCGCGACGCTGATGGTGTCGTCGTGCTTCTCGGCGTCGATGCTGCCGTCGACCTGCTCGAACTCGAGCGGCTCGACGCTGCGGTCGAGGCGGAGCGCGACCGCACGCAAGGCGACGTCGAGCGACGCGGCGACCGCCTGGCCCTCCTTGAGGTCGAACCAGCCGCGCAACGCGCCGTCGCCCTCGCTCAGCTCGAACGGCAGCGTGACGCGCCGGCGCAGCTGGCTGAGATCGGCGCGCGGCAGCTCGACGTACGCGCGCCCGCTCCACCGCCGCCACTCGCTCGGCCGCGTGAACAGCGGCTGGGTGAAGCGGCCGCGCACGCTGAAGCGGTCGCCCCAGCCCGGCGGCGGCGTCGCGTCGATGCGCAGGTTGTGCTCACGCAGGCCGTTGCGGACGACGAGGTCGACGTCGGCGAGCGCGAGCGGCGGCGCATCGCGCGCCTCGTCGATCCAGCGCACCGTGCCGGCGCGGATCACGAACTCGTGCTGGCGGAAGAACCAGTCGGCGGCGACGTCGTCGTCGCCGCCGCTCGCCGAATGGACGAAGTCGAGGCCGCCGACGCGGATGCGCCCGCTCTTGTCGCGGCGAACGTCGAGGCTCGCGCCGTCGACGAGGAGCTGCGCGAAGCGCGGCTCGAGCGCGAGCACCGAGCGCGCCGACAGCGCCGCGAAGACGCGCGGCAGCGCCAGCGCGACGCGCTCCTCGGCGTCGTAGACGCGGACGTCGAGCAGCTCGACCGCAGGCACCCAGCCGCTCGAATGCGCGGAGATCGCGCCGATCCTGATCGGCGCGCCGATCATCGCGCTCGCGCGCGCCTCGATCTGCGGGCGCCACTCCTCGATGTGCGGCAGAATCAGCCAGTGCAATGAGAGCCAGGCGACGAACAGCAGCAGCCAGACGGCGAGCAGCAGCCAGAGCAACGCGCGCCACGTCCAGCGAAGCAGAGGCCAGCGCGCACCGTCGACGGTGCGCAAGGGCGGTCCGGCGGCACCGGGAGGCGGGTTCGACGACATGAAGACAGCGCTCAGACCGCCGACCGTTCGCTGCGCCGACGGTTGCCTGCGCGTCGCGCGCCGGGACCGACAACCGGCACCGCAGCGACGCCTCGCGCGGGTCGGTTCAATCTAGCACAGGCCGGCGCGCGAGATGGATCCGCAGACCTCCGGCGCGTCGCACCCGATCGGCCCGCAGGCGTTGCAGGCGCAACGGATTGTTCCGTTCGCTTCGCACAGCCGCTTCGTGCAGCGGATCCGGCGCCGCTATGCCGCCGAGCTCGGCCTCCTTCCGCCAGGGCTCCCCGAGCGGGCAACGCTCACCGCGCTCGTCGAACGGCTGCGCGCCGACGGCAGGACGCTCGCCGCGGCGCTGCGGGTCGCTCGCCAGCTGACGCTCGAGCGTCTCGCCGTTCTCGACGTCGAGGAAGGCGCGTCGCTCGCCGACGTCACCCAGGCGATGACCGAGCTCGCCGAAGCGACGCTCGAGCTCGCGCTCGCGCAGGCGCTCGCCGACCAGGACGCGCGCCACGGCGTGCCGCGCGACGACGACGGCGAGCGGATCGACTTCTGGATCGTCGGCATGGGCAAGCTCGGCGCGCGCGAGCTCAACGTGTCGTCGGACATCGACCTCGTCTACCTCTACGAGTCGGACGGCCACACCGACGGTGCCAAGCCGATCAGCGCGCACGAGTACTTCGCGCAGGTCGCGCGCAGCCTCTACACGCTGATCGGCGAGGTGACCGAAGACGGCTTCGTCTTCCGCGTCGACCTCGCGCTCCGGCCGAACGGCAACTCGGGGCCGACCGTCGTCAGCCTGTCGATGCTCGAGGAGTACCTGCAGGCGCACGGCCGCGAGTGGGAGCGCTTCGCCTGGCTGAAGAGCCGCGTCGTCGCGCCGCGCGCGAGCGTCGAGAGCGGCCGTGCGAAGCCGCTGAAGTCGCTCGTCACGGCATTCGTCTATCGGCGCTACCTCGACTACGGCGTCTTCGAGGGGTTGCGGCAGCTGCACCTGAAGGTGCGCGACGAGGCGCAGCGCCGCGCCGCCGGGCGCCCCGAGCGCGCCAACGACGTCAAGCTGTCGCGCGGCGGCATCCGCGAGATCGAGTTCATCGTCCAGCTGCTGCTCGTCGTGCGCGGCGGCCAGTTCCCGGAGATCCGGACACGCTCGACGCTGAAGGCGCTCGACAAGCTCGCCGCCGGCGGCCTCATGCAGCGCGCGACCGCCGAGCGGCTCGCCGACGCGTACGTGATGCTGCGGCGGATCGAGCATCGCATCCAGTACCTCGACGACCAGCAGACGCACGTCCTGCCGACGCACGACGGCGACCTGGCGTGGATCGCCGCGAGCCTCGGCCACGACGACGACGAAGGCGTCTGCACGATGCTGCAGCTGCTCGGCGTCGCGCGCGAGTCGGTCGCCGACGAGTTCGACCGCCTGTTGCACGACAGCCGCCGGCCGGGTGCCGGCACCGCCAATGCGTGTCGCACGTGCGGCCCGGCGCCGCTGCCGATCGACGCCGAGCAGTTCCTCGCCCAGCTGCCGGCCGAGCTGCGGGCGCGCGTCGAGCCGCTCTGCAGCCAGCCGAAGATCCGCCTGCTGCGCGACGAGAGCAAGGTGCGGCTCGCGCACCTCGTCGCGAGCGCGGCGCAGGCGGTGAGCGAAGGCCGGGCGACGCTTCCCGCTGCGGTGCAGCTGATCGACTGGCTCGAGCCGCTGCTGCGCCGCGAGAGCTATCTCGCCCTCCTCGCCGAGCGCCCCGAGGTGCAGAACCGGCTGCTGCGCCTGCTCGGCCTGGCGCGCTGGCCGATGCGCTACCTCATGCTGCACCCGGGCGTCATCGACGAGCTCGCCGACGAGCGGCTGCTCCACGACCGCTTCGATCCCGTGTCGTACCGGCGCGAGCTCGAGGAACGCCACAACGGCTGGCAGCGCTCCGGACAGGCCGAGGAGGAGCTGCTCCTCGACACGCTGCGCCGCGCCCACCACGCCGAGGTCTTCCGCACGCTGGTCCGCGACGTCGAGGGCCACATCACCGTCGAGCAGGTCGCCGACGACCTGTCGGCGCTCGCCGACGCGACGCTCGACGTCGCGCTCAGCTGGGCGTGGAAGCACCTGAAGATCGCGCACCGGCCCGATCCCCAGCTCGCGATCCTGGCCTACGGCAAGCTCGGCGGCAAGGAGCTCGGCTACGGCAGCGACCTCGACGTCGTCTTCGTCTACGACGACGACGCCGAGCCCGACAAGGCGGCCGAGGTCTACGGCGCGTTCGTGCGCAAGCTGATCGGCTGGCTGACGACGCGCACCGCCGCCGGCGAGCTGTTCGACATCGACACCGCGCTCAGGCCGAACGGCAACTCGGGGCTCCTGGTGACGTCGATGGCGTCGTTCGAGAACTACCAGACCGGGCGCGGCAGCAACACCGCGTGGACCTGGGAGCACCAGGCGCTGACCCGCGCGCGCTGGTGCGCCGGGATCGAGCGCCTCGCACCGCGCTTCGAGGCGGTGCGTCGCCAGGTCCTCGCGGCGCCGCGCGAGCGCGCGGCACTGCTCGGCGAAGTGCGGGCGATGCGCGAGAAGGTCCGCGCCGCGCACCCGGTGAAGGGCGGCCGATTCGACCTCAAGCACAGCCCGGGCGGCATGATCGACGTCGAGTTCGCGGTGCAGGCGCTCGTCCTCGGCCACAGCGCCGAACGCGCCGAGCTGCTCGACGACGTCGGCAACATCGCGCTCCTGCAGCGCGCTGAAGCCGCGGGGCTCGTGCCGGGCGGCGTCGGCGTTGCCGCCGCCGACGCCTACCGCGAGCTGCGCCGCGCCCAGCACCGCGCGCGCCTCGACGAGCAGCCGACCCAGGTCGACCCCGAGCCGCTCGCGCCGCAGACGAGCGCCGTCGTCGCGCTCTGGCGTGCCGTCTTCGGCTGAGCGACGCTGGGTCGCGCTCGCCGCCGCGCTCGCGCTCGGTGCCGTGCTCGCCTTCGGCGCGCCGGCCGCGCTTCTCGACTGGCAGCCGGCGCTCGCGTGGCGCGAACCGTGGCGCGCATGGTCGGCGGCGTTCGTCCACTACAGCACACTCCATCTCGTCGCCAACGTCGTCGGCACCGCGCTCGTCGCCGCGCTCGGCTGGTTCGCGCGGGTGCCGGCGACGACGACGCTCGCCGGGCTCGTCGCCTGGCCACTGACGCAGCTCGGCCTGCTGGCGCGTCCCGACCTGCTCCATTACGGCGGCCTTTCCGGCGTGCTGCACGCCGCCACCGCGTGCGTCGGCTGGCAGCTCGCGCTGCACGCACGCGGCCAGCGGCGCGCGATCGGCGTCCTCGTCCTCGTCGGCCTCGCCGGCAAGGTCGCGAGCGAATCGCCATGGGGAGCACCGCTGCGCGAGCCGGCCGGCTGGGACATCGCCACGGCGCCGTTCGCGCACGCGAGCGGGCTCGTCGCCGGGCTCGTCGCCGCCGCGCTCTGCGACGCGCTCGCGCACCAGCGTCGCGACGCCGCGACGCGCACTGGCGATGCCGCATAGCGCGCGGCATCCGGCGCCGACACGCCCTAGCATCGCCGCGATGCACGAGCGCAAGAGCCAGCTCGACGCGCTCGCCGTCGCGAGCCTGGTCACGTGCTGCTTTCTCTGGGGACTGAACCAGGTCGCCGCCAAAGCGGCGCTGCCTGAGGTCGGTGCGCTCTGGCAGGCGGCGCTGCGCTCGAGCGGCGCAACGCTGCTGCTGTGGCTGTGGTCGCGCGGGCGCGGGATCGCGCTCTTCGACCGCGACGGCACGCTTGCCGGCGGGCTGGTCGCCGGTGCACTCTTCGCCGCCGAGTTCGTCTGCATCTTCATCGGCCTGCAGTTCACGACGGCGTCGCGGATGGTCGTCTTCATCTACACCGCGCCGTTCGTCGTCGCGCTCGGCATGCCGCTGGTCTCGCCGGCCGAACGGCTGCGCCTCGTGCAGGCGGTCGGCCTCGTGCTCGCCTTTGCGGGCGTCGCCTGGGCGTTCTCGGAAGGCTTCTCGCAGCCGGCGGCGGGGCCGCGACAGTGGCTCGGCGACGGCCTCGGCGTCCTCGCCGGCGTTCTCTGGGGCGCGACGACGCTCGCGATCCGCGCCTCGAAGCTGACGCACGCGTCGGCCGAGAAGACGCTGCTCTACCAGCTCGCCTTCTCGGCGCTGCTGCTGCTCGCCGGCGCGCTTGCGACCGAGCCGGCGCCGCTGCACGCGCTCTCGCCCCTCGCCTGGAGCTCGCTCGCGTTCCAGATCGTCGTCGTCAGCTTCGCGAGCTACCTGGTCTGGTTCTGGCTCATCCGCCACTATCCGGCGACGCCGATCGCGTCGTTCACGATGCTGACGCCGATCTTCGGCCTCGTCCTCGGCGCGCTGCTGCTCGCCGAGCCGATCACGGCGCGACTGCTGATCGCGCTGGCGACGGTCGCGACCGGGATCTTCCTCGTCAACCGCAGGACATGATCGCGATCATCGCCACGATCGTGCTGCGCAGCGCCGCCTGCGCGCTCGTCTTCTGGTGGATGTCGCACAAGCTCGGCCTGGCAGGTGCGATGCCGGTGGTCGCGCTGTTCGGCGTCGTGCTCGCGCGGCCGCTGATCGATCTCGCCGAAGCGATCGCTCGCCAGATGCGCAAGGCGCACTGGCGCGACGTCGAAGGCCGCCACTACGCGTACCGCGGACGCGAAGTCGCGGTCGTCGAGGACGACGAGCGCCACCGCTGGCTTCGCCTCGCCGACGTGCGCGCGATCGTCGGCTTCACCGCGAGCGACGGCGCCCTCGCGGTCAGCTATCCGGAGAGCGTGCAGCGGCTCGGCCGCCCGGCGACGCCGTACGTGCGCGACGACGCGCTGCTCAGCCACCTCGCCAAGGAGCGTTCCCAGGAAGCGGCGCGGCTGCGCCTCTGGGTCGAGCGCGAGATCGCGTTTCCGGCGCGCCGCGAACGCGAGCGGCTCGGCGTGCGCAGCCGGCCTCCCGAGGCCGCAGACCCGGAATGAGCGCGGCTCAGCCGCGGATGCGCGCGACGAGCGCGGTCGTCGAATAGCCTTCGACGAACGGCAACGCGCGCGCGCTGCCGCCCCAGCTGCGCACCAGCGCCGTCTCGGCGAGCGCCTCGACGTCGTAGTCGCCGCCTTTGACGTAGAGCTCGGGCCGCACGATCCTGAGCAGCTCGAGCGGCGTCGATTCGTCGAACAGCGTCACCAGGCTGACGCTCTCGAGCGCCGCGAGGACGCAGGCGCGGTCGGCCTCCCCGTTGAGCGGTCGGTCGGTCGCCTTGCCGAGCGAGCGCGCCGAGCGGTCGCTGTTGAGGCCGACGACCAGGCTCGCTCCCGCGCCGCGCGCCTGCGCGAGGTAGGTCACGTGGCCGCGATGGAGGATGTCGAAGACGCCGTTCGTGAACACCACCGGCCGCTCGAGCGCGGCGAGGCGCGGCAGCAGCTCGGCGCGCGGGCACAGCTTGGCGGCGAAGTCCGGCAGCACGCGCCGATTGTCGCGCCGCGCGAGCAAGGGATCCGCCCCCGCGGCGCGCAACGCGGGACGCTAAGATCGGCCGCGATGACCAACGAACGCCCCGCCGCGGCACCGCTCGTCCTCTGCGGCCTGCCGATCTCCAACTACTACAGCAAGGTCAAGCTCGCGCTGCTCGAAAAGGGCGTGCCGTTTCGCGAGGAGGCGACCGGCGTCGCCGGCCGCGGCGCGAAGAGCGAGGAGGCGATGCGCGACTCGCCGCTCGGCAAGATCCCGTACATCCGCACCGAGCACGGGCCACTGTGCGAGAGTCAGGCGATCCTCGAGTACATCGAGGCGGCATGGCCGGAGCCGCCGCTGCTGCCGAAGGACCCGTACGCCGCGGCGAAGGTGCGCGAGCTGATCGCGTTCATCGACCTGCACGTCGAGCTCGTCGCGCGCGAGCTCTATTCGCAGGCGTTCTTCGGCGGCACGCTCGCCGACGGCGTCGCAGCGCGGGTTCGCGAGCGGCTGGTGCGCAACATCGCCGCGCTCGCTGGCCTCGTCCGCTTCGATCCGTACATCGCCGGGCCGACCTTCACCCAGGCCGACTGCGCGGCGTGGGCGTCGTTCGGCGTGATCACGATGGCGACCCAGGCGATCTACGGCGAGGACATGCTCACCGCCGGCGGCGTCGACTGGCGGCCGTACACGAAGCGGCTCGCCGAACGGCCGAGCGTCCAGCGCGTCGCCGCCGACCGCAAGGCAGCGCAGGACCGTGCTGCGGCCCGGTCCTGACCGCGGCCGGGACGGCGGGTTGGGGACGCCGCGCCGCGGCGCGGGCCGCGCGCCGCGCCCCGTGCCCCGCCGGCCCGGGCAGGGATTTCGAGGAGACGGGGAACTCGGGGCGCCCGGGCGCGTCAGAGAGATTCGACGTGCCCTGCAGCGTGCCCTCCCGCCGACCGCGGCGGCGACCGCGGCAAGGCCGCCGAACCGGTTTTCGTCGCGGAGCCGGCCGGCCTTGCCGGCTGAAATCCCCGGAGGGTTCTCCTCCTCCCTCCTCCCTCCCTCGTTCCTTCGGGGGCGCTCGGCGACACCTTTCTTCCTGGCAGTGCGCCCGCCCACCGGCGGGCGCGCGCTCGTGAGCCGGCGACGATGAGGCGGATCGCGGTCGTCGGCGCCGGAATCGCCGGGCTCGCGGCGGCCCGGGAGCTGGCCAAGGGCGACCGCGTGACGCTCTTCGAGGCCGGCGATCACTTCGGCGGCCACGCGCACACCGTCGATTTCACCCTGCGCGGCCGCACGCACGGCGTCGACACCGCGTTCGTCGTCTACAGCGAACGCGCGCATCCGCAGCTCGCCGCGCTCGTCGCCGAGCTCGGCGTCGGCACCACCCCCGCGGCGATCTCCTTCTCGGCGCAGATCCCCTCGGCACGGATCGAGTGGAGCAGCGCAGGAGCCGGCGCGGTGTTCGCGCAGCGCTCGAACCTGCTGCGGCCGGCATTCTGGAACATGCTCGGCGAGGTCCGCCGGTTTCGCCGAGTCGCGACGCGCCTGCTCGGCCGCGACTCCGCGCGCAGCCGCGCCGCGCTCGACGATGCGCTCGGCGACTTCCTCGAGACGCGCCGCTTCTCGAGCGCGTTTCGCGACTGGTACCTGCTGCCGATCGTCGCGACGATCTGGTCGTGCCCGCCCGAGCAGATGCTGCGCTTCCCGCTCGGCGAGCTGCTTCGCTTCTGTGCCCGCCACGGCCTGCTGGAGCTCGGCGAGCGCACGCCGTGGCGGTCGGTGCGCGGCGGCGCGTCGATCGTCGTCGACCGCATGCTCGACGCGATCGCCGACGCGCGTCTCGCCACCGCGGTGCGGCAAGTCCGCCGCCTCGCCGGCGGCGGCGTCGAGGTCGCGACCGCGGGCGGCAGCGAACGCTTCGACGCCGTCGTCCTCGCCTGCCACAGCGACCAGGCGCTCGCGCTCCTCGCCGACCCGAGCGACGACGAGCGCGAGGTGCTCGGCGCGATCCGCTGGCAGCGCAACCGCGCGGTTCTCCACTCCGACGTGCGCGTCCTGCCGGAGCGCAAGGCGGCGTGGGCAGCGTGGAACTACGAGCGCTCGGGCAGGCGCGAGGCGGGCGAGACCGGGACGGTCTGCGTCCACGTCCTCGCCAATCGGCTGCAGGCGCTGCCGTTCGATGCGCCCGTGATCGTCACGCTCAACCCGCTGTTCGAGCCGGCGGGAAAGCTCGTCCAGGGCGAGTTCCACTACGCGCATCCGCTGTTCGACCGCCGGGCGATCGCCGCGCTGGCGCGGCTTGGGGCGTTGCAGGGCCGGCGCGACACCTGGTACTGCGGTGCCTGGACCGGCCGCGGCAGCCACGAGGACGGCCTCGTCTCGGGCCTCGCCGTCTCTGCCGCGCTGCAGGGCGGCGCGCACGCGAGCGCCGCGCCGCGCCGCGCGGCACCGCCTGCCTAGCGCAGCCAGCCCTTCTTGCGGAAGTAGAGGAACGGCGCCGCGACCGACGCGATCATCAACACGATCGCGTAGGCGTAGCCGTAGCGCCAGTCGAGCTCGGGGATCGCCTTGAAGTTCATCCCGTAGATGCTCGCGATCAGCGTCGGCGGCAGCAGCGCGACGCTCGCGACCGAGAAGATCTTGATGATCTTGTTCTGGTTGATGTTGATGAAGCCGACCGTCGCGTTCAT
>Ga0157379_10002651_pt1 | contig 15061 bp, 13 predicted proteins | sample S25metaG_FD_121802 | JGI IMG/M metagenome (GOLD analysis project Ga0157379, IMG submission 121802) | Switchgrass rhizosphere microbial communities from Kellogg Biological Station, Michigan, USA - S2-5 metaG | ecosystem: Host-associated > Plants > Roots > Rhizosphere > Soil | place: USA... | reverse complement strand
TAAAGAGAAGCAAACGGCCAGACCAGTACGGGTGCGCCGCCAGGGACTCGAACCCCGAACCCGCGGATTAAGAGTCCGCTGCTCTGCCAATTGAGCTAGCGGCGCTAGGAACGCTGCGAAGCTTAGCAGCATCAGGCAGACCGTGCGAAACGTTCATGATCACTGCGGCGGGCGGGTGCTGCGGGTGTGCTGTCAGTGGCCGAGGAACCGGCCGAACAGGTCCGCGGCCCGGGACGGGCGCCCGGTGCGGGACTCCTGGCGGTCGGCGAAACTCATCAGCTGGAGCCCGGCGTTGGCCCCCAGCCAGCGCAGCGGCTCGGTCTCCCAGCGCGGCGACCGGTGGCCGACCCACGGCAGGCGGGTCAGCGGGGTGTCCTGGCCCAGGACCAGGTCGGCTAGCGTGCGGCCGGCCAGGTTCGTGGTGGCCACCCCGTCGCCGACGTAGCCGCCGGCCCAGCCCAGGCCGGTCGCCGGGTCCAGCCCGACCGACGCGCACCAGTCCCGCGGGATGCCGAGCGGCCCGCCCCAGGCGTGCGTGACCTTGAAGTCGGCCAGCACCGGGAACAGCTCGGCCAGCGTCCGGCGCAGCGCCGCGTGCACCGCGGGCACCCGGTCGTACGCCGGCCGGATCGACGATCCGAGGTGGTAGGGCGCGCCCCGGCCGCCGAACGCGAACCGCCCGTCCGCGGTGCGCTGGCCGTAGATGATCATGTGCCGGAGGTCGCCGAACGTGGGCCGGGCGGCCAGGCCAATGTGCTCCCACACCGCGTCAGGCAGCGGCTCGGTGGCGATCATCAGCGAGTACACCGGCATCACCGTGCGGTGCTCGCCCGGCAGCTGCGGGGTGTACCCCTCGGTGGCCCGGATGACGTGCCGGGCCCGGACCGTGCCCGCCGCGGTGACCAGCGCGCCCGGCTCGATACGGGTGACCGGGGTGCTCTCGTGCAGCGCCACCCCGTGCCGGCGGACCGCCTCGGCCAGCCCGCGGGCCAGCCGGGACGGGTGGATCGCCGCGCAGTGCGGGGTGTACACGCCGCCCAGCACGCCGTCCGCGGCGGCGATCGCCGTGGCCGCGTCCCGGTCGAGCAGGTCAAGATCCTCCGGGCCGAACCCGAACTCGCGTGCCTCGGCGATCTCGGCGCGGGCCCGCTCCAGCTGGACCGCGGACCTGGCCAGCTGCACGGTGCCGCCCTTGGCCCAGTGACAGTCGATGCCCTCGGCCGCCGCGGCCGCGCCGACCTCGTCGACGGTCTGCTGCATGGCCCGGTACATGGCGATCGCGGCGTCCCGGCCGCCCATCCGGTCCAGTTTGCTCAGCGACGCCGGGAACAGGGCCGAGCACCAGCCGCCGTTGCGCCCCGAGGCGCCGAAACCGGCGATCTCCCGCTCGCACACCACGACCCGGAGTTCCGGGCGCGCCTTCTTTATGTAATACGCAGTCCACAGGCCGGTGAACCCGGCCCCGGCGATCGCCACGTCCGCGTCACGATCACCCTGCAGCGGGTCCCGCGGCTCCAGCGAGCCGGGCACCGTATCGTGCCAGAACGACAGCTTCCGGTAGGCCAGCTCACCAGGCATGGCGTCCATGGTGACAGCCCGCGGCCCGGGCCGGCCAGCCGGCCTTGCCGGGCTGGCCCGCACACGCCGCCGGATCAGGCATCCTGGGGGGATGCCCGACCATGTGGCCGTCCGGGGCGTGCCGCCCCAGCCCCGGAACGCGAACGGCACCTACCGGATCCTGGCCGTCTGCCTCGGCAACATCTGCCGGTCGCCGACGGCCGAGGCCGTGCTGCGCGCGGAGCTCACGGTGGCCGGCCTGACCAGCGCGGTCGAGGTGGAGAGCGCGGGAACCGGGGACTGGCACCTGGGCATGGGGATGGACCAGGGCGCCCGCGCCGAGCTGGCCGAGCGCGGCTACGACGGGTCCCGGCACCGGGCCCGGCAGCTGAACGGATCCTGGCTGGGCCGGTTCGACCTGATCCTCGCGATGGACAGGTACAACCTGGCCGACCTGCACGCGATGGCCACCGACGACGAAACCGCGGGCTACCGGATCCGGCTGCTGCGCACTTTCGACCCGGACACGGCCGCGGACGGCGCGGCGGACGTCTCTCGCGCCGACCCGTACGAGGGCGAAGTGCCCGACCCGTACCACGGCACGCTGGAGGACTACGCGCTGTCCTTCGACCTGATCCGGGCGGCGTGCATCGGCCTGGCCGCGCAGCTGACCCGGCTGCTCGGCGAGCGCCCGCGCAGCCCGATGGGCTAGCCCGCGGTGCCGCCCGCCGGGGACCCCGGCGCAGCTGGCGGCCTGGCGGCGCGGGTGGCCGCGGTCACCGGCGCGCCGCCGCGGCGGGTCGTTTCGGCCGGGGGCCAGCACCGCTGGCAGCACTGCCGGGTCACGCTGGCCACCGGGGAGCAGGCGTTCGCGAAGGTGGCCGGCACCGGCCTGGACGGGGTGTTCGAGGCCGAGGCCGCCGGGCTGCGCTGGCTGGCGGAGGCTGGCGCGGCCCCGGTCCCGCGGGTTCTCGGCGCCGGCCCGGGCGCGCTGGTGGTGTCCTGGGTGGACGGCGAGCCGGCCAGCCAGGACGCCGCCGAGCGGTTCGGCCGGGACCTGGCCCGGCTGCACGCGGCCGGCGCGGACAGCTTCGGCGCCCCGTGGGCCGGGTTCATCGCCAGCCTGCCGCTGCCGAACGAGCCGGGCGGGTCCTGGCCGCAGTGGTACGCGGCGTTCCGGCTGCTGCCGTTTGCCCGCCGGGCGGTGGACGCCGGCGCGCTCGGCCCGGACGGTGCCCGGCTGGTCGAGGAGGTGGCCGGCCGGCTGACGGCGCTGGCCGGGCCCGCCGAACCGCCCGCCCGGCTGCACGGCGACTGCTGGTCCGGCAACGTGCTGTGGTCCGGCGGCCGCGGCGTGCTGATCGACCCCGCGGCGCACGGCGGCCACCGCGAATCCGATCTGGCCATGCTGGCCCTGTTCGGCGCGCCGTACCTGGACCGGATCCTGGCCGCCTACCACGAGGTGGCGCCGCTGGCCGAAGGCTGGCGCCAGCGCGTGCCGCTTCATCAGCTGCACCCGCTGCTCGTGCACGCCTGCCTGTTCGGCGCGGGCTACGCGGGGCCGGTCCGGGACGCGGCGCGGGCCGCGCTGGCCGCGGGCGGCTAGCTGGCCGTCGCGGGATTCACCGGGCCGGGTCCGGTCACCGCGTCCGCGCCCGGGCCGTCCGCGCCCCCCTCGCCCGCCCCTGTGCTCTCTGCGGGCGGGGCGTCCTCGGACGGGATGTCATGGTCGACGACCTCGGGGGCCAGCGGCAGGACGATACGGAAGGTCGCGCCGCCGCCGGGGGTCGGCTCTGCGGTGACCGTGCCGCCGTGCGCGGTGACCAGCGCGGACACGATGGCCAGCCCGAGGCCGGTGCCGCCGGCCTGCCGGGTCCTGGCCTGGTCCGCGCGGTAGAAGCGCTCGAAGACCCGATCGGCCTGCTCCGGGGTCAGCCCCGGGCCGTGGTCGGCCACCTCCACCTGGACCGTCGGCCACCGGCGGGGGGCGCCAGGCACCCCGGAGCGGGGGGCGCTCGCCTGGCCTTGCGGCACTGTGCCGCTAGGCACGGGCGGTCCGGCACGCTCCCCGTCCGGGGTGCCCGGCCGTATCCGCACCTCGACGGGCGTGCCGTCCGGGGTGTGGACCAGCGCGTTGCTCATCAGGTTGCCGATGACCTGACGCAACCGTACTTCGTCGCCGAGCACGATGGGAGCGGCACCCGGCTCGACGGTCAGGTTGATGCTGCGCTGCGGGGCCATCACCCTGGCGTCGTGCACCGCGTCGGCGGCCAGCGTGAGCAGGTCCACCGGCCGGGTGTCCAGCGGGCGTTGCTGGTCCAGCCGGGCCAGCAGCAGCAGGTCCTCGACCAGCACGCCCATCCGGGAAGCTTCCTGCTCCAGCCGCCGCATGATCCGGTCCAGGTCGGCCCGGGGGATGCCGTTGGCGCCGTTCTCCAGGCCGCCGCGCTGCCGGTACAGCTCGGCGAAGCCGCGGATCGTGGTCAGCGGGGTCCGCAGCTCGTGGCTGGCGTCGGCGACGAACTGCCGCATCCGCACCTCGGACCGGCGGGCCGCCGCCTCGGAATCGGCCCGGTCGCGGAACGCGCTCTCCACCTGGTCGAGCATGCTGTTCAGCGACCGGCCGAGCCGGCCGACCTCGGTCCGCTCGTCCCACTCCGGCACCCGGCGGGACAGGTCGCCGGCCGCAATGTCCTGCGCCGTCTGCTCGATCTCGACCAGCGGCCGCAGGCTGCGGCGGACCAGGGCCGCGCCGACAATGGCCAGGACCGTCAGCACGATCAGGCTGACGATCAGGTCGATGCTGATCAGGTGCCCGATCGTGCGGTACACGCTGGTTACGTCGACCGCAGAGATGACGTTGAGGCTGACTGGGCCGTCCGGGAGGTCAAATGTGTGCGTGTAGGCCACAACCCGGTAGAGGCGATCGCCGGACGCGGCTGGCTCAGTGACCGGGACACCCTGGTGCGTGTCCAGCCAGGAGGCGCTGGTGGGCACGTCGGGGTTGGGCAGCGCGGCGGTCGCGCCGGGCCGGCCAGAGAAAGCGGCCGGGCTGAAAACCCAGTGGACACGGCCGTCCTCGACCCAGCCAATCGCCTGCTCCAGGGCCCGGCCTTGCTGGTCGTTGCTGGTCAGCGACTCGAACACGTACGGCGCGCTGTGTGAGGCCAGCGCCTGCAGCTGGTTGTCGGCCTGGCCGATCATGTAGCCGCGCAGCACCGAGATGCCGCCGATGCTGATCGCCGCCAGCGCCGCCGCGACCAGCGCGACCATCGCCGCGATCAGCCGGACCCGCAGCGGCATCCGGCCCGGGAGCCGCCGTCCGGCGGCCGGGTGACCGGGTTGCTGTGCGGGAGGAGCCACCGGGCAGGCTAGGCCGACGGGAGCCGCAGTACGTAACCGACACCGCGCAGGGTGTGCAGCAGGTGCGGCTCGGTGGAGTCGATCTTGCGGCGGAGCACGGACACGTACGACTCGACGATCCCGGTGTCACCGCGGAAGTCGTAGTCCCAGACATGGTCGAGGATCTGCATCTTGGACAGCACCCGGTTGGCGTTGCCCATGAAGTAGCGGAGCAGCTTGAACTCGGTCGGCGACAGCTGGATCTGCGCACCGCCGCGCCACACCTCGTGGCTGTCCTCGTCCAGTTCCAGGTCGGCGAACTTCAGCCGGGGCGGCGGCTCGGTGCCGTCCCCGCGGGTCCGCCGCAGCACCGCCCGGATCCGGGCGATGACCTCCTCCAGCGAGAACGGCTTGGTGACGTAGTCGTCGCCGCCCAGGGTCAGGCCGCGGATCTTGTCCTCGGTGGAGTCCCTGGCGGTAAGGAACACGACCGGGATCCGAGTGCCGCCGCCGCGCAGCCGCCGGACCACGTCGAACCCGTCCATGTCGGGCAGCATCACGTCGAGCACGATCAGGTCGGGGCGGTGCCGCTGCGCGGCCTGCACGGCTTCGGTGCCCGCCCCCGCGGTGATCACCTCGAAGCCGGCGTAGCGCAGGCTGGCCGACAGCAGCTCCAGGATGTTCGGCTCGTCCTCGACGACGAGCAACCGGGCATCCGGCACCTTGCGCGCATCGTTTACCGCGGTCGTCATACAGCTATGCTGCGCGCTTTTCCTGAACGTTAGCTGAAGGCGCGCTGTAGCAGCCCTCCGTGATTGCTATCACAGCCGGCCACGGCAGGGCTGGTCAGCGGGGTATCGGCCGGTGTCGAGGGCGCGGCCAGCCGGGCACTCACCGTAAAACTAAAGCCATGATCCGCTACGGAGCGGGCTAGCCTGCGTCGTCCCCGGGGCCCCACTGGGAGATCGCCGCGGACCGCGAGCCGACGCCGAGCTTCGCGTAGATCCGGTTGACGTGGTTCTTCACCGTCTTCTCCGCGAGCACCAGCTGCGCCGCGATCTGCCCGTTGGAATGGCCCTCGGCGATGAGCATCATGATCTGGGACTCGCGCGCGGACAAACCCGCGGTGCGCACGGCCCCGGCAGCGCTGCCGGTACTCATGGTCAGACCTCCGGCTTGCCGCTCGGGCAGCAGGGGCTGCCCGCCGCGGCGGGGTGGGCTCGGATGATTTTTGCCAGCCCTACATTCTCACGGCGGCCGGCGGGCCGCACCGGGTACGCGCCGTTCCGGGCCGGCCGCCTCTCCGGTGCGGCGACGCGGCTGGCCCGGCGCCCAGGTCAGGCGGTCGCGGCGCCCTTCGAGCCGGTGATCAGGCTGCGCGGCACCTTGCGGTCCGCGTTCAGGTCGCTGAACAGCTGGTGCGCCTCGGCGGAGTTCCACTCGACCGCGGAGCCGGCCGAGGTGGCCAGGCCGGCGTTGGCGATCGGCACCGTGGTCGTCACCGGGTTCTTCAGCGCGAACGCCACCTGGACCAGCTGGTACAGGCTGGTACCGCTGTCCACGGTCAGCGAGCCCGCCGCCCCGGACGCCGCCGGGAACACCGCGAACGGGTTGATGATCGTGCCGAGGCTGGTCACCTTCGACAGCAGGGCCTTGACGAACAGCCGCTGGTCCTGCTCCCGCTGCAGGTCGCTGATCGCGAAGTTCCTGGTCCGCACGAAGCCGAGGGCCTGCTTGCCGTTCAGCACCTGGCAGCCGGCCTTCAGGTGCAGGCCGGCCTTAGGGTCGTTCATCGGGCCTGGCAGGCACATACGGACCCCGCCCACCGCGTCGACCACGTTCACGAACCCGCCGAAGCCGATCCCCATGTAGTGGTCGATGTGCAGCCCGGTGGCGTTCTGCACGGTCTCGGCCAGCAGCTTCGGGCCGCCGAACGAGTACGCGGCGTTGAGCTTGTTGGTGCCGTAGCCGGGGATCGGCAGGTACGAGTCGCGGGGCAGGCTGACCAGCGTGGGCCGGCCGCCGTTGCCCGGGATGTGCAGGATCATCGTGGTGTCGGACCGGCGCCCGCCGATGTCGCGGCCGGTGGCCAGCTGGCGCTCTTCCTTGCGGGTCAGGCCCTGACGGCTGTCCGAGCCGGTGATCAGCCAGTTCGTGCCGGCCGCGGCCGCCGGGCGGCCGGAGTAGTCGACGAGCACGTTGCGCCGGGTCAGCTGGCCGTTGAGGTAGAAGTAGAAGATCACGAGGCCGACCAGGAGCAGCGCCACGAGGGCACCGATGATGGCCAGGATCCGGCGGGGGCGCAGCCGGCGCCGGCCGGAGCGGGGCCTGCCCGGGCCGCCCGGGCCGCCGGGGCCTGGCGGGTAGCCGACGCCGGGCGGAGCGGGCGCCGGGGCGCCGCGCGCGGACCGGGGCGGCGGCTGGGACGGCCAGGCGCCGGGCGGGCTGTACCCCGGCTGCCGGGTGCCGCTGGGCGGCGCGCCGTGCCGCGGCATTGCCTCGGTCGGGTCGCTTCCCCCAGGACTGCCGGCCGGGTGCCGGGGGTCGTCCCGGAACCAGTTGTCCGGATAGTCGCTCATGCCGCCATCCCCATCCCCGGCTTCGTGCTTTCCATCGTCGTTACCTTATGGACGCTCGTGCTGCTGATTCGGCTAGTTCGGGCCGATCCCCGGGCTACGCAGTGCCCGGCCACCAGATCGTGACCACCTCACGGCCGGACGACCCGAAATCGTCCGGCCTTTCCGGGCTGGCGCCGGCTTCCCGCAGCGCCTCGGCGACCTCGCTGGCCCGTTCCGGCGGGAGGCACAGCCGCCGCCGGGTGACGTCGACGAGCTCGTCGAAGCTCGCATAATCTGCCCCGCCCGGCCGCGTCCACGCCTCGTGCCGGGCGCCGAGCCCCATCGCGTCGCAGATCGCCAGCAGGTCGCCCGCGGTCGGGCCGTCCGGCCGGGCCAGATTGTGAAAACGCAGCCACAGCGGGTTCAGCGCGGTCAGCGGATGCCGGGCGGCGGTCTCGACCACCACCTCGCGCCGGGCGTGCGCGGTCAGCGCGGCCAGGAACGGAACCGGGTCGGGCGCGTTGTACAGCACGTGGTGGCAGGTAACCACGTCGACGGCCGGTGTTTCCGCGGCCACGTCGGGCCAGATACCGAGGACGGTGCGCGCGGGAGTGCCGCGCGCGGCCGCCCGCTGGGCCAGCAGGCCCAGCATTTCCTTGTCGCTGTCGACCGCGGTCAGGGCCGTGACCTGCGGCAGCAACGGCAAGCAGGCCGCACCCGCACCGGAACCGACGTCCATCAGCTCGCCGGACGGCTGGAGCGCGGCCTGCGCTCGTGAGTAGGACGGCCCGTCCGGCTCTGCCGCCAGCCGGTCCGCCCGCCGGGCGAACACCTGCCGGGGCAGCACCCACGGTGACTCGCCGACCGCGGCGGTAATGTGCGCAGGAATCGCCCACCCCGCCAGGTCCGCGCGCCAGCGCTCAGCCAGCTCGGTCAGGTCGCCCATGACGCGGAGCCTATTAGCCCGCCACCACCGCAAAGACCATTAGCGCCACCCTCCCAGCAATCTGGGAACGCTCACCCGGCGGGAACCCAAAAGCGATCGCGGCCTCGTGCCGTCTAGCTGGCGTAGTCCATGGTGGGGAGGTAGTGGTCGTGGAAAAGCTTGGCCGTGAGCTCGGGGCGGCTCCCGACGCCGAGCTTGGCGAAGATGGCCTTGGTGTAGTCGCGGACCGTGTGCCGCGAGATCCACAGCGAAGCGGCGATCTCCTCGATGGGCAGGCCGCGCAGCAGCAATTCCGTGACTTGCCGCTCCCGCGGGGAAAGCTCGTACAGCTCGATGATGAGGGGTGCGAGTTCGGCCGCGTGAGCCGGTTCGAGGATGACCGCGGTGCGCTCCGAGAGCCGGTCCCCGTGGCGTAGCTGTGCGGCCCGGACGAGAAGCCAGCGGCCGGAGGTGAGCCGGATCCGGGAGAGCGCCTGGGCGGTGGCGGTACCGGCGGCGACTGCCCTCGCTTGCCGGGCAGCGATGTGGATGACCGTCGGCAGCTCGAAGCTGGCTCCCCTGTCCCGCGGGATCTGGTCGAGCCATTCCTCGGCTTCCGGGGTGATCGACTCTGTGCTGCCGTCGGCACCCAGCACGATGACGCCGGGGGTGTCGCGTCCCTCGGCGCGTGTCGCCGCCTCCAGCGTGAGCCCGAGGCGCAGGCCGTGCCCGACGTGCTGGCCGATGCCGGCGATGAAGTCTTTCTCGGCGTCGGAGAAGTCGGGCAGCCCCTCGTTGCGGCAGCCGCAGAAGGCCCCCCAGGTTGACTCGCCGTCGCGGAAGGCCGCGCGCACCTCGTGCGCGACACCGAGGTCGGCGTGGATCGTCCGGTGCCGGATGCTGCGGGACAGGTCCCCGTCGGTCGCGTCGCCCAGCGTGATGACCGGGCGGGGGAGCCGGGCCACGTCGGTCAGCTTCGTGAAGTCAGGCGCCAGGTGCTCGTTGTCGGCGTAGCGGAGATGGACGTCTCCGGGACTATCCCCTAGCCCCTGGATGAATGCTCCCGTCTGGAGCAGCGTCGCCGGGTCCATGGTGAGCCAGGCCCCGGCGTCATAGCGCACGACCGACCTAACGCGCGTGGCCACCTGCCTGAGGAACTCGAGGGGCGCCAAGCCGCTGAGGCTCAGCCGGTGGATCGCCTCATGCGCGATCACCGCGCTGGTTCCCAGTGGCTTGTTCATGCCACGAGCGTAGGAACCCGCCGGGCGGCTCACCATCCCGCATATGTGGGGGGTCAGAAGACCGCGCAGTTGCGGGATCGATCCGTGGCCGCGGCGCCCGCACGATTTCTCTCGTTCAGCGAACCGAAACGAAGCTGAGGGAAATCAGGTGTTCAGTAAACGTGGGACGCTCGCGGTGGCCTGCCTGGCAACCGCGATGCTCATGCTCGACATCGCGGTCGTCAACACGGCGCTGCCGCGGATTGCCACCGACCTCCGCTCGGGCCTGGGCGGCCTGCAGTGGATCGTCGACGCCTACACGCTGGCGCTCGCGACGGTCGTGCTGACGGTGGGCTCGCTCGCCGACCGGCTCGGCCGGCGGCGCCTGTTCGCCGCCGGGACGGTCATCTTCACCGGGGCCTCACTGGCCTGTGCGCTGGCCGGCAGTATCACCGCACTCGATGCCGCCCGCGCCGTCCAGGGGATTGGCGCGGCGATGCTGTTCGCGACTTCGCTCGCCCTGATCGCCAACGCATTCACGGACGAGCGCGGCCGCGGCGGGGCGTTCGCCGCCTACGGCGCCACGATCGGCGCTTCCTTCGCGCTGGGACCGCTCGTCGGCGGCGGCCTCACCAGCGCCCTGGGCTGGCGGTCGGTCTTCTACCTCAACCTGCCGCTCGGCGTGGCCGCTCTCGTCGCGACGGCCGCCTGGGTGCGGGAGTCACGCGACCCCTCGGCCAGGCCGGTCGACTGGCCGGGCCAGCTCACGCTCACCGCCGGGTTGTTCCTGCTCGTCCTGGCGCTGCTGCGGGGCAACGGCGACGGCTGGGCCAGCGGTGCCATCGTGGCCGAGCTGGCCGGCTCGCTCGCCTTCCTCACGCTGTTTGTTCTCATCGAGCGGCGCAGCCGCGCGCCAATGCTGCCGCTCGCGCTGTTCCGGGTGCGGGCGTTCAGCGGGGCCCAGATCGCGGCCTTCGCCATCTCGGCATCGTTCTTTGCCCTTTTCGTCTACTCGACGCTCTACCTGCAGGAAATCCTGCATCTGTCACCGATCCAGGCCGGCCTGGTCTACCTGCCCGCGACCGGGAGCCTGTTCCTGGCCTCGGCCGCCACCGCCCGGCTCCTGCACCGCGTGACACCCGGCTTCCTGGTCGCGGCCGGTCTCGTGCTGGTGAGCGCGGGCCTCGCCGCGATGCTGCTCGCGGGTGCGCACAGCTCATGGACCGCGCTGCTGCCGAGCCTGCTGCTCAACGGGATCGGCACCGGCCTGTTCAACCCGGCCGTGAGCGCTGTCGCGCTCGGCTCGGCGCCACCCCAGCAGAGCGGGCTCGCCGCGGGCGTCAACGACACCTTCCGCCAGTCCGGGATCGCGGTCGGGGTCGCGGCCTTCGGCGCGATGATTCCCGCGGGCAGCGCGCTGGGCCGGGGTTCCGCCGGGGCCTTCGTGCACGGATTCCACCACGCGATCCTGGCCGGCAGTGCGCTCGCCGCCGCCGGCGCCCTGCTCTCGGCCTGGCTTATTGGCGTGCGCCGCACCCGCCCCGGCGCCACGACCGCCACGACCGTCACGCCCGCCGCACCTGCCGCACCCGACCCGGCCGGGCTGCGCCAGCCTGCCGAGCCTCACTCCGCCAGCCAAGGCTGAGCTCTCGCCCGACGTACCGAAGGAGACAACCCATGAGCACCACCCAGCAGACCCGCGCCACGTCGCCCGTACCGGTGCCCGCCGCGCTCCGTGACCTGATCGTCCAGCCGGGAGACGACGGCTGGGACGAGGCCAGGCAGGCCTGGAATCTGGCCGCCGACCAGCAGCCCGCCGCCGTTGCGCGGCCGGGAACCGCCGATGACGTGATCGCGATCGTCGCCTGGGCGCGCGCCGGGGGCCTGCGCGTCGCCGCGCAAGGCACCGGGCACGCAGCCGCTTCCCTCAGCTCGCTCGGGAACGCGGTACTCGTCAGGACCGGCCGCCTCAGCGAGGTGCAGATCGACCCTGAGCTCCGGCGCGCCCGGGTGGGGGCCGGTGTGACCTGGGCCGATGTCAGCACAGCCGCCGCGGAATCCGGTCTCGCCGCGCTCGCGGGGTCCGCTTCCGACGTGGGCGTCACCGGATACACACTGGGCGGCGGCGTCAGCTGGCTGGCCCGCCGTTACGGTCTCGCCGCGAACAGCGTCCTCGCCGTCGAGCTCGTCACCGCCGATGGCCGTCTCGTGCGTGCCGATCACCACCATGAGCCCGATCTGTTCTGGGCGCTACGCGGCGGCGGCGGGGCATTCGGTGTCGTGACCGCGATCGAATTCGAGCTGTACCCCATCGCCGAGGTCTACGCCGGGGCGCTGTTCTGGCCGGCCGAGCAGGCCGAGACGGTGCTCAACGCCTGGCGCGCCTGGGCTGGCACCAGCCCGGCGGACCTGACCTCATGCGGGCGGCTCCTCAACCTGCCGCCGCTTCCCAGCGTCCCTGAACCGCTTCGCGGCCGGTCCTTCGCCGTCGTCGAGGTCGCCTACCTGGGCAGTCCCGCCGACGCGGCCGCGCACCTGGAACCGCTCAGGGCGCTGGGACCGGAGATCGACACGGCCGCGACCATCCCGGTTGCGCAGCTCGCCGGGCTGCACATGGATCCCGATGGCCCGGTGCCCGGGGCCGGGAACGGCCTCCTGCTCGACGACCTGCCGCCGGCGGCGATAACCGCGCTCCTCGCGGTCGCCGGGCCAGGGACGGGTTCCCCGCTTCTGTCCGTCGAGTTCCGCCACTTCGGCGCGGCACTGAGCGAGGCCGCACCTCAGGCGGGTGCGCTCGCGTCCATTGACGCTGCCTTCGGCATGTACGCCGTCGGCATGGCCGTCACCCCTGACCTGAAGCAGGCGATCAACGACCGCCTCGGCCTCCTGCGCGAGGCACTTTCCCCGTGGCGGTCGCACCACGGCTACTTCAACTTCGACGACCGCCCAGGAGACGCGGAACCGCTCTTCCCGCACGCGACCTACCGGCGCCTGCGGAAAATCAAGGCCGCCTACGACCCGGGCGATCTGTTCCTGTCCAATCACCCGGTCATCCCCGCTGACTGAGGGAGGTTCACGCCGGCTCTGCCGCACACGGAAGAACCCCGGACCCTGGCTGCGGGTTCGGGGTTCTTCCGATGTCCTGCTGCCTGATCTGGCGGATCGCCTCCAGCGGGTAAGAGGCTGCCCGGCTCTCCTGCTGGAACTGGCGGTAGAAGTCCCCCATCACCGCGGCGACCGGCGCGTACCGGGCAAGGACCGCCGCGACCGCCGCCGGGATCTCCGCCGGGGGACTCCCCTGAGCGCAGGTGCGCACAAACGCCCTGCGGTCTTCCGGCCCGTACCCGTACAGAGCGACGGCCAGCCAGTTCACCAGATGCGTGACGCTGTAGCACCGGTCGTAGGTGCCGTGCTCGCGGAAGAAGTCAGCCTCGTCCTGCGCGAGCTCGAAGCGGGAGGAGATCGCGAGGCCGTAGTCGGCGAAAAAGAGCCGCCGGCCGTCGGTCAGGATGTTCTCGAAGTGGGCGTCGAAGTGCAGCAGCCCGCGGGCGTTCATGAACGAGACGCCGGCTCCGAGCTCGCGGTCCACCATGGCGCAGGCCCGCCCGGCCGCCTCGTCGCCGGCCCCGATCTGTGCGCCCAGCCAGTCGTGCAGGTTCTGCGGGACGTACTCCAGGAACAGCATGAGGCTCGCCGAGGACTGCGCGAGAGCCTCGATGCGGCGGCGTACCCCCGGTCCGCCGCCCCAGTAGGCGACCGCACGGTCCACGTCGGCCAGTTCCTCGGGAAGCGGCTGGGCGGGACCTGGCAGCACCCGCCAGTGGTACATCAGGGGGAAACCCTCGTGGTCTCCCGCGAGCACCCAGTTCGTCGTCATGGTGTGCACGGCCAGCTCCCGCCAGGCCCCGAACCCCGGGCTGCCGGTAGTGCCGATGCCGTACTGGCAGAAGACCGGCAGCCCGAACAGATTCGCCGTGGAGTGAACGTTCTCCGGCCGTCGCTCCAGATCGGTCAGGCGTACCTGCTTGACGAAGACCGGGGTTCCGCCGGCTTCCAGCAGCACTGATTTCCCGCCGATACCGGAACCGACCGGTGCGGCGGCGTCTACGAGCTCGCCCAGTCTCCTGTCACTGCAGAGAGCCAGCGATGTCGAAACGGCACCGTAGGCGGCCAGGCGGGCATCACGCGACAGGTCCGGGATCTTCACCTATCCGTCCCGGCTCATGCCTCGTCGTCCCACGCCATCGACGTGATCCGCCAGCCGCCGGGCGTGCGGACGAACTGCGTCGCGATCCGCCCGCGCGCGGCGAACGCCGCACCGTCCCGTACGCCCCGTTTCTCGTACGTGCTGAACCGGTGCGCCACCTTGCCGAACGATTCGGTGACCGCGCCTGTCTCCACCTCCTCGAACGACGTCAGCACACCGGCGTCCACCAGCGCGCGGCGGGGCTCGGCGAACCCCGCCACCGTCGTGTCGTCAGGAGGGTCCCCGATCGCGTTGATGAGCCGGCCGGCCGGGGTGAACAAGTCGTGCAGCCGTTCGTACGCCGGCGTCCCGCCGGTGCCGAACGACACCGCCAGGAAGAACTGGTCCATCAAGGCGCTGAGTTCTTCGTCGATTGTCATTCCCGTATTGTCCCCAGCGACGCGGATGCCGCTGCTGGCGGATGCGGCCGGGCCGTGGTGGCCGGCCTGGCCTATGCGGCGCCGCTGGCAGAATCACCGGGATGGATGCAGCCCTGCTGGAGTCTTTTGGCCTGGACCCCGGGATCCTTCACCTCAACCATGGCGCGTTCGGTGTCGCGCCGGTGGCCGTGCGCCGGGTGGCCGCGTCGTGGCGGGACCGCGCCGAGCGCAATCCGCACCGCTTCAACCGGGTCGAGCTCCCGCCGCTCATCGCGGTGGCGCGGGAGCGCGCGGCCGGGTTTCTGGGTATCGAGGCATCCCGCGCGGCGTGGGTGCGCAACGTGTCCGAGGGCGTGTCGGCGGTGCTCGGCTCGCTGGAACTGCGCCCCGCAGACGAGCTGGTGATCAGCACGCACGGCTACGGCTCGGTCGGCATGGCGCTGCGCCATCGCGCGGCCCGGGCTGGAGCGCAGGTCATCGAGGCTGTCTATCCCGTCGGTGCTGCTGATGCCGCGATCGTGTCGGCCTACGCGGCGGCCTGCTCGTCCCGGACGCGGCTGGTCGTGATCGAGCGGATCACCTCACCGACCGCTACTGTCATCCCGGTCGCCGCGGTAGCGGCGGCGGTGGCGGGTCCGGGGCGGTCGGTGCTGGTCGACGCGGCGCACGCGCCCGGCCAGCTGGACGACGACATCGCGGCATTCGGCGCCGACCACTGGATCGGGAACCTGCACAAGTGGGCGTACACCCCTCGCGGCAGCGCGATCCTGTGGAGCCGGCCCGGCGCCGAGGTGACACCCGCCGTGCTCAGCTGGCAGCTTCAGGACGGCTAC
>Ga0157379_10002650_pt1 | contig 15064 bp, 10 predicted proteins | sample S25metaG_FD_121802 | JGI IMG/M metagenome (GOLD analysis project Ga0157379, IMG submission 121802) | Switchgrass rhizosphere microbial communities from Kellogg Biological Station, Michigan, USA - S2-5 metaG | ecosystem: Host-associated > Plants > Roots > Rhizosphere > Soil | place: USA... | reverse complement strand
TTGGACAGCGCCTGGAGGCTGTCGCGGGTATGCGCCTTCGCGGCAATCTTTGCCGCCCGCTTCCCCGCTATCCTGGCCGCCTTCTCCTCCTTTTCGTCCCTCTTCTCCTTCTTCGCCCCCTTGGCCTCCTTCTTCGCCCCCTTGGCCTCCTTCTCCGCCCCGGCCACTGCGTGGCGGATCGCGCTCATCAGCTCGTCCTCGTCCAGGTGGGCATACCAGATGTCCATCGTGCCCATCTGCGCGAAGGACGCCATCGCCTCCCGGTAGGCCCGCACCGACGCCAGCACCGCCGCACGCGTGTCCGCCGTGGCGAACCCGTTATTGCGGCCCGCGATCTCAAAGCTCGCCGCCATCCTCTTCACGTCCCACTCGAACGGCCCCGGCAGCGTCTCGTCGAAGTCGTTCAGGTCGAACAGCAGCCGCCGCTCGGGCGAGGCGAACAGGCCGAAGTTCGACAGGTGGGCGTCGCCGCACAACTGGACCCCCAGCCCGGCCACCGGCGTATCCTTCAGGTCCGCGGCCATGATCTTGGCCGCGCCCCGGTAGAACGTGAACGGGGAGACCATCATCCGGCCGTGGCGGACCGGCACCAGGTCCGGCTCGCGGGTGGTGTCCTGCTCCGCCAGCAGCCCGACTGGGTCGGGCCGGTCACCGGCCGGGCGCCACTTTGTATGGCTCGACGGAACCGCCCGGTCCCGGGCCTCCAAGCCCTTGGCTTTACGATCCTCCACGCTCGGATGCGCGATCTTCCGCTCTGCCATCCGGCCCACCTCCCCGTGCTGATCCCGATGCCGCCCGGCACCGGGCCGCGAGGGTGCTCCCGGCGGCCACAGCCGGAAGGGCCAGGCCGCTGAGACAAGGCACCGCTTCTCGCGCGCTCCTGATTACCCCAGCATGGGATGCCCATGACGGAGGGCGCATCACCCCACGGGGGGGACACCCGGCTCGGCCGGCCAGGAGCAAGAGGCGGACTGGCGGCCCACTCCCGCGGAGCACCCATGGCTTGATCACCTGCCCGCAGGGCCTGCTGGACCAGGTCGATACCCATAAGCTGAACGAGGCCTACGCAGGGCTGCGCCTTGACACCGGGGCTGGCCTGACGCTCCCTCCTGCTGGCCAGCGCTGGCCTTGCTCGCCCCGGGCAGGAGCTGACCAGCCCAGGGGCTGGCGGCCGGCGTACCAGCCCACGAGCCTCACTACGCTTCGCGGAGAGCGGACATGACCGATCAGCGTCACCTGGGACTGCCGGAGGCCAAGCGGAGGCGGCTCATCATCAGGGCGGTGCTGCGCGGGGTGGCGACGACGACGGTGCTGGTGGTTCTTTACTATCTGCTACCGCTGGACCGGCCCTGGGACACCGACACAGCGGTGCGCCTGCTGATTGGCCTGCTGGTCTTCGCAGGGCTGATGGTGTGGCAGGTCAGGGCGATCATCGGCGCGCGCTACCCGGGTCTGCGGGCCGCCGAGGCGCTGGGTGTGATCATTCCCTTGTACCTGCTGCTGTTCGCCTCAACGTATTTCGTGATGGAACGAGCCTCCGCGGCGAACTTCACGGAGGCGCTGACCCGCACCGACGCCCTGTACTTCAGCGTGACCGTCTTCACCACGGTCGGCTTCGGCGACATCGCCGCCAAGTCCGAGACCGCCCGGATAGCGCTCATCGTCCAGATGCTCGCCGACCTCGCACTGCTGGGCGCTGGCGCACGGGTGCTGCTGGGGGCGGTGCGCCGCGGCCAGCAGCGAAGAACCGGCAGCAGCGACGGCGAAGGCCCGGCCACCACATGAAGTCCCACCCGCTCCGACTCGGCGATAGGTACGGAGCCATCAGCTGGTGGTTCCGGCGATGCCCTGGTCAGGCTTCTTTGCGGGCGGATGAGCGGCGAGTGAGCATGCGGTCTACGGGGCCGGCCAGGGCCTGGCCGGTGCCCGCGCCGATGAGGGAGCCCACGACGACGTCTCCGGGGTAATGCACGCCGGTGTGGACACGGGAGTACGCCACGGCCGCCGCCAGGAACCTCAGGCCCATTCCCAGCCATGGCTGGCTGTAGCCGGCGGCCGCGGCGAACGCGAACCCGGAGGCGGCGTGACCGGACGGGAACGAGGCGGAGGTTGGCATCCGCACGTCCCGCCCGTGCGTGTCGTCGGCCCGCTCTGGGCGGCGGCGTGACCAGGCGTTCTTCGCGGCCAGGTTCACCAGGGGTGATGTCACGCCGATGGCTATCGTTCCGCGTACCGCGGCACGACGGCCGGCGGAGCCGCCCAGCGTGCCGAGGGCGGCCGCGATCGCCAGCCACAGGACGGAATTGTTGGCCGCGTTGGAGAGCCGGCGCATCGGTTCGTCGAGCGACGGAGTGGGGGTAGCCGCTACCGCCGAGTAGACCGCCAGATCCACGGCAGCCAGCTCGCGCAGGGCGGCGGCGGCCCGGTCCCGGGCCGGGCCGCCGTGCCGTGACAGCGCGTCAGCCAGTTGCTGGGTGGCCTCCCTGGAGGTGCCTGCGACAGGTTCGCCTGAGCCACCCGGCCCTGCCATCGGAATGTCCTGCGCCGTCACGGGCCTGCTCCGTTCTTCCTTGCTGTCGTGTCCTACTAGGCAGTTGCCTCGCCGCCGTGCAGGGCGGACTGGAGCTGGTCCTCTGTCTCCTTGGAGAGGGAGGTCTTCAGGACCGTGCCGCCGTACTTGCTCATCGCCTCGACGGCCTTGTCGGTGGTCACCTTCTCCAGCATCAGGAACAGCGCCGAGGTGCCGGGCTGCAGCAGGCCGCGGACCTGCTCCTGGAACTGCTTGTCGATGGAGGCCTTGGCGAAGTGGCCCATGAGCGCCCCCATCCCGGCGCCTATCGCCAGCCCGAAGACCGGGATGAAGAACAGCAGGCCGAACAGGAATCCCCAGAAGCTTCCCCAGACCGCTCCGCCGGCGGTCGCGTGATGAGTGGTGTGGACGTGGTAGCTGCCATCCGCATCCCGCTCGATCACAGCGATCGCGTCGGGCTGGATGATCAGGTCCTGGGACAGGCGGCGCGCCTCGTCGGCGGCGGCCGACGCGGTGGCCAGGTCCGGGTATCCGATAACAACCAGATCAGCCATGACATTCTCCCTTTCTCACATGATGCTTCTGATTCAGCCGAGAGTTGCGACGAGGATGGCCTTGATGGTGTGCAGGCGGTTCTCGGCCTGGTCGAAGACGATGCTGGCGGGCGAGCGGAACACCTCGCCGGTCACCTCGAGACCCGAGGTCATGCCGGTGTGCTCCATGATTTCGCGCCCGACCACGGTGTTGGTGTCGTGGAACGCCGGCAGGCAATGCATGAACTTGACGGCCGGGTTCTTCGCCTTGCGCAGCAGGTCGGCGTTGACCTGATAGGGCGTGAGCAGCCGGACGCGATCGGCCCAGACGTCCTTTGCCTCGCCCATCGAGACCCACACGTCGGTGTGGATGAAATCGGCGTCGGCCACCGCCAGGGCGGGGTCCTCGGTAATCGTGATGCGCGCACCGGTGCGCCCGGCGATGTCGTTGGCCAGGTCGGCAACATCCTTGGGCGGATGCAGTTCGCCGGGTCCGGCCAGCCGGACGTCGCTGCCCATCAGCGCGCCCATGATCAGCAGGGAGCGGCCCATGTTGAAGCGGCAATCGCCGGTAAAGGCATAGGCGATCCTGTCGTACGGCTTGCCGCTGGCCTCGTGCATGGTGAGGAAGTCGGCGAGCATCTGGGTGGGGTGCCATTCAGCGGTCAGCCCGTTATAGACGGGCACGCCGGCGTGAGCGGCAAGCTCCTCGACGTCGGCCTGAGCGCTGCCGCGGAACTCGATGGCGTCGTACATCCGGCCCAGGACAGAAGCCGTGTCAGCGATCGACTCCTTGTGCCCGAGCTGGGAACCACTGGGGTCCAGGTAGGTGACGTGCGCGCCCTGGTCGAAGGACGCGACCTCGAAGGCCGAACGGGTCCTGGTCGACGTCTTCTCGAAGATCAGCGCGATCTCCCGGCCGGTCAGCCGCTGTGTCTCGGTGCCTGCGTATTTGGCCAGCTTGAGCGCCTCGGACAGCTTGAGCAGGAAGCGCAGCTCGGCCGGCTCGAAGTCGATCTCCTTGAGAAAACTGCGGTTTGCCAGGTTGTACGCCATGCGAGAGCCCTCCCAAGGCTCAGAACGCGGGGTCGCGTTGTATCGGGCAGGTCATGCAGTGGCCTCCGCCACGGCCTTTGCCGAGTTCGAACCCCGCGATGGGGATCACCTCGATGCCGGCCTTCCGCAGCGCGGCGTTCGTCCCGGTGTTGCGCTCATAGCCGATGACCACGCCGGGTTCGAGCGCGACGACGTTGTTGCCGTCGTCCCACTGCTCGCGCTCGGCTTCGAAGGAATCGCCGCCGGTCTCGACGACGCGCATCGTGCCGACGTCCAGGGCGGCGGCCATCACCTCGGGCAGGGTCCAGTTCAGCTGCTCCTCCACGACGAGGTCCTCGGCCGAGTCGCCCGGGCGGATCGCCCAGGTCCGCGCCCCGTACACCACCTGCGGGAAGAGCGTGACCAAGTCCCGGTCACACATCGTGATCACGGTGTCCAGGTGCATGTAGGAGCGTGACTTGGGCAGGTGCACCGCGAGCACCATCCGGGCCGACCCGGCCCGGAACAGCGACCGGGCGATCCACAGCACGGCCTGCGGTGTCGTGCGCTCCCCCATGCCGATCATCACGGCGCCGTTGCCGATCGGCTGCACGTCGCCGCCCTCGACGTGACAGCGGCCCCAGTCCTCATCGGCCCCGCCCAGCCAGACCGGGAACGTCTCGGTGGCGAACATCGGGTGGAACCGGTAGACGGTCTCCATGATCATCGTCTCCGGCTTGCGGGCCGGCTTGGTCATCGGGTTGAGCGTGACCCCGTCGTAGATCCAGCACGACGGATCCCGCTGGAACAGGAAGTTCGGCAACGGCGGCAGCAGCATGCTGGTCGGGTCGGCGGACTCCCACACCAGCCCCACGTCCTGGCGCACGTCGGCCTTGGTGATCCCGCCGATCAGGAACTCCGCCACCACCGCCGGCTCTGCCGACCCGGCCCACTCGCGGGCCCGCTCAGCGGCGGCAATACCAACCTGGCGCTCGTTCAGGATGTGGCCGCAGACCCAGTCCCTGGCCTCGGCGCTGGCCAGCGCCTGCGCCAGAAGCTCCTCGATTTCGAACACCTCGACACCGCGCTCGCGCATCGCCTGGCTGAATTTGTCATGCTCGGCCTGGGCGCGCTCTACCCACAGCACGTCGTCGAACAACAGCTCCTCGGCGTTGGACGGGGTCAGCCGGGAGTGCTCCAGACCCGGCCGGTGCACCATCACTTTGCGCAGCTTCCCGACTTCTGACGGCACGCCGAACGGCATGTGGATCACCTCGTTTTTCTCGTTGCTGGGTGCGTAATGTCCGGGTCTCGCGGCATGTGCATCACCGGTACGGCGGGACGGGCGCAGGCGGCGTCAGGTAGCGGCGCTGCGCCAGGTAGACCGGGATGCCGAGGGCCAGCGCTCCGCCGGCCAGGAAGAACGGCGCCCAGTAGGCCCAGAAGCTATGGCCGGTATTGCGCGAGTACCAGATGAACAGGATCGAGAACACCAGCGAGAGCACCGCGACGATCATGTCCCGGAGGAACCGTGGGGTCTGCATCTCCTTGTGATCGGCCCACCGCCACTTCAGCTGGGCCAGCGCGGAGAAGCCGTACGGGATCGCGGAGGTGATACCGGTCATCAGGACCAGCGTGGTGAAGACGTTCGCCCCGCCCGAACCGATGTAGTTGATGCCCATCGCGACCGAGGCCAGCACCGTGGACGCGATGATGCCGTAGGCCGGCACGCCCCTCTTCGAGATCCGCTTGAAGTTCGCGGGGAACAGGCCGTCGTCCGCCGCGGCCAGCGGCATCTCGGCGCAGATCATGATCCAGCCGTTCAGCGCCCCGAAGCCGGAGATGATGACCGCCACAGCCATCACGTTGCCGGCCCAGGTGCCGCCGAACATCGTATTGACCGCATCCGAGAACGGCGCGGTCGCGTTGGCCAACGTGGACGTGGGAACGATGCCGAACACCGCGATGAGCGACAGCATGTACACCACCGCGGTGGCGACGGTGCCCAGGATGGTGGCACGGGGGATATTACGGTCCGGATTGCGCACCTTGGCGGCCGCCACCGCAGCGGTCTCCACGCCCAGATAGCTGAACAGGGCAATGGCCATTCCTCCGCCGATCGCGCTAATCGCGCTTTCCTTGCTGACATTCCAGGGCGTGAAGTTGGCACTCTTGATGTAGAACAGACCCACGATTGCCACGAACGCCAGCGCCACGAATTTGACGATCGTGGTCACCACCTGCACCGAGCCAATGTTCTTGACTCCGGTCAGGTTGACCGCCGCCGGGATCCACAGCCCGGCGAGGACCAGCAGCACCGTGATCCACTTGGTGTGGTCTTTGTTGATGAAGTGCTCGACGTACAGCACCCAGCCGACGGCGATCGCGGCGTTGCCCGCCCAGGCGGTGATCCAGTAGGACCACGCGTTGGCGAAGCCGAGCGGGTTGCCGAACGCGGCACGCGCGTAGGCGTACGGCCCGCCGTCGGCCGGCAGCCGTCGTGACAGGGCGGCGAACAGCAGCGCCAGGGCCAGCGCGCCCACCGTCGTGAGAGCCATCGAGACCAGGGTGATCGGGCCGTAGACCGCGAGCGAGGTCGGCAGGTTGAAGATGCCGACGCCGATGATGCTGCCGACGATGAGCGCCATCGCCGCCGGCAGGCCGAACTTCTGTGCCCCTACGCTCCCGGCCGACTCGCTCGCCGAACCGGGAGCTTCAGGGGGCAGTTGAATCTTGTCCGCCATTTCTGCTCCAGCGGGTGGGCGGTGGCGTATGGCTTTCTCTGGGCCCCCGCTGCCAGAGACCGCTCGCTTCCCGAGCCTGCCGGGGCGGCAGGCTCGTGTCGTCACCCATCTGAGGGTGAGTTGCCGTCTTTACTGCGGCTGGCCAGCACTCACCGAAAGGCGTTCATCATTACGTCGCCTGCGCGCTACGTATTTGCCAAGTTCCCAGAGCAGCAGCAGGGCGATGGCCGGGATCAGGGCCCAGCCGAACTGGCGCAGGTTGATCTGGGTCGTGCCGAGCAGACGGTTGAAGAGGCCCATCTGGGTGACCAGGACGGCCAGGATGAACTCCCCGAGCATGGCCCAGTTCATCTGCTTGCTGTCGAAGGTCGCGGTCGTCAGCACCGTTGCGGTTTCGCTGCGGCACTCGACCGCGGCGACGATCAGGCACAGCGCGAAGGCGGTAAACGCGATCGACTGCCCCACGGCAACGCTGCCGAAGAGATGCTGGCCGACTTCGATCATGGTCAGCAGGCCGATCGTGATGGCCAGCCCGGACAGGCCGACCGTGATCATCACCCCGTTGGTAAGGACCGATTGGCCGCGCGGGCGCGGCTTGCGCGCCATGAGCCCCGGGCTCTCTTTGTCAAAGCCGAGCGCGAAGCCGAACGGGGCGTTGACCACGAAGTGGATCCACAGCACCTGGGGAGGCGTGAAAGGCTCGCCCGCGGCGATGTTGAACAACGTCGCGCCGAGGAAGGTCAGCACGAAGACCACAAGGAGCACCAGGACGAACCGGATGTACTTGGTCAGGTTGTCGTAGATCTTGCGGCCCTGCTCGACGGCGAACACGATCGTGGCGAAGTTGTCGTCGGAGAGGATCATCCGGCCGGCGTTCTTGGCCACCTCGGTTCCGCTGCCCATGGCGATCCCGATGTCGGCCGCCTTGATGGCCGGGGCATCGTTGACACCGTCGCCCGTCATGGCCACGACCTCGCCCTTTTTCTTGAGCGTGTCGGCCAGAAGCACCTTGTGCTCGGGGGCAACCCGGCCCACCACGCCGATGGTCTCGATGCGGGCCAGCCGCTCGGCCTCGGGCAGGGCGGCGAAGTCAGCGCCCAGGATCGCCTCGCCGTCGATGCCGAGCTGACGGGCGATGGCGGCCCCGGTTGTCACGTCGTCGCCGGTCACCATCCGGACCCTGATGTGGGCTGCCTGGGCGCTGGCCACCGCGTCCCTGGACTCATCCCGGGGCGGGTCGACCATCCCGACCAGGCTGGTGATCTGCAGATCGGTGGCGTAGCCGAGCAGGTCGCCGTCGGGATCGAAGGTGGCCGGGTCGAGGTCCCTGGTGGCCGCGGCCATGACCCGCTGGCCCAGGTCTTCCATGCGCTCCATGTCGGCTACGTGCCGGTCGCGCAGCTGGGCGTCCCACGCGACGCTGTCACCCTCGGACAGGGCGCTGGCAGCCCGGTCCAAGACGGCCGGCGCTGCTCCCTTGACGAAGCACCGCACTACCGGCCGGCCAGCGGCGTCGGTGGCGGAGTTGAAGGTGGCCATCAGCTTGTACGACGGGTCGAACGGCAAGGTGGCCAGCCGGGGCAGCACCTTCCTGGTCTCGTCGATGTCCAGCCCGGCTTTGTAGCCGAGGACCAGCAGGGCACCCTCGGTCGGATCGCCGACGACCTTGCCATCGACCAGCCTGGCGTCACTGGCGACCAGGTACGGCAGGACCGCGCCCTCGATCGCGTCGGCGGAACCGGCGGCCCGGTGAACCTGGCCTTCCAGGCCGTAGCCGGTGCCGGAGACCGTGTACCGGCCGGCGGGATGCACCACCTCCACCGCGGTCATCTGGTTCATCGTCAGCGTGCCGGTCTTATCGGAGTTGATGGCTGAGGTGAACCCCAGCGTCTCCACCGAGGGCAGTTCCTTCACGATCGCGTTGCGCTTGGCCAGATCGACGCCCCCGAGCGACAGGATCGTCTGGGTCACCGTCGGCAGGGCCTCCGGGATGGCCGCGATCGCCAGCGACACCGCGGCGACGAACAGATCGTCCCACGCCCGGCCGCGGGCCCGGCCCAGCGCGAACATCACGATCATCGTGAGGCCAGCCGCGGTCGCGATCCACAACGTGAGCCGGTTCAGCTCCCGCGTCAGCGGCGATTCCTCCCGTTCCGTCGCGGCCAGCATCTGGGAGATCTTCCCGAGCTCGGTGCCGGAGCCCGTGCCAGTGACGATCATGATGCCGCTGCCGTGCGTAACCGGCGTGTTCATGAACGACATGTTCAGCTGATCGCCGGGCCCCAGGTCGCCGGCCGGAAGGGTCTCCGCGCTCTTGGCCGCGGGCGTGCTCTCCCCGGTCAGGGCCGACTCATCGATCTGCAGTGCGCTGGCGGCGACGATACGGCCATCCGCGGGTACCTCGTCCCCGGCGGACAGCAGCACAACGTCGCCCACCACGACCTGCTCCGCCGGGATCACCGACTCAGATCCGTCCCGCCGCACCCGGGCAGTCGCCTTCATCATCGACTTGAGGGCGTTCATGGCGCTTTCCGCCTTGCCCTCCTGCCGCAGCCCGACCACCGCGTTCAGCACCGTCAGCAGCACCAGGAGGATCGCGGTGCTCCACTCCTTGATCAGCAAGGAGACCACCGCCGCGGCGACCAGGATGATCTGCATATAGCTGCGGTACTCGTTGAGGAACCTGAGCCAGCCCGGCGTGGATTTCTCCTCTGGCAGCGCGTTCGGGCCGTTCGCGGCGAGCAGATCCGCCGCCCGCGCCGCGGGGAGCCCGACGTCCGGATCCACGCCGACCGCGGCAGCGACCTCGGCCGGGGTGCATGCGTACCAGTCCCGGCCCGCGGCGGCGGGTGGGCCTGTGGTTCCAGCCTGGACAGCCATGTGATGCCTCCGAAACGGCTATGCCTCTGCCTTGGCGAGGGCCCTGTTCTGGCTGCGCAGCTGGATGAGCTTGTCGACGGCGACGACGGCCGGGGCGATGAGTGAGAGGGCGAGCACGACTACCCACTGCCGTCCGCTGAGTGAGGTGGTGTCGAGCAGCCGCTGGAGCATGTTGAGTTCCACGGCGGCCCAGGTGAAGACCCAGCCCAGGATGATCCAGCCCAGGTACGGGAACACCGGCGAGGACCAGGGTGCCTGGCGTTCGCGCCGCATGACCAGGCCGATGTTGACCGCGGACAGCGAGACGATGGCGAAGGCCATGGTCATGTTGACCGAGGCGTGCGTGGTGCTCGGCTTTCCCGGGCCCCATTCAAGGACCGACAGGGCGGTGGCGGCGACCACGAACCCGAAGATGAACCAGCGGATGACCCACGGCCGGGTGACGATCTTCGTGCCGGGCTTGCGCGGCGGCCGCTGCATCACCCCGGGATCGGGAACGTCGACGATGAACCCGATCACCACGGTGATGACCACGAAGAACTTGCAGAACAGCAGCTGCAGCGGGAACAGGGCGACGCCACCGTTGATGTTCAGGATGGTGGCGTAGACCATCAGCTGCAGCACCGAGGACAAGATCGTCAGCTGCATCCGGATATAGGTAGAAATCCGCCGGTAGATGTCGCGGCCATAGTCCACCGCGCGCACCAGCGTGGCGAAGTTGTCGTCGGTGAGCACGATCTTCGCGGCTTGCTTGGAGACCTCGCTGCCGCTGCCCATGGCCACGCCAACGTCGGCCTGCTTGAGCGCCGCCGCGTCGTTGACCGCGTCGCCGGTCATCGCGACCACCTGGCCGTCCTGCTGCATCAGCTTGGCCAGGCGCAGCTTGTCCTCGGGTGCCACCCGCCCGAACACGTGCAGCTGGGGGAGCCGGCTGAGGACCTCATCGTCGCTCAGGTGCTGCAGTTCGGTGCCGGTGATGACGCCCGGCCCGAGGCCGAGCTCGTCGGCGATCGCGCGGGCGGTGACGGTGTGGTCGCCGGTGATCATCCGCACGTCGATGCCGGCGCCCAGGGCCACGTGGACGGCGTCCCTGGCCTCGGTGCGCAGCGGGTCCATGATTCCCACCAGCGCCACCATGACGAGGCCGGTGACCGCGTTCATCGGGTCGGCGAGCGCGGCGGTCATGCCCGCTTCATCCAGGTCGCGGGCGGCGAACGCGAGCACCCGCAGCCCGCGTTCTGACAGCTTGCGGTTGGCGGCCAGGATCTCATCCCGCACGCCGGCGACCGGGACGACCTCACCGTGCCACAGGGCGTACCCGCAGCGCTCCAGGACCACGTCCGGCGCGCCCTTCACGCTAGTGAAGTGCGGCTGCTGGATGATCCCCCCGGTCAGCGAAGCGGGGACGTCATGGAAGGTGGCCATGAACTTGTACTCGGAGTCGAACGGCACCTCAGCGCGGCGGGGCAGGGATTCGCGGGTTTGCTCTGCGTCGACGCCCATCTTCGCGGCCAGCACCACGAACGCCGCCTCGGTCGGATCGCCGATGACCGACCCTTCGCTATCCACGGTGGCATCGGTGCACAGCACCAAGCCCAGCGCCAGGCGGTGGAAGTCCGGGGTCTTCCCGCCGCCGACGCCCAGGATGGCGCCGGACTTCTGGTATCCGGGGCCTTCGATCTTGTACCAGTCACCGCCGGCCATCATGGTGGTCGCGGTCATCGCGTTCATGGTCAGCGTGCCGGTCTTGTCGGAGTTGATGACCGTCGTCCCGCCCAGGGTCTCCACGTCCGACAGCGACTTGACCACCGCCTTGGCCTCGGCCAGCCGCCGCGCCCCGGACGACAGCATGGCCTGCACGAACGTCGGGAGCCCGGTCGGGATGGACGCGATCGCGGTGGAAATGCACAGCAGCACCAAGGTAGTGATGTCCTGACCCCGGACCAGGCCGAAGACGGCGATGATGGCCACAGCCAGGAAGGCGATCAGGCCGAACACCTTGGTCATGCCGTCCAGTTCGCGCTGCAGCGGCGAGCGGGACCGCTTGGTGGCCGTGACCATCCCGGCGATCTGGCCCATCTGGGTCGCGATACCGGTGCCGGTCACCACGAACACCGTCGTGCCGCGGGTGACCTGGGTGTTCTGGAACACCAGGTTGGTCCGGTCCCCCAACGGCACCTCGCCCGCGGGCAAGGTCCCCGGGTCCTTGGGCACCGGCGCGCTCTCACCGGTCAGCGCGGCTTCCTGCACCTCCAGCGTCGCTGAGGAAATGATCCGCCCATCCGCCGGGACCACATCACCGGCTTCCAGCAAGACGATGTCGCCCGGCACCAACTGGGTCGAGTCGATCTCCTCGACTTGGCCAGATCTGCGCACCCGTGCGCGGGGCACCTGGAGCTTGGCCAGTGCCTCCACACTGGCCCGGGCCTTCAGCTCCTGATTGGTGCCCATCACCACGTTGAACGCCACCAGCCCCAGCACCACCAGCGCTGTGGCGACCTGAACGATCGCGAAGCTGGCCACCACCACCATCAGCAGCATGATGTTCATGGGGTTGACCAGCTGACCCTTCGCCACCGCCCACAAGCTCGGCGGGGGCTCGGTCGGCAGCTCGTTCGGCCCGTACTCGGCCAGCCGCCTCTCCGCGTCCGCGACGGCCAGCCCTTCGTCGGGACGGACACCTACCTGCGCGGTCACATCCTGCGCCGACAGCGCGTACCATGCCGGGCCGCCGGCGGGCTGCTCGCCGGCGGGCTGCTGGGTGGCAGTAGCAGTCATCTCAGCTCCTCAAGCACCTAGCGGCCCACCGGCACTTCCAGTGGGTGGTGAGGGTTGATCCGTTTCCACACGTAATCCAGGCCGACGCTGATCGCCAGGATGGCCAGCAGCGTCACGATCGAGGCGGGCTCGTGGATGAGGGTGGTGAACACGAACGTGAGCAGGACCGCGCCCGCGGCCACGAGGGCCAGGATCAGGATCGGGAGTCTGGCCCCGGTCTCGGAGCGGATCCGCAGGTGGGCAACCGTGATGAAGGTAAAAATCAGCAGAGCGACGGCGCTGCCGATCGACGCGATCGCGTCCAGGTTGAACACGAGAGCCAGGACCAGGCACACCACCGCCTGGACCAGCAGCCCGTTCGATACCCGCCCGCCGAGCTTGCGCGCCATCAGCGGCGGGAACTGCCCTGTCTCCGCCAGCCGCTCGGAAAGACCCTGGGCCGGGTAAAGACCGGCGTTGGTGGCTCCGGCGGTGGCGAACAGCGCGGTGACGGTCATCAGCCAGTAGCCCGCCCGGCCCAGCGTGGGCTCGGCCGCCACCGCGATCGCAGTGCCTCCCGAGGAGATCACCTTGTCCACCGCGAGCGTCCCGAACACGCCGAGTGAGATGGCCACGTAGATGACGGTGGCGATGCCCAGCGCCAGGTACATCGCCCGGGGGAGCTGGCGGGACGGCCTGGCCAGGTCCTTGGCGGTGAACGTGATGATGCCGAAGCCCAGGAAGGCGAAGAAAGTCAGCGCAACGCTCGAGATGATGTCGCGGAACGGCGGATACCCCGAGGGTGCCAGCAGCGACGGGTTCATATTCACGATCGTGACCACGGCGAACACGGACAGGATCGTGAGCACGACATAGACGATCACCGTCTGCGCGTTCGCCACCAGCTTGGATCCGACGATGTTCACCCCGGTCATGACGATGATGATCAGCGCCGCGAAGACCTTGATCCAGGCTTCGTTCCCCTCGTCGAACGTCGAGGCGGCGTAGCTTCCGAAGGACACCGCCACCATCGCCGTCACGATCGCGTTGGCCAGGTAGGTCAGCCACGAGGTGATCCCGGTGAAGTGGCCGTTGCCGGTCCCCTTCGCCACGTACTCCAGGAACCCGCCGGCCGACGGATAGCGGGCGCCCAGCTTGGCGAACGAGTAACCCTGCAGCACCGCGACGAAGCCGGCGAGGAGGAACGACAGCCACACTGCTGCGCCGGCCACCTCCCCGGCCGCGCCGAGCAGCGCGAAGATACCCGCGCCCACCATCGCCCCGACCCCGATGAACGCAGCCTGGCGCACGCTCAGGTGCTTGCTGTCCGCCGTACCGGCCGATGACGGTTCGGCTCCCTCGGTCCTGGCCATCCGCGATGCACCTTCTTACCTGCCGGTCTAGGAGCCGGGATCAGCGCCGGCCGTCGCTTTCTGCGCGACGATGCTCGTGCCGGCTGTCCCGGCGACGATCCCGGCAATGTCGGCGAGCGATCCGATCGCCGCACGCTTGCCGGTCCTGGCCACGAAGCGTGTCGCGGCCTCGACCTTGGGGCCCATCGATCCGGCCGCGAATTCGTAGCCGGCGAGTTCCCCCGGTGTCACTTCGCCCAGCCGCCGCTGCTCCGGGCGGCCCCAGTCCAGGTACACGCCGTCGACGTCGGTGACCATGAGGAAGAGGTCCGAACGGAGGTTCTCGGCCAGCAATTCACCGGCCAGGTCCTTGTCGATGACGGCCTCAACGCCGACCAGTTCGTCTTCGTCGGTACCGGGCGACGGAAGCCTGGTGGGGATTCCCCCGCCGCCGGCGCAGACGACCACGGCCCCCCGTTCCAGCAGCCAGCTGATCGGCTCGAGCTCGAGGATCTGTACGGGCTCCGGAGAAGGCACCACCCGGCGCCACGCCGAGCCGTCCGGCCGGAACGCCCAGCCCTTCTTGGCGGCCAGCTCATCGGCCGCGGCCTTGTCGTAGACCGGGCCCACGAACTTCGTCGGGTGGGCGAACGCCGGGTCGCCTGGATCTACCGCGACCATGGTGAGCAAGGTCGCCACCTGGTGGTCCGGCGGCAGCAGGCCCCGCAGTTCCTGCTGGATGAGGTAACCGATCATGCCCTGGGTGCCCGCGTCCATGACGTCCAGCGGGTACGGAGGGGCGCCGTCGTACGATTCGGCCTGCAGCGCAAGCAGGCCGACCTGCGGGCCATTGCCGTGCACGACCACGACGCTGTGCCCGGTGGCCAGCGGCGCAATCGCCCGGGCCGCGATCCTGACGTTCTGCCGCTGCACTTCTGTGGTCATCGGTTCACCGCGTCGCAGCAGCGCATTCCCGCCCAGGGCGATCACGATCCGCATCGGCAAAGCCTCCTCCGAGCCGCTTTGATACTGTTCGAGCAGTCTGGTGAGGTCGTCACCCAACTGAGGGTGATTCCGGCCAGCGGGGCCGCGGGGTCAGAGCAAGCGCAGGTCGACAGCCCGCTCGAGGGCTTCGGAGCGTGATGCCACGCCGAGCTTCTGGTAGATCGACCGCAGATGGGTCTTCACCGTGTTGCGCGACACGTAGAGCGTGTCCGCGATCTGCAGGTAGGT
>Ga0157379_10002644_pt1 | contig 15071 bp, 14 predicted proteins | sample S25metaG_FD_121802 | JGI IMG/M metagenome (GOLD analysis project Ga0157379, IMG submission 121802) | Switchgrass rhizosphere microbial communities from Kellogg Biological Station, Michigan, USA - S2-5 metaG | ecosystem: Host-associated > Plants > Roots > Rhizosphere > Soil | place: USA... | reverse complement strand
GGTGGGGAAGACTATCTCTTGGAAAATCGCAGCGGCGACGTACAGCGTTGTAGTCCTGCTGGGGATTGTGGCAGGAGTGGCTGTGCGCGCGTTGGGATGAGATGAGCCAGCTTCAGTCGAGGCTCCCCTGCTCGATCACCACATTCTCGCGAACGATCAGGCGATGCGCCGCCATCTCTTTCAATGTGGGCAAAACACGTCCGACGTGCTCATCCGTGTCCACGAAGATGATGATCACCGGCAACTGCCCTCCGGCATCCACAAGATGGCTGGTCTTCACCTGCTGGCGGCCAAGAAATCCCGCTACGGCGTGCAGCGCGGTCGCCGCATAGACATTTTCCTGGCGTAGATATTTGAGAATCTCCGCATGCAACGGACGGTGTTGCCACTGGTCCGACTCGTTCAGGTAAATTGTGACTTGAACTGCCATTCCATCCGCCATTTTACAGCGCCCTTGCCAGCACCATGCCCGCCAACGCGCCCGCCAGGCAGAGGAAATTGTTGCTGAAGAAGTTGGTGAACATCAGCAGCCATTGTCCTTGTTCGAAGTAGGCCATGGTCTCGAAGGCGTAGGCGGAAAACGTTGTGTAGGCGCCGCAGAAGCCGACCACGATCAGCAGGCGCCAGCGCGGATCAATCAACACGCGCTCCGTGGCCCAGATCATGAAGAAGCCGACAATCACGCTGCCCGTGATATTAATCACTAGGGTTCCGTAAGGAAATACTGGCCCCATGATTTTCGCAGCGTAACGGCTCAGAAAATAGCGGGCGTTGGCCCCGGCAATCGCCCCCAGGGATATGGTCAGGATGTCGCGCACGGTGGAGTTCTCCTTGGTAGATTGGTAGGAGTCATCAGCCCCGCAGGGCGGTTGTGGCGAACTCCATCGCCGTCAATAAATTCTATCAGCGCAGCACCAATCGCAAGGCCTGGCTTCAGTAATGGGAGTGTTCCGGGTGGTCGCGGGCGACTCGCCCGTCCGCCATGACGCCACTACTTCTTCCGTTCCACCAGAAACCGAGCCAGATCTTTCAGCACATCCGCCCGCGACCCGAAGGCATCGAGTGCAGCCAAAGCCGACTCGACCAACAAGCCAGCCTTCTTCAACGACTCGTCCACCCCAAACAACGCCGGATACGTTGCCTTCTCTGCCGCTGTGTCCTTTCCCGCCGTCTTGCCCAGTTGCTCTGAAGTCTGGGTCACGTCCAGCACATCGTCCACTATCTGAAACGCCAAGCCGATGGACAGTCCAAACGATCGCAGCTTGCCGACTGCTTTGTCACTTGCGCCGGCATACAGTCCGCCGCTGACCACGCTCGCGCCGATCAGGGCCGCGGTCTTCGATCGGTGGATGTACTCCAGCATCGCGAGATCAGGCTTAGTGTGCTCCGCCTCAAGGTCAACAACCTGGCCGCCGATCATGCCGTCAATCGTGCCCGTTCCGTGCGCGATCTCTTCAATGATGCGCACCCGGGACTCGGCTGAGCAGCGGAGTTGCGACAGCACCTCGTAAGCCTGGGTCTGCAGAGCATCTCCCGCCAGGATGGCGATAGCTTCGCCATAGACCTTGTGGCAGGTCGGTCGGCCCCGGCGCAGATCATCGTTGTCGAGCGCCGGCAGATCGTCATGGATCAGCGAATAGGTGTGCAGCATTTCGAGAGCTGCCCCAAGATCTTCAATACCCGAGGGCAGGGAAGCGGCAACCATGCGTCCAGCTTCCAAGCAGAGGATGGGGCGCAGCCGTTTGCCTCCGGCGAACACGCTGTGCCGCATGGCCTGGTGAATCGACGCCGGGCGCTGCGTAGCCTCCGGCAAAAGACGCTCCAACGCGGCGTCGGTCAGCGCCTGGCCCTGCTCCAGAGTCTGTTTGAGCATGCGGCTGAGTATAACAAGGCAGATCGCCGAGATACGCTCAACCTGAATTGCGTTGTCCTCCTGAGCGTAGTGGGATCATTGCTCGCGAATGATCCCGCGGAGTCGAAGGACGCTGGCGCAAAATAATCGCTTCGATCTCGGGGTTTGCGAACCGATGGGGGTAGCTGGTCGACGAGTGTGCCGACCATAAGGGGCCTTCGACTCCGCAACCGCTTCGCGAAGCGAAGCAGTTGTTCCGCTCAGGATGGCAGCTTGCGCGAAGCTTTATCAGGCTCGAAGGCTTCAGCCTGGAGCTTCCCATTCTGCTTCAGCAGGATCTCCACTTTGCCTTCGGCTTCTTCCAGTTCCTTGCGGCAGGCGGCGGAAAGCTGCATCCCCTCCTCAAACAGGGTCAGGGACTTTTCCAAAGGAACCTCGCCCTTCTCCAGTTCCTGCACGATCTTTTCCAGACGCTGGAGGCACTCTTCAAATTTAGCCACGGAAACGCTCCTGCAATAATTCTAATCTCACGCCGTGGTCCGCGGTGAGGTTCCCAAAGCTTCAAGCACGTCGGCCGCCGCCGAATATCTTCCCGAAGGCGCGCTGATCTGCGCCCCCTGCACCATGTCCCGCACCGCGATCAGCATCTCGCGGGCAATAGCGATGCCTTCTTCTCGAGCCGCCTCGGGTGTCTTCGCTCCAGCCATGCGCTCCAGAATCGAGTCCGGCACCGAGACCCGCAATTCGTTCTTCATGAATTCGGCATTGCGCACGCTGACCAACGGCCAGATTCCCGCGATGACGGGTATCTTGCAGTGTTCAATGCGGCGCAGGAAAACTTCCAGCAGCTTGAGGTCAAACACCGGCTGCGTGACCACGCACTCCGCCCCGGCTTCGACTTTGTATTCGAAACGCTTGATCTCCTCGTCAATATTGGGCAGGCCCGGGTTGGCGCCCACACCGATCACGAACGATGTGCCGGTACCTAGCGGGTTGCCGCCAATATCCAGTCCGCAGTTGAGGTTGTGCACAATGTTGACCAGGCCGATCGCGTCCACGTCAAAAACCGCCGTGGCGTCAGGATAATTGCCCATCTTCGGCGGATCGCCGGTGATGCAGATCAGGTTGTGAATGCCGAGCGCCGCCGCGCCCAGCAAGTCCGACTGCATGCTCAGCACGTTCCGATCACGGCAGGTGTAGTGCAGGATCGCCTCAATCCCCACTTCCTGTTGCACCAGCAGAGACAGCGCCTGGTTGCTCATCCGGGCCGAGGCCCGCGGGCTGTCTGGAATGTTGATGGCGTCCACGCCCACCGACTTCAGAAAACGCGCCCCTTCAATTTCCTTGCGGATGTCCGTCCCCTTGGGCGGGACAATCTCCACCATGGTCAGAAATTCGCCGGCAGCAATCTTCGCGCCCAGCTTGGACCGCTTTTCCAGTGGAACGGCCGGCGCCGCGTTGACCACAGCCTCGCCATGACTTTTTGACGGAGCGGCCTTGGCTCTCGCCTCGCCCACGCGCAACGCTGATTTCATGACCCGGATATGTTCCGCGGTCGTCCCGCAGCAACCGCCTACCAGGCGCACTCCCGCGGCCACGAACTTGCGCGCATAGCTCGCCATGTACTCCGGCGAGCACAAATAGATGTTGCGGCCCTCGACCGATCGCGGCATGCCGGCATTGGGTTGGGCCGCCAGGGGCAGGGACGTCAGCGCGCGGACACGCTCGATCACATCGAGCATCGCCACCGGGCCGACGCTGCAATTACAGCCGATGACGTCAGCGCCCCAGCTTTCAAGTCGCGGCGTAAAGCTCTCCGGAGTCGAGCCATCGAGGCAGTTTCCGTCTTCATCAATGGTGACGTGGGCGACGACAGGAATTTTGGGATTTACGTCCCGAGCAGCCAGAATCGCCTGGTGCAGTTCCTCGACATAGCCAAAGGTTTCCAGCATCAGCAGGTCAACACCGCCCTCGACCAGGGCAGCAATCTGCTCCCGGAAGGCGGCGCGAGCTTCCTCAAATGAGGTTTTCCCCAGCGGTTCAATGCGGACGCCGAGCGGCCCCACCGAACCGGCCACCCAAACGTCGAAACTCTTGGCCGCTTCTTTGGCCAGGCTGACCCCGGCGCGATTGATCTCCCGGACCCGGTTTTCCATGCTGTGGCGCGCCAGGCGGAAGGAATTTGCACCGAAAGTATTAGTTTCAATGATCTCCGCACCTGCCTGCATATACTCGTGATGGAGTCCACGAATCAGCTCAGGTTGGGAGACATTCAGCTCGTCATAGCAACGATTGATGAAGATTCCCTTGGCATAAAGCAGGGTCCCGGTCGCGCCGTCGCACAGGACAGGAGACTGTTTCAAACGAGTTAGAAAATCGGCAGACATCTTTTTGAGAATACAAGATCAAGCACGGTTTTGCATCATCCCGGGAATGCTCGCGCAGCGCGGAATCGGCCGACGTCCTTCGGACGCCAACCGGAGGGCTCTGCTATAATCCCGTTTCTTGCATCTAACTCTTCATTCCTTATGTTCTTGGGAGCTTCGCGTTTGAGGCAATCGGTACTCGCCATCCTGGTCCTTATCACCTCCAGTGCTATTCTGGTCTCTTGCGGAAGCAACAATAACTTCAATAACACCCTTGGCTTGCCGCCGGAGGCAAACCCGGCCACGATCAAGGTGCACGTCTTCGTTTCCAACCCCTTGTTTTCTAACCGTGGCTCTGCGTCCGGAGTTCCGGTCTTGAATGTCGTAGACGGGCAGCTTGATCTAATCTCGCCGAGCGTAGTTTCCGTCGGAGCGACCAGTCCCAATCCGGGCATGATGGTGCTGTTTCCCAATAAGAAAAAGACGCTCGTTTTCAGCGCCTCGAACAACTCCATCACTGCGGTCAGCAACGCTTCCCAAAACGTTGCCCAGGACTCTGCTGGGAACACGGAGACTCTGACCCTTCCCGGCTTTACCGAAAGTATCGTGGTAGCGCCCGACAATGCTACCGGCTTTGCCGCGATTCCCACCGTGCTGGTAAATGGTCAATCGCCCGGCGTGGTTCAAGTGCTGAACCTCTCCACGGACGCAGTTTCTGCCACTCTTCCGATTGCGGGCGCTCGTTACCTGGCGCAAAGCCATAACGGAAACCGAATTCTGGTTGTGGGCAGCCGCCCCGACACGGTGACGGTCTTGACGCCCAGCTCGGTCGGCACCAGTACCGACCCGCGGTTTGATGTTCAAAGTTCTCTCTTCGATCATCCGGTTTGGGCGGTTTTCAGCAGCGACGATTCGACCGCTTACATATTGAACTGCGGTCCGGAGTGTGGGGGAACGAGCGCCAGCATCACGCTCTTAGATATCAACAGCAACTTGCCCGGGCCCTCGATTCCAGTAGACGCAGGCACCGTCGGCCTCATCTCAGGCAACACCCTCTACGTGGCCGGCACAAAGCCGGGGGCCAACACCTGCGCCGGATCCACCACCGCGACCCTGGCCACCACCTGCGGAGAAGTCTCCGCCGTTGATCTGGGTACCCTGGCCGTGTCGGCAACGGCGACGATCACCGACGGCTACCACAACCAGATACAGATGGGAGCCAACAACCAACTCTTCATCGGCGCCCACTCCTGCACTAACATCAAGGCCCCCGCCAACGGCAGCACGCCGGGCGAAGTTCGGGGCTGCTTGTCCATCCTGGACGCGAACAAGACCACAGTCGTAGTCCCGCCCTTAAATGGCGACGTCACCGGAATTCAACCCATAACCCGTCGCAATGTAGTCTATGTGGTCCAGAACGGCCAGCTAGACATCTACGACACTACCACCGACAAGCTGCAAAAAACCCAGGTAGACATCATCGGCCAAGCGGTCGATGTGCTCCAGGTGGATTGAAAGGCAGCTGCTAACCGCTAGCTTCTAGCTCTTAGCCAGTAGCTTCAGTCAACTGAGAACTGGAAAACTGAGAGCTGACAACTAAAAGCCCTCCAGCACCAACTCATGCCGTTTGGCCGCCGCAACCGCCTTCTCCGAATAAGGCAGCATGAACGTGTACCCTTCGTACCAAGCCTTCCACTGGTCCATGTAATACGGACTGAGAAAATTCCCCGCCTCCCCGGTCACCAGGTTCAGCGTGGTCTGGTCGAGGTCGGATAGGTCCGCCGTGAACCGCTCCGAAGGCCCGTGGCTGCGCGACACCGCCTTCACCGTATAGCCGCTGCCCGACTGCGGCTGCACACCGGGTCCGGTCCAGCGCTGCAAAAGAGGTACCCTGCCCAAAATCGGATGCTGGATCTCCACCGAACGAAACGCCCCCCACTTCCACGAAGCCAGATCCTGAGATGCGTCGGACTCGCCGACGGCGGCTTCCACGGCCGCTGCTAGCAGATCATCGTAGCCACCATACCCTTCCGGCAGCCACTGCTGCGGCTGATGATGGACCACATTTTCCAGCCACACCGACGCCATTCCCCAGGAATAAGTCTTCCAACTCAAGGTAGCGTCAACTTGCTTCGAATCTGCAGGCGCGGCGCCCAATTTGGGCTCGAGCAGCAAGCGTGCCAGCTCGGTACGCGCTCGATACGCGATTGTGGGTGCGGCAGAATCCGCCGTCATGCGCCCGTCCCACGCCCGCAGGATTTCAGCCGCCTGCTGGACTCGCGGAGAAGCTTTCTTTGCGTGGTCCACGCTGTACACGAACCGCTCCGCAAAGAAACGATCGGCATCGGAATAGATATCCGTCTGTAGAGCCAGCATGTCCGCCGGTGAAAATTTCTTGCCCGACTCCAGCACGCGATAGATTCTGGCCGTGCGCCACGGAGCTTCCCACCCCGTGCTGATGGAATACGGGTAGCCGTCCGGCGTGATGCGCCCATTGGCGGTTGCGATGATGCCCGAAGCCGGATTGTAAACACTGGGCAGCTTGTCGAATGGAATGTATCCCGTCCACTCATGGGCGTTGTCGCTGCCATTTTCGGGAAGGCTGCCGTCGCCAGATGCACGAATCGGAATCTTTCCCGTGGCCTGGTATCCGATGTTGCCATCCACGTCGGCAAACACAACGTTCTGCCCGGGCGCGTCAAACGCCGAGAAAGCGCGGCGGAACTGTTCCCAGCTCTGCGCCGAATCTACTTCAAAGAACGGATCATGGGTGCCGTCGTACAAAGTCCAGCGCAGTGCCAGCTTGCGAGTTTCCCCCGGGACCAGTGCGGTGATGATGGGTCCATGACGGGTGAGCGTCACATCCACTACCACATCGGCCTGGCCCTTCACATGGATGACCTCATTCCGGTGTTCAGGCGCCTTCCATCCTTCGGGCGTCAGGTATTGACCCTCGGGGTTGAAAGTCTCGACGTAGATGTCTTCCACGGTAGGGCCGACATTGGTAAAACCCCACGCGATCCGCTGATTGTGCCCAACGATCACGTACGGCAGACCTGGCAACGTGACGCCGGCGGCGTCGAAGTTGCCGCAGCGGAGATGGGCTTCATACCACAGGTTCGGCATCTGGTGCCCCAGGTGCATATCGTTTGAGAGCAGCGGCTTGCCTGAAACCGCGTGCACGCCCGAAACCACCCAGTTGTTCGACCCAATCACCGTGCGCTCGTCAAAATCCGATTTTACGACGCCGGCAAGACTCTGAAATGCCGCCCCTGTTTTCCCGCTTGCAACGGAGCTCGCCGGCGGCCGCTGCGGTGGATTTTCCTCATCGATATCGTGATCAACTTTCTTTTCCAGGCTGGGACGCGTGACCGTCGGCGGCCGGTCGCGCCAGGACGAATTCACATACAGCTCGGAGGTCAGCGCCGGCCCGAGCTTGGCCATTATCTTCTCCCGGTCAAGCGCGTCGCGATAGGGATAGTGGTTCAGGTCTTTCACCATCTGGGATGCAATCAAGGTCGAGTCTTCTGGCGTCCACAGGCGCGGAGAATATTTCAAGATGCGAAACTCGACAGGCAGTCGATTACGGCGCGATTCGATATAAGCGTTCACGCCCCGAGCATAGGCCTCGAAGTGAGGGCGATTTTGCGGTGAGGAAACTTCGAGCGCCTTTCTCGCGGCGACCCTGAGCCCAAGAATCCTTTGCTCGCGGTCGTGCGGGAGAAAGTCGTTGCCGAGAAGCTCGGAGATTTCGCCGGCGGCGAATCGCCGCATCATGTCCATCTGCCACAAGCGGTCTTGCGCGGTCACAAATCCCTGCGCAAAGAAAAGATCGTCGAGGCTGGCGGCGTCAATCGTGGGTACACCATGTTCGTCGCGGATCACCGTGACCCGCGCGGACAGGCCATGGACCTTCAAGGTCCCGTCCAACTCAGGCAGGGCAGAGCGCGCGATGGAGTAGGCCCAAAGGGCTCCCAGGGCCGCCACCAGAACGGAGATCGAAAAGAACCCCAAAGCTCGCCCGCTGCCAAAGGGCCGAGGCGGAGTCGAGACGGGAGTCGTGGTGGTCGCCATGCTGAGCTTCTGATTCTATGGCGTGCTCACGGCTAAGACAAATGTCATGCAATGTAGGCGCGAACCCGCGCTCATGCCATCGCCGGCTGAGAACTTCATGACAGGTTGCAGCGGAACGCGTCGAGCCATGACAAAAATAGAGCCAGGGGCGTCCGGCCCGTTTCTTCCAGCACGAGCGGGACGCTCGCGGTTCCACATCGAGATCAATCGAGCGGTGATAGAAGAGCGCAAACTTCGTTGTTGGGAATCGCATCTCCGTTCGGATCGACGCGCACTTTCCCATCCTCAGGATGAGAACGGCTCATCTTTACAGGTTGCGTTCCACAAATCTTTTTTGATAGTGTCCGCCGCACTCGGCCATTCCTCGCCAGGCCGTGGCTTTCCCGGTAGCCGTTCGGGCCACGCGCCAAATTGCCCGCTGGCCACGGCATGGACAACGCCGTCGTGTGGATGATCCTCGTGATGCTCACCGGAATCATAGGTCTGATCATCTACGCCTTCACCCGTCCGCAGGGCAATCTGGTGCCTTGCCCGCAGTGCGCAAAATGAGCGGCTGCAAGTGAGCGCAAAATGTCCCCACTGCGGAAACTCCTGAAGCATCCCGCGACGTATCTGGCAATCCTGGCGCTGCTGGTCCCGGCCGCCTACGTCGACAGCCTTCAACCTTCGGATCGTCAGCTGACCTCCCGGGTTTACATCGCCATGGTGCGTGGTTACCAGAGCGTCGGCGGTCCCGTTTTGGCCTCTTTTGTCCAGTGTCGCTATCGTCCCACCTGCTCCCGTTACTCCATCGAAACCGTGCATCGTTACGGATTGCGCCGCGGCCTTGCCTTGACTGCGGCTCGCCTCTGGCGCTGCCGTAGAACCGTTCCTCTTGGCACTGCCGACCCGGTTCCTTAGCCGAGGCCAGGATTAGCCAATTACCGGGATCGTATTGACAGGCAAGGCCCTCCCGGTTCCATCGCCTGACCGTGACCGTTTGAATCCCCGTCCTTGTGATTCTGTTTGCCTTGGAAGGCTGATTCTGATAACTTTCGCGGGGTTCAGGTAGGGCCGGACGGACTCCGTCCAAGGGCCGAGTTGCACAATCACGGGAGGAACGTCAATGGCTTTTTGTAGCGGGTGTGGAACACAGATCGCGGACGGCACGACCATGTGTCCGGCCTGTAGTAGTCGCACCGCAGCACCGGCGGCAGCTGCCCAGGGCACAACCGGAGGAATGCAGGACAACGTCGTCGGTATGTTGTGCTACATCACCATCATCCCGGCGATTATCTTCCTGGTGATGGAGCCCTACAACAAGAGTCGCTTTGTGCGCTTCCATGCTTTCCAGATGATTTTCTTTAGCGTGGCCATGATCGCTATCTGGATCGGCTTGACCATCATTGGTTTTGTACCGGGGTTGATCTTTATCACCTTCCCTCTCCACATGCTTATCTGGTTGGGAGCATTCATCGTTTGGATCATCCTCCTGATCAAGGCGAACCAGGGGCTCATGTACAAACTGCCGGTCATTGGTGACTTGGCTGAGAAGCAGGCGAACGCCTCCTAGGTTTTGCGTTCGGCGAAGAAGAACATCGCCGCGGCCCTTCGCGAATTACCGGCCTCCGTCGCCCTATTCCGGAGGCCGGTTCTGTTGTTCCCCTTGACAGATCTTCTTAGGAATGTCATTCCTATTAGCTTTTGGTTCGCATTCTCGCTGCAGGCGCGGGAGTCGGGACCGGTAAGGGAACGATTGAAAGTTCGGGTCTTCTATCACGACAAATGCTTCGACGGGGCATCGTCCGCCGCCCTCTTCTCCCGTTTTTTCAGGGAGCGCATCACCGGCGATGTCACCTTCGTGTTCTCCGGCCTGCTGCACCGCGCCGGGGCGCTGTTCGATGAACGGCAGTTCGACGGCGACGAAAACGCCATCGTGGACTTCAAGTACTCCAGCTCCCCTAAAATTACATGGTGGTTCGACCATCACCAGAGCGCGTTCCTCACTCCCGAGGACGCGGCCCACTTCGAGCACGACCAGAGCAATCGTAAGTTCTACGATCCTGACTTCAAGTCTTGCACCAGTTTTATCGCCACGATTGCCGAGCAGCGCTTCGGTTTCGATCCCAGCCCGGTCGCCGACTTGGTGCACTGGACGGACATCGTGGATGGCGCGATGTACCCCGACGCCCAGACTGCGGTCGAAATGAAAGCGCCCGCCATGAAGCTCACTCTAATCATCGAGTCCGCGCAGGACTACACCTTCATTCCCCGACTCATCCCGTTGCTAGCCACCCGGCCGCTCGCAGAAATTCTGGAGGAGCCTTTCGTGGCCCCCCTGCTACCGCCGTTGCTTGAACGCCACCAGCGTTCCATTGCCGTTTTAAGAGAGCGGATCGAGTCCAAAGATCACACCCTCTTTTTCGACATCACCGACCATGATCTCGAGGGTTACAACAAATTCGTGCCGTATTATCTTCATCCCGAATCGATTTACAGCGTCGGACTCAGCAAGAGCAGCTTCCGGGTAAAAGTTTCGGTGGGCTCGAATCCGTGGGCGCCCTTCGAGCCGACGGTGAACCTGGCCAAGGTGTGCGAACGTTACGGCGGCGGCGGTCACGCCCGCGTGGGAGCGATCTCGTTCGGTGTCACCGAAGAAGAGGCAGCCCGAAAGGCGGCACGCGATATCGCAGACGAACTGCGCGCCAGCGTGCGCGCCAACAAGTAGTCCTGTCGGATTTGTCATTCCTGAGCGGAGACACCCGCCTCGCTCGCGAAGCGGCTTTCGGAGTCGAAGGACCCCTACCTCTTCCCGTGATCAGCAGTCGTAGGAATTATTGAAAGCAAGAGAAGGTCTTGAAGCTCGGCGCGAAGACTGACGCACCCGGAGTGATGCTATGGCTTCCTCGACTCCGACAGCCCGTTCGCAGACGAATGGACGGGCCCCGCTCAGGATGACAAGGGTTCAGGATGACATACGTGAGCGCCGTCACTAACCCGGTCGTCCTGCGAGCCGAACACTTGGGGCGGACTGTCCGCGACAAAATACTGGTTGAGGATGTGAACTTTGAATTGCAAAAAGGAGGAGTCCTCGCCATTACCGGATCCAGCGGCTCAGGCAAGACTTCACTGTTGCGTTTGCTGAACCGTCTCGACGAGCCTACGTCGGGCACCGTGCTTGTGGAAGGCGCTGACTATCACAATATCGAAGCGCGCGAGTTGCGCCGCAAGCTTGGCATGGTGACGCAACGCCCGTATCTGTTTCCCGGCAGCGTGGCGGACAATCTCCGCTTCGGGCCGGCTCAGCGCGGGGAAATATTGCCGCTCGAAACCATCGAGGAACTATTGACCCAGGTTGGTCTCAAAGACTATTCCAGACGCGACGTCGCCAATCTCTCCGGAGGCGAAGCTCAGCGTGTGTCCGTGGCCCGCGCGCTGGCCAATTCGCCGCTCGCGCTTTTGCTCGACGAACCCACCGCGGCATTGGACGAGGCCGCCAAACTTGAGGTTGAGTCTGCCGTTCAGAAAGTAATGCGTGATCAGGGACTGACCTGCATAGTGGTCACCCACGATATCGCCCAGGCAGCACGATTGGCCGAGCAGGCGCTCGTCGTCGAGCACGGCCGGATAGTGCGCGCCGGCCCGGCCGGGGAGGTCTTGCGTGCTTAGACTCTTTTTCCACTCGCAACTACAATTGGGTTTTGCTCAGGCTTTGGTGGCTGCGTTGTCGACATTGCTGGTAGTCGTGCTGGCTCGCCGCCGGGGGATTCATTTGGAGAGCGAGACTCTGATCGCCATGGTGCGTGGCCTGGTGCAAATCATCGCCGTCGGCTCGATTCTGCTCATTCTCCTGCACGCCCCACGATGGACGAGTGGCATCCTGCTGGCCGGAATGATCGTGGCAGCAGGAGCAACTTCGGCGCGTCGCGCGAAGGGCATGCCCGATGCATTTCAGGTTTCTTCCTGTGCCATTGCGCTTGGCGCGGGTTCCATTATCGCCTTGATGACGTCGCTGGGAGTGATTGATACAGCCATCACGTCGCTGGTGCCGGTTGGCAGTATGTTGATCGCGAATGCCATGAACACGAACAGTCTGGCCCTGAACCGTTTTCGCTCCGATGTGCTGGCTCATGCAGGCGAGATCGAAACCGCGCTCGCGCTGGGGGCAGAAGCCCGCAACAGTGTTTCGCCCTACGTGCAGGCCTCTTTTGAAGCCAGCCTGATTCCGGCCATAGACTCGCTGCGCTCGCTCGGCATCGTTTGGATCCCCGGACTCATGGCAGGTATGCTGCTTTCCGGCGCCCGCCCCGTCTACGCGGCCATTTACCAGTTCGTGGTGCTGGCCATGATCTTCGCGTCCTCAGGATTGACCTCGCTGGTCAGCACTATGCTGATACGCGGCCGGGTGTTCTCCCCGGCGGAACAATTGCTGCTGCAACCGGGAAGATAGTCGCAGACATCTCATGGACCACGTTACCACCGCACTTGTAACTCATGCCAAGGCAGCCGAACGGCATCGCCGTCGGGCCGCCCTGCGCGCCGTGGCGTCGCTCGAGCTGGCCAAGGGCATGGTTGTGCTCTTGCTGGGCTTTGGCGCGGTCTCGATGGTCCACAAGGACGCATGGGACACCGCCGAAGCCCTGTTGAGATTTCTGCACGTAAATCCCGATCACCACCACTATGCGCAGGTCTTCCTCAACCTGGCCGACAACGTCACCGACAAAAAATTATGGGCGGTCGCAGCCGGGGCAGCGGTTTACTCCATAGTCCGATTTGTCGAGGCCTACGGGCTGTGGCTGGAGCGCCCCTGGGCAGAGTGGTTCGCACTCATCTCCGGCGCGCTCTATGTGCCCTTTGAAGCCTATGAAGTGGCGCGGCGGACGACTCCGATTCACGTCGCGGTGCTGCTCATCAACCTCGGAATCGTGCTGTACATGGTTTATCTAAGGCTGTCGGCGCAAGCCGAAGCTGCCCGAAACGGCCGACTGCACGGCTAGGGCGCGGTGAAAACGGGAGGGCAAGAGTTCACTCGTGTCCGCCAGGTCGCCAACGTAAGCGCGCTTCAGCGCCTGACGCAGGTAGACCCCCGCGTCTCCCTTTCTTTCAAGGACGACGCGGGGTCTTCGTTGGGGGGGAAGAGAATGAATCTTGCCAGCAATGAAAACCTCTCGGCCAAGAAAGTGATAGATGTCGGTTTTCCGACGAGAAGGGGCTACGCCAGGATGCGAATGGGAACACGAACCACTACTATCCGGCTTGTCTTGGTCGCCGTGATCCTGCTGGCCCCTCTGCAGGCCGAGCAGGTTTCACTCCAGGCCCTCGTCACGCCCTCGACGACAATCACAAAAGACGGTCGCCCCGTGCTCTTTGCCCTGCACAGCTTCATCGAATTCAAGACACTCGCCGATCTGTTCCCCTATATAGAATCCCAGACACGGCGCTGGAAGCCCAGCCTGGATGACGCCGGACAACGTCGTCTCGCCAGCGAGCTGCTGCGTCGCGGAATCGAGAGCCGCGTCGTCTCCATGATTGACGAGCGTCCTCTCGAAACCCTGCTAACTCACACTAGCGAAGAACTACGGCGGGCCTTAGCACAAGTGCAGGAACCCGTCCCCCCGGGATACGCCGAAGCCTTTCTCGCAGTGCAGGAAAAGTGGAAACATTCACTGAACTGTTGGAGCGCCGCGCCTGCAATACCAGCACGCGTGCTTTCGAATTGGTATCCCATTGAAGAAGGCATCCTGCTCTACGGCTCCGCCTACGATTCCACCGAGCACTTCTGGCAGGCGGTGAAATATCATCCGGGCATCACGGTAGCTCAGCTGCTGGAGTTGCTCGGACTCTTGCAACGCAAAGACTGGGGCCCATGGCTCGCCCGCTTCGATGCCGACCCCAAGCTCTATTTGCCCAACGCCTACGCAGTAGAGTTTCTGCGCCACAATCTGGCGCCAGAACGAATCGCGTGGTTTCGCGGCGAACTGACGGTTCACGGCCTCCGTCGCGACGATCATGCCCGCCTCGCACAGCAGCGCGGCACCACCCCGTTCCGTTTCAGCGCCTTCGAAGAAAAGGTTCTCTGGGGCGACTTGGCCGACATGTTCCACCTGGTCTACGTCTTCTCCCCGCCCGACGATCCCATTCGGAAAACTCTGGCAGACCGCCACTTCGACGCCATCTACCTGGGCGAGCGCAGAATGGGTTTCATCAGCGAAGAATTCCGTTCCCTGATGCTGGAAATCTGGCGAGTGAAATATCTTCAGATGCCCCGTTTCCGTGAGGTCATCACTTCGATTCCGATGGAGATCCGGCTCTCCCACTTCCTGAACGATGGCGACTCCCCAGACATCCCGATCCCGATCTACATCGAGTATCTGAACCAGATTCGCGACCTCGCCCGCCGCCCCATGTAGGTGCGAGCGCACGCGCTCGTGCAAAGCGTACAGCGCCCTGATTTTGCGTGGGGCAGCGCTTTAGGCCCGGCACACGACAACAGCCCTCTGCAGGTCTGAAGGCCCGCTGCACTCTCTGACAGAGAGGGCTGCCTGACAGAACACCGCCTCGCCAGACGCGGCCTAGAACCTCATCCACTGGAGCTCGTCTTCACAGGACCCAACCATCCTAAAGTAAAATCATCCAATGAATATATCGACCACGAGCCGATTCATAGGCCTGCTCTCTTTCATCATTCTGGCAGCCGTCTGCATCGCGCCGACCGCCCCAGCCCAGTCGGTGCCGGCGGTCATCTTCACCGACCCGCCCGCCGACGCTGCCCATCCCGCGAAAATGACGGTCCTGCACAT
>Ga0157379_10002643_pt1 | contig 15073 bp, 17 predicted proteins | sample S25metaG_FD_121802 | JGI IMG/M metagenome (GOLD analysis project Ga0157379, IMG submission 121802) | Switchgrass rhizosphere microbial communities from Kellogg Biological Station, Michigan, USA - S2-5 metaG | ecosystem: Host-associated > Plants > Roots > Rhizosphere > Soil | place: USA... | reverse complement strand
AGTTCTCCACCCAGGAGACCGAGTCCGCCGCGGACGTCCTGGAGGCCTACGAGCGGCTGATCCTCGACGCGATGCGCGGTGACCACACGCTGTTCACCACGGCGGAGGGCATCGAGTCGCTGTGGGAGCGCTCCGCACCGCTGCTGGAGGACCCGCCGCCGGTGAAGAACTACCCGTTGGGCTCGTGGGGACCGAACGCGATCCACCAGCTGATCGCGCCGAACGCCTGGCGGCTGCCCTTCGAGCGGGAGTGGCGGGAGAAGCGCTGACGGCCGCGAGGTTGCAGCGCCGTTGCGAGGCGGGGAGCGTGGACGGGTGACCTCCGTGCGCCGCATCGGGATCGGGCTCGCCGCCGTCGGGCGGCCCGCGTACATCACCGCCGGGCGGGCCCGTGACCTGGGCGAGGACCGGTCCGTCGCGGAGCTGCGGGAGCGGACGTGGGCGGTGCTCGACGCGGCGTACGCGGCCGGGATCCGCTACGTCGACACCGCCCGTTCCTACGGTCGGGGCGAGGAGTTCCTGGCCGGCTGGCTGGCGGCGCGTCCCCAGGCGGTGGACGTCGAGATCGGGTCCAAGTGGGGGTACCGGTACGTCGGGGAGTGGCGGCGGGACGCGCCCGTCCACGAGGTCAAGGACCACTCGGCCGCGGCCTTCGCCGCCCAGTCCGCGGAGTCGCTGGCGCTGCTCGGCGGCAGGCTGGCGGTCTACCACGTCCATTCGGCCACACTGGACACCGGCGTGCTCGACGACGCCGAGCTGCACCGGTCCCTGGCGGACCTGCGCGAGCACGGGATCCGGGTCGGGATCTCGACGTCCGGGCCGCGGCAGAGCGAGGCGGTGCGGCGCGGGCTGGAGGTCACCGTGGACGGCGAGCCGCTGTTCACGAGCTTCCAGGCCACGTGGAACGTGCTCGAGCCCTCCGTCGGTCCGGCGTTGGCCGAGGCGGCGGACGCCGGCGCGAGGGTGATCGTCAAGGAGGCCGTGGCGAACGGGCGGCTCGCCCCGGGCGGGGCGACCGGGCCCGCGGACGCGAAGGTCGCCGAGCTGGCGGCGGGCCTGGAGGTTCCGGTGGACCAGCTCGCGATCGCCGCCGCGCTCGCGCAGCCGTGGGCGGAGCTCGTGCTCTCCGGCGCGGCGACCCGGGACCAGCTGCTCAGCAACGTGGCCGCGGCCGGCCGCACGCTCCCCGCCACGGTCGAGGACGAGCTGCTCGAGCTCACCGAGCCCGCGCAGCGCTACTGGGCCGAGCGCTCAGCGCGCTCCTGGCGGTAGGACGGGCCTGCCGCCCGCACTACCGGTGGTGGGAGCGGCGGAGCACGGCCGCCGAGATCCGCACGACGGACGAGTCCACGATCACCCCGGCGATGCCCCACGGCCCGACCCAGCCCGACACCGGCGTGCCGCCCGACGCGACGGCCGCCCCCAGCACCCCGAGGAAGCTCGCCACACCGAGCATGCCGACCACGGCCGTTGCCAGCACGACGCCGGGCGTCGGCTTGTAGAGCAGCAACCCGACGAGGCCCAACGAGGCCACGCAGAGCACGCCGGAGAGCACCTGCGCCCACAGCGCCCCGCCGACGACCGCGAGCCCGCCGTGGGCGACCGCGGCCGCGGACACCAGACCCAGCAGGAGCTTCGGCGGGGACAGGGTCGGTGCGGTCACGACGCGGAGCCTACGGCGTACCCGGACGTGTGAGTGTGGCGACTTCCCTCGGTCATCGCGGCCGTCCACACTGGCGCGCGAACGATCGACGAGGGGATCTCAGCCGATGGCAGGCCAGTACGGGCAGGGTGGCGGGTACGGCACCTGGGACGACGGTGAGCCGACCCGCCAGTTCGGCGTCGAGTCGCCGCAGGAGCAGTACCCGCCGCAGCCGCCCCGGAGGCCGGGCCCGACGGTCGACGCCGCCCGGCTGTGGGCCGCCGGTGTCGCGACGGCGATCGTCGCGGCCCTGGTCGGCATGGTCGGCACCCTGATCGTGCGGGCCGTGCTGCGGATCGCCTTCAACGGGCCCGCCTCCTCCGGGGTGCTCGGCGACTCCCGCACCGTCCTGCTCTGCGTGCTCGCGGCGGTGGCCGCGCTCGCCGCGACGGGCCTGGCGCACCTGCTGCTGCTGTCCACTCCGCGGCCGATGACGTACCTGTCGTGGATCGTCGGGCTCCTGACGGTCGTCGTCGCGCTGGTCCCGCTGCTCGGGAGCGACCCGATCGGCGAGCGCGTGGCGAACGCGGTGATCCACCTGGTGATCGGCCTGGTGATCTCCAGCCTGGTGGCGGGTGCCGGCGCCGCGGCCCGCAAGCCGCGCTGACCCCGTCGCCCATCGGGTGACACCTCACCCGATCGGCCCTCCGGCGCTGCGGGTGATCGACGTCCACCCGGACGGAGGAGCCTCGGTCGGGTGGAAACGGCCGCGGGTCCGCGTCGCGCCCGGGTGCGGCGGCGGGCACGTGATGGGGTGTGCGGACCGCGCAACCGAGCCCGCGAAGGGGGCGACATGACGGCGGTCGTCGACGGCCGGGGACACCGCCCCGGCAACGAGGTCGTGGGCGCTCGATGGGGCGGGACCCGCGAGGATCCGCACGCCCAGCCGCACCGCGCCCGGGCCGAGGGCTGGACGCGTCCGACCGCGGGCCGGGAGCTGCTGCGCGAGGTGCTCGAACCGATCCTGCACGAGCGGGGGGTGCGCCGGGTGACGGTCCTCGGCGACGACCCGCACGCCGGGCTCTTCGCCGAGCTGGGTGTGGGGTCGGTCGCGGTGGTGGCGAGGTCGCCCTCGCTCGCCGTGCGGGCCGCGGTGGCCGCGAACCCCGCGCTGGAGCTGGTACCCGATCCGCCCGCGGCCGATCTCTACGTGCTCACCGGCGAGACCGGCTACCACGGGACGCTGCGGGACCTGGAGCGGGTGCTGGCCGAGGCGCCGGACGCCGTGGTGCTCGTCGGGAACCTGCTGTGGCCCGGCGGGCGACGGGACGTGCTGTCCGGCGTCGGTGCCGTCGGGCCGTCGGTGCTGCAGGACGAGCTGAGCCGCGCGGGCCTCGGCGCCGGTGCGGTGGACGCCGCCGAGGTGGCGGGCGGCGAGGAGAACGGCGTGCTGACCGCCGTCGAGGACGCGCTCGCCGAGACCGGGGACACCTGGACGCTCGGGATCGTGCCCGTCCTCGGCGGGCTCGGCGTCCTGGCCCGGGACGACGCGTGGTTCGCCGAGGGCCTGTGGGAGACCCTGCTGCCCTGGACCACGTCCGAGCTGCTCGCGGGCCTGGAGCGGGCCCGGGTCGCGCTGCTCTCGCGCGTCCTCGAGCTGGAGTACGCCACCACCGCGGCCGCCCGGGACGCCGCGCGGCAGCAGAACCGGCTGACCCGCTGCCTGCGCGAGCTCGACGCGGCGTGGGACGAGATCGCCGAGCTCCGCTCCGTCGCGCCCGCCCCCCGGGACAGCCTGCGCACCCGGGTGCGCGGCCTGGTCCGCGGCCTGCGCCAGACCGGCGGCAGGTCCGCTCGCGCGACCGGTACCCGTTGCCGCTCGGAGTGATCGGGTTCGTCGTGACCGGCGAACGACGCGAGACGTGTACGCTCCGCACGGCAGTACGTCAACTTGTCCTGACAAGCGAGTCCGGACATGGTGAGGAGACGTGTCGCGTGGGCCGTAGGGGCGGGCGACTGGTCCCGGACGTCGTCCTCGACCGCACCAGCCCGGTCCCGTTGTACTTCCAGGTCGCGACCCGGTTACAGCAGCAGATCGAGGAGGGGGAGATCCCCGTCGGGGGCAGGCTGGAGAACGAGGTCGATCTGGCGGACCGGCTCGGTGTCTCGCGGCCGACGATGCGGCGGGCCATCTCGTACCTCGTCGAGCGCGGGATGCTGATCCGCAAGCGGGGCGTCGGCACGCAGGTGGTCCATCCCAAGGTGCGCCGCCCCGTGGAGCTGACCAGCCTGTACGACGACCTGGCCAGGAGCGGGCAGTCGCCGCGCACGGAGATCCGGGAGCTCGACGTGCGGCCCGCGCCGGACCGGATCGCGGAGGCACTGGGCATCCCGTGCGGCGCCGAGGTGACCTGGATCGAGCGGCTGCGCTTCGCCGGGGAGGAGCCGTTGGCGCTCCTGCACAACGCCGTCCCCGTCGATCTCCTCCGGCCGCGCCGCGAGGACCTCGAGCGCAGCGGCCTGTACGACCTGCTCCGGGCCGCCGGGCACGTGCCGCGCATGGCCAACCAGATCGTCGGCGCCCGCACGGCGACGGCGGCGGAGGCCCGGATCCTCGGCGAGGCCCGCGGCGCCCCGCTGCTCACCATGACCCGCACGGCGTGGGACTCCGCGGGCACGGCCGTGGAGTACGGCTCGCACCTCCACCGCGCCGGCCGCTACTCCTTCGAGCTCAACCTCACGAGCTGACCGTGCGCCGCGACCCCTGCTGGAGGGTGCCGCGCGCGTGACGCCTGGTGAGGGGCACCCGGCGGCGGCCATCCGTTCACCTGGACGTCGCCGGGAGTAGGCGCGTCGCTCATCCACAAGCGGTGGGCTGGGGCGGTGCGGCTGGCGGTGGTGGACCTCGTGGGGACCGCGCTGGTCGACGGCGGCCTCGCGCTCGACGCCGTGCGCCGCGGCCTGGCCGGCGTGGGTGTCCCCGTGGTGGGCCCGCGCGCCCCCGCCCTGGAGCGACAGGCCCGCGCGGCCATGGACCGACCGGTTCCGCGGATCTTCGCCGACCTGCTGGACGGCGACCTCCGCCGCGCCCGGGTCGCCGCGGAGGTCTACGAGGCGTGGCTGCGGGACGAGGCGGACGCCGGTCGGGTCCGCCCCACCGACGGCGCCGCTCCGGCGATGTCCGCGCTGCGGGAGGCGGAGCTGGTGGTGGCGGTCGTGGGCAACATGTCCGCCGCGACCTGCACCCGGCTCGTGCAGGCCGCGGGCCTGCCTGCGGATCTCGTGCTCGCGCCCGCGGACGTGGGCGGGCGCGGCCTCCCGGAGCCGGATCTCGTGCTGCGCGCGGCGGCCACCGCGGACGTCGAGCCTGCCGATGTCGTGGTGGCCGCGGACTCGGTGGCCGGGATCGCGGCCGCCGCGCGCGCCGGCGCCGGGCTGGCCCTCGGTGTGCTCGGCGGTGCGCACCCGGCCGCGACGCTGCGGGCGGCCGGGGCGCACGACGTGCTCGGGTCGCTGGCCGAGCTACCGGCCAGGCTGGGGCTGCCGCAGCCCGGTCAGGACTCCTCGGCGCCGCTCGGCGGCAGCGGCGCCGTGATGCCGTAGCCGCCGCGGTAGAACAGCAGCGGGAGCCGCTCCGGGTTCGCCCCGAGGCTCTGGACCTCACCGACGACGATGGTGTGGTCCCCGCCGTCGTACTCGTTCCAGAGGGTGCAGTCGATCCAGGCGCTCACGCCCTCCAGCACCGGGGCCCCGCTGGGCGCCGGGTACCAGGTGACGCCGGCGAACTTGTCCGTGCCGGAGCGGGCGAACCCGTTGCTGTACTCGGAGTGGTCCGACGCCAGCACGTTCACGCAGAACCGGCCGATCTCGCGGATCTTCGGCCAGGACGAGGACGTACGCGCCGGCGCGAAGGTGATCAGGGGTGGGTCCAGCGACAGCGACGCGAAGCTCTGGCACGTGAAGCCCGCGGGTCCCTCGGGGCCCAGCGCCGTGACGACCACGACGCCGGAGACGAAGTGCCCGAGCACCTCGCGCATCGCCTGGGGGGTGACGGGCCGGGGGGCCTCGGTGGTCGGCGGGTTCATGCCCCGACCCTAGGCAATCCGCACCACGGTGACCATGGTCGAGGACGGACGGCGGTCACGATCCGTATGACGTGGCACGCCCGACGTCCACCGATCGGGCCCGGCCCGTCGGCCTGCCCGTGGGCACGGGGGCCCCGACAATGATCACCGGTCGACGTCGTCCGCGTCTCATGGGGAGCCCGGGGGGCGACGTCGGCCGCATCCACGCACAGGACGAGGCGCGACCCGTCGGGGTCGCGCCTCGCTCTGTGTCGGGGGTCGCGCACCGCTGCGTTCGGCGCGCCCGGGGTCAGCTTGCGTAGGCGCGCAGCCGGTCGGCACGCTCGCCGACCCGCAGCTTCGCCATGACCTCGCGCTCGATCTGGCGCACCCGCTCGCGGGAGAGCCCGAACCTGCGGCCGATCTGGTCCAGCGTGCGCGGCTGCCCGTCGTCCAGGCCGTAGCGCATCCTGATCACCAGCTGCTCGCGCTCCTCGAGGGTGCCGAGGACGCGACGCAGGTCCTCGTGCAGCAGGTGGCTGATCACGGTGTTCTCCGCGTCCGCCGCCTGGTCGTCCTCGATGAAGTCCCCGAGCGGGGCCTCCTCGTCCGAACCGACGGGCATGTCCAGGCTCACCGGGTCCCTGGCGTGGTCCAGCAGGTCCGCGATCTTCTCCTCGGGCAGGCCGGACTCGGCGGCCAGCTCCTCGTGGGTGGCCTCGCGGCCGAGGCGCTGGTGCATGTCCCGCTTGATCCGGGCGAGCTTGTTGACCTGCTCCACGAGATGGACGGGCAGCCGGATCGTGCGGGCCTGGTCCGCCATCCCGCGGGTGATCGCCTGCCGGATCCACCAGGTGGCGTAGGTCGAGAACTTGAAGCCCTTGGCGTAGTCGAACTTCTCGACCGCGCGGATCAGACCCAGGTTCCCCTCCTGGATCAGATCCAGCAGCGGCATCCCGCGACCGGTGTACCGCTTCGCCAAGCTCACCACGAGCCGCAGGTTCGCCTCGAGCAGGTGGTTGCGGGCACGCTCGCCGTCCCGCACCACGGCGCGCAGATCGCGGGCGTACGCCGCGTCGAGCGTGGAGCCCTCGATGTCGAGCTTGTGCGCGGCGAACACGCCCGCCTCGATCCGCTTCGCCAGATCGACCTCCTGAGCGGCGGTGAGCAGCGCGGTCTTGCCGATGCCGTTGAGGTACACGCGGACGAGGTCGGCGGCCGGGCTCTGCGCGTCGAGGTCCTCGGCGGTGAGCTCCGGGCGGACGTTCTCCTCCGCGGTGTCCTCGATGTCGGTGCTCTCGGTGGCGACCTCGGTGGTGGTCTCGGTGGTGGTCTCGGTGGCCTTCGTGGCCTTGGTGGAGCCCCCCGACCTGGGCGCCGACGCCCGCCGCGAAGACGCGGTACGCTGTCCCGGAACGTGCGACGACGCGCGGCGGCCCGCGGCCGGCGCGCCCTTCGCCCGCGCCGGGGTACCGGCGGCGACGTCTGGCTGGTCCACCGTGAGTGCTGGTGTCATGGACGTTCCTCCCCAAACGCGACCCGGCCGGTTCGCCGTGGGGCTGCCATCCGCCGGGTTCCAGTGGGTTGAACGCAGGGCGTCGGATAAACGTTCCCGGCCCCGCGCATCCGCCGTGCGGGTGAACGGGGCCGGGCGGGCTCAGGCGACGCCGGTGAGCCCCGTGACCGAGTGCCTGCGCACCTCGCTCATCAGTGCGGGCCAGTCCTCGTGCAGGGCCTTGTGCCCCGTGAACAGGCCCAAGTGGCCGCCCGCCGCCGTCCGCCGGGTGATCTGCGCGGCCGGCGTGGACACGTGGTCGGCGATCGCGAACAGCTGGGCAGGCGGCGTGATGTGATCTGTGGCACCCGCCAGGAGGAAGAGCGGGCAGTCGATCGCCGCGAGCCGGGCCGGGCGCCCGTCGACCTCGAGCTCGCCGCGGACCAGCCGGTTGCCGCGGAACAGGTTCTCCACGAGCCAGAGGTAGAACGCGCCCGGGACGTCCTGGGTGTGCTTGAACCAGTCCTCGAACACCCGGTAGCGCTCGACGTGCGCGGGGTCCTGCACGTGGGCGAGCAGCTGCAGCTGGCGGGAGATCTCCGCCTGCGGCTGGATCATCAGGAAGTTGGCGAGCAGGGCGGCGCCGGACATGTTGCCGCCGTTCGCGGCGACGAGCGCGCGGTAGGGCGCCATGCCGAGCCGCTTCGACAGCGCGGCGGTGGACGCCGCGATCACCGACTCGCCCGCGTGGAAGTCGATGGGCGCGCCCGCGAGGGTCAGCGTGTGCACCCGCTCGGGGTGCAGCGTCGCGTAGATCGCCGCGAGCCAGCCGCCCTGGCAGTCCCCCACGAGGTTGGCCCGGCCCCCCATCCGGCGGACGGAGCGGTCGACGACCTCGAGGTAGTCGGTGATGGTGACCCGCTTCGTGCGGGCCGTGGCGGGCCGCCACTCCAGCCCGTAGAGCCGGGTCAGCCCCGCCTCCCGGATCGCCGTGAGCTGGCTCTGCCGGGGGGCGAAGTCGATGACCGACGAGCTGTGCCCGGCCTGCGGTGGTAGCACGAGGGTGGGGACGACCGCGTCCGCCCGGTGCTCGTCTGCGGTGAAGTCCCGCAGTCGGGCGAAGTCCGTCTCCAGCGACACCCGGTTGGCGAGGTGGAAGCGCGGCTCGGCGCGGTCCAGCATCGTCGAGGTCCACAGCGCGGTGCGGACCGGCGCGGCCCAGGGCCTGCGCACGGTGGACCACCAGGCCGCCCCCGCCGACCGGGCCGTGGCCTCGACCGTGCGGGCCGCCGTGCTCGCGCCGTAGCGCAGCAGGTAGCGGTAGGGGTGGTCGTACGAGTCGCCGCCCACCGACGGCGGGGCCGTGGTGTCGTCCTCGTGCACTACCGAGGCCGGGTCCGCGGCCTCACTGATCGCCTGGCTCATGGGGTGCTCTCCTCACGTGCGTCGGCTCGACGATGATGCCGACGCGATCGTTACCCGAGAGTAGGTCGCGATGGGGATACCGAGCAAGTCGAGGCTACTGCCGAGTACCGCATGCTATCCCAAGCGCAGGTGACCGGGCATACAGGGTGACGTAGGCCCGGGCGGGCGCCCTACCCGGCAGTACCCCCCCACCATGGGTCCACCGCCCCGTGTGAGACGCCGAGCAGGCGCCGCGGGGTCGGGCATATCGGGGAGTCGGCGGTGCGTTCAGGGGAGGCCGAAAGCGGATGACGTCCACCACCGCAGCCACGGGGGCTGTCGCGGGTACGGCGGAGCAGGGCATCGAGAAGGGGGCGCGCGGCATCGTCGCGGGCGTCAAGGAGGCGTTGAGCCCCACGGGTTTCGTCGCCCGGGTGGATCCGGTGGGGTTCGGGCCCGCCGTCGCGGGGGCGGCGCGCGCGCTCGTCACACACCCGCGGGCGACCGCCCGCACCGGCCTGGGATGGGGGCTGGACGCGGGCCGCGCCGGCGTCGTGTCGGCGCTGCGGGCCGTGGGCGGCACGGCCACCGGGCCCGCCGTGGTGGCCGACCGGGACCCTCGGTACCAGGACCCGGTCTGGGAGGAGAACGCCTGGTACTGGCTCTGCCGCCAGGAGCACGCGCTCTTCGCGGACCGGATCGTGGAGCTGGCCGGGAACCTGGAGCTCGAGCCGACCACCCGGCGGAAGATCGACTTCCTCGTGGGCCAGCTGGTCGAGGCCGCCGCGCCGCGCAACTGGCCGGCGACCAATCCCGCGCTGGTGCAGCGGGCGTTCGAGACCGGCGGGAAGAGCGTGGTCCGGGGCCTGCGGAACGCGCTGCGGGACGCGGTGCAGAACGGCGGCATGCCCCGGCAGCTCACGCCCGGCGAGTTCGAGGTGGGCCGCGACCTGGCGGCCACGCCGGGCAAGGTGGTGTTCCGCAACCGGCTGATCGAGCTGATCCAGTACGCGCCGCAGACCCCGAAGGTCCGCGAGATCCCGCTGCTGATGAGCCCGCCGTGGATCAACAAGTTCTACATCATGGACCTGGCTCCCGAGCGGAGCCTCGTGGAGTGGGCGGTGCGCCACGGGCACACCGTGTTCATGATCAGCTACCGGGACCCGGACTCGTCGCTGCGGGACCTGACGATGAGCGACTACCTGCGCGAGGGCCCGGTCGCGGCGCTCGACGCGGTGCAACGCATCACCGCCGCGCCGAAGGTGAACGTCGCGGGTCTCTGCCTGGGCGGGGCGATCGCCACGTCCATGCTCGCCTGGTTCGCCGCCCGGGGCGAGGAGCGGGTGAACTCGCTGACCCTGATGAACACGCTGCTGGACTACACGAAGCCCGGGATGCTGGGCGTGTTCGTGGACGAGCCCACTGTGGACCGGCTCGAGCGGGCCATGCGCAAGGACGGCTATCTCCCGGCGGCGAGCATGAAGCGGACCTTCGACCTGTTGCGCGCCACCGACCTGGTGTGGAACTACGTGGGCAACAACTGGCACGAGGGCAAGGACCCGGTGCCGTTCGACATGCTCACGTGGAACTCGGACTCCACGCGGATGCCCGCCGAGATGCACACCGAGTACCTGCGGACCCACTATCTGCGCAACGAGCTGGCCGAGGGCAAGCTCGAGCTCGCGGGGGAGCGGCTGGACCTCGGCGACATCACGCAGGACGCGTATGTGATCACCGCCGAGCGGGACCACATCGCGCCGTGGGACTCGGTCTACCGCGGCGCCCGTCGGCTCGGTGGGAACGTGCGGTTCGTGCTCTCCAACTCCGGGCACATCGCCGGCGTGGTGAACCCGCCGTCGCCGAAGTCGAGGCACTGGTACTCCGAGACCGCCGAGCTCCCCGCGAGCTCCCAGGACTGGCGGGACGACGCCGCCGAGTGCCGGGCGAGCTGGTGGGAGGACTGGGCACCGTGGGTCACCGAGCGGGCGGGCGGGCTGCGCACGCCGCCGGACTTCGGCTGCGCGGAGCTGCCGATCCTCGGGGACGCGCCGGGGGAGTACGTGCGCCGCTCCTGACGGGCGGCGGCCGATCCTGTTCACTGTGCGCATGACGACGGGTGGTGCCGGTTCGACGGAGGACCGGGCGCAGGACGGCTGGAGCGGGCAGGTCAACGCGCTCGGCGGGTTCATCCGGGCGCAGCGGCAGATGGCCAAGCTCTCGCTGCGGGAGATGGCGTCGATGACCCGGGTGTCCAACGCCTACCTGAGCCAGGTCGAGCGGGGCCTGCACCAGCCCTCGCTCAAGGTGCTGCACTCCATCGCCGACGCGCTGCACCTGAGCACCGAGCAGCTGCTGCGCCAGGCGGGGTGGGACGCCGGGCAGGCTGCGGCCGCGCCCGCCCCGCAGACCTGCGGGGAGTCCTCGGGGGTCTGCTCGGTCGAGGAGGCCGTGCGCGCCGAGACGCGGCTGACCGAGGAGCAGAAGGTCGCGATCCTGAGCGTCTACCGAAGCTTCTTGGACGCCTGACCTGCCGTGGTTGACATACTTAACGCTACTGCGTAGTTTCGGTAGCACCGAAACCACATCCACGGAGGTTCACCATGGCCGGCACCACAGACCGCATCACCGACTTCGCCAAGAAGGGCCAGGAGGCCGTCTCCGACGCCTTTGGCACCTGGGCCGACACGGTCGGCTCGCTCGCCTCGTTCCGCCCCACCGCCCAGGACGCGCGGGGCCTGCTGGAGACCGGCTTCAGCGCCGCCGAGAAGGTCCTGGCGGTCCAGCGGGACCTCGCCAAGGGCGTGCTCGACGCGGGCGTCCAGGTCGTCGAGAAGGCGACCGAGGTGGGCGACAAGGTCCGGAGCAAGGCCTAGGTCTCGACCAGCACGGTGAAGGGGCCGTCGTTCGTCGACGTCACCCTCATGTCCGCGCCGAACACCCCGGTCTCCACGTGGGCGCCGCGCTCGCGCAGCGCGGCCACCACGGCGTCCACCAGGGGTTCCGCGGCGTCCGGGCGGGCCGCCGCGGTCCAGCTCGGGCGGCGGCCCTTGCGGGTGTCGCCGTAGAGCGTGAACTGGCTGACCACCAGCAGCGGGGCGTTCGCGTCCGCGCAGGACCGCTCGCCCGCCAGGATCCGCAGCTCCCAGAGCTTGCGGGCCATCCGCTCGACGTCCTCGGCGCCGTCGGTGTGGGTCACGCCGAGCAGGGCGAGCACGCCCTCGCCGTCGATCGCGCCGACGATCCGCCCGTCGACCTCGACGGACGCACCGCGGACCCGGCTCGCCACCGCCCTCATGCCGGGACGAGCACGCCGTGGCGCACGAACTCGCGCACGGCGGGCAGCGCGGCCCGGACCAGCGCGTCCACCGGACGGTCGTGGGCGAACGAGAGCAGCGCGAGGAGGTCGTCGAGGGGGAGCGCGCCGGAGCAGCCGGCGAGCAGGGCGGCGGCGGGCTCGTCCACCTCGTGGCGCCACTGCGGACCGTCGGCGAGCACGACGGCCGCGCCCGCGTCCGCCCAGCCCTCGTCGGAGGCCGTCGAGTAGCGCTCGAGGGTCGCCGCGGGGGAGAGCCGCAGCCGGGCACCGAGCAGCGCCTCGTCGGACGAGTGCGCGCGCAGCCAGTCGACGCGGTCGAGCCAGGCGCCCATCTCGGCGTAGAGCGGGTCCGCGAGCTCGCCGGGCAGGTCCTCCACGACGACCTCGCCTGGGCCGCCGTCGGAACGCTTGCGCAGCAACAGGAACCCGAACCCGACGGCCTCGACGCGCTCCTGGTCGAGCCAGTCCAGCCACTCGGATGCGGCCTTGCGGGTGGCGGGCGCGGAGAGGTCGAGCCCGGCGTCTCGCTGCCAGGTGCCGACGTGCAGGGCGGGATCGGTGACCTCACGCTGCAGGATCCAGGCGTCGCAGCCCTCGGGGACCCACGCGCGGACGCGGTCCGGCCAGTCCTCGCCGCGCACGTGCAGCCAGGAGCCGAGCAGCTGGGCGCGGCCGCCGGGGCGCAGCCGCGCGGGGAGGTCGGCGAGCAGCCCGGCCAGCGCCGCGTCACCGGCCTCGCCGGAGTCCCGGTAGACGAACTCGACCCGCGCGGGACCGGGCACGAACGGGGGATTGGACACGATCGCGTCGAACTCGCGGTCGGCGACCGGGGTGAGCCAAGGCCCCTCGACGAGGTCGACGTTGCGCACCCCGGACAGCGCGAGGGTCGCGCGGGCGACGGCGAGGGCCTGCGGCGCGATGTCGGTGCCGGTGACCCGGCCGGAGAAGCGGCTCGCGTGCAGGGCCTGCACCCCGCAGCCGGTGCCGAGGTCGAGGGTGTCCCGGACCGGGGTCCTGACCAGGGACGATGCCAGGGTGAGGGATGCGCCGCCGACCCCGGTGACGTGGTCGCGGTCCTGCCGGGCCGCGGGGGTGTCCAGGTCGGACAGGACGTACCAGAGCGCCTCGCCGCTCGTGTCCTCCTCGCCGTAGGGGCGCAGGTCCATCGCGGCGCGGTAGCCCTCGGCGGTGGAGGTGAGGAGCCCACCCCCGACGAGGGAGTCGAGCTCGGGCAGCGGGGGCTTCTCCTCGGTACCGCCCAACAGGAACAGCCGTACGAGCGAGCCGAGCGCGCCCGCCTCGCGGGTCGCCCGAGCGGGGGCCTCGAGCTCGCCCCTGGTCAACGAGGAGTGCGCGCCGTGCCCGAGCAGCTCGCGGACCCCGGTGGTGGTGAACCCGGTCTCCAGCAGATGGTCCCGGAGCCGCGCACACAGATCGTCGGACAGCACGTCCTCATCCTCCCCGGTCCGGTGATCATGGGCAGATCGGGGCAGGTCGATCTTCAGGAGCCCCGATCAGCCCATGATCACGCGCTACCGTGGGCGGGTGCTGAGCCTCTCCCAGGACGCCGCGGCGGACGAGCTGCTGGACCGCGATCCCCTCGCCCTGCTCACGGGCATGCTGCTGGACCAGCAGATCCCCATGGAGAAGGCGTTCGCCGGACCCGCCGTGCTCGCCCAGCGGATGGGCACGGACCGGCTGGACGCCCGGGAGATCGCCGAGTACGACCCCGAGGCCTTCCTGGCACTCTTCGCCGAGCGCCCCGCCGTGCACCGCTTCCCCAAGTCGATGGCGGGCCGGGTGCAGGCCCTGCACCGGGCGATCGTCGAGCAGTACGACGGGGACGTGACGAGCATCTGGTCGGACGTGGCGGACGGGAAGGAGCTGCTGCGGCGGCTCTCCGCGCTGCCCGGGTTCGGCACGCAGAAGGCGCAGATCTTCGTGGCGCTGCTGGGCAAGCAGCGCGGCGTGACGCCCACCGGGTGGCGGGAGGCGGCGGGCGGCTACGGCGACGAGGGGTCGTTCCGGTCCGTCGCCGACGTCGTCGACGAGGGGTCGCTGCAGAAGGTGCGGGCGTTCAAACAGGCGGCGAAGGCCGCCGCGAAGGTCGCGAAGTAGGCTGGGGACGTGCACAAGGTCCCCACCGACCGCCGGGAGATGCGGGTCATCGACCCGGACCAGGTGTGCGACGCCACGGCGGTCCTGGCGGACTCGGAGCGCGTGCACCAGGCCGCGACCGTGCTGGACGCCCTCGGCGAGGTCAACCGGCTCTCCATCCTGCTCGCGCTGCGGCATGCCGGTGATCTGTGCGTCTCCGACCTGGCCGTCGCCGTCGGGATGAGCGACTCGGCCGTGTCGCACGCACTGCGGCTGCTGCGCGCGCACGGGATGGTCACGGCGCACCGCGAGGGCAGGCTCGTGCGGTACCGGATCGCGGGCGGGTTGGCGAAGCGGATCCTGGACGTGGTGTCCGAGGAGGCGGTGGGGCCCGTGCGGCTGCACGCGCACGGAGCCGGCGGCGTCGACCCTGGGCACGGCGAGCCGGACGACTGACCGTTGCGAGACGAACAGGCGTACCGTCGGGGCCACGCGCACGAGGGGTCGGAGGTGGTCGGGTGACGACCGAACCCGGTCGTCCGTCGGGGCGGGACTCCGATCCCGTGCTGATCACGGACGCACAGCGCTCCTACGAGGAGGAGCTGGCGGTGCGCAAGCGCCGCTACAAGATCACGATGGGGATGCGCATCCCGTGCCTCGTCCTGGCCGCGGTGTTCTACCAGATCCCGTGGCTCGCGGTGGGGCTGCTGGTGGTCTCGATCCCGCTGCCGTGGATCGCCGTGCTGATCGCGAACGACCGCCTGGTGCCGAAGGCGGAGAAGGTGAGCCGGTACCAGCCCGAGCGGCCCGCGCTCGAGTCCAAGGAGCACCCGGTCATCGACGGCGGTCCCGGGGAGGGCTGAGCTCCACCGCCACCCGCGCGGCGAGCCGGGCGTTCGCCCGGACCAGCGAGACGTTCGTGGCGAGGCTCGCGCCGCCGCTGGCGGTGTGGAAGTGCTCCAGCAGGGCGGGGGTCACGTCCTTCCCGGTGACCCCCGCCCTGCTGGGGCACTCCCACCCCGCCAGCGGCGGCCCGAGCCTCGCCCCGAACGTCT
>Ga0157379_10002642_pt1 | contig 15073 bp, 14 predicted proteins | sample S25metaG_FD_121802 | JGI IMG/M metagenome (GOLD analysis project Ga0157379, IMG submission 121802) | Switchgrass rhizosphere microbial communities from Kellogg Biological Station, Michigan, USA - S2-5 metaG | ecosystem: Host-associated > Plants > Roots > Rhizosphere > Soil | place: USA... | reverse complement strand
TGCCCTATGCACAGAGCGGCAGAAATCTTTCTAATTCACTAATTCCCCCTTTCTTTTGTTTTCTTCACAATTGTTTCTCCATTCGGAACATATTCTTGTACATAAATACTAACTACTCTAACTTGAAATCCCTGCGCGATTGCGAGGGTCACTGCTAAACTCCCGAGTGAGCGACAGAGTCACACTCATTTCAACACCTGATCCAGGTAATTTCATCTTCTAACTGACTTAAGATGATGATGATTCATCCACTTCGTTATAGGTCGTCTCTCACATTCTGTATAAAATCAAAAATGCCGGATTAAGTGTTCTTCTGAATCTCAAAACCATAGTCTTGGTAATCCCCACATACTAGCATTTCAGAACAAGAAACACTCACAGGAGGATATTTTAGGGAATTATGCAATCTGCTATGATTATTGTCATGGCTATGGGGTTCGTTTTTCAAACTTATGCCACCACTATTGCGGCCAGGAACACAAATTCCCTCGATCTTAATTTGGGTGGTGTCCCTGACGGAAATGATTGGTCGGAAAATCATAGTCGGGAAGGAAGTCTGCTGGAACAGGAATGTCGAGTACTTTCCAGGAGACCGATACAGAATCAAAGGCAGGTGCCTGGAAGGTTGCCAGTAGGTTGGAATGAGGTTCCCAAGGAAGTGTCCATTAGAGCCTAGTTCAGAGGGACTGTTGCTCACTTATTTTCAAGGAGGTAGTTCTTCCTCTTTCTTTATTCAAATATATTGGGTTAGTAGTCCACACCAGTAAATTGGGAATAAGTCTGGTATATGGTTGGCTAATCTGAGACCTTCCAGACCTGACCCAGAGAGTCTGACATACTTTGCTACAGGTCTTCTGGTCGATTGTGAACTCGGACGACAGTTATGTGACAGGATTACGTAATTAATATCACTCCACTTAGGTTGCACGAAAGTTGCACTGGTACAACCCACGTGACACTTAAGCCTGTTTAATCAAGCCATAGTCATCTCCATTCTGCTCAGATACCGTAGCGAAAGTCTCCTTTTCTTTTCCGTTCTTGCATAGGTATCAACGGCTTTCATCTTCATCATTTGACAGTGGATTGAGCCCGATATATCTGGCACCTTCAGAGAGGCATAATAGACATGGATTCCAGGCGAAGTTCTGCGTCTCACATGCACTGGAAGTTGAATTGGTGGGATCTGTGGTCATCAGTAGACGGAGGGAAAAGGTGTGTAATGGTCATGTTGCGAATCGTCAGACACGCTGATTTTGTATACAGACCAGTGCAATGGACGAATGAATCCCTGATTCTGTCACCACATCCTTCTATGCCAGCAGTAGTTGGAAGAGTATTTCCATCGAAGGATTCATTTATCTTGCCAAATCCGAATGAAATGATGAACTCTCCGACACGTTACCTTTCTCCTTCTATCATTGAGGCCTCCCCGGAAACGGATAACATTTTTGCCTATTTTCCCGGAGACGAAGGTCCTGGCCACTCCGTTATTTGGAAACGTGAAGGTGCTCTGAATACATGGCGATCAGAATCATCTTGGCCAGTGAATATTGGGCAGGGTGTCGTGTTCGCCAAATGGTTAAATCCACAACGTGAAGTGTGTGCTCCTATATTTTCAACATTATTTGTGGAGGCATATTCTCAATTTGAATCTTAGTGGAAGCGGGGTAATCCACCTATTCGTGCACCACCTCTTGGGCCCATCCACCCATTTGCTCACCCTGGCTTGGTGATCGTAACCGAATCTCACATGGTCCAGTTTGTAAATCGTCCTGCACATTCCGCTCCATTGCAGATGATCTGGGCTTCCCTGCGACATTCGTCGCGTATGACGGTGAATGAGCGTTTTCCCATACCTTCGATGTCAAATGGTGCTGGTGGATTGAGTGTGTGTATAAAGGGATCTCTTGGTGTCTTGTATAACGGTATATATCCAATTTTTGTTTAATTTTTTCAAATTTTCTTAGGAAACTTATCATTTGCCTAGAATCTTCTCTACTAATCGCCATGCATTCCACTCTCGAGCCCCCTGAGATACCAGAATTCAACAACCAATTCGGTGAAATCCCTGGTCCGTCTATCCCTTCCATTTCTTCCACATCTCCGTGGGAAACATTCGGATCGGAACTCTCAATCCAATTGTGCGAAGTGAAGATTACATATAACAATTGTCATCTGGGTACGTTACGTCGTCTTTGGATGTGCTGCACTATTTAACACGTTCAGGTATTATGACGAATCCACTCCCGCCAATATTTCCTAAGATCGGCTCTTCTGCCCGTCTGACTGATATTAACATCATCCCTCATCTGCCCGAGGATGGCGCTTTATCAGGCAGAATGGGCTCTCCCCCTATTGAGACGACAAGTCCAAGCATGATGATGGTACTCTCATATTTAGACACAGAAGACTGTGGGTGACTTTTTCTTCTTAGTTCACACAATTCTAATTTGTGCCTACAAGATTTAGCACCGAAGTCAGAACTGATGTGTTTTGAGTTGTTTCGGAATAATAAGAGTTCACCTGGTGAAAGCAACAAAACAGTAGATTGGGTAGGCATTGTATGACAATATTCTTCCCCTGAAATTCATCACCAACTCAAATAGACCCATCGACATCTTTCCACGTGTTCGATTACAGATTCTGCCGTTTCGTTCATCATCCCTTCCAGAAAGCCTGGACCAGCGACTATTTTCATGGGTTTACTCGAACTTGAAGGAACCATCTCACGATACTCAGAAGGAGAAAATAATACTCGGCAAGTAAGAGTGGGGAAGGTAGTTCATACATTACTGTAAGTCTGATTTTTATTTCCATTTATTAGGCTTTCTTTTAATGGTCATATTATGGAGTCCTGATTTCAGGGAAGATGAATCTTATGAGCATGCCCTTTTAATGTCATCTGCGGACGACGCTGGCGTTCACCGTGAGTCGGTCTCCTCCTTGTTTGAACGTATCTAATATATTCGTTTCAGTGCCACTATCCGCGGTTGCGTCACCTAACGAAGTCTTCCTTTGTTCCTCTCCTTCAGCATGGACCTATCTCCCTAAACTGGAGATCCACGTACTTCCCCGCCCAAAACGAACCCTAGGTCCGTTCATTCATGATTGTATATGACATCAGGCATCCATTAACTGATCTAACCTTTGAATAGATATGTTCCTGGTCGAATTCGTTGCCGAAGAATTGCATATATCAATGTTGTCGAGGCGTACAGTGTCCGACATCGTACATATCTTATCAAACCCGAATGTTCCATTACAAACCGTGACTAGCGTAATGGAAACCTGCGCTAATGCAGTCGTCGAGAGGTCGTCGATTTCAAAAGACTGGAATTTGCCTCTTGTGAAGATGGTATCGGAAGTGTACCGGTGAACTAATGCTATGATCCTGATACAGTCATTTGATTTCCTAATATTTTTATTTTATAGAGCGCGTGTAAATCGATTATCCCCAGCTTCGGAATCGCAAGAAAGCGAGAAGAAAGCTCTCTATGAACGACACCATGTTTCCATGGATATTATTTCTGTACATGTCTTCCGTACTGCTTTCGATGCTTCGAAGTTAGAAGAAGGATATGATTTGGGTAATTACTCGCTCACATTATCTTTATTTGCAACTGTGTGGCTAATCATTCTATTTAAAGATTACATCTGGAATCTCATCGCCTTATCGACTTGGTTGGTCGATTTCATTGAGAAATTATTGCGCGATGGCGTTCTGTGGGATAATCAGAAACCCCCACCGGGTCACAACGGCAAGGAACGAGATCCGAAGGTTAAGCAAGAAGTCATCGATGTGGATGATCCTAATGCCTTTGCGCCCAAAGTTGGTAAGCGAGCTTGGTTTTTCTTCATTGATGATCCCATAATAATAGAGTTTTTCTCTAGATTATTCCTCTGAGACTCCTTCTCTAGTACATCTACTTCTTCCTTTCGCCCGGGACAACCTAATCGTTTCAATTTCGCATTTGAATTCCTTCCGATCATTTTTGGGGACACTCAAAGCATCTCAACTGAGGTCAGAGATCGCGAAGGAGGTTCTGGTTGATTCTGTGGACAATTCAGGGATAAACTTCACTGAATTAGAGGCACAGCTTCGTAAAGCGACTCAATTTGAAGAGATTACGACATTTGATGGTACGCCTCCTACTGTCTTTCATTTAGCATGACCTAACTTTATCCATTCAGAAGGACTATTACGACGATGCCTTTGCTTAATGAACCCGCTCCCGCCGACCCACGAAGGGCTTTCCAAAGCTGTCGAACTCATTACCTCACCATCAACCATCTCTAAGCCTCGTCTATTTATCAAACCCTCGGATCTCATAGACGGTATCTCCCGACTCAACTTGAAATCTGCCAAGGCCACGAAGGAACGCGACATCGTTTCGAAAGGCGCATTAGGCCCACTCCAGGAAACCAAACGATGCTCGCAGTGTAATGCGAGGACAGATACCGGGCGTTTACGCCTGCCAAGCGGGAAAAGAGGGTCTGAGGAGTTGTTGAATTTCAGTAATTGGGTTATGTGGGAGCATTTATGGTGTCGACGGTGCGTTTGTGGCGGTTCGTGGGTCAAGGAGCTTCCTCCGCCTCAGCAGCAATGAGCGTTTCCCGTACGCACTTATACAACATCTTTTTCCCTGCTTTAAATTACTTAACTACATGTTACCCAACGGAACACGCCATAGCTATTGGAAAGGGGCTCCTTTACATCTTCACAATTGATAATATAATTAGTATCCCTCGAATCGGTTTCGCTACTTGAAGCGATTACACTCGCGAGACTTGGGCGCTGTAGTCTTCGTTAGTCATTAGGGGCGATTCGCAGTGGACATAGGTTAAAAACCCAACCTAAGTTTACTCCACTTTGATATTCTTTTGAATGGGTGCTGTCACTCACCCAGCTACCGAAAACGGACCTAGGTCCACTGCGAATAGCCCCTGTTCAGGTCGTATCTATATACTCAAATCGCCGCAGTCGTGCACCTTCTGTGTGGTTTCGGTTGTCGGAGTTGACGGCTGCATAAGGATCCGCTTTCATACCAAATACATGAACGAAAATCTCGTCTAGGGCCGAATCTCCCCGTCATTTACCCTTCCCAAGCATGCATCCAACTATGCTGTGGACACCCACCTCCGACAACGTCTTCTCTGCCATGTACGCAGCTCATGCAGGCCAGCTCCTGTGTTTGGCCTCACTTGTGCTCCTGTTGTGGGATCTTTGTGGGTTTACCAAGTTCCATAATGAGCACATCATGCATCCTTGACCAATCATTGTTTCTCCAGTAATTACACTCGACGAAGAGGTAGGGAAAACTGTTGTTTCCATATACATTCGTTAATGTAAATTTTCACGAGCAGATCGAGTATATGTGGAAGTCCCCCGGCTTTTCGTGGATTAAGTTTCTTTTCTTCCTCAATCGTTAGTACGTAACAGACAACCCCAATCATGTCCACACTTTTAAGAGGTGTGTAGCTGGGTCCCATTCGCCTTCGTGTAACATTGTTTCGTCTCCTTTGTTGTGGTCATATCCACTGAGTTTAATGTTCCTCTCCGATAGGATACGTTTCTACAGTGAGTGGTCACTCTTTAAAGCTATCCCTTTGTTTTATTTGGCATAGGATTTGTTGTTCCGAATCCAGATCCAGAGGTATGAAGTTATCAACTTCCCAAACTCACCCAGCCCAAGTGGTTCCTGGGCATAACGACTAACTTCTTGAAGATGTAAGTCCAATTTTTTTCCCCAATAAGGCGCATACTTAACTTCATAATCGAATAAATGCAGCGCTCTAGGAGTCGTCACCTTTTGGTCTCAAGTACTTAGTATATGTGTTCTGGAATTTGCGTTGGCCATCCGAGTATGGGCAGTATATTATCGATCCCCAGAAGTCAAACTGTTTCTCATCACTTTGCTCTCTGGCTCAACAATATCGATGACTGTTATATATGGTTTAGCAACTAAAGTGAGCGAATTTTCGAAATACAAGTAGTTCGATGATTACTGTAACATAGGGATAGATGGTAGCTGAAACGCGTGTTGTTCCTTTCAGTGAGTGAATCCTCATAAAGTGTCCGAGTCAATCTCCCACTAATCATGACCAGCGCGGTTTCTATATGGGTGCAATAAGGTCATATACCCGTTACCCGAGAGTAACTCTTGGATTACTTACCATGCTTTAGGTCTTGAAGTGAGATACCTTAATTTTCGGAAGTAAATATTGACTTGGATATGAAACTTGATGGCAGGTCATTTTCTTCTCCATGATCACTTTCCAAGCTTTGCGCAGAGACTATATGGAGGGACGAACTCCGTTAATGACCCATATTATTCGAAACAATACCATTTATTTCCTAGGTACTGTATATCCACCTTTACCCATATATCCAGGGAAAAACTCATCCATCTTCAACAGCGGCTCTAATGGTTATGTCATTGAACTTTCTGGGAGGTTTCATACCTCTTGTATGTTCACCCTCCCGTGATTCCAAGTGAGTTTTCCAAACTGCACCTTCCACAACTTTCAAACCAATTGGGATGTAGCATATTTCTAGCCATCCTGTCGGCCAATGGGTCTCGCTTAATACTGCACGTCAGAAAGGCTGCTGATGAGCTCAAATCCTCCACCACTGCGAGCTTTCATGTAACAGCAGCTTTGCGGCAAGTCGATAATGGACAAATACACGGGAGTGAGGCCGATAATCCCTAAAGATATCTAAAGTAGGGTACATTGCGGATAATGTAATATGGTACATGGATGTTAGGCGAGGGGAGAGGCTACCCTTCGTTATAATACCTATATTTATTCCTAAATTTCATTGATGGATTCGGAAATGCTCAAAAAACCGTGAATATCTGGGAGGCTGCTCTCCATCGCGCACTGGTAGCCATTGCACCGCCAGATATAAGACAAACTCCGACAAAAATCTGCACTCCCAGGTAGTTATTTCCTCCATTGGTTTCCAATATTGCTATTGAAGATTAGAATATTTTCTCGACACATTTATGTCAAGTCTACATACCACCTGCAATAGAAGGACCAGTGAGAATACCAGGCGCCATACAGAGACTATTTAAAATAGGTTCGAATGATTCTTCGGTTATGAATGATTAGACCTGTGCACTCACAGAAACATCCCTGTACGCGCGCCCAATCTTGACGGTTCGTTTGTCAATTGAGCGGCACAACTTGCGGCTATCGAAGAGTACGCGGCTGAACAATTGAACTATTCAAAAGCCTCAAAGGATATAGAAATAGGCATCTAATACCTGATGTTGCTCCGAACCTGCATAAACGTAGAAAACTGAGCCAATGAACTAACCTAACCCAATAGACTTACACAATAGAAAATACAATGACTTGAGTTACAGACTTCGATGTACTCCATATGGCTAAGGATGATAATCCACAGAGAAAAGTGACGGGAATCAAAACATTAAAACGACCAAACTATAACTGTGTCAGTTATGCGACTGTCTATCAAGGTGCTTACTTTATCAGCAATATATCCCGTGAAAACCCTTCCCAAGAGTCCAGCTGCATTCATGATGGATATGATATAGAATGCTAGGTTCGGATTTACTCCCTTATGAAGGGAAAAAATCTCGATGTACCAAAATGGTGTGTATAGGGCTACCTAAATATTGAGAACAGTAATATCGCAATGGTGTACACCCACCAAAAGCAACGAGGAAGGCACTGATGCAATGCAAGAGAAATGTTACATCTTTGTAAGCTTTAAAGTCGATTAGTGGGAGACCTAAACGCGGTTTTACTCGCTCCTTGACTAGTGGAATAGCAAGTGCTTGACATCCAAAGTTTAAGAATGCAAGGGTGCGAACTGCCCATCCGAATCCCACAGTATGGAATAGCCGGGAAAGAGCAATGGGATATACAATTCCACTAAGACTCGACCCTGCGATCACCTATTGCAGAAATCAATATAGGTCACTATGGTGAACAGAAGAAAATATTCCCTTGACATACAATTCCGATGGCAATTGCCCTGTTGGTCTTGAACCAATGTGACGGAACGGCCAACTACCCTATATGAATTGGAATCTCTGATCGATAAACATGTTACTAACCAAAGGGTAGAATCTAGAATGGAATGAGAGATATCCCGGCCAAAAATATGTCCACTTGCTGTATGGCAATCCCAACTCCCAATCCTATTCCCTGTGAAAGGAATATCTGATAGTACGTTGTCGACAATGAAAGCATCATGAGGCAAACGGCGGAAAGAAGCCAGCCCATTATCAGCAGACCCTTCGATGGCTCCCATCAACTCTATGAATTAACAAGGTATCGGGGAACTTACTCGCGCACCATAGATATCGAAGACTCGCCCAAGGATGATTCCACTGAAATATGTTAGAACAAGCTGGATGCTCCCTACCCAGCTTATTTCGGAGGCAGAATGATTCTTTAACTGATGTTGGGCGTAATAAGTTTGAAAGACACCAAAAGCATTGAGTTGACCTTCGTGAGTAGGATCTAGCGACCGTCTATAGTACAGGAGGACGATCCATACCATAAGAACTGAAGGATAGCAAAAAGCAGCCCAGTATGTTCAACCATGCCTGAGCCCCACCGTCAGGGAATTCGACAGTGTCAACCCTTTCGTTTTCATCCTCATCCTAGATGTGGAAGTGAGTTGGCCTAAGATAACCCCTTCGTCTGTACAAGTCGACTCACTTTAGGGGATGGCACGATGCCATCCGATAAGCTCAAAGAACTGTCTTTCTCGAGTAATGTCATTATTAGAGGGATAGTTGGAGGAACAAGCAAAGGGGAACAATGTCCACCAATGCTTTACACCGCCAGTGTTTAATACACGACGCCTTGGGGGATCAGCGGGATATTATAGTGATAACACTTTAACAACAATTAATCAAGCAGCTTATGCAATATAAACTAAGTGGATAGGAGGCTTCTTGAAACTCCGAGCAGCCATAGAATAAAGTGACATTACTCAGTTAATAGGGAGTATTCGCACCCAACCTAGGCTGAAAAGTCAACCTAAGTTCACTCCACTTTGATATTGAACTAAATGGTTGCTGACTAAGAGCCAGCTACCGAAAGCTGACCTAGGTTGGTGGCGAATACTCCCTAATAAGAAGACTGATTCAAAGCTGTTATTTATTCCCGAAGTAGTTAAGTTGGGCGTTTACGTCTTCCCAGGCTTAGTCTGCAGTCAACGATGGATCCTCGTGTCGTGGATTTTCAGACACATCAAGGCGAGATGAATAGGGGTCTACAAACTTGGAAAATTAATCTGTGTATAGCTGTTGAATACCAATTAACTTTACCTCGGTCCTAAATATAGCCACCAAACTGAATGCCAGCAGAAGAATGGGCAATGGTTTGCCTTGGGGCCTTTTCCTAATAAATTCAGCTATAGCAGCCTAGTACAGAGTCTCCTTTACCAAAGTTTGTCACAAGACCTTTTTACGTCTTCAGCTATAACTGTTGGCCTGCTTTGTATTCAAACACAAGCGGGGAATGATTCTCAACCGGGTTCAGGGATGTCCATAGATGTTTTCGGGTCTTCTAAGATATATTAGTAACGATTCAATGTTGGCCCCGGAGGCGGGAGCATCAGCGGAGGATGGATAGAATGGCTGCTAGAAGATTGATGCCTAGAAGCTGGACCGAGGACTACAGATACCAAAGAAATTCGATTTGATATGGTGACAGAGAATCAGACTAGGACCGTCATGAAAAAATGGGTTGGTGGGAACCAGGGAAACTAGATTCCGAAAGAGATACCCAGTGTCGAAGACCTCTAGAACCTGCCAGAACAGTAGTAGGAGTATCACTTCATCGGACATCCCGTTAAATTAAGTTCAATACTCACTGGTGAACAAACGATAAATACAATTTGCTTACTTCTCAGTCTATTCACTTATCGTTTTCAGGATATCATCATCGGAACTGAGTTACTTCGGACTGTGCCAAATCTTCGGACCAGTAGCTATATAGAACCACTGTCGGCGCTTCTATTCTTTAACAGATGCCAGAACACGGTTTTACCACATGTTAGACTGAAGCTGTTTCTTTCAGTCTCTCATCTCCGGAAGTTCTCAGAGTATCATAGGTGCGCTCTTTGGCTGGTTTTCCGTTGGAAAGAGGGATCATCTCAGTCACCTGGCGTTCCGACAAGTCTTTCAGCTACATGCTGAGTTTACTCCGCTGCTCTGTAACTTGTGTAGATGTTGTTAATACTTATTGTGATCTTCTTATCTTCTTATCGTTATCTCATTTCAACGCATTGTCTTCTATGCAGGTTGGATCCGTTTAACTAGTATGGTCGTTAACCTTGTGTATCGAGCCTGAAAATACCCGGAAACGGATGCCACAATGTTCACTCATTATGAGCAAAACGACAAGGATTTCGGCCATCTGTCGTGCATAGTTATCGTAATTATACTGTCAGGGAGGGTCCATCGACCTCTTACTCCGGCAGAACGAGCTCTCCGAGAAGTCCATAATTATAATTGTGTTGATCATCTTCTACCCTTCCCGCTGTCTCAAGCAGTGATGTTCTTACTTGCCATTGGAAGGAACAACGAAGATGTAAGCGCAGCTATGCTGGAATGCTTAACACAGGCGTATCGTCAGTGTGGGAGTGATCAGAAATTCTGACAGCCTTGTGACCAGCATAGCTGGCCACGATATAACAATCCAAGCTATTTCGAAGGAAGTATTATTAACTTCTCCTGAACAACATTCTAAAGTATTGAGCGTTAAGTAGTATTCAATGACATCTGAAAAGAACTATCAAATTTACGCGGAGTGGGTGCGCAGCCTATCGCTGAAATTCCCAAGCTTATCCTTTCTACAGCGAATTGTACAGACTGGGTCATGGCCTACCTCTCTGGTAACTCAATTTCTCTCTTCCTCTCACAACATTGACGTGATCTCGCCCTATCGACAGGGAGCCTGCCCCGGTCAACTGTGCCAAAGTCCAAATCGGCGACGTAGGCTTTATCAGAGAAGGTTCCTTCATCCGTCTATTCAATTCATTACTTGATGAGGATGATCCAAGCCATACGCAAGACGGCGTTCCGGAAGGATTTGAGTCGTTGGACTTGGGAGCTCCTCCTAGGATAGATAGAAGACAGCCTTTTATTCCGCAGGTTTTTGTTAGTCAGAGGATGGTTAGTAAAGGAGCGGATGTTTCAGTTGGGGACTCGGCAAATGGGTGCGTTCTATGGTCCAATCATTTTGAATTATTCAAGGTTACTTTGATTAGGTGGGTCCTAGCTGAAGGACACGTAGCCTTCGAAACCTCCTCTTCATCTGGAGCAGCCCTGATCACGAAACACAAAGCCTATCGAGAAAACTGCTATTTATGGGGGATAATGAAACGCTACGCATTAAAACACTGCGATTCATGGGTTGCATTTGCAAATAGGATTGGATACGGCGTTCGACTTGAAGATGTTCTACTGGTGACAGGCCATGACTTAACTTCCAACTATGCCATGGCTGCGTTCTCCAATCCTCGCGACACCACATTTTCGTTGGAGTTTTCTGCGGATGTTCCAACTTTGCTTTCGGCGAAAGCCAGTGCGTGGGGATCTTGGAAATCATCGCAGGTTATACATAAGAATATGGGGCCCCAGATTGTAATACCTGAGGATCCGGGTGAACAAGTGTTGGTCAGGACGACATTCGGAGAACGCCAGAATTCTCAGAAGTTCGATCAGTGTATATTTTTGAGGAGGTTGATGATAAGGAGAAGAAAGAGATATGCGTTTCTCAAGAGGATTGAAGCAGCAGCGGGTCCAAAAGATCTTGACGGTCCAGAAGACGAAGACTCGCCTCCGTCCGACGAAGTTGTATCAATTTTCGAAAGAGAGAATCGAGGGGCAGTCGCGGATTTTGAAAAGGTGTGGATTCTTAATGAAAATATTCGAAAATGACTCACCATTATTAATAGTTCCAAGATCCTCTGGAGCCGATATTTTTCTACATATTTGAGGTTAGCTCTCTAAGCCAATAACATCTGCCTTTTGATGCTAAAAAAACAACCATATTAGAACTCAGATGCCGAAATCGCAGTAGCAAAAGACAAAGACCTCGAAGATGTATTCCAACATTATAACTCCATTTCAATCCAGCCACTTGAAGAAGAAACACCAACCATCTCGACCCCAGAAGAAGAGGAATACGACGAGTATGGCACATATTTTGAACGAATATCAAAAATTATTCGTCGGGTTCGACCAGAACTTATAATCATAAATGGGGGTGAGTACAACACATACCCAACAAATTTAATTTAAAAATGCTGAATGAATCGAATAAAATCAGTTGGCGAAATTCGACCCCCAAGCCTCATAGTAAGCTACCGCGACGACTCCAATAGCCCCATCAGTCGAACCTCCGAGCTCACCAGCGAAGCCTCAGAACACACACGCAGATGGAGCGGAAGCGTCGTCGGAAGTCCTCGTCTCACCAACGCCCTTGGACTCGCGATCAGCGAGAGTTCGCATCGACCCCAACGAAGTATGGACGGGAGGGGAAGCTTTACTGGTAGTCCTGGTTGGACCGCGACGGGGCGAAGACCGTTAAGTTGGGGATCGGCACAGAACTCGATGGCGAATCATGAGAAAGTCTTGGAGGCTATCCTGAAGACGGGGATGGACGGAAGTGAGGTGGGGAAGGGTAGTGAGGGAGAGACGGCCTTGTATAATTATGAGAAGTTGCTTGGTGAGAGGGCAGGTTGGACGCCTTGGGAGTGGGCTTTTGGGACGGGTGAGAGGTCGGTGAAGCTCAAGATGGATATGGAGGAGAAGCTTGGTGCGGAAAAGGAGGAGGAGCTTAGGGTGATGAAGGGTGAGAGGCTTAAGATGGAGGAGGAGGAGGAGGAGGAGGGAAAGTGCTAATAGGAAACGAGATTTATTGTATACCGAATACAAAGAGTTGAGTGCATGGATATGTGCTCGATGCTGTCATGACAGTGAGAGGTGTACTAGTAGATTAGAATTAGAATCCCATTCAAATGTTCAAAAATAAGTCAACGACAGTCACGGTCACTGGCAGAGCGATTGGAAGTCCACACCATGATTGAAACCTCTGGTTCCGTCATATCACTTGGAAATTCTGTATACTGATGATACTTGCGCCTTAGGTTTCTTCGGCGCCGTTACTCGTATCGAGACGGAAAAAAGAACAGATAATAAGGCTCGCTCGTTCCTATGTAGTCTCTTAATATTCCTTGGATTAATCGGAATACCCCAAGTTCCTCTATTCCTCTGTGTTAATAGGATATAGCTTAAGGGGGATGAGGTGAAAGTCTGATTCGGGGGATTTAGATCCATTGAACCAAGAAGTATTGTGGGGTTTGTTTCACACAACGGCCGAGTTCTGTTCCGCTACTCTCTAACAGCACAAAATATACATACAAAACTCCTGATATGCGAAAGACCATGCACTGCCTTTGAAATTCTATTGGATTCAAGGTTGAAGGGCTTGAGACAGTTTAATAATGAGCTGCAGACTGCGAATTGCTTATTTGCAAATTTATCCATTTACTCGTTGTTTATACCGTCGTCAACTAGGGTAGCAAGTTCTTTCTCCACTTTCGCCTTTTCTATCTGCTTTCTAACGTGTTCTTCGGTATTGGAGGGGGCTGACGGATTGCTGGAGTGGGAATTGACAAAGCTTGGATTGTTCTTCTGAAATGTTGACTTACCTGAGGAAGGGTGGAGAAATGATAGATGAGGTTGCTGATATGCTCCAATTATAGTTGTGGTCCTAACATATTGGGTAAATAATTCATTGATGGATTGTTATGACGCAAGTTCGACCTGTAAAATATCAGGTTCATTAGCATATGCGCCGTTCACGAATTGCGAGACACCCTCTGACGATAGTGAAAAGGGATTATAAAGCTGATTGCAGAATTTCAATCATATCAGAATGACTCGCGATCCGCAACAGAATAAGTCAAGAGAGGATTATATATTGTATACTAAATACAAACGAGGTATGAAATTCCTCTCCATGTCTCTTCTCCTGAAAAGATATACGACGTTCTAATAGATTAGAACACCGCCTAGAAAAGGAATCAATAAAAATTAAGCATCACTGGGGGAAATGGGGTTTTAGAAACTCATACCATCAATGAACACCTCCGATCCCGTCATATAACTTGAATGTTCTGGCGAAAGCATCAAAAGCACCTGTGCGGTGTGTTCCTTTGGCTCGGAGTACTACATTCCCCAGATGAAAAACATGGTTCCAAGAGTGAATATGACTGGAGACTCACCCTCCCCATTGGAACGCTAGCCTCCTGAAACTCCCTCACTTCTTTGGGGTGCACACCGCTTTGTTCGGTTTTGACGTATCCTGGGGAGAGGATGTTTACGCGGATGTTATATCTGTACGAAAAATAAATAAAATAGGACGTGCGGGAAGAGGGAAGGGAAGGCTGGGGGAGAGAAGAGAGTACGTACGGAGCCCATTCCGCAGCGAGTGCTTTGGCGAGAGATGATGCGGCCGCTTTCGAGGAGTTGTAGAATACCTTCTCGGCGAAAATAAAATTAGAAGCAAACGATTATGGTGAGATGGGATGAAGGAAGGGTCGACTAAGGGACGTACATGTTCAAGAGGTCTACACAATCCCGCTTGATTATAGATTTGGGAAGACATCGAAGAAACGACTACTATTGAGCCTTCAAAAATCGGATTAGGGGAGAAAACGGGAGTGAAGATAAGAGAGGGATACCTTGTTTGAAACCAGTTTTAACCCATTGTCGAGCGGCTGTTTGGCAGGTGTTGAATACGCCCAGGACGTTGGTGTTGTCTGGAGGATGGGGAAAGTGTTAGAGTCGGAATTATAAAGATGGCGGGATAGGATAAGGAGGCGTACACATGTAATCAAATTCATCACGGCCTTCTAGATCTAGAGCCGCTTTCACGATCGCTACTCCTGCATTCTAAAAAAAAAAGTTAGAGCTCTCAAGATGTTTAAAGGAACATACACCATACCGCAACAACCCCGTGCACATCCCCAAAATCCTGCAAGATCCCCTCCCAGACACTTCTCACCTTCCGT
>Ga0157379_10002638_pt1 | contig 15088 bp, 16 predicted proteins | sample S25metaG_FD_121802 | JGI IMG/M metagenome (GOLD analysis project Ga0157379, IMG submission 121802) | Switchgrass rhizosphere microbial communities from Kellogg Biological Station, Michigan, USA - S2-5 metaG | ecosystem: Host-associated > Plants > Roots > Rhizosphere > Soil | place: USA... | reverse complement strand
CATGACCTTGGTCAACGCCGCCGTCAGGGATGTCTTGCCGTGGTCAACGTGCCCAATCGTGCCTACGTTGACATGCGGCTTCGTACGCTCAAATTTCTCTTTTGCCACAGCGGCGATCCTCTATCTCAGGGCTTGCGCCCAACTATTTAAACGGGGTCGATGCGGCCCCGCACATATAAAAATCTCGTCTCTGCCCGTCTTCGAACCATCTGCCAGCTCGGCGCTGGAGCCCACGATCGGAATCGAACCGATGACCTCGTCCTTACCAAGGACGTGCTCTGCCGACTGAGCTACGTGGGCTTACCTTAAAAATCCCAACCCATCACCACGAGCGCCATTCACAATGGAGCGGGTGATGGGAATCGAACCCACACCATCAGCTTGGAAGGCTGAGGTTCTACCATTGAACTACACCCGCAGCTCCGTTCAAGACGTCAAACCAGGCACCTTCTGAAAGCCATTTGCAACAGCTGTCAGTGGTGGAGGGGGTAGGATTCGAACCTACGTAGACATAAGTCAGCAGATTTACAGTCTGCCCTCGTTGGCCGCTTGAGTACCCCTCCCGCGGACATAAGAGCCGGGTATTGTCTGTATCGTCCATATCGGTGTCAACAGCGATGTGGACTCAATTTGCATCGATAGGGCAAAAAGTTTGTTCGCGGGCGCGCATTGGTTAAACCAATGCCCCGCCAACAAAGAAAATATTTTGCTTAAAGCACTGATAAAGCTTTCTTCTTTCTGACCGATACCCGGAATAATCCTGTCATTTACCCACCCAGCGCATGCCGCCAAGACGATGAATCCAGAGTTTGAAGCCCGCCTGCGCGCCCAAGTCGATTTTCCCAGCCCCTCGCGGGTGGCTGCGGATGTGATCAGTCTTGCGCAAAACCCCGACATCGAGATTTCCAAGGTCGCCACCGCGATCAGTCGCGATCCAGCCATGGCGGCCAAGCTGTTGCGCATCGCCAATTCGGCGTTTTATGCGCAACGCCGTCCCAGCCAGAACATTCGGCAGTCGCTGGTCATTATCGGACTGAATGCGGCGCTGACGCTGGCGCTGAGTTTTTCGCTGGTCTCCACGCTGCGCGCCTGCAAACCCAATGGTATCGACTACCGACGTTACTGGCGTCGCACGCTACTCGCTGCCACCGCTACTCGCGCCTTCGCAGAACGCGTTTGCAAAGGCCGCGATGAAGACGCTTTTTTAAGCGGCCTGCTCCAGGACGTCGCGACGCTGGCCATTGACCGGGCGTCGGCTGATTTTTACGGGGAGTTGCCACAAGGCGCGAGCCACAAGCAACAAATCGAATACGAACGAAGCCGCCTGAACGGCAAGGACCACGCGTATTACGGCGGCGAGTTGCTGCGCGCATGGCGATTGCCGGCATCGCTGTGTCAGTCCATCGAACATAGCCATAACCCCACCTCTGCCGACCTGAACACCGACGACGGCAAAATCACCTACTGCGTCGCCTTGGGCAGCGAACTCGCGGAAGCCGCGTTGGCGCATGACCGCAGCAAACTGCTGCCCGATCTGGCCGACCTCACCGCGCGCTGGGTTGGCATTCGCGGCGATCAATTCACTGAAATCGTTACCCGCGTGCTGAAGCTGATTCCCGAAGCCGAAGAGCTTTACGAAACCAGCATTCTGGATCCCGAAGAAGCCGAGACGCTGCTGGAACAGGCGCGCGAACTCATGACTGTGCGCAACCTCACCGCCCTGCGCGACGTGCAGGCGCTGCAGGAAACAACTGCGGTGCTGATGAATCGCACTGAAGAACTGGAGGACGCTTCGCGCCGAGATCAACTCACCGGCACGCTCAATCGCATGTGGCTGGAACGAATGCTGGAACGCGAATATACGCAGGCAGTGATGTTCAGCCGCTCTCTCAGCATTGCCTTGATCAACCTCGATCACTTCAGACGCATCAATGACGTGATCGGCCACGAGGGCGGCGACCTGATACTCAAATCCGTTGCCGATACGATCCAGGCCAGCGTGCGCGGCAGCGACATCCTCGGCCGCTTCAGCGGCGACACTTTCCTGGTCATTCTGCCTGGCACCGACGAAATTTTGGCCGCGCAAGTCGCCGCTCGTTTCCTGCAAAGCGTCAACAACATTCCACACGCCACCAGCCAGCAACCGATGAACATCACGGTGTCGGTCGGCCTTGCCACCTACACGCCGCGCCATCGCTTTACCAATGCAACCGACCTACTGCAGGCCGCCGATCACGCGCTGTATCGCGCCAAGCTTACCGGCCGCAACCGGGTGGAAAGTTTCGATGCACATGACGACACCGCCAAGCCATCGACATAGTCAGGCTTGGCTCAGCCGGGAGATTGAACCGCGCCGGTGAATGCGGGATCGATCAACTCCACCGCTTCCGGCGCAATCGCTCGCTCCAGAAAATAAGCCGCCACTCGGGCAAAACGTTCACGACCATCGGTGGCCAGAAACCTGACCGAGCGCTGCGCGACCGGCGAACCCGCATTGAGCAATTCACGCTGCCGCAACATCTCCGCCACGGCCAGCGCAGTGGTGGCGGCGGAATCAACAATGATGACGTTTTCGCCCGCCACCGACGCGAGCACTGCACGCAGCACGGGAAAATGCGTGCACCCCAGCAACAGGGTATCGGGGGCGCTGCCGGTGGCGAATAAATCGCCAACGTAACGCCGCGCGATCGCCTCGACGATCGGACCTTGTGTCCAGCCTTCTTCGGCCAACGCAACAAACAACGGGCAGGCAAGCGCCGTTACTTGGGCATCAGCTCGAATCCGACTGATGGCGCGCTGATACGCGCCGCCCTTCACTGTGCCCTCGGTGGCAATGACCGCGATACGTCCATTCAATGAAGCCTTGCAACCGGCCACCGCGCCCGGCTCGACCACACCGACCACCGGCAAGCTCGGAAATTCAGCTCGCAGCGCGTCAAGCGCCGCCGCAGAAGCCGTATTGCAGGCCACCACCAGCGACTTAATGCCTTGTTCAACGAGATAAGCCGCGGCTTGCAAGGAGTAACGCACGATGGTTTCAGGACTTTTGGTGCCATACGGCAACCGCGCCGTGTCACCCAAGTACACAAAGCGTTCATTCGGCAACGCCGTTTGCAACGCGCGTAATACCGTCAAACCGCCGACGCCGGAATCGAACACGCCGATGGGCGCAGCGCGCAGCGACTGATCAAGCTCATTAACCACCAACAATCACTCCAATTATTTGCAGGCACTTATGTGTTATCGACAACTCAATAGTCACTCGACTGCTCACGGCATCGGTCAATGCCGACAATGTGCCGAAGCGCGGCCGCATCTTTACCGACGCCTTGCGGGCCCAGCTCATAACAATGACATAAGCAACTATTTGTTCGCGGCTATTCCGCACACGTAAATACAACGGCATAATCGAGACGCAACACGATGAGGCAGGCCGCAAGCCTTGCAGCGTCACCGAACCATTCCACCATAGCAGAGGTTGACCATGGAGCGACGTCTCCACAACCGCCACAAGGCACGAACGATTGTCTTTGTATCAATCCCCGGTCGCCCCGGCCGATTGTGTCGCGCAAAAAATCTCAGCGCGAATGGCGTGTTTATCGAAACCACCAATATGGGTTTGAAGAAAGGCGCCACTGTCCAGCTCGCCTTCGCCATCAATCTTGGCGTGGTCACCAAAATTCATCGCCGCACCGCCATCGTCGCGCACATTACACGCGGCGGCACGGGTTTGATGATGGAGAGCCTCACCGGCACTCGTTGATAGTCGTTGCCGAGTTGCTACGGTCGAGGCACACGTCGACCGGCTCATCAGCAACCCCATCTTGCCGTAGCACATCGACAAGCTATGGCACGTCACTGCCCATCATCACCGACGCATTACGTCAGCGCCTTCAATCCCAGTGAAGCGCCAATATCCGTCGCACGCTGCTTGATCTCTTTTGCCTTGCTGACGGCCATGTCGGTATCGCGTCGCTTCACCGCGTTCATTGCCGCTGTCCATTCGATCGCAAGCTCGGACATGGATTGCTTGGCTTGTTGCAAGCTCGCCTGCGTTACATCGGCCGGCAAGCGTTTGGCGTTTTGCAACTCGGTCAACCGCGAATTAACCTGCGCCAGCAAGGGCGGGACGCTGGCTGCCAATTGTCGCCACTCGCCCGTCAACTTCATCACCAATTCATTCTTGTGCTTGCCGGCAGCGCCCGACACTTCGGCCAGCTTGGCCATCACCTGCGTGCGAGCGGCCAGCGCGCCAGCGTAGTTCTTGGCATTGAGCTTGGCCTTCATGTCATCGATTAACGCGGACAATTCGGCATATTGCTCGGGCGCGTATTTTTCCAGATCGGCAGCTACTGGATCGACGGAAGCCTGCACCTGTGCAAACGCGGCTTGAGCCGGATCCTTTTGGCCATCGCAGGCCGCCAATAGCAGCGCGCACAACATCATCCATACGGAACGTTTCACCATGATCGACACCCTCATTTAATTATGTGTAGGGTCTGAAACAGACCCTTAATCGAGTACGAACATTGCTCCTACGGGCGCGGAGCCTAAACCGGATGTCGTTGCAATAAAAGATAAACCGCTGAAACCTGGACGGCGGTTAGAATTCCACGCCTTAGTCGTCGCTTCCTGGGACTCCCGTCATGAAACGTATTTTGATCAACCTGTTGTTTGGCCTGAGTGTGACGCTCGCCGCATGCACGGTGACCCAAACCACCGAACAAGGCGCGATTGGCGTCGACCGCAAGCAGTACATGCTGGTTTCGGAAGAAGACGTGGAAAAAGGCGCCGTGCAGTCCTATCAGCAGGAACTCGATGGCGCGCAAAAGAAAGGCGCGTTGAATGTCGATCCGAAACAGGTGCAGCGCGTGCGAACTATTGCCAATCGCTTGATTCCGCAAACCACCGCGTTTCGTGCCGATGCCAAGGATTGGAAATGGGAAATCAACGTGCAAAAAACCGATGAACTGAACGCGTACTGCATGCCCGGCGGCAAGATCATGGTGTACTCGGGAATCATTGAGCAACTGCAACTCACCGATGGCGAACTGGCCGCAATCATCGGTCACGAAATCGCGCATGCGCTGCGCGAACACACTCGCGAGCGCGTCTCACGCGCCTATGCACAACAAGTCGGCCTCGGCGTGCTGGCCGTGGTGACCGGTGCAGGCGATGGTGTGATGCAACTTGCAGGTCAAATCACGCAGGTTACTTTCGGCCTGCCGCATAGTCGCGAGCAAGAATCCGAAGCGGATCGCATAGGTCTGGAACTGATGGCGCGTGCCGGTTACAACCCCAATGAAGCAGTGGTTCTGTGGCAGAAAATGAGCGCCAAGGCCGGTAGTAATGGCCCCGCGTTTCTCAGCACTCACCCGACCAGTGGTGATCGCATCGCCGATCTACAAGCCACTATTCCCAAGGTTGAGCCGCTATATCGCGCGGCAAGCAAGCCTTGAATAGCACGCGTTTACTCGAGATAAATAATCGACCCGGCCACACAAAAAAAGCATGTCGATGACATGCATTTGGTTCTTACTTATTGAGAGTTTGCATTTCGGACGGTCTGATTAATTCCGTTCGTCCTGAGCAGCGCAGCGTGTCGAAGGATTCTTCAACAATCAAAGAACGTTTTGATAGGCCTGTCCTGAGATCGCCGAAGGGCTCAACGCGAACCGGGGAATAAATCAAACTTTCCTAATTCGTCTAACCCTCAGGAGCGATGGTCACACGCAAGCCATCGTATTCGTCCTGCATCTTGATCTGACACGCCAGGCGCGATTGCGAATTGGCATCCGGCGTATCTGCCAGCAATTCCTGCTCATCGCTGTGCGCAGTCGGTAATTTGCCGGCCCAGGCTGGATCGATGTACACGTGACAAGTAGCGCAGGAACAAAGGCCGCCACACAACGCCATCACACCCAGCTCCTCCCGATCGCGCAGCGCTTCCATTAGGCTGCCACCGGTTTTCGCTTCGACCTGGTGCGATGTTCCGTCACGATCAATCACATTAACGATGGGCATGGTTATCTTGAGCTCGAGATGGCGATTGCGAGGCGCGCGATGCTACCCGACGCCTTACGACGATTCAACGCAACGCCGTCATGACGGACTCACCGTTGGCTGCTCAAACTCTTCGGCATTAATAGTTCATTTGAATCCGTTCGCCTGTTCGCGGCGTACCTTCATGCACGCAGCACAGGACGGACTTCAGGAAACATGGCCTTTTTCGCCGGCAAGCAACAGCCCCGCGCCGTACGCACAGAAAGTGGCGATGAACTCCTATCGCTGCTGCAACGCATCCAGCGGCAAGATCAGGCGGCATTGGGCGAACTCTACGATCTGATGTTGCCGAAGGTGTATGGCCTGGTGTTGCGCATCGTGACAACACCCGCCGATGCCGAAGAAGTCACCTGCGATGTGTTTCATCAGCTCTGGCAGCGTGCAAAGCAGTTCGACTGCAAGCGCGGCAACCCATCGCAATGGATTATGGTCATTGCCCGCAGTCGTGCGCTTGATCGCTATCGCGAACGTCGCCAACTGCGTCACGAAGTCCATCTAGAAGTGCATCTATCTGAGTCGCTGGATGCGTATTCACTGACAGAACCATCGGATGCCAGCGCGCCGTTGCAGGAATTTGAAACCGGCAGCGCCGTGCACGCAGCGATGGCATCATTGAGTTCGATTCAAGCAGAACTGGTGACGCTGGCTTTTTTTCAAGGCCTGACTCACCAGGAAATTGCGGAGATGAAACAATTGCCATTAGGCACCGTCAAGTCGCATATCAAGCGCGCATCGGCTACGTTACGCAAAACGTTGTCGGCTGCCGATCTGAAATGAAACCGCCCAAACACAAAAATAAAGATGGCATCAAGCGCGAAGCACTGGATGAAACCATCCTCGCCGCGTTGAGCGATGCGGTCGAACCCATTGCTCCGCCTGAATCCACGGCGGCGCGCATGCGCGAACGCGTCATGAAAGCGGCAGCACCAACCACCACGGTGGTACGCGCCGACGAAGGCGAATGGAAAAAGCTGCTGCCCGGCATCACCGTCAAGACACTGCACCTGGATACCGCACAAGGCACACAGACCTCGCTATGGCGACTGGAACCCGGCGCACGCGTGCCGCCACATCCACACAGCAAGGACGAAGAATGCCTGGTGCTGGAAGGCAGCATCATTCACGACGACAAAATTTATCATCAAGGCGATTTCTTATTGGCCAAAGCCGGCGTGCGCCATGGCGACTTTGTGGCGCCCGAAGGCGCATTGCTGATGATTCGCGGTGAACGTATACCCAACAAATTGTTGTTGAACATCGCGATGTTGATGCCGCATTGAAATTGATCACTGCGCTCTTTCCTCATTCGTGATGTTGCAGCGCTTCAATTTCGCGATTCACGTCCACACCAGCCAGCATGGCCGGCATGCGCCGCGTAGCGCGATCGTCAAACCCATAGCGCAACGGCTGTGACGCAGGTGCGCGGTAAGTACCGAATAACTTGTCCAGCATCGGCCAGTCGGCATAATTGCCGGCATGCTGGCCATATTCGTGATGGCGCGCATGCGCCTCCGGCCGCTGCATAAGCCATTCGAGATAACGCGGCGTACGCAGGTTGGCGTGCTGCATCAATGCAGCAACTGCCACATACAAACCGACCATCGCCGCCGCCTGCGGATGCAAGCCAAGTACGCCGACGCTCACCACGGTATTGAGCAACGTGGCCGCAGCAAGATCGAAGGGATGCGAAAACGCAAATCCGGCGACATCGACGCGATGTGGACTGTGATGCATCTGATGTACCAGTCGCCACAACAAATCGAAACGATGTTCGGCTCGATGGAACCAGTAATACACAAATTCCCACACCAGAAAGCCGACAACGAAACCGCCAATCGGACCGAGACGCATGCCCGGCAGCACGCTATGCGTTGCGATGAAATGCATGGGCAGCAGCAACGGTAAGCCAATATTGATAGCCGCGTTGGCCGCGAAGAACACGATTCCCAGCCAATGCCAGCCACGCACGGCGGGCATTATTTCGCGTGGAATCCATCGTTCCAGCACTAACACCAGTACGAATAAAAACGTGATGAAGGGACCGATGATGTCTGCAATCTGCATGAGGCGATGTCCAGTCAATGATGAAACCATTGCCTGTCCATAGCAGGACTGCAGTGGCGTCAGTACACGCTGCTATACGAACGAGATCGGCTGGCGGTTACAGCTCGACACTCAATCATTCCGTGCGCTGCGAATGCGCGGCACATCGAGTTCGCGCACGCCTTCTGGCGGATGCTCCACCGCCCACACCAGCGCACTGAGCATCTGCGTCAGCGTTACCAATCCCACTCGCTGCGCTGCTTCGCGCACGGCCGGCAAGCGTTCGCACAACCAATAGCCCGGCAACAATATGTACGGCCAGCGATGACCCGGACCCAGCACGTACCATGGCCGCAAGAATGTTGCCGCGATGCCGCTGTCGCGAATCAATGCTTCGCAGCGAGCGCGCACAGCCACATAGTCACGCATGATTGCAGCCGGTTGCGCGACGCTGAGATAAACCAGATGGCGCACGCCAGCCGCTTGCGCCGCGTGCAATGCAACTTCGGCCGACACCTGATCAATGCTTAGAAACTGCGCCGCTTTTGCCGGGCTAGGGTGCGCCACACCGATGAGATGTACCAACGTATCAGCACCTCGTACCGCATCGACATAAGAACCTTGCAACAACGCATCGGCAACCACCGGCCGACAATTCGTGGGCAGCTTGTATTCGGAACCAGGACGCACCAGCGCCTGCACTGAGTGACCGCGTTGTGCCAGCAGCGGGATCAAGCGACTACCCAGATAACCGGTGCCGCCGGTAACAAATACGTGGCGTGGTAGTGCCTGCACCACAGTGTTCATGCCTCTTGCTTCAACGCAGAAGTTATTCCCATCTTCCGACACTCCATGGTGTGCGGCAAATCGTCACTGCTCAGATTTTTTTACACCATCGCGCGTTGCACCAACCACACCAATGCCAACATCGCGATTGCCGATGAACCCCACGGCATCACACCACGACGGTAAAACCGCGTCGCACGCAACACATAGGCCAGCGGTATCACCGCAAGCACCACTGCAAGCTGTCCCGCTTCCACACCTAAATTGAATGCGAGCAACGACAACAATCGCGCGCCATTGGGCAAGCCCATGTCGGTGAGCACTGAAGCAAACCCAAAGCCATGTAACAATCCGAACAGAAAGGCGATACGCCAGCGACCTTCGGTTACTTGCGGATAAAGATTATTCAGCGCCGCCACAATGATCGATGCTGCAATCACCGACTCAGTCAACCGACTGGGCAAGCGAATGACATCGAAGGCTGCCAGCGATAAGGTGATGGAATGCGCCACCGTAAACGCCGACACCACTTTCACGATGTTGATAAAAGCCGGTTTTGCCAGAGGTGCGGGTTGCCATTGTTTTCCGGTGCGCAGCAACACCGCCGGCAATAACAGGGACACCAGAAACAATAAATGATCAATGCCGCTCCAGATGTGCCACACACCGGTGCTTAGATACTCTTTGAACACCTGCCAACGCATAGGCTGATCGATGGCGAATTGCCGCGTCGGTTGCTTGCCGCCCAGCACCGCGGTTTGCACGCCGCCCCAAGCCGCCAACGTCAACAAGCCGCGATGTGACGGATCTACCTCATCAAGCAAGCGATATTCGATGCGAATCTGGTCCGGCCGTTCATTGCAGGTCGCAGTGATTGGCAACCACAGATAATTGCCATCGACGCGCTCATTCACTTGCAAGACTTGAGTATTCAGTTTGCATGGCAAAGCAGCCGTAGCGATCGATAAATGCGATTGCAGATACGCATCCAGTTGTGGTTGATGGTCACGAAGTTCACGCCAGGTGATTTGACCATCGCCATTACTGTCCAGACCCACTGCCATTTCGCCATCGCGCAGCGCCAGCTCCAGCGCGCCGGATAAGGTGCGGCCATCTGCCTGCAAATTAAGAAAACCATTGCTGGCAATATGCGCACTGGCGCTATGCAGCACGAACAGCAACAACACCGTACACCAGCGCAGGTATTTCATTTAATCGTTCCTATGGCCTGCGTGCGCGCAGTGAGCGTGCCGATACGAACATCCTGCAATGCATGAACATTGACAAAGTCATGTGCCGGCTGCGCCGACGATAACTTGTGCGCCGCTTCGGCAGCCCGCATCAGCACCAGCACATCATCGGTTTCGTGTTGCACTAGCCAGTTCTGCACTGCTGCATTCAACGCAGCCTGCGGTTGCACCTGTACTTCCAACAGAAAGCGTGCCTGTTCGCGACCGTGAATACCTTCGCCACGTTGCGCTTCGGCAGCGAACGCCGCAGCGAGCCGCGCGCGGCTGGTTGCCAATCCAGGGTGATGTAATTGTTGTTGCGCGATGGCAATGCGCAACAACAATGGCTCGATGCTTTCCTGACCTTCAAGCAGTTTCAGTACGTCGGCTGCGCGGTGTTGCCGCAACAACAGATCGGCGTAAGCCGCCTTGATATAAAAATCGTTGGGCGCAAAGTGCAGGCCGTTAGTGAACCAATGCTCTGCCTGATCATCCTGTCCCAGTCTTACTGCCATCTCGCCCAATTCGGAATCGCGCCAGGCACGCAGTGCAGCAGGCATGGCTTGCGATGACAACGCACTGATACGCGCATACGCGGCAGGCAACTCACCCATCAAGCCACGCACACTCTGCGTACACAGCTCAGCGATGTCGGCGGAGGCATGCTGACCCAACTGTGTACAAGCCGACAACGCGGCATCGTAGTTGCCTAACACACGTTGAATGGTGGCGCGCGTCAACCATGCTTGCGGATCGTCGGCGCGCAACGCCAAAGCCTGATCCAGCGCTTGTAACGCAGCGGCGAATTCATGTCGGCTCTGCAGAATGGTTGCGTGTAATACCAACGCATCGGCAGAAGGCTTGTCCCCTAACCAGGGATCGAGCACCGCATCCGCATAACCTAGAAATCGCAGGTCACCCGTGCTGCGCGCTTGATTGATGTAGCCATTGGCCAGCCGCAACGCGACATCAATGCGCTGGCGCGCCAGATCGCGCGCCGCTTTTTCCGTATGACGAGCATTGGCAGGAATGACTGCCAGCACCTGCTGATCACTTGAAGGCTGATAAGGCTTGGCCACTGCTACAGCACTGAACAACAATGCACATAGCACAAGGCAGTGCGACAACGCCTTACCGGTCTTTGAACTGAAGCAGTGGCTGACCATATGTTTCAAACTTGAGTAACGAGATCTATTAACCCGGCAGATAAGTATCTCTGCTTTGTCTCGCGGTTTGCGTAGGGGCGGTTCGTGAACCGCCCTGTTACTTGCTTTAAGAAGGGCGGTTCACGAACCGCCCCTACGAAGCACTAGATCTATTTGCATGCCGGATTAATAACTATGGCGCCACCGGCAACGGATCAGAGCTTTCATCCGTGCTCGCCGTTAACGTCACCTGCCCATCATTCACCGCCACGGGTTCATCACTGTCCGATGTAGCTTGCGTTGCGGCCAACACCTGCGATGGATCCAACGTTGATGTTGGCGCGCTGGATGAGGACCCCATGCCACCCTGCATATTTGATGAGTAGTGCGATCCGCCACCGCAGGCCTGCAACAAGGTGCAGGCTGCGAGAACAATAGTTGCTGACTTGATGTTCATGATGAGTGGCCTCAATCCGACACGCCGTTGGGAGAGCCGGCAAGCGGCGTATTCAAGTACGGAAACGTCTGCAGGTAATCCGCTGGATTTGGTAACGCCCCATCGGTGTAATGCAATTGACGTGAAGCACTCGAAGCAGGATCGGGATCTTGCGCACTGCCATCGAAGGGCGACAGCAACGCACCCATGGCAACGCGCAACTCGATATCTACCACGTCATCGATCGGTCGACGTCCATTGGGGAAGCCTGCTGCGTCGCCAGCCAACACACCGAGATCTTGCTGCGCTGACACGGGCGTCACTGGCGTCGCGGTGTTCAAGCGCAACTGCTCCGATGCGACCACACCAGCAGGCTTGTTCAAGCCCTGCACGCCAGTCAGAAACGCTGCGACCAGATCGTTGCGTGGATACACATTCGGCGCCTTTACCCCTGCACCACCAAACAAGGCTTGCAACAACACGGGTAACGAAGGATTGGTGACATAGTCGATGAACTGTCCATCGTTGATAGGTCGCGATGCATTGAACCGATCTTTATCGGGCAGACCGATCACCAACTCATTCACCAATGGCGCGCCTAGTCTCGACACTTGCACCCAGGCACCGCCGCGCAATTCAGTGCCAGTTGGCCGATTCGCTGCGCCCACACTCGCAACGCTCTTGTCGCTTTGCGGCACCGGATTCACAAACGCCGCCTGCCGAATGCTGGCGGTGGTCCAACCACCAATCACGGTTTCATTGCCGGCAGTTAAACAAGCGATGGGAATTTCCAACGCCAACGATGTGACGTTCTTGTCATCGATGGTGTTGGCTTCGAGCGCGCGTGCATTTTGTCCGGGTGCAAGTTCCTCGGCGGGATACTTGATGTTGACCAGATCGAACGTCTCACCCAGATTGACGACAAAGCCATCTCTGCGCTGACCAACGAATACTTTGCCCATGCTGTCGCAGCCGGGAATCGAAATGCTATGCACGAAGCTATCGGCGTAGCTCGTATAGTTGGGAATGGATTTAGCGCCGATGTTATCCAGCGGTTTGCTGAACGTGGTGCTGCCGGTGGAACCATCGACAATATTCACCACCGTGCCCTTGCGACGATCGCCCCGCACCATCGTCAAGGTATAAGTTTGCGCGACGTTCTGCGCACTTGTGTCGGCCGCAGTGACCGCACCGATATTCGTTAACGGCACGGGAATGGACTTGTTGCCCACGGTGACCGGCAAGCCTTTCACAGATGTTTGAAAGCGAAACTGAAAGGTCAGATCTTCCTTGCCATCGCCATTGTTATCGATGTGGATCTCGTACAAGGCTTTGGGATCGAGTGCGAAATAATTCGGGCCGCCATATGCGTCTTGCAACGGCAAGTAGTTGGCAATCAACGTGACATAGCCGGAGCGGCCTGTTTCATAGCTGCGAAACAGATAGAAATCGCTGGCATCGACCTTGGGCAAGCTGGTGATAAACGGCGCTTCGCGATGGCTGGACGCCCATCCTAGCGTTGATGTTGTCAAGGCAAGCGCGCCCAGCAACGCACTCAACCGCGTGTAGCCTTTCATTGCTGAATCCTCTGCAAGTAAACCGGGCGACATTGCCTGGCACATGCACTACGGATGCAGGATTCAGCTTGGATGCAGTTTTACGAAATTATTTTTGAGTAAGGACAAACTTAGGGAAGGTCTACTTGGTTCTGTTCGTCGTGAGCAAGGACAAAGTTATTCCGTTCGTCCTGAGCAGTGCAGCGTGTCGAAGAACTCAGTCCCGAAGAATCAAGAACCCTCCAACACGCTGAGCTGCTCTGTGACCGGATATGCCGGGCTCCGGTCACTGAGCGGAGTCGAAGTGTCTTCACTGTGGTTGCCGGTGCAACAAGTCATTTGCTCTCAGCATCCTCAGGAATGCTGATGCTCACCATCCACGTAAAACCATATTCCCTGATCACGCACAAACCGGCTGCGCTCATGAATGCGTTGCGCCGATGCGCCACCAACACGAAAGCGAGCGATGAATTCCACTTCGGCGTGTTCTGCGTCGATAGCGCGCGTGCTGACGATCTGCAAACCCAACCACTTGGTGCCCGGCTCGAAGGGAATAGCGAGCGGCCGTGTAGCGGCATACCACGAAGCTAGCAAGTACGTTTCGTTCTGCAGGACAAACGCCGCATAGCGCGAACGCATCAGCAGTTCGGCCGTAGGCGCAGCTTCGCCCGCGTGCCATCTACCGCAGCACGCCACATACGCTGCGCTCAAACCGCAAGGACATGGTGTTGATTCAATCTTGGCCCTGGATGTCACTTTATTCTTCGACATACACGGGCTCCTGCCCCGCTCGCCACACCGCATGCTTCGTCATCACAGATGCAAACAGTGTTGATGCTTCCCATTGCGCTAACCATGCCTGCAACCGCGGCAAGGGCAACTCAGCAAATGCCGCTGCATCTACGTGCGCAAACTGTCTGATGAACGGAAAGAGCGCGATGTCGGCCAGCTTCGGCTTAACACCAAACAAATAGCTGTTCTCAAGCAAGCGCGCTTCCAACGGCAACAGCAACTTGATTGCCGCCTCACGATGCACGGCCGGGTCGACAGCATAGCGAGTGGAGTACTTCATGCGATCCAGATGAAACTTGAACGGACCATCGTTGCTCGCAATCAAATCAAACATTGAAGCCATAACTGCTTGATCAGTGGTGAGCCATTGTTGCGTATCGTTCCGCGCCAACGCCCAACACATGATGTCCAGACTCTGTTCGATAACGCGATCCGGCAACACCAGCACCGGCACGGTTGCCTTGGGCGATGCCGCGAGCAACTCTGCAGGTTTGTCTTTTAACGCCACTTCGCGAATCGCATAGCGAATGCCCGCACTCGCCAGCGCCATGCGCGCCCGCATCGCATAGGGACAGCGCCGGAAGCTGTAGAGAATGGGAGTGTTGGGTGGGGAGGCGGAGGTCATGGGTTGGGAAGATTGTGAGGCATGTGCGGCGATGAATGCTTAGCTGTGTCGATCGCTGAATTGTTGCTGCGTAAGACACTTAGGGTCAGATGGTACGTCTATGAAGACGCGCGACTATCGTGTTTTGCAGGAAGTTTTATCGAGAATTTGAAAGACTACCACTGTGCCCATTGTTGTCCTTCGCTTCAGCAGAAAGCGGCCATTCAAAATAAAATAAACAGCCATTCGTAGGTTGGGCTGCAAAGCCCAACATCCTTGCAATTCGTTGATGTTTTAATGTTGGGCTTCGAAGACTCAGCCCAACCTAATGAGATGGACTCCTCCCGTTCTGAATCGGCATCGATGTGCCACAGTGGAGGTGTAGAACTTTCACTGACAAACGAGAGGAGTCCACCATGAATATTACCGTTGTG
>Ga0157379_10002637_pt1 | contig 15088 bp, 22 predicted proteins | sample S25metaG_FD_121802 | JGI IMG/M metagenome (GOLD analysis project Ga0157379, IMG submission 121802) | Switchgrass rhizosphere microbial communities from Kellogg Biological Station, Michigan, USA - S2-5 metaG | ecosystem: Host-associated > Plants > Roots > Rhizosphere > Soil | place: USA... | reverse complement strand
GCTTGTAGGAACGGGAACACGGGGAACTTTGCTTGTGGGTCGAGATGCGGGGTTTGATTGTGCTCGTTGGGGAACGACGGCGGCGAGAGAGGAGGATCGCGGCCTCTTCACGACGCCGATTTGTGTGGGTTTACTTGGAATGTTAGTATCCTACCCCATGTGTATTAGATAAAAGAGATCTAAACGAAAAATATTCAACTACCTTGCGGTGGTTGATGGTGACTTCGCCCAGGGCAGCTCGTTGTGTTCCCGCTGCTGTCGTGATCGTCTTCGTCACTATTGGTACGCGCTGCGCACCGCCAGGAGCAGGGAGAGCGTTGAGTTTCGTCTTCGTAAGGACGGGGCCTTGAGCGTTCGCATTTTCGTCATTAATCTTGACACGCCCTGCCCGACGTACTGGAAGCTGTGCCAAAAGTTAGTAAAATCTTCGTCGACAACACGGTGAACGAACTCTGTTAGTCGCCATCCCGGTTAGTAGTTGTCCAAGAGGGGGAGGAAGAGGAGGAGAGAGGATGGAGATGGTGGACACGAAGGGAAGACAAACGTTCCGTTTAACGCGTGAGGTAGTTTCAACTTCAGCCACAGTCACATGACCTCAAACCATGATTAAATACGTCCACCACCCACCGACGCCCACGCCCCCTTGGAAAAAAGTCTTGATGTACGCCGAGAAACGTGATCAACAGAAAGAGAATCAATTTAATTCTCATGATGCATCCCAGAATGTCCTCGGTGACTTGGTCAATAAGTTTAAAGGAAATCATCTCCGCGATTACAACAAGTCGTAAAGTACATGAAAAGGTCTATCGTCCAGGGTCGTGAATGTCCTTGTAAAATCGCAGATTTTTAGAGAATGACATAGGCACCTGCCAGTAGACCAACAGTCACGGCTACCATGCTCGTCAAACCAGCACGCGACACTCGCCAGCTCTCCGCAGAACCCGTAGCTACACCAACAGTATTCGTTCCCACAAGAGCAGTCCAGTCACTCAGTGCCAGAATGCTCCCTGAGGTTGGCGTTACAGCGGGGGGTAGAGTATTAAATGTTGGTGTAAAGAAGTCGGTCAAGACTTCTGTTTCCCCATCGACGATGGTCGTGTACTCGTACTTGGTCGTTCCTTCGCCGACAGGGATTGTTGTTGAGGGAGGTGCTGCAACAGGACCAGGATTAAGAACTGGGCTATAGGCAAAATGTGTAAGATTAAATGGTTAGACGAAGAAGTGCAAGGACATACGTTGTTTCTGGAAGCACGGCAGCGATGGAAGAACTGTTTGCAAAGGATGGTTCAACACTAGGTTTCCAGTCGAGAAAGTAATGCACCTACACTATCTGTGTGACAGGAGTGCCGTCATTGGGGTCCAGTGTAATAACCTCGACTATGGATCCTCCAGGTCTTTGGGAATATTCCTGTATAAGAATGGCATTCCACGACTATGAGCTCAACTCACACATCAGGGTCCGGCACTGTCAGTGTCTGCTGTGCGATGGTGGCTGGAATGACGGAGCACACAAGTAATAGGAAGAATTGGATTAGGGATGAGGGTAACATGGTGGTTGTATGGAACGAGTCGTGACGTGCATCAGGAGGTTACATACTTAGCGAGTCGGGGCCATGATGCATCTTCGACTCCCACGCATCCTAAATAGAACGCGTCTTTCTCTTTCTCCGTCACCTTGCACTTCATGAACTTCAATACACTTTTACCAAGTCTATCGCCTGAAATTCAAGAGGCTCTTGCATCTGCTGGCATAACTACCGCACAGGATCTTGTTTTAACGCAAACTCAACAACTGCATTCGCGTCTACCCTCGGGCCTTGTTTCTATCAGAGAATTAGCAGACTTGAAAGCACAAATAGCTGAACGTGTCGCCGCTCCCGCTGTCAGAGGAGATGAATTATTCGAACATGAAACTGAGGCAGAACAAGCCCGGGAGCCATGTTATTCTGGAGTCAAGGAATTAGACGACTTGTTAGGCGGATTTGGAAAATACGGAACTATCGAAATCGCAGGTGGTAATAAAAGCAGCAAGACAGTACGTCCGAATTAGCGCATTTTCGACTCTCAGTCTCTTTGCTGGAAGAATGACTTCTTGAAGGGTCTAGTCCTGAATATCGTCCTACGGCATCTGGCGAACTATCCCGAACACCGAATTCTATGGTTAGATGTCGGCGGTGAATTCGCAATAGAACGCGCAGCAGATATTCTTGAACTCCACTCAGGTCCTGTGCGTGTGATGTACACTATACTCAAATGTTGCTTTGAATATCTCATGTGCTGGCTCCAGGGATCGGAAACTGCTCTTGAGAGATTGAGCATAATTACGTGCTTCGATATTGCAGCAGCTCATCAAGCCATAGAAGATTTGCGAAAATCTTTAGCGGTAGGTTGAAACATAATGGGCTCCTGTGTCACTCTCACATCGACTTCAGTCTCAGAATGAAGAGCATCGACTACGCTTTCTTGTCATTGACACACTCACCCCTTTATTAGCTCCTTTATTATCCGGAACATCATCTCAAGGTATGCTCTCTCCTGTGCCATCAATGGTATCTCCTTTCTTAACTTTCACAGGGCATGCTGTTATGGTTACGTTCATGCGGGTGGTGGGATCCCTCGCCCGTACATACTTATTCACAAATCTGGTGAGCTAATTCTTTTTTTTATCTAATTATATGTACACTGAGGTTATCTTCTTCAAGGTGACAAACTCTGCTGCCCAATCACATCCAACCAATCCATATTCTGCTTTCCCAACAACAGTCACCAAACCTGCCCTTGGGCCGACCTTCATGTTTCTCACGGACGATACTTTATGGTTATCAGATGCGATGCATATGGTCGACCAGAGTAAAGTAGAACGAGGGAGTCGCGTTTTCGTCGCCGAAGTTCTTCGCTCGCATTCGACTGTAAGTGGTGATTTTGAAGCAATGACTCGTCTAACCGACCTCCAGTTCTCTCAGACCTGGTGTGCTTTCATTTTTCATGAAGGAATTCGTTTAGAGCGATATCCTTATCCTGTTAAAATTGTGAACAAATAAATAGATAGACCCAATATCCTCTCTTGATGCAATTTCCTGGTAGGCCACGATTTTCTTTGTTCTAGAAAATCCTATTATATAAATAATAATATATACACAAGATATACCCAAAAATTAGATGCATTATCTGCTTTCCCCCTCTATACATAAAATGACTTTTGTTCGTCAATGTGAAGGTCCAAACTCCGATAATCGATTGGGCGCTCAATTATTTTACAGGGTGTCAGAGGGTGGATGCTCATCAGCTTCGTTGCAAGCTGCAGATTGCAAGCTTGCAGAACCTTTCCACCTTTATCTTCATCTTTTAGTTCCTCCTGTACCCGTCTTATCAAGAAAAGAATGCCGCCAAAGAAGGCAGCCGCCCCCGAGAAGAAAGCCTTGTTGGGCCGACCAGGTAACAACTTGAAAATTGGTATCGTTGGTACGTCGAGCGACATCCTTCATAATACGCAGAGAATAATCTTCTCTAGGTCTCCCCAACGTCGGAAAATCATCCTTCTTCAACGTCCTTTCCGAAACTGGTACGACTTTTGAAGACAGAGCTCATACCATAGTTTTCACTCTCTGTTGAAAGATCTTGGAAAAGCTGCCAATTTCCCCTATGCAACTATCAATCCTGAAGAAGCCCGCATTCCTGTCCCTGATACACGATTTGAGTGGCTATGCGAAACCTATAAGCCTGCCTCGCGAGTGCCAGCCTTCCTAACCTGCATCGATATTGCTGGCTTGACAGCTGTAAGTCATAAATAAACAATACTCTCTCTTTTGGCTTATTCATTAAATGCTATGTAATATTAGGGTGCTTCGACAGGTGCTGGTCTTGGCAACTCCTTCTTGTCTCATGTCCGTGCCGTCGATGGAATTTTCCAAGTCGTCCGGGCATTCGATGACGCTGAAGTTATCCACGTCGAAGGAGATGTCGACCCTTTACGTGATATGGAGATCATTCAGACTGAGCTTCAGTTGAAGGATATCGAGTGGGTTGAGAAGGAGTTGGAGAAGACGAGAAAGTTGGGTCGTGCTTTGGGCACGTCCAGTCTTGCTGGCAGGCAACGTGCTGAAGAAATCGTGAGCTTAATTTTACTTACGAAGTGTTGTCTATTATGCTCAAGGATTACAGGCGACACAAGAACGTATCCTTGCACTCTTGAAAGATGGCAAGGATGTACGCAAAGGTGACTGGAACAATAAAGAGGTGAGTTAAGAGGTTCCGCGATTAATATTCTTCTCCCCTTTTCTTTGCTTTTCGTGATGATAAAGAGTGCAAGCACTCGATTTAACCCAGCTCGTCGAGGAGGGAGTAACGCCCCAATATTCCTTTGAGATAAATTTCCTATCTGATTTATTCTATTCTATTCCATTTTCCTCGTTGCTTAAGCTCATTACTGACGCTTCTCTAATTTTAGGCAAGTATTGATCCTTTATCCATCTTATGACGATAAAGAGTGCAAGCACTCGATTTAACCCAGCTCGTCGAGGAGGGAGTAACGCCCCAATATTCCTTTGAGATAACTTTCTTTTCTGATATTTATTCCATTCACTCTCTAATCTTCTGCGTCCATTATGTGTTGCTGACCTCTCTCATTCTAGGCGAGTAATAATTTCTTTATCGGTCTTATGACGATAAAGAGTGCAAGCACTCGAATTCTTAACCCAGCTCGTCGAGGCGGGAGTAACGCCCCATTATGCCACTGAGATGATTTTTTTTTCTGATCCTTCTTTGCCTTTTGCCAATATTTATGCATTAGACACCGTACTAATCTTGCGTATTTGTTTAGATCGACGTTGTCAACTCGCTCTCTCTTCTGACTGCTAAGCCTGTAACATACCTCGTCAATCTCAGTGAGAAAGATTATGTCAGGAAGAAAAACAAATGGTATGTGACTTCTATGCTCCTATGCCTTTAACACATTGACATTGCTTTAGGCTACCAAAGATCAAGGCATGGATTGACGAACACAACCCTGGAGATCCTCTTATTCCCTTCTCTGTCGCTTTAGAAGAGCGTCTCGTCCATATGGATACCGAAGAGAAGGAGGAAGAGTTGAAGAAGATTGGAACCACTGGTGCTTTGCCCAAGATTACCCATGCCGGTTATGCCTCTCTCGACGTATGTAACACAATCATTTCATAATCTTCCATGTCTTAGTTAATTGCTATTTAGTTGATCCGATACTTCACCTGTGGTCCTGACGAAGTTCGTGCATGGACTATCCGTAGAGGCACCAAGGCGCCTCAGGCCGCTGGTGTCATCCAGTAAGTATTTTATCCATAGTATTCGTCTTATACTAATAAGTATATAGTTCTGACTTCGAAAATAAATTCGTTTGTGGTGAAATTATGAGCTATGATGATCTGAAGGAGCATGGTAGTGAAGCGGCAGTCAAGGCTGTAAGTCCTGAGCGAAGAGCTCTGCTTTATTTTACTAACTATTTCATTCCAATAGGCTGGTAAACTACGACAGCAAGGGAAACCGTATGAGAGTAAGTTTCCTTTTTCTATCTTGATTCCCGTACCACTGACTTCTTCTACGTTTAGTGGTTGATGGCGATATCGCGTACTGGAAGGCGGGTGGTTAAATGTAGAGGTCTGTAGGATGATGTATCATGAAGGAATTAATGTACTGTTTGCAAATTCGATATCCCAGTGAGAGTCCTATGTGCTATGTGCTATGTGTTTCAAATTGGCTTTCGTTTTGCTATTGAAGTTCCTTAAAGCTCCATAAAGTCAAATGTGAAGACTGAGCCGCAGGATCCGCCACGTTCCCGGCTGTTTGGCTCATCACGATCCACGAGTTTCTCCTCTACCCATGTCACTATATAACTTGGCACTACTGCACAGATTATGGTTATAGCGACACCACGATATCATCTTGACCCATGAAAGAAATTCTACACAATTGGCTATTAAAGTGAGTAGCTGGAGGTGAGCTCAGCGATGTAAGCTGACGTCTTGACAGACACAGAAATGTTACATCGAAGGTTCCAAATATACCTATCGAACTTATTCGTCTTATCTTCGAAATTGGTGCTACTGATAAACGGACCTCTTTGACGTTATGCCTAGTTTCGAAGGATATTCACAGGTGGATAGTACCAGTCCTATACCACACCGTCGTTCTCCCAACGCCGCAACATCTGGCCTTATTCGAGGCAACCATTACTCGTACCCAACTTGCACCGTATGTGAGAAATTTATTCCTGCGTAGCATGTCTATTCCGAGTGGCGAATTGGCCGCGAACATCCTTAGTAGGTGCAGTAACGTTCAGCGGCTGGTCGTGGATGCTTTATATCGGCAGTCTTCCATCGACATAACATTGCGGTGGCCATTACCATGGGAGGTTGTTTACATCTACGGTGCAACTTCTTGGCTACAAAGAGGTCACCCAAGCTTGCAGAACATTACTCACATCCATCTCGATGGAATTATATTCAGTTCAACTATGGATATCTGCCTCGCTCTTCCACGACTTTCACACCTCGGGGTCACCCATGTCAATGTCGCGAACGATAACCACGTCTACGACGAGAATTTCGTCAGGTTAATACGAAGGGCTTTATCCACGCACTTCACTCTACAGATGGTCCTTATCCAACTGCAGCCGATCTCTACAAATCAATTAGGACGACCATCTGGGGCCCGAATATGGATAGATTTGGCGAAGATTCAAGACGATCGTCTGCTCGCTCGAACTGCTTTGGACCCTGATGATTATTTTCGGGCACTTGAGGCTGGGACGACCATTTGGGACGATGCTGCTACATGGTTCGCGGACTGGAGGCATTACCCCTACTGTGCCGATGTTACCACTCTGGCTGCATTGTAAACAATTGTTGTGAACTTGTGTTATTGACGTTGAAGGACCTTTAACTTGTGGACTCTGACATAGGACTACTCTCGTTCTCCATCTTACTGTACCGGACATCCTACATTACTGCTGAACATGTTTTGTGTTTCTTACATTTTTAAGTCCAAATATTTCGGTTGGCGGAAACAAAACTTACGCAATTATACTTCCGTTCCACGTGATCAGCGCGTCACAACCGTGTCCGGCCACTTGTCTCAACGCCCATTTGTCTCAACACTCTCAACTTCAACTCAACATCCATGTCGAACAAACCTCGTGAAAGCATATTGAATCTTTTCGATCCTCTGCTGGTGGACGCGATGCACGTTCCTATACCAGAGTCACCTCCATCCACGCCCAAGAAACGCGGAGTGTTGCTCCAAGTAGACGAAAGTGAGAACCTTGCGCCGAACCCACTCACAATGTCAGCGTTTTTCAACCGGGTTTCGAATCGCGCAGCACTTGGAGCCTCCATCGATTGTACCGAGCCATCGCATAGTCTCCTCGTCGATTTGGGTGTAGAGAGCAGTGAAAGAACGAGGCATACGTCAACCATCATCGAGGATAATTCCGAGAAACTCACAGATGAAGATTTACTTCCAATTTATGGTACCCCGAGAAAAAATCTGCAGATTGAACTAGTCCTCTCTACGCCAAAGGTTGTTCCACCCTCTTCAGCCATCGCAGTCGAAGCGGTCTCGACATTGGTACCCACAAGCCCAGAAGTAAATTTCAGCTCTTCCGCCTATTCTGATATCCTCCATACTGCTTTTCCTCGCGATTCCAATGTGGTCCTTAGTGAAGACAAATTCTCCTCTCCAGGACCTGAAGACAACTCGAAGCCTCACCCTCGGCGACGATCGTCCCTTGACAGTTTAACGATTTCTGTTTCATCGGTGGGAAGACTGGCCGCAAGAGACGCTAGCTTTGACTTGATACATGGGGATATGTCATTTCTTTCCAAGTTGTCAGACGACGAGTCTGGTGCTATATCTGATGGATATATGCTAAATGCATTCCCAAAAACAAGCCCCATTTTACATCCTAATCAAGGTTTGAGTAATTCAGAGGAGGTCAAACCCTCTTCACGGCTTTTGGACACGATTGACGATGGTTAGTGGATTCTACGATGGATCTGCTATGTCTTAACTTCTTTTACAGAACCAGCTCCGTCCACACTAATTTCATCTCGGTTTACTTGTGATTCCACTCCTCAAGCATCATTCTTCAGGACCAAGCAAGTCTTGTCTTCAGGTAGCAAAAACGCGTCCACCTCGCGTCCATCATCCATTGCGAGCACTCCAACTGGCAGCTACGCCAAGGCAAGAATGGTTCTACCAGCTCCAGTCAAGAGATCGAAAATATTCACATCCGGGCTGCAAAGAACCTCGTCCGCTGAAATGGCGAAGCCAGTTGTTGGAGCACAACGATTACCATCTACAATAACAAGTCAAACTCTAAATCGGCCTCAATTACCCATTTCTGCAGCGCCATTGAAAGGAGGCGCAAGGAGGGTCCTTGTGTCACAGGAGGCCGCCCCGGGCCTTTCTAGAGCCCCTCCCCCCAAGAAGCCTCTGTCACGAAATCTTGTGGCCACAAACGTCAGACCAACAGGCCCACTCCCACCTTCCAATTCATCTTCGGTGGGTAGCGATAACCATATAGCTGTGAAAGCTGTACGTATCGGGATCCCCACCCCTACACAAGCTCTCCCGGCTGCAAGTAAACCAATGGCATCAAGGCTTCCTGCACCAGTGGGCATAGGGAGAGGCATTCCTGTACGTACTAAGGCGACGAGGATAGGCGTGCCGAAAGCTTCTCAGAGATCTTGAAATTATTCATGATTCTATTTTGTCACACTGTTGATATATCCGAAATTGACGAAATAATCACATAGAGGGAGGGTGTTTGTGGGATGTCGTGCGATATGGTTTCAGATGGACATCATAGTAAAGACAGATGATGCATGATGGCCATGCTCCTGACTCAGACTCGTTTAGCATAGACTTGCAGTACCATAGCTCAGCATTTATCAACACTAGCAATGATCCTGTCGATCCACTGAAGGCTCAGCTCTGATATTATTTCCATTTGCCTGGATACAAGGCGTATAGCAATCCTTTCCCCAAGTTCCACGGATCACAGTGCCGTGGCCGCCCAAAGGGTACTAGTGGTACTCCAAGCTCAACCCCCATCGCGTGCGAAACCTTTTCTTTCTCCTTTACACCTTACTTTTCCCTGTCGTACAAGTTTTATTTCTTATATTTCCACGTTTATGATCTAATGGTTCAGCCCAAGAAGATAGGTCGCGCTCTCAAAAGTGCCGCGACATCAGCGACGCGTTTGAAGCCAATTCGACAGATGAGCAAACGGGGCACACTCAACCCTCAGCCTGGCGAAGCACCGGTGGTTTTCCTGAAGGTCCAGGTTCTGGCAGGCAAAGAACTCCTTGCTAAGGACAGAAATGGCGCAAGTGACCCGTGAGTCAAACCATCTCAGTCGTTATTCAAGTTCTCATGTCGTACATCCAGCTTCGTGGTCGTCTCTTTGTCAAAGCAACGTTTTCAAACGCCAGCAATCAAGAAGACACTGAACCCCGTTTGGGACCCTAAGGATTCCACATTCCAGTTTCCCATCTACCTGTCACTAGTAGAGTCTTTGGGTGTCTTAGAACTGGTACTCTGGGACAAAGACACTTTCCGGAAGGACTATTTGGGGGAAGTTTCGTTGCCTATTGAAGATTGGTTTAAAGATGGTACACCTGCGTCATTTGACGACCCAAAGAATGAGGTATGTCGCGTGTGATTCGCGGGGCGTGCGGTACTAACTGGTCTTTCTGCAGTCCTTCTGGACGCCGATCATTTCTACAAAGCCTTCTACGCCTTCTACGGGATCCGTGCAGATTAAGCTCGGTTTCGTTGCGGGCAAGGAGGCATCTCAACCTTCTAACTTCGATGCTATTTACGCCGAACTCCTTAGAATCTCCGGCGGTGTAGGCACAACATTACTTTCTGCGGCACCTGTATGTTCTTCTCTCTTCGAACGACCATATGCTAAGCACACTGTGTCTAGACTATTGGCATTGGGACGATTCGTTCAGGAAAAGAGGGTCCAGCCTTCGTAGATGATGGATTGAGTTCTGATGGCGAGGCAGACTCTGAGGCGGAACTTGATCAAGAGGTGGCGGAATCGTCAGGTCCCGCCATTCTTTCACCAGTCCCGCAAACAGCTTCACCGGCTGCGCTTGAACCTATGCCTGCACCCATGATTATATCCTCGCCTCCCTCCCCGTCGGAAAACTTCGAGAAAGCGCATAAAATTTCCAGGCCCCTTTCCGCTAGCTTCAAACCCAGGTTCCCTCGAAGACAATCCTCGACAAATGCCGATTCTGGCGCAAGCTCGACTGGAGACATTTCGCAAAAAAAGCGGGCCAAATTCAGGCGTTCATGGTCTTCCAAGACAGGGGGAGAATACAATCTTTCTAGCAGCAACGACATCCTTGGAATTGTTATGTTGGAGATTAAGAGTGCAGAAGATTTACCGAAATTGAAGAATAGTGTGTATCTCCATTATGTTTACTGGAGCTATATTAACCGAAGGTTTCCGTAGTGACTCGCTTGGGCTGGGATATGGACCCGTTTGCGGTGATTTCGTTCGGAAAGAAAGTTTTCAGAACACGGGTTATTCGACACTCGCTAAATCCAGTTTGGGACGAGAAGCTCCTGTTCCATGTTCGTCGGTACGAAACTGCTTTCAAGCTGCAGTTCAATATTCTAGACTGGGACAAACTCTCCGGTAACGATCACGTCGGCGACGCGTCATTTGAATTGGCACCCCTACTGGAAAATGCGCCAAAGAAGGATCCCGTCACCGGGCTCTATCCCAATGTTCCCGATCTAGATTTGGAAATGGCGGAATTCGTGCTTCCCATCACCCCTGCTAAAGAGATGGTGTGGGAATCAAAGCACAAGCCGAAGATTACGGTCCGTGCTAAATACCAACCGTACGACGCGCTGCGCCAACGTTTCTGGCGACAATATTTGGCGCAGTATGCGTCGGAAGACACTGGTATGCTGTCACATCTTGAGATATCTTCTATGTTAGAGTCTCTTGGCTCAACCCTCAGCAAGGAGACGGTTAATAGCTTCCTCACCAGGCATGGCAAACCCACGGATGGCGAAATTTCTATCGATGAAACTATTATTTGTTTAGAACAAGAGCTATTGCGGCCCAAGTCCGAGAAGAAAGTCATATCCGATGACCATATGGGCAACTTGGATACTAGTGCGCCCGTCACTCCTGGTGTGATGAACAAGGACTACAACAAAGATCTCAGCTCTCCGCCCTTCCTCGACAAACTGGACTTTGCTGGTCCCACTTTACATCAGCTCAGTCTTATCGATTCAACAGCGAAGGATACCGTCCAGCCTCCTCGACCACAGTCCACTGAACCGATGCAAATGCCTCTTGCCGAAGTTGCGGCCAGCAACAGTAGCTTATCTTCAAAGCCTCCTGAACCTATTCCGTTATCTGGCTCAGTAACACCTTCTGGTCCAACTGCAACAGGATTTTCGACTCCTTCCTCAGACACGGATGACTCCAGTGGAGGTTCAGATGATAACTTGGAGCGTGTTATAAATATTAAGAATTGCCCGCTTTGCCATCGACCTCGCTTAAAGTCCAGGGCAGAGGCGGATATCGTGACTCACATTGCTCTTTGTGCTAGTCGCGATTGGGGACGCGTTGATAGGATCGTCGTTGGAAACTTTGTTACTGCTAGTCAAGCTCAACGGAAGTGGTATACGAAGGTCATCAGCAAGGTGTCGAGTGGTGCATATCAGCTCGGTGCAGTAAGTAATACTCTTTCCCTTCAAAATTCAGTTTTACTAATATTGACGCAGAATTCTGCAAATATCATTGTACAAAACAGGATTACTGGTCAATTAGAAGAGGAGAAGATGCAAGTTTATGTAAGATTAGGAATTCGGCTACTATACAAAGTAGGTGTATCTCCCTTATTGCTTGCTTTCATCTTAACATCTCGTTTGTCCGAAGGGTGCTAAAGGAAGAATGGAAGGCGCTCGAGGTGTGTAAAGCATTACCGTATGCATATTCGCCACATCTTGACCAATCCTGTCATAGCCCGTCGTCTGCTCAAATCGATGTCCATTAAACAAGGCATCAAATACGACTCGCCTGAATCTGCTCGTGAAATTCCAGCATTCATCGAATTCCACAACTTGAATGTTGCGGAAATTCGGGACCCCGTAGATTCATTCAGTCCGTCCACCATCTATTCTGATTAAGAAACAAGACATCTAATAAATGCTACAGAGACTTTCAACCAGTTCTTTTACCGGAAACTCAAAGACGGTGTTCGACCTGTGGATAGTCCCAATGACCCTCGAATCATCGTCAGCGGCGCCGATTGCCGTCTCATGGTTTTCGAGACAGTCACCGAGGCGTCCCAAATATGGATCAAAGGACGAGACTTCACCGTGGCGAAACTCTTGGGAGACCGTTACAAGGATCAGGCCCCCAAGTATGTTGGTGGTGCTTTGGCTATCTTCCGGTTGGCGCCCCAAGACTACCACCGCTTCCATTCACCAGTCGATGGCGTTATTGGTCCTATGACGTACATTTCTGGAGAATATTATACTGTGAATGTGAGTGATCCCCCTGATCTCTAATAAGAAGCACAGCTAATTTTCGATGCGCGTAGCCTCAAGCCATCAGGACGAGGTATGTTTTCATGACCTACGGTTTTAGGGTCTTTACTGACTTGTTCTCAGTCTTGACGTTTATGGGGAAAATGCTCGGAAGATTGTTCCCATTGACAGTCCAGTCTTTGGCAGAGTGTTCGCCGTTTGCGTTGGGGCGATGATGGTCGGTAGCATTATCACCACTGTTCAGGAAGGAGAACATGTGTCCCGTGGTCAAGAATTTGGATATTTCGCCTTCGGTGTGTAATGTTCCTTTGTGAAACTCACCGTCTGATGTCTTGTTAGGCGGTTCTACGATTGTCTTACTGTTCGAAAAGAATCCTGTGGAATGGGACGAAGACCTTAAGATCAATTCACGCGCTTCCCTCGAGACTTTGGTTCGTGTCGGTATGCGCATTGGCAGATTGCGTTCTTAGAAAAGGCATCACAAGAAATCCGTCACGTCAAGAGAAAGATCAATTCAAACATATATTAAAAACACAAACTAAACGACACATTCAATGGATTATTTTATGACTGCAGAAATTCTATTCGACATCTTCATACACATTCTTACTGCTTTCATCTAGCCGATATTCTTCCTTGTTATTATGACATTGCAATTTGTTGAGATATCCTCTATCCCATTGTTACATTCATGAAGGCTACAATTACTTAATAGAAAATCCAGTTGAATATCATTAATTTATTGTGTTTATTACGTAAGCAACGCCAAAAATCGTCTCTAACGCCCCAAGTTGTGTAGAATCAGATAATTAACCTACAAGGGGAGTGGGGGAACCGGCAAACAAGCCGTGAGGAACGGATATCGTGGTATAATGTGTACAATGTATGTGGATATTCTGAACGTACGATGTGAGACGAATCACCTGGGAGATGATAAATACATACATAAGGAATCACAGTTCGGTGTATTTGAGAACCGACTGAGCTTCAGCTGGTGAGTCGGTTCCCATTAGATAGTAATGCACACGTTTGGCGAGCAAAACCATTTGGTTGGGAAGGTATCGGAATATGCCAGCGGCCAGAAGCAGGAAGAAAAGGCCAGTCAATATTACTATGGTATTATTGTCAGGTCCTACAGAGCCCCTTGGAAAGTAGTTTGTAATATTACACACCTAGAACGACAACTTCCCAAGTTTCCAACATCGAGCTGGAAAATGTCCCTCCAGCCCACATACTCCACCTGAAGCGCAGACGAGCAAGAGGTGCTTTGGGAGGTTTAAATACAGACATGTCGGGGTTGGGAACTCTGTCTTTCACGGTTCTCCGGTCTGAAGCTGCATTTGAGGACATGAGGGTATGAGAGAGAGTGTGGATTTATTCTGGTTTATTATGTCAGCAAGTCGCGTCCAGTCGCGTGATGGAGTCGCGTTCAGTACGCTCGACCTCGACGGCGAGGACCACCCTTAGCCATAGGCAATATACCAAGAAGAATCGTCATGATGAACGGGTATTGCTTGACACGCTTCCTCTCGATGTCCAAGAGGCTATCATCCTCGAGGAGCTGCTCTATGTCCTCATGGTATGTATTCGACTTTCAGAGGATTGGATGACATGTTTATGATATATTTAGGGTATTCCAGGGACATACATTACACAGGACATTACCTATAGCCCAGACGACGAAGCAAGTCTTCAGGGCGTTAACTTTTCCGTAGCTTTATCGCTTGGTATGCAGTGACCAAACCGCGGTGTATTTCTTGTTGAATAGTCTCCCTAGATATCTCTTTGCGCGACCTTACAACGCGCATCCTCCCTCTTGCTACTCACTATACTGCTTTAACCGCTTTTATCCGCCAACGAAGCAATCCAGAGAATGGGCTTGCTAACCATGCTCTGTGTGCTAGTATCCGAACAATGCTCAAGGTATGCTTTATGAACCTAACATGCCACTGTTTTAATTATGAATAGGACTACCATACACTCATATCCCAACTAGAATACGCGTTCAACTCGAATCCACAATTTTCCATCCAAAAACTGTGGTTTTACGTGCATCCGACATTACATACCCTCTCCCTTCTCCACACCCTCGTCCTCGCACTAACTCGTCCGCCTAAAGAATCATCTGAAGGTCATTCTGACGATTCATCTTCCTCCGAAGATGAAGAAACCCGTGCGCGCAATGAAGCCCTCGGATTAGGAAACATCAAGAAGATCGTAAAGAATTTGACGCGAAACTCGGAGGACGACTTTTCGTTGCGGAATCCACCAAAGGGTGGTCAAGTTCTTGCTGAGCTGCATAAACTTGCTCAGTCACATGCGGGGGATCCTAAAGCTCAGGCTGTTTATGGGACATTGTTACGGGACGCAAGCAAGCCGTACGCTAGAGTTCTGCGACGATGGTGTGAACATGGGTATTTGGAGGACCCTTATGACGAATTTATGGTCCGAGAAAGTCGCTTTATCGATAAAGGGATCTTGGAAAGAGACTATGTCGATGAATACTGGGAACGAAGATATACAGTACGTT
>Ga0157379_10002634_pt1 | contig 15098 bp, 10 predicted proteins | sample S25metaG_FD_121802 | JGI IMG/M metagenome (GOLD analysis project Ga0157379, IMG submission 121802) | Switchgrass rhizosphere microbial communities from Kellogg Biological Station, Michigan, USA - S2-5 metaG | ecosystem: Host-associated > Plants > Roots > Rhizosphere > Soil | place: USA... | reverse complement strand
GGAACGCCGCCGCGTGGATCGCGCGCGCGGACGCCGTCACGGTACGTCGTCTCGCCGACGAGGTGAGCTGGGTTCTCGAACGACATGACCTCGCCGCCGGGCGAGCTACGTTGGATCCGCCGCCCCTCGACAGCATCTTGGCGTCGCCGGCGATGCCCGCCGCCCTCGTAGGCTCACAGTCCGGCGCGGAAGGAGCGGTAGGGGCGTTGGGAGCGGTGGAAGCGGTAGGAGCGGTGGGATCAGATTCCGACCCCGACCCCGGAGTGCAAATCGGTGCGCAACGCGACCCGGCGGCGCCCGCCTCCGGGATCACGGCGACGGTGCCAAATTTTGACACCGATGCACGGGCGTGGCTCGAGGTCGCCGACGCGGAGATCCGCTTCAGCGCGCCGGCGTCGGTCGTGGCGCTGTTTCGCGAGGCGCTCGACGTGTTTTCGCGGCCGGGCTCCCCGCGCTGGTTGGCGCTCGAACGTGTGCTGCAACACGTGATCGTCCACTGGGAATCGACGCCGCGCCATCGCGATCCAATCTTCGAGCGCGACGGCTGGCGCTGCGCCGTGCCGGGATGCAGCTCGCGGCGGAACCTGCACGACCATCACCTGCAGTTCCGCTCACGCGGCGGCGGCAACGCACGTGAGAATCGCGTCGCGGTCTGCGTCGCCCATCATCTGCACGGCATCCACGAGGGCGTCGTGCGCGCCTCGGGCGTCGCACCGCGCGACGTCCGCTGGGAACTCGGCGTCCGGTCGTATGGGCCGCCGCTCCTCGCGTTCATCGGCGACCGGCGCTGCTCGGATACGGCGGAGCTCTCTGCGACTCGCCCCTAGCCTCGAGACCTACGGCGCGGCGGGAACGTCCGGCTATGCACTGGGCTCGTCGTGCTCGAACTTCAGGATGTCGAGCTCGTGGAAGCGCTCACGCAGCCACGGGCTCAGGAGGCCGAGTCGTTTCACGTTCGGCACGATCTTCGAGAAGAGCATCTTCTGGAACTCGCGCATGATCTCGGAGTTCTGCACGATCTCACGCGTCTCCTCGATCGGCAGGTTCATCTCCTTCCACACCTCTTCGGCGTAGAGACGATCGCGCATGAGGCGCGAGCCCTCGTAGCAGAACTCCTCGCGCTCGCGCATCTCGCGCTCGTTCAGCTCCTGGTAGTAGGTCTCGAGCGAGAGGACGCCGAACGCCACGTGGCGCGCCTCGTCGCGCATGATGTACTGCGTGAGCTGCTTCAGGAGCGGCTCGTTGGAGAACTTCTCCATCAACCCGAAGGCCGCCATCGCCAGACCCTCGACCAGGATCTGCATGCCGAGATACTTCATGTCCCAGCGCGAGTCCGTGAGGATCTGATCCAGCAGGGTCTTCAGGTGCGGGTTGATCGGGTATTCCTTCTGGATCTTGTCCCGCAGGTAGTGATCGTAAGTCTCGACGTGACGAGCCTCGTCCATGACCTGCGTGGAGCCGTAGTACTTGGCCTCCATCCACGGCACCGCGTCGACGATCTGCGCGGTGGCGAGGAGCGCGCCCTGCTCGCCGTGCAGGAACTGCGACAGGCTCCACGAGAGCTGCTCGCGGCGGAATTTGCGGATTTCGCGCTCCGTGAACTTGCTCCACATCGGGGTGCCGAAGAGCGGATTGTTGAGGTCCGGGACGTTCTCGGCCTCGGGATCGACGTCGGTGTCCCAGGCGAGCGCGGTCGCCGAGTCCCACTGGTTCTGCTTGGCCTTCTCGTAGAGGTTACGGAGGCCGACCTTGAAGCTGTCGTAGCTCCACGTGTAGCAGGTGTCGAATGTGGTCGAGAGACGCTCGGTGAAGTCCTCGACGGCGACGAGCGCCTCGGCGCCCTGGGTTGGCTCACTCATGGAAGCTCTCCTTGATCGCGATGCCCTCTTGCAGCATGCGCGTGACCGTGTCCGTGATCTCCTCGATGGCGATGTCGTCGTGCTCGAGCCACCACGACACGACCTGCGACACCATGCCGACGACCGCCTGGGCGACGATGGCCGGCCGGAAAGGCTTGAAGGCGCCCGCCGCGATGCCGCGCGCCTGGTTCTCTTCCGTCTCGACGATGAAGAGCTGATGCACCTCGTGCAGCAGCTCGTTGAACTGCGCGCCATGGCCGAACAGAATCTTGAAGACGTCGCGGTTGCTGTCGGCGAAGCGGAAGAGCGTCGCGGTGGCGGCGCGCGCTTGATCACGCGGATCGCTGACGGCGGCCTTGGCGCGGTCGATCTCCTCCCGGGCGCGGAGCGCCGTCTCGCGCACGAGATCCGAGAAGAGCGCGTCCTTCGTCGGGAAGTGCAGGTAGAAGGTGCCCGTGCCGACGTCGGCTGCAGCGGCGATGTCGGCGATCTTGGTGCCGTGGAAGCCCTTCTCCGCGAGGAGACGCTTGGCGGCGGCGAGGAGCTCGGCGCGCGTGCGGGCGCGGCGTCGATCCTGACGCGATACGACTGCCGTCTCGGCGGTGGCTGTTGCGGGGCTCACGATTCTGTTGAACTCGCTGAATTCGTATTCATAACTGAACGATGGTTCACCAATAGACGCACTCTGCCGAAGTGTCAAGGATTTTCTTGAAGCCCATCTGGACCAGGAGAATCGCGGACGAGTTCTGGAGTGGGCCCGTAACCCCTCTGACTTACTCACTTCTTGCCGAGACCATGGCCGAGCACATGGTCCGCCGGGTGCTGCGGCAGGCGGGCCTCGGCGACCTCGCCTCTGAGCCGGTCCTGCGTCGCAGCCTGAGCCATGTCTACGTAAACGGCGCCCTCCTCGCCGAGGTCGTGAGCCTGCTGCCGCCGGTGCTGCGCAGCGACGGGCTCCTGCACCTGCTGCCGCCCGAGATTCGCGAGCGGCTCGTCCCGACATCGGTCCTGACGGCGACGGCGCGCACGGTCGAGATGGTGGCGCGCTTCGCGCTGCAGGAGCCGTCCTGGTCGCCGTGGCAGCGCGCCGGCGCCTTCGAGGCCACCTGCGCCGCCGTGCGCCGGCGGTTTGGCGCCGAACGTCCCCCGGAAACCGATGCGCCGCTGGCGACGCTCATCGGCCAGCTACGGGCGACACGTGTCGAGCTGGGGCGCTATCTCGAGGACGTCAGCTGGGGGGTCGTTTACGCCTATGTCTTCTACCACTTGCTGCAGGAGCTCTGCCGGCACTGGGCACCGGGGCGTGACGTCGACCATGCGGCCCTGACGGTCGGTCTTCCCGGCGTCGCCTCGCTCGAAGCGGCACGTGACATCGCCGACCTCGGGACGCTCCTGGCGGCCGATCCGGGGGTGGTCGCGGCCGCCCGGGCGCAGCCGGACTCCGCCGCGAACACGGTCGCGAGCCGGGGCGGCGCTCCCGCCGAGGCGCTGCGCACGATCCTCGCCCGCCACGGGCACCGGCTGGTCGGACGCGACCTCTTCTGCGCGAGCTGGCGCGAGCAGCCCGCGATCGTGGTCGGCCTGGCCATCCGGAGTCTCGAGCGCCACCCTCCCGACGACGCGGTCCGTCGCCGCGCGGGGGCAACGGCACGCCTCGAGGCCGCGATCGCCGCGGGTAGCGCCGGCACGCTGCGCGTCCGCGTCTTCCGTGCCGCGCTCGCGGCAGCGCAGCGCTACTACGTGGTACGCGAGAACATGCGCTATTACGCCGACTACTTCCTGGCCCACATGCGCGGGCTGGCGCGGGCCGCGGGCGCGCGCATGGCGGCGGAGCAGTGTCTGACCACGGCATCGGACGTGTTCTTCCTCACGCTCGACGAGCTCGACGAGCGGCCGGCGGCCGCGCCCGTCCGAACGCTCGCCGCCCGGGTCGGTGAGCGCCGCGAGGCGCTCGCCCGCGACGCCTCGTCGCCCCCGCCGACGATGCTCGACGGCGACGAGCGGCCCGACCATCCGCCGGCACCCGCCTCTGCCGCCGACGACGGTCCACCGCACACGCTGCGGGGCGAGTGCGCGGCGCCGGGCCGCTGTCGTGGCCGCGCGCGGGTGGTGCGCGACACGGCGGACTTCGCCGCCTTCGCGCCCGGTGACATCATGGTCGCCGGCTACACCGATCCCGGATGGACGCCGGTCCTCGAGCTCGCGTCTGGGCTCGTGCTCGATGCCGGCGGGCAGCTCTCGCACGGCGCGATCGTCGCGCGCGAGCTCGGCATCCCCGCCCTGGTGAACGTGGAGGACGCCACCCGCACGATTCGCGACGGCGACGAGCTCGAGCTCGACGCGACGGCCGGACTGCTGCGCATCCAGCGCCTCCCGCGCCCGGACTGAGGCGCGCTACAGGCGCTCGACGGCCTCGGGACGTCCGCTCGCGATCGAACGATAGCAGGCCTCCGCGAGCGCCACGGCGGCGGCGCCGTCGCCGATGCCGATCGCCGGCGTACGGCCCTCGGTGAGGGCGGTCGCGAACTCGACGAGCGTCGTCTCCACGGTCTGCGCCGGCGGGCCGACCGGCAGCGGCTCGCACGCCGTGCCGACGAGACGCACGGCGCGCGCGTGGACGTGGTCGCCGGCGAGCTGCGCGTCGCGCCCGGCGAGCTCGATCGCGCCGGAGCGCCCGCGCGTCGCGCGCGAGCCGCCGACCAGGGCCAGCAGGCCGCCCGCCATCTCGACGGTCGCGGCGAAGTTGTCCTCGGTCTCCGCCGTTGCGACGCGCGAGGCGACGGCGCTCACGCGCAGCGCCTCGTCGCCGGTGAGATAGCGCAGCAGATCGAAGCTGTGGACGCCGGTGTGCAGGATGATGCCCCCGCCCGCCTCCGCGCGCCGGTCGAGCCACGCGAGCGACGACGTTTCGAAACGCTGGGTCAAGACCGCCGCGTGCAGCGGCCCGATCGCCGGCAGCGCGGCGCGCAGCGCGGTCACCACCGCGTTGAAGCGCAGCGTATGCGCGACCATCGCCGTGATGCGCGCGCGCTCCACGGCGGCGGCGATCGTCGCGCACTGCGCGAGCGTCGGCGCGAGCGGCTTCTCGATGAGGAGCGCCTTGCCGGCCGCGGCGGCGGCCGTCGCGAAGCGGACCGTCAGGGTCGGCGGCACGACCAGCACGACGGCCTCGACATCGGGATCGGCGATCAGCTCCTCGCCACGCTCGTGGAAACGGCAGCCGCCGGCGCGCGCCTGCGCTTCGCCGCGCGCGCGGTCGCGGCGGCAGAGCGCCGCGAGGCGCAACCCCGGCACCTCCGGCACGTGCCGCAGGTAGCGCTCGCCATGCTTTCCGCCACCGATCACTCCCACGCCGATGGACATCCGCCGCGGCTCCTTTCGCGGTCAAAGCCTTGGCGGAACGACGAAATTCCGCCACTCCGCTCCGGTTTTCTAGCGCAACGACACCGCGCCGCCTACCGCGACCGCTGGCACTCCTCCTGCAATGACTCTGTTTCATGCCCTCGCATGCCAAGCCCTCTCTCCTCCGCAAGGCCCGCATCGTGAGCGGGGACTACGGCACGTGGCGAGTGCCGGTCGAGCATCACGGCCGCGAGATCTGGATCGTCGCCGAGCCGCCGCGTCCACGGCGCTTTCGCGACTCCTACGGACGCGTGAGCGAGGGCCTCGTGTATCGCCGCGTCGACGGTCTCGTCGCGCGCGCCGAGTATCTCGAGCTGGTCGAGGAGTACCGCCTGCTGAGCGGCGCGCCCTTCGATCGCCGCCGTCCGGCGATCAACGACACCGTGCACTGAGCGCGAGGCGGCGGCATCCCGTGACGGGATGCCACCGTCCCTCGCGCCTCTACTTCGAGATGACTCCCAACTCGACGCGGCGGTTCTGGGCCCGCCCGTCCTCCGTCTCGTTGCTCGCGACCGGCTTCGACTCGCCGTAGCCCCTCGCGGAGATGCGACTGCGCGCGATGCCGCCGGCGGCCAGATAGTCGACCACCGCTTGGGCCCGGCGCTCCGACAGACGCTGGTTGTAGGCGTCCGTTCCAACCGCGTCGGTGTGCCCTTCGACCGAGATCCGCACGTCGGACTGCTCCTTGAGCGCCTGGATGGCTGCATCGAGCACCGGCTTCCCGTCGGATCTGATGATCGCCTTGTCGAAGTCGAAGTTCACACCGCGCAGGACGAGCTTCTGCTTCAGCGGACCGCCGCAGAAGACGTCGCGGACGAACTGCTCGAGCTTCGGCCCGTTGCTTACGAGCTCGGTCCCTTCCGCATAGCGGCAGCCTTTGCCGACGCCGCTGACCCGCAGGTTGTACCACGTGCCCTGGGCCGAGTCGGCGAACGACACCACGTGGATGCAGAGATCGGGGTGCGCGCCGACCAGCTGCTGCGCCGTCTCGATCGGATCCGGGCCCTTGTTGTGCTCGCCGTCCGAAAACATGATGACGGCGCTCTTGCCGCGCAGGCTGCCGAGGACACCGTTGAGATCCCCGAGGCCCTCGCCCATCGGCGTCATACGCCAGAAGACCGGCTGGCTGTCGGGAATCGACGCGATCCCCGCGCCCATCGTCGTCCGGGAATACGGCGCCATCGGCACCGCCGTCGCGAAGGGTGCGAAGAGGTCGAGGCTTCCCTTGTAGCCGAGCTGCGGAATCTGAGCGTTCATCTCGGTGAGAACCTTCTTGACCAGGATCTCCTTGATTTCCTTGGCATCACGGTGCGGCTGGTACATCGAGCCCGACTGGTCGACGAACAGGATGAAGTTGTCGATTTTGGGGGAACAGCCCGCCAGCTCGGCCCGCGCCGTCGTGTTTCCAGTCAAGGCGAGCACGAGACCAAACAGCCACAAGACTACGAGCGTCTTTCTCATCATCGCTGTTTCTCCTTTCAGGTCATGTATCCCGAACGCCGACCTAGCGAAAATGGGAACGATAATGCAATCTCCCGCCTGAACGTGCCGCTCTGGTTTCGACTTCTCTTCTACGCCTGTCTGGGCGTCGCGGCGGAAATTCCGTTCACCGCGATCTGCGCCAAGCTCGGCCTCCGGCTGACCCCAGACCTCGACGTCCCCGAGGCGCGCGCGTCGTGGCGACTCAAGGGGCACTCGTTCGTCTGGATGTTTCCGATCTACGGGCTCGGCCTGCTCGCCTTCGAGCAGGTGCACGACTGGCTGCGGCCGGCGCCCTGGGCACTACGCGGCGCGGTCTACGTCGCGGGGCTCTACGCCCTGGAGCTCGCGTGCGGCGCGATGCTCGTGTCGCTCACGGGCGCGCACGTGTGGCGCTGGCGTGGACGAGGATCGATCCGCGGACACGTCCACCTCGCCATGGCGCCGCTGTGGTTCGCCGCGGCCCTCGCCCTCGAGCCACTGCACGACTATCTCGTGATCAGTCGGGCGTGCTCTTGAACCGATCCGGCTGATTCGTGCTGCGCGGCGAGCTGAACGTCGCCTGCCAGCACGTGCCGTTGCCGTTGACCAGCTGCGCCGTCACGGGCAGCGCGATCGGCAGCCGCGGGATCGCCGGGACCCCGGCCTTACCGGTGACGATCAGCTTCGCCTTGCCGCTCGCGCCGGGCTTCACGATGATCTGGAACGTGTTGACGGTACCGCTCCCCGAGAGATCGCGCTTGCGGTACTTGAAGCCGCTGCCGGTCGCCTTCCAGCAGGGCTTGCCGTCGCAGACGCCGTCGGCGGGCGCGTTGGCGCTCGTCACCAGGCCTCCGGTCCCGTCGTAGACGCAGAGCGCGTAGGCGGTCGAGGTCGTCGGCGATCCGAGATCGGCCGTCGTCGTCGCCTCGCCCTTGATCCACTTCCAGCCGAAGCGGTCGCTCGAGTCGGGCGTGCGGTCGCGCATCTGCAGGACTCCCTTTCCGGCGACGGTCGGCTTGCGGCAGCCGCTCGACGCCGCCGGCGGACAGAGCGGGGTGGGCGTGCTCGCCGGCGATGGGGTCGCCGCGGTCGCGGTCGGCGCGGGCACCGTGGTCGTCGGGGTCGGAACCGGCTGTCCGAGGCACTCCGCGCGGATGTCATCCGAGTGGTGGGCGACATTGTCGCGGCCGGGAAACGCGCGCGCCGACCGCAGATAGAAGCTGTAGCGCGGACACCAGTCGGCGTCCGCGAGGAGACGCGCGTCGGCGTCGTCGTAGCCGATCTCCCCCGGCAGCTTCAGCCAGCGATCCATCCACGCGAGCGAGTAGTGCTCGGCCATCGGGTGGCCCCAGCCGCCGAGGCACGAGCCGGTCGACATGTCGGGACACCACGACGTGGTCGGAAAGGTCGGGATCAAGCTCCACTCGTAGTGGCTGCTGCCCTGGATGGTGAACACGAACACGGGAATGCCGGCGTCGCGGTACGCGTCGTACGCGGTCTTCTTGCTCTCCGGATCGGGCGACGAGGTGAACGGGTGCGGGGTGAGGCCGTACTCGCTGCTCTGCCCCATCGCCGGCACGCGCGGCGGTCCGTCGGTGTCGAGACCGAGGCCGTCCCAGGCGAGGACGACGTCGACCGGATTGCTGCCGTCGGGATTCGGGATCTGGAAGCGGCTGCCAGGATAGCCCTGCACCGCCGACACGCCGGCGGCGCCGAGCGAGTGCCCCGCGATCCCGAGTCGTGTGGGGTCGATGCGGTCGAAGAACGGATTGTGGGCGGTCACGACCGTCGGATAGCTGCCGGCGCAGGTGACGTTGTGCGCGTACGGCTGCGTCGGCGAGGAGCGGAAGAAGTCGACCGCGTCCACCATGCCGGTGTAGAAGACCGTCGAGTCGACGTTGCTTCCCTGCCCGCCGGTCGGCGTCTGGAGGTCCGAGCGTCCCTGACCGCGGGGATCGAAGGTCATCGCCACGTACCCGGCGCGCACCAGTTGCTGTGCGAACCACCAGTAGAGCGTTTCCGGCGCCTCGACCGAGCCGTTCTCGATCACCACGCCGGGCAGCGACACGTCGCCCGGCGTCCATCCGTGCGGCGCCCACACACGTCCGGAGATGCGGGCGCAGCCGTCGTCGTAGTAGACGACCGGCACGACATCGACCTCGTTCGCGTAGAAGGCTTGGCCGTTCGGACCGGGCGCGGCGGCGTAGCGCGTCGGGTCGCCGGTCGCCACCGTGCCCCACGTGGCCGCGAGCGGCGTGACCTCCGAGTTGCCGGACGGCGGACCGATCCACGAGGGGTCGGCGAGAGCGCGATTCAACCAATCCTGGTGGTTGGCGTTGGACTGCAGGTTCCAGCGCAGCTGGAAGCTCGGATTCTGGGCCTGCTCGGTCGGCGCCTCGGAGGTGCGCGCATAGTTGGCGGCCTCGCGCTGCGTCCACTCCGGGGTGCCGTCCGCGGGTCCTTCCGGGATCGCCGATGCCGAGGTCGTGAGCGCGAGGATCGCGACCGTGGTGAGAACCGCGCCCATGCATCTCGTGGTGATCGTCATCGTTCCTCCAGCGGCTACTGCCGGCACTTCAGCGTGGACACGGACTGACGACAGCTCGCGATGCTGCCGACACGATCGATCGCCGCCCCGTACGTGATCGTCACAGTGACCGGGGCCTGGAACGGCGCCTGGACGTCGAGGCCCTTCAGCGCAGCGCTGAAGCCGAACTCGCCGGCGCGCTTCGGATTCGGCTTGAACACGATGCGCAGGGTGCGCGACGGGCTGACGCACTTGATGCGCATGCGGCGCGTCTGACACTCGCTCGCGCTCCAGGCGAACGTCCGGTCCAGGCCGAGCGCGTCGCGCACGCGCGCGGCGATGCCGTTCGTCGCCGCGAACGTGTCGCCGGGCGGCGCGGTCACGAACGCGCCCTTCAGAACGATGCGGCCGGTCGCGCCGGCGCCGCCCTTCAGTGTGACGCGGGTGAGGACGAGCGCCGCATCAGTGTCGTCGCACGCGTCACCCGCGCCGTCCCCGTCGAGATCGTGCTGGTCCGGGTTGGCGACGGCCGGGCAGTCGTCGTCGGCGTCGCACACGCCGTCGCCGTCGCTGTCGCCTCCGCCGCCCGCTACGCACACGCCGCCCTGGCAGGTGTCGGGGATCGAGCAGGTGCCGCCGGTGCTGCAGGCGCTGCCGTCCGCGACCGGCGTCGCCGTGCACATCCCCGGCTCGACGCAGCTCCCGACGTTGCAGGCACTGCCCGCCCCGGAGCAATCGATGGGCGTGCCGGCGACGCACTGGCCGGTGTTCCCGTCACAGGTCTCGACGCCGTTGCAGGCGAGCCCGTCAGAACAGCCGCCATCCGGGGTGAGCGCCGGATAGAGGTTCACGTAGTAGCGCGCCGCCGGCGCAGCGGCCGTGCCGCCCGTCCACATGCCGCGGGTCGTGAGATCGGGCTCCGTCTGGGGCGTCCCGTCGTAGTCCATGAAGCCGCCGACCGCGTCGGGCGCGCGGCCGCCGACCGTCGTCACCGACGGCAGCGCAACGAAGGTCGTCTCCGTCGGGGCCAACGAAGTGCAGACGCCCTGGGTGACCACGATGCCGACGGCGCCCGCCGCGCGCCTCGACAGCGAGCCGTCGGGCATGACGAAGCGACCGAGACGGATCTGCGCCGTAGGGTCGGGCCGATGATCGAGGAGCGCGCTCAGGTTCTGCGCCATCACGTTCGACTCGCTCGGACCGACGCCCTCGGTCTCGAGCTTGTGCTGGTGCCCCTTCGGATCGTGATCGTCCTGATCGTTGACGCAGGTGTCGAGGTTCGGCGGCTCGTTGGTGAAGGCCCCGGGAATCGCGGAGAAGGCCCACGCCGGGATCTGGTAACCGACCAGATCGTTGGCGAGACCCACCTGAAAGCGGTGCGGCGCGCGCGCGTGCCAGGTCGGGACGGGCGGGTTGGGTCGCATGTCGCAGCCGGCGTCCTCGATGCCCCAGGGGCTCCCCAGCATCAGCGCTGGAAACGCCTCGCCGGGGTTGGCGAGCATCTGGAGATCTGGACCCAGGTCGAGGACGCCGACCTCCGTACGGATGTCCGTCCCGTCGGGCGCCGCAACGCCCGCGGTGTACGCTTGCCGCTCGCCGAAGAGACGCGCCGTCGCCGCGGCCTTGAAGAGATTGTTCTCGATCGGCACGAAGAACTCCATGCGCTCGGTGACGAGCGGGCCGAACGCGAGCTGCGCCGTCTGCGCGTCGCCGATCCGGCTCGCGACGGCGTCGGCGAACGCCTCGCCGGTCGCCTGAGCCTTGGCGTACTGATCCCCGCCGGACTCGGGCACGGTGTGGGGATCCTCCTCGGAGCCGTTGTCGCCGACGAGAAACATCGCCATGCCCTCGCCGAGATCGCTCTCCAGCCGGCGGTGGAAGAAGCCGGCCCAGTCCGCGCTCACGTCGCCCGGCACCGGACCGTCGTGGCCGATCTCCTGGTTGTGGGCGGCGAGATTCATCACGGTCACGATCGCGTGGTCGCCGGTGTCGCGTGCTTGCAGCACGCGGATCTTGGGGTCGATCGCCGCGGCGAGCCCGCCGTCGTCGGTGGTCGGGAAGTTGTTCGAGAGCTGCACCTCCAGCCCGGTGGGGATCGGGAACTCACGCACCCAGAGCGTCGCCGGCCGCAGGTCGTCGACGGCCTGCTTCGCGGCTTGCGCCACCTGCTCGACGACGAAGTCCATGTAGTACTCGTCGATTCCCGAGTTGAGCCCCGTCACGCCGCCTACCGACGGGCCGCCGTAGATGCCGACCGTGTCCGGCGAGCTCTCGTTGTGGTTGGCGCTGACGAACGTCTCGAGCTGCGCGTTGCCGGTGAGCTGCCGTGCCCGGTCGCGCATCTCGTGCGTGTAGTTCTCGTGGATGCCCTGCGCGACGACCGACGCGACCACCGCGGTGCGCGCCCCGTCGGAGAAGGCCATGGCCCGGACGTCGATGGGGTCGTGGATGCGGCGAATGTGCTGCTCGCTGCCGCCGGAGGAGTAGAAGCCGTCCCAGCGGCCGTTGTGGTTGTAGTCGCAGAACGGCTCGGGAGCCGGAGCGCCCCCGGTGCCGGGGCTGCTGAGCGGATAGCCGAAGTCCCCCGACCCGTCGGCGTCGACGTACGGCTCCTCGAAGAGCCACAGGCGCGGGCCGTTGAACGTCGAACGTGGACAGGCCGCGTCGACGACGGGATCGACCGCGGCAAAGAAGGCCGCGTCCTGCGCGGCGTCGAAGGTGGGCGGCGTCACGTCCACTTTGGCCGCGCCGACCATCCAGGTCTGCGCCCGCGCCTCGCCCGCGACGACGGCCAGACAGACGCCGGCCGCAAACACGAGCGTTCGCCCGCAGCGTACCCCGCGGCGCCGTCGTGCGGGGGTGCGGCGGGACGCCGCTCGCCAGATGGTCGGGTCGTCTGTCACGATGAGGGCTCCTTCGTGGCGGATCAGTCGGCGACCTTCCTTCAGCGCGGCACGTGCGACAATCGCTTCAAGCGGGGATTTCGCGTCCGGACTCAGGCGAGGACCGTGGGCGGCAACGGGCGAGGATCGCGACCCGACGCCGCCGTCGTCCTTCGTCAGTCCACGGCGGCGGGTGCACCACTCACGGCAAAACGGCGATGACGGCGCGTCTGCGCGCCTCCGCCACGCGGCCGACGAGGCTCAGGCGCTCGCTGCGGTGACCCGGCGCGCGAGACGGCTGTGGCGACGCCGCGCATCGAGCCCGAGCGCGTCGCAGCGTCCGAGGTACTCGGCGATCGCCTTGCGCATGAGCGCGTCGACACGCCGACAGCCGACCTTGACCTGCTCGCGCGTCGTGCCGCCTCCGGAGAGGACGATCAGCGGCTCGAGCAGCTCGGTCGCGCCGATGACGCCGAAGAGGCAGTGCTCGGTGCGATCGAGATAGTCGTCGAGCTGCGCGCGCCGGTGCGGCTGATGCGCGAAGAGATAGCGCGCTTGTCCCATACCGTAGGCGAGCGTTCGTCCGACGTCCTGCAGGCAGAGGCGGAAGAGCCGCGTGTCGAGCGGCAGCTGCGCCGTCGCGGACGCGTGCGCCAGGATGTTCGCGATCACGGTGGCGAGCATGACGTTCATCGCGAACGCGCCCTCGGGGAACGTCTCGGCGAAGAGCAGCTCTTTCAGCGCCTGCTCGACGTTGGCGCTGGCGCGCTTCAGGCCCTGGCCGCCGGCGAGCGCGCGCTTGCGGAAGACCTCGACGTGGCGCGCCTCGTCGATCATCTGGCCGCACAGGAGGCTCTTCAGCTCGAGGAACTCCTGGTTGATGGAGAAGATCCAGCGCGCCGGCATCTCCATCGCGACCAGCGCGATCTCCTCGAGCGTGGTGCAGAGCTGCGCCATCGCGGCCTCGAGCTCAGGGGTCGTGGCGCGACTCGGCAAGGTGGTCCAATCGAGATCGACCGCCGGCGTCCAACGTCGCGATTTCGACTCCTCGTAGAGCTCGGCGACGTTATCGGCCCAAACGTCGCTCTTGCGGTTCACCGTGTAGCCGAGATCGGGCAGCTTGCCCCAGATCTCCGAGCCGCGCGCCGCCATGCTGTAGCGGTCGCGGACGAACTCGGGGATGTCGTCCCAGCCGTAGGAGCCGAGGTTGCAATCGGCGTAGGTGAGCCCGCGCCGCGCGTCGCTCACCACGGCGCGCACGCGCTCGGTCTTCGCGTCCCACCACGTGAGCGTGAGATCGCCGGACATGATCCGCTGGACGAGCTCCATCAGCTCCTGGTCATCGAAGAAATTCCTGTCGGCGAAGTAGGCCATGGCTCACCGCCCGGGCAGCGTGGACGGATACTGGCGTCGAGGGTTACGTGCGGTCAAGAGCTGGAAGTATCGCGGGGTGGTCGATGTAGGCCTCATAGCGCACGACCTTGCCCTGCTCGAGCGTCCAGACGTGGACCTCGGCGACGTCGAAATGCTTGCCGGTCGCGCGCGCGGTCCCTCCCCGTCAGACGAGCGACGGTCGCCGGCGGCCGACCCCGGTCGCCTGCTCGAAGGCGTGCGCGATCTGCAGCACGCCGAGATCGTCCCGATGGCGGCCGACGATCTGGATGCCAACGGGCAGCCCCTCGGGCGTGAATCCCGCCGGCACCGAGATGGCCGGACAGAAGGTCGTGGTGATCCAGTACGCGGAGCGCATCCACGCGAGATAGTGCTCCATGGCCACGCCCTCGATCGTCTTCGGCCAGTCGATCGTGACGTCGAACGGCGGCACCTGGTTCACCGCGCAGACGAAGAACTCGTAGCGCTCGAGAAAGCGCCGCATGCGCTCGATCAGCTCCGCGTGCCGCGCCATCGCCCGGGAGATGTCGGCACCGCTGAGCCGCCCGCCCTGCTCCACCTCCCAGATCGCCTCGGGCTTCATCTGCTCGCGGTAGTTGTCGACCAGGAAGCCGAGCCGGTTGTGCGACATCCACATGCGGAGGTCGAGGAAGATCTCGTCGGCCCCCGGGAGCTCGGGGTACGCCTCCTCGACGATGCAGCCGAGACTCTCGAACGTGGCGCGCTGCGTCTCGAGGACGGCTCGCACGCGGCGATCGAGCGGCAGGCCGCCGAGATCCGGACTCCACGCGACGCGAACGTCCCGCAGATCGCGCTCGAGTGGATTCGCGAACGGGCGCGGGTCGGACGGATAGCAGCCCGGATCGCGCCCGTCAGCGCCGGCCATGACGCTCAGGAGCAGCGCCGCGTCGCCGACGGATCGGCCCATCGGCCCCTTCACCATGAAGCCGACGAACGGGAACGGGTGGGGCGCCAGCGGCACGAGGCCGACCGTCGGCCGGAAGCCGACGACGTTGTTGAAGTTGCCGGGGTTGCGCAGCGAGCCGCCGTAGTCGCTGCCGTCCGCGAGCGGCAGAAGCCCGGCCGCGAGCGCCGCGCCCGCGCCGCCGCTCGAGCCACCGGCGCTCTTCGTCACGTCGTAGGGATTGCGCGTCGCGCCGTACACCTCGTTGTAGGTGTGCGAGCCCATACCGAACTCCGGCACATTGGTCTTGCCGATCGGGATGACGCCGGCGTTGCGCAGCCGCTCGACGACGACCGAGTCCTCCATCGGCATGAACGCCCTGAGGATCGGCGAGCCGAGCGTCATCGGGAAGCCGACGGCGGCCTCGAGGTCTTTGAACGCGAACGGCAGGCCGTGCAGCGGGCCGACGGGCTCGCCGCTCGCGAGCCGCCGATCGGCGGCGTCGGCGAGCGCCAGGCACGCGTCGTCGTCGAGCTTGGCGACGATCGCGTTCAGGCGGGGGTTCAGCCGCTCGATCCGAGCGAGATGGCCGGCCATCACCTCGCGGGCCGAGATCTCTCGGCGCCGCAGGCTGACCGTCAGCTCGCGGGCGCTCGCGAAGCAGAGGTCCT
>Ga0157379_10002632_pt1 | contig 15099 bp, 16 predicted proteins | sample S25metaG_FD_121802 | JGI IMG/M metagenome (GOLD analysis project Ga0157379, IMG submission 121802) | Switchgrass rhizosphere microbial communities from Kellogg Biological Station, Michigan, USA - S2-5 metaG | ecosystem: Host-associated > Plants > Roots > Rhizosphere > Soil | place: USA... | reverse complement strand
TCGAGAGCTTAGATAGGATTTTGCTTATTAATCAGGGAGTTTAAAACCAAAAATGGATGTGAATTTCACTGGATTTAAATATATTATGCTTTACCCAAAGTTGTGCAGCTCACAGAACAGTGGCTGCAGCGATATTGCGAAGGAATAGAAATTGTCAAACTGGACAAAAATCACGTGATCTTGCAATCCGCCTGAAAGACCCGTAAATGGCTGCTGATAAATTGTCAGCTACCAAGACCTAGGTCGGCAGCAAATAGTCCCTATTCTTCCTTCTTCTGCCGTTTCCAGTTTTAATGAAGCACTTACTGTATTTCGAGGTTATTCGATGGCTTCGGAAGCATTCGAGTGATAGGTGCTGTCAGTCAAACTGACAAAGGCAGTATTGGCCTCAGTGCCATATACACCTACCTCCTTCCCACCCCCTCTCCCCTTCTCCTTGTCTCTGCCCTTCCTGAGTCTCTGGCCCCCCCAGGAAGAAAAATTTGGAGCCCATGTTGCATATAACTTCGAAATAGGTATTCATCATCTTTTACCATTATTGCTGTTTCCATAATTAGTGGCGGAGCCCGAATCTGCTCCCCCACACAACCTGCTGAGGCATTTGCAAAATACACTCATGCAGCCATTTCTCTCTTTAGTACCGATAATATGAACTGCTCAAATAATCATTACAAAACTTTCTACAGAGGGAATTAGCATTAAATGGCCCCAAAGGTGAGATAGGTGGCACTATGCCTCGGAGGACCCCCAGGAGGATTCCTAAGGCTTTCAACCAGAACTAACAGTTAGAATGGCCCCAAATTTTTTCATTAAAAATCCAAATACTATATACTAAGTTTCTGCAGTGCCAATAATAATTCTGACAGTTCATTGTCCTCAGAGAAATGTTTTCTCTCAAGGTTACAGTGGTTTCGGATACCGATGGCAGAGTCCAAATTTTGCATGAATTCTTCAGAGACTCAAAGAGTGTAGAATATCTCCACAGCAGGCACAAGCTAAGAACCCCGGTTTATTGAAATAGTTTTCTTATATGTATATTCTTAAATGGCCGGCTTGACTGCAGCTTAAAACACTCTATATAACAGACTTAGCCTAGACCAACTAAAAAACGGCCAAAAATCGAATATTTATTCGGGCTAAGTTAAAGAGATCTGAGATGGGATTTAAATGAACAAATGCATTTGGTTGTGCCCTAACAAAACTGGACCCTAATACACATCTGTGGCTCAGCTACAACAGATTCTTTGCTCTAATGACTTTTTGAGTGAAATTTGAATTCTGCCATCGGTATCCGAAACCGCTGTAATTTCCCCCAAAGTGCTGGACTTGGTTGTAGTCTGAGAAATATCCATGATATCAGCTATTCCTTCCGTATAATTTTATATATATTATATTACGAATTTTCAGTGTGCATTTGAAGAATTTCCTACAGTTTATTTCCTCCAAAAACTGAAGACACCACAGAATCACCCGAAAATAAAAACCGTGGTAGAATCTCACTGATCCAGTCATAATATGAAAATTTACTCTCGATCAAAAATACTCAAAAATTGCAAGGACCATTTCTTCTTATCGCGACATGAGCTGAAACTTGCTGTCTCTCATTGTACGTGCATCGAGGCATTTGCGTGCGTCGAAATGATGAATTTGGGCTCCGCCACCAATTATGAAAACGGCAATAATAACTTTTCGGATTTGTGATATTTCCTCTTCCTACAACACGGTATACGAATGAAATCACAGAACGAGATTCGGTGGCTAATAGCAAGAAGCTCTCACAGTTCGCAGCTGGGCGAAGTTTAGGACTTCAAGATCATAAGGTTACAATGCAATTGAGGGAACGCTGACTTGTTCTCGTTTATTACTTGAATAAAGTAGCAGTCTGTGGCGAGAACGAGGGAGCGAGGAAAACGGCTGTTTCATGATCGTAGAAGTCGTGTAGATATATAATTGTAGACACAAAAATAAAATATGTACAAATGCCAGGGAAAACTGTACACATCCTATAGATTGAAAAAAAGAGAGAAGGAAAGAAATGCGATAGATATTAATGATACAGGTGGGATATTCAGACAAATAAAATTAGATATGAAGATATCTGCGTCAAGAATGTGACCCTTCACGACTCTCGTGTGAATATCAGAAATATCTGGTACTACATCAACCGTTCCTCCATGAAAATCCAAAGCGTAATAAAGATTCGGCCGCACCAGTATTGACAGCTTTATTGTTGGGAATTTTATCGGATGGAGCTCCATCTATTGAGAATCTAACGCGCTTCTTCTTGCTGACACCAAGGGCAGAGGAGACGGAAGTCGCGGCAGTGGAGGCGGGGGATACAGAGGACGGCATGGAAAGTGCACTTGAGGCGGGAGAACTCACTTCTAAACTTCTTTGGGTGGTTGAAATGCGCCTGTTATCGGATTGGACGGAGGATGATCGAGAAGCACCCAAAACGGAAGTCGAAGTTGACGGCGTCGAATGGGGGCTTTTTGGTCTGTACCCCGAAGGTAATCGGTTTCCGGACATTCGAATACGTCTACGTAGAGGAGGAAGTTGAGTTGGGCATAATAGTGGTAAGGACACGTTGGGATCCTGCCATGCAGTTTCCACACGAATTTGGGTTTGTGATAGGAATGGTTTGCTGCTGCTTGATGAGGAGTGTAGAGGGGGGATCTACAGATGTTATTTCGTGTAAGATTAATGCTTATTAACTTTAATTGAAAACAACCCACAGATTCTTCTGTTTCTACTACACCCACATCTCTTCTGGCTTTCGAGAAACGTCTTTTGAAGGATGCGATTAGAGACGCCTTGGGTGATGATGTGCCAGCATTTGTGGTATTATCTCTCGGGATTATCATAGCGATAAAACGCAGGTTTCTAGTTTCTAATCGTTATTGAAGGTGGAGGGGAAGGGCAGAAAGTCGTCAAGCCAGTGTTTTAACACATGGTCCTATCGTGGCTGCTTATGTAGCCTTTGTTTGCAAGATCGCGTGATCCACTGCCACCCACAGTCCATCTTTGTTCCACTAAGCTTTGAACAAGCCCGCTTCGACCATTCCCCATATTCCAGTGGAATTTTCTATGGACCCATCCACTAACATAATGAGAAACAATAATTGAAGCCTCACAGCCCAGGCAAGGCGACTTCCTTGTGAGATCGACGCTCGCATCTTCAAACAGAATCATATGACAATCCATCCAACAATGGTTTCTTCCTACCTATCTGTAGCGGCGGTACGACTGGATCCTGTAATTTGCTTTAGTCATTAAAATGGATCGTAGGTTGTTTGCATAGGCTTCAGTTGTTAGGGCTATTGCCGTCTTTTGTTTACCTTTTTTTTCCACATCAATTTTGGCCCACCTTTCCTAAGCCCCTCCTCTCACTAAATTGTGATTTAGCATAGATAGGTATGTCTACATATATTCTTCTGTCATTTAGTCCACTTCGTCCTCTTTCAGGCACCTCGACTCCTACACAACCCCCTACACGCAACTTCCTCTGAAAATTCCTGGTTAAATTGCCCCTTAATTTATCTTAAGCTTCGAATCCCAATCCGAAATTTGGCTACATGATCGCTCGCACCCTATTGTCTAATAATTTGATCGCATAATGGGACTTATACTAATAAACATCAATATGCATCTCTCATCAGATCTAGGACTAGTTACTCAGTAACTTAGTTGGGAATTCTCTTCCCCTGCGATTTTCTTCCTCTTTTTTTTTTTTGACCCTACCCCATATTTAGCTTTTAAACTTTCTTCTAGGGTCCATCGGAAGCAATCCTTTATCTAACTGGAACATCCTCCGAAGCGTTTCCCATAGGCCGCCGGCTTCCTTCTCATTATAGTTGGTTGGTCTAGCAAGTTGCGTCGCTTAACTTATTTCCCTCCATTCGACTACGCATGTTTCACGTATGGATCGTATAACTCAATTCTCTGACAACTTATACCCGAAACCCGTTTCTTCCTCTAGTAACTGGTCACTAAGATTCATCCCCCACTGTCTTATTCAGTTCAGAAGCACTCTGTTTTAGGGAATGTTGCGTCTTCATTATAGATGATCTCATGCCATCCCATGCCTTACAGCAGGACTTTGCCTTTGGACGGCTCTTATGGGCATCGTCTTGATTCCACATCTTCTACTTGTTTCGTTCACAAGTTATCCTACCATCCACTCCACAACGACGAAAGCTATTTAATACCACTGTGTTTTGGCGACCGAGGTGAGTCTGACTCGCTTCCTGGAATTATGCTATTGGATGCATATCGTTTATATTGTTGAATGAAGGGCACCCTGTGCTTCGCCAGTGGGGATGTGCCACCGATTTCCCAGTTTGCGGCTTCCCGCGGTTCTGCCATTATACACCATCACCTTTGATAGATTATTCCGACGAGGAGAAGCATATAACTAATTAATTTACTGGTACTAGCAATCTTATTCGCTTAGCAACTCTCTTGAAACTACCATTACCGACTTTCCAGATCGGTCAGGTTTATAGTGATCACGGATAAGTATTTCTACTTCTTCTAACTCATAAGTGTGTGTCCTCACTTCAATGTCTTTTCGATGCAGTTCGAATTCGAATCAGGACACCAATGACTGGGTCGAAGAGGACACATACCATGCTTTGCGACAATATCGACCATCTCCCGCGTAAGACTGGGGCTTCCCAGCTGGGCGCTATTCAGCGTCAGGTTGCGATAAATCAGGTTATGGGGGTGGATCATCTGGGATTCATGGTCAGCATGTGTTATCTCTTGGAGTAACTAAGACTAACAATTGGTCCTGGGGGTCTAGCCAACAAAAGGAAGCGTCAATGTCGAAGAATCTGCCAGCGGATGAATCCAGAGTCCACTCACAGCCCAATGGCCACAACTATCCCATGCTTCTTCACCAATCTTAAACCGAAGTCATATGCTTCATTTGCATCTGCAACCACAATAGCCGCGTTCACCCCTTCTTCCCCAATTTCTTTAATTGCTTCGTCCACACTCGAGACGCTGGAGTTAATCGTGACATCCTGGATCGTTTATCCCGCATTTAACGTGATATTATTGTCTCGTTTTCAATTTGCTCACCGGTGCATACTTCAGAGTGTTGGCGAGATCCAGTGGGGCTTGTCGGGAATCAACCGCGATGACACGAAGGCCCAGGCATTTTGCAAGCTGCACTCCTATATGTCCTAGAGCCTGACACAAATGGTAAACCCTTGGCATTTATATTTCGAAAGCCTCACATACCCCAATTCCGATGATAGCTACCGTCTCACCCGCCTTGAGGTCGGCCTTCTTCAAGCCAGCGTATACAGTGGAGCCTGAGAAGGGGTATTTTCAGAGAAGAGTGAGAAAATTATATGATTATGAATACCCGAACACATAAGCGGTGCCCCTGCTTCGAAAGATATACTTTTGGGGAGTTTGATCGTCGCATTTCCGTCAGCAACCATGTATTCTGCTGCAGCCCCGTCGACGTTAACTCCGCAAAGCTGCAACCTATCGCATGCTGTGTCCCTCCCATTCGTGCAGTCCTGGCAGTCCCCGCAAGGGTTCTTATAAGCCAGTGTCCCAACACGGTCCCCTACCTGTTTCAATCACATTTTGTAAGTCACCAACATTATCTAATCTAGAGAGAAGCCCTTACCTTCAGATCTTTAACTTTCGCGCCTATTGCTACTACCACTCCTGCCCCTTCGTGAGACGGTATAAGAGGGAGAGTGCCCATTATCCCAAAATCACCCAGGTCGGTATTCTGTATCATGAGATCACCATGGCAGTATCCAGCGACTGCTACCTTGATCAGGACTTCATTGTTCCGCTCAAGTTGAGGTACTGGAATATCCTTCGATAATTTGTAAGGCTTTTTGTACTCCACTATTTGAAGGCCTTTCATGGTCTTAGGGAGGGACATGTCACTCCTCCAGTTGCAGGGAAACCAGGCGTAGTGTGCTGTCTTGAATCCTGTCGTCTTTCCCTCACCCACCGATTCTGACGTGGATACATACTTAGAAGCATTGCATCTGCAGAATGACATTTTTGATTGATCTTCTCGGAGGTTCCCAGTATGACTTTACCATCTGTGCGAATAAGATACTTAATAATGCCATGGCTTCTCATCTTTCGGACAAGCTACTGTACCGTGGTACACTCTATCGCTAAAGATATACCTGCATAATTTACCAGTTCCAGTCAAATAAATACATCAAAATTATTTGCTCCATGCTTCCTTTTCTTCGTATGGAGCTGTCTCAAGCATTGAATGGCCCACATGAGATTGGCCATTCTGGGTGGCAAATCTCAGGCCTCCTGAAGTGACGAACTCGGTAGTATTGACACCAGTCCCGTCCAGAGCTGCAGCTCGTAGGTTCAGAATAAGCCTAGCACCCTGTCCAGAAATACGCTAAGTCGACGATGCAGCAAATAGAAATAATAATACGTACACAATACCCCAAGACTGAGTAATGCCATCTGAGAAAAGCGTTCAACCAACTTCGCAGCCTCATGTGAGATCGACACTTACGTCAATGCAATTTCACCTTGGTGCTCGGTAAGTTCGTATGCCAATGTTGCCCACAAAGAGACGGCTGTCAAGTGGTATTTGAATGAGCTTGTGAAAATCAGGGGCTTTCATAATACAAACCAAATACGGCAACAAAAGCCCATGCATCATCTCGAACGAAGACGGAAACAATAGGGGAAGTGTCTGCCGTTGTCCCATCGAAACGGCTGTACAAGAACCTTGCTGCCACAAAGGTGAAAAGTAAACCATGGGTGATAAGAGCAGGGACCCTTCAAATGCAATTAGTCGGATGGCGGGTCTGATCATAGAGAACACCGGTATACCAAAGACTCGAGAAATTATTTGGCATTTTAATTGCAACACAAGCGCCAGCATGAATATTGGATGGTAACGGGCTGGAGATTACCTGAGCACCAGGGATGGCGGTGGAGACCAGAGCGATCACAGCCGCAATCTCCCCAACAATCAGGGCGACGAGAGCCCATAAAACAAGCCTATGTCTTGCATAGAAGGCATACACTGCCTTTCGGTGAGCCTTCCTTAAAACGGCAGACTAGTCTGATCCTACAAACCTCTTGTTACGAGCAGGACTTCCACAGTCAAGAAGAGAACTTGTCCAGAGATGACTTGAAACCAAACCCAGAGAAGACACCCCGATTGCGAAACTGGAACTAAACCGAAGACATTTGTGCAGAAAACCAAATGGACACTAGAAGAATGTCAATAAAGTTCAGAGCCCAGATGGAAATGCATCGAACAGTCGAATAAAGAGAGTCAAATAACGAATGGTGTAGAACAAGATGTTGACCCAGGTGAGTTTCGCTCTAGGATTCAAATAAATAAGACGTAATCGGTGCCTATATGGCGAGATTTTCATACTTCCATATTAGTTCTACCTGCAGCGGTCGTTTAGATGCACTGTAGATCGATCATGGTGAACATTCACCTCCTCTCTGAAAGTAATAATATATTCATAGAAACTAAACATGGACGCCGCCACTACACGGGGCGTTAGAAGATCACCCTTTTCAATATGAAAATTTACTTACCTGTATTATAAGCAGTGATGTTCTCCGCTATGACTGGGACGCCTAGAATCACAAGGGTGCTGCCGTCCGACATGGTGGAAGAAAACTAGGCGGCAACAAAGAAAAATTCCGATACAGATTTGACTGTTTAAATGGTGTCAGTCAGCTATACGCCAAGAATATTCTCATCTAAACCCAGCCTTTTCAGCGCACATTGTCAGTGCGAGTTTTGGAGGGTCGTTGATGAAATCGAGGAAGTTGAACGTTAATCAGTGATGTACCTACTTCTTTCCCTGTTCATTTTCTCATTTTGTGTTACGGTACAGCAAACCCGGGTGGGCCGTGAGAGGGAAATGGTCTATAAAGGTGTCCACGAAGGTAAATCGGCTTAGATACTGCCTAGATACCTAGGTACCGCAGAAGGGCATAAATAACCAGGGGAGGAGTGACTCAATCCCAGAGTAAAATCTTACTTGAGCGGTATACGCCACATCAAAGAAGATCTCGAACGAGACGCCACACGTTCAACAGCCAAGAAGGATTCGCTGAGAACCGTGAACCAGGGGACCAATAATAGTAGAAGACTAGTTCTTCCCAAAATTCAATGCCTGGATGGGAATACTGCACAACAGTTGCCGTAAGCATGGCAAGTAAGTTGAAGACACGATTGTCGACAATATTCGGCAGCGGTGACATGGAGGATCAACGGCGCGGGTGAGCGGTCAGCCTTGACTCGGGTTGGTTTAACTGACGCACAAATACGTCCGTTTAAACTGAAAGAAAGGACAAGCCCCGTGAGCTAGATAACAATGAAATGAAATTTGTCCTTACTGTACTGCCATGCATGCGTAGGGGTCAGGCAAAAACGTTCTCTTGATACCCGCTATAATAAGATCTTATGGCTCTCATCCCCAGCCACAGGGAATTGGTGTACGAAAGAACCAATTAACAAGTACGAATAGATATAAATGCCATGTTCGGGTTTCATAGTCATAGCTCCGCAGTCATTTCGACTCTGGTATGTTGACGAAATTCACAGGAGCTCGGTGGTAAAATTTTATGCAACTTCCAGGTCAGATTCTAACAAACGTTGACGGAGGGCTAAATATCACATAATGCAGAGAATCAGTATCACATCAAGAATTATCTCCAAATCTCATAATTGATCCAGTCCACAGTCATGTCAACGTCAAGTTCTGTGTCAGAAAGGTTTCCAAGTGAAGATGGTTCACGTATGCTAGACAAGACACTCACATGGTGCGTCATTCTTCTTTGAATTTCGACATGGACCAATAAGTGATTAAGCCCTGAACCCACAGTTCTGCAATTGGTCCTTCGGGTTCGAACCATGCTTCATGGCTTCCAAGTGCAAATCCGATCCAAATACGACACTGACAAAGAGGGTGAAATGTGAGTTCTCAAAGAAAGAGCACTCGGTGAAGGCGAGAACGAGGAATCAGGAATCAGGATCGGGTTGAAGTGAAGGTGAGTGAAGGAGATTGAAAGGGGACTGTCGGAGTTCTATTCTACAGGTCGCCGCCTAGTGCGCCAACATCGCCACATCTCCACTTCACCCCTTCCTTGCATATTTCCTCGACAATCATGGCTCCTATAGATATGGAGTATTACAACCTTGTTGGTCTTGAAGCCTTCTCTTCACTTATTTTGCACTGAAACTCAGTGCAGCTTGGCGTCTCTGCGGACGTTGAAGATATTGAGCTTAAGAAGGCCTATCGAAAGCAGGCAATAAAAGTATCCAAACCAATATATATATTCGTGACACTTGCTGACCTCTAGAAGTTTCATCCTGATAAAAATCCTTCGCCAGAGGCAGAGGAGAAGTTCAAAGGTGTGTTGATTTAGCTGCCTGAAAGCCTTTCCTAAGCTGATAATCCATTGTTATCCAGAAATCAGGTAATGAGTTTATTTCAAATAGTCAACATCAGTTCTGAATTGGATTGTATAGCAAAGCATACCAAGTACTATCGGATTCGGTAGGCTACTTCAGGTTCATCCATAGATTTTATTTATTTTATTTGGCGTAGAATCTACGAGCAGTTTATGATCGTAATGGAAAATCGATGGTTGATAAGGAAGCAGGACCGAGTATGGAAGATGCGGCAGGATTCTTTGCCAATGTCTTTGGTGGTGAACGATTCTTCGACTACGTATGTTCGTGTTCTCTTGCCTCCTGAACCAACTAATGCGACCGACCACCTTTAGATCGGAGAGATATCGTTGATGAAAGAAATGACGAGCGTAGCGACAACTGTCATGACCGAGGAAGAAAAAGCTCAGATGGAACGTGATCTGAAAGGAGAAGGTGCATCCCCTGCAGTTACTTCCGCAGAACATCATGCTGCTGGTCCCTCGGGAACCGCAACACCTCTGGGTGATGCTACTAGTTCTCCTTCCGAAACCAAAGAAGGAGAAATCGACATTAAAGAGGCCAAACGCAAGCGGAAACTAACACCGGAGCAGAAGGAAAAGCTCGAAGCACTGGAGAAAGAACGTGCCGAAGCTCGGAAGAAACGGGTGGCGGACCTACTTGCTAAGCTCCTAGACAGGTATACCAGTTATCATACTATTCATTGATCAACTCTAATGCGTTATTACAAGGTTGCGAAGTTTCGTCGAAGCCAAAAGCCCTGGTCATCCAGATGATCCAGAGACAAAAGCTTTTGAACAACGTATCAAGCGAGAGGCGGAAGACCTGAAGCTTGAAAGTTTCGGTGTTGAAGTAAGTCTCTTGTGAATTATCTTGGTTGCACTAGAACAAGAACTCACTTGCTCAGCTTTTGCATACCATTGGCAGTGTTTACATGATGAAGGCCACGTCTTATATGAAGTCGCGAAAATTCTTGGGAATTCCTGGGTTCTTTTCTCGCCTAAAAGAGAAAGGTACTCTTGCTAAGGATGCCTGGGGTGTCATCGGAAGTGCGCTTGGTGTTCAAGCTTCCATTGAGGTATTTCATCTGTTGTGATTATATTGTCAGCCTAACGTTCCTGTACAGCAAATGGCCAAGCTTGCAGAGAAGGGAGATGTTCCCGAAGAGCAACTGCGGGAGCTAGAAAGCGACGTCACGGGCAAGATCCTTCTCGCCTCATGGCGTGGAACACAATTCGAAGTTGTCACCATTCTTCGAGAGGTCCGTTGACGAATTTAACTGAGAATGTTCTATAATGACACCCGTTTCAGGTCTGTGACCAACTATTCAAGGAACCAGGTGTACCGGAGCAAGTCATGGTCAATCGGGCCAAGGTAAGCTAAAAGTTAAATACATGTCTGCACTTTCTAATGGTTATTTTAGGGCCTCTTGATTATGGGCGCAATCTTCAAGGATGCTAGTCCGGATGAGTCTGATCAAGAACGTCGCGAACTGGAACGGTGAGTATTACTCCTAGACCTCGAAATCCTAGCTGCTGACCCCCTTTTCCAGAATGGTCGCCGAGGCTGCTACGCCTAAAAAGAAGGCGAAGAGCACCAAAGCCTCCCCAGTCCAAACCCCAACCGTTGAGAAGCCTAAACCTCATGTCGCATAATCATCCTCCATCCTCCGCGATCATTATGACACCGTATATACGACCCCGGATCCATATTGGCATAGACACTTTCTAATTACAGTATCATAGTGTTTAATCTTTTAGACTCTTTTTGAATCTTGCTGTTATCTTTCCTATCCTTCTAACGATCTACGCGCTGGAGAAGTGTTATCTTATACTATTTTACAATCCTTTTATTGGGATAGTCTCATTATTTAACTCGTCTATAGTGAAATACTGCAAAATCTGAAACTATATGCTTACTTTGTTGAAGTGGACCAACATGCTAAACGAACCCAGTGGTACTCTTTGGGGATGAGCGAGAATAGGGAACAGTGACAAAGCACCAGGCGGGCTTCAATTGATGAGACTCCTAATCCCTGGAAGGAGTGGGTGGTCAACGAAGAGGAAGAAGAAGAAGACAACTGGAAGGGAGAGTGGAGGGCATGTACGTGTTTGCGTCCCCCAGGTGTGGACGCTCACCGCCCGAGAGCTTGAATAGCGGGGTCAGGTACGCCCAGCGATGGCAAGGTCCGTGGCCCCTCCAGACCGAAGAGAATGACCTGCAACATCCTCACCGAGCATCCTCTGTAGGCGGGTGACAAACGATGAGTATGACAGAACAGCTCCAGAATTGAGGGTATGCTGATGAGAACTGTGTTCTCCTCATAGAACCAAGGCAGGTGGAAAGAGTAGCTCTCCATGAGGTGATTAGGTCATCACGGGAGAGGGGGCGTTTCCGATTGGTTGGGAGATTAATATTGTCTCCTGCCGAGCGTGCACAGCGGTGTGATCCTGACGCACTATCTGAGCCATCGCTCTAACCACACAGTTCGTTCCAGATGAGGCTGGACCAAGAGACAAGGCCGGAGTGGCGTCAGAGATTCCCACGCCTTTCCTCCGCTTCGATCGTTTCCCTCAAATTACACTCAGTCTCAAAGTTTTTATACACATCTTTGAGATGCCTGGCTGTTTTTCTTTCTTCAAACTATTTGGGACAAAGAAGAGTGTCGATTCCGCGAAACCATCTCCAACCGTAGTGGACACCTCAAACACGCTCTTGGAGAAATCTGACAGGGTAAGGACGCGCCCTCATCCATAATTTGGCTTTGAATATGTATTGTCTCATAGGATCTACTCCCTATTTATAACGGGATACCATGTGCATGTGGACCGGCGAATCACGCAGATAAACAAGAAATATGGGAGCTCAGTGCACCGCCCAAGTACAGCGAGAAGCGATGCAAGCAATTGGACGGCATTTTCAGGCCAGAAGTACTCAAGACTATTGAGGTTGAGCTGGATCGGGTAAATGATGAATTAAGGGATCTTAGTTTGAAAATACATGGTACGTTCCTCCATATAATTTATATACGACGCTGAATCGCCATTGCTGTAGACCACCCAGAACTAGCCTATCAAGAAAGGTTCTTTGGTTTCCCTACTGCTCCCTATCCTGTTATATTAATTTATCAGTTATGCACACGATACTCTGACGGCATTTATGTCTGCTCATGGATTTGAGGTTACTAAACATTACCTCGAGCTGGAAACCGCGTGGCGAGCATCTTTTTCGTATGGAGAGGGAGGCAGAGTTATCGGTGTTAACTCTGAAATGGATGCTTTACCTGGGATTGGCCATGCTTGCGGACACAATCTGGTAATAAAAAAACTCAAGTCCTGCAGAATACTTTGCCCCTCTTAATATTTTCTCCCACCATAGATTGCGATCATCGGTGTGGGGATAAGTCTGGCGATCAAAGTTGCCTTGGAGAAACACAATATATCAGGGACAATTGTCCTCTTGGGCACTCCTGGTGCGTTACCTTTAATCTCTCAATCCATTCGACCTCACTACTGTTTTCGCAGCTGAGGAAGCAGGTGCAGGAAAGATTAAGTTGATTGAACGCGGGGCCTATCAAGAGATGGACGCCTGTGTGATGTGAGTTTATGCAAATTTAAATTTAATAGATTCTTATCATACATTTAGGGCTCACCCAGGTCCAGGCCCCGCTCATTCAGCAGGTATAGGCCCTTGCAGGGCGATCCAGGGAATGATAGTCGAATTTTTCGGGCATACGTGAGTGATTCGCCATAAAGATGTCACTTTCTTTGATAAATAAAAGTGCACATGCCTCTGCTGCGCCATGGGAGGGTCAAAATGCTCTCGACGCGGCGTTCATTACTTACGGAAGTATCTCTGCTTTGCGACAACAAGTCAAGCCAACCCATCGAATCCATGGTATTGTCGAAGGTCGTGATTGGGCAGCTAACAGTAAGCGGTCGATACTCAAGTATTCGTCTCTTCATATTAATACCTTCCCTAGTTATTCCGGACTATGCAAAGATGACTTGGATTGTGAGAGCGCCAACGCGTGCGGAAGTGGAAGAACTTCGTGATAGAGTCATCAATTGCTTCAAGTATTTCTTCCGATAACCTCCGTTTTCTCTTCGCCTGAAACCATATTTACAGAGGTGCATCGTTGGCTACTTCCACCACGTATAAGGTCACGTTTGGTGAAGCTCTTTACGACCTGGTTCAAAACGAAGCGTTGGGTAAATCAGTAGTTACATCTCGCTTATGAACGTTCATTTAGTCGACCATAGCTCAAGATTTCTCGACTGTCATGAATCATTACGGCTCTGATGTAGGGATGGCAGAAGGAGCAATCGGTGGAAGTACTGATTTTGTGAGTTTTGACTGGCCATCTAGATATCTATACTGATAGATACGACAGGGGAATGTGACACACGGTGAGGGATCTAAACTGAGGATTGGTAACCTCTACTGATGAATATCAGTGGTCCCGGCTCTGCATCCTTCTTATGGTATGACTGGACTTGTTCTAGCAGATTTAACTTTCACTCATGTCCCGTCCCCATAGCAATCCCAACGAAACCAAATGGTGGAAATCACACGGTGCTATTCACCGAGGCAGCGATAACGCAAGCAGCTCACGATGCAAGCATTCGCATCGCAAAGGCTCTTGCCCATACCGGATTCCGTGTTCTGGACGATAATGAGTTCTATAATAATGTGCGTTCTCCCTTTCTTTTATTGGAATAGATATGAACGAACGCTTAGGTTAAACGGGATTTCGAACAAAAAGTTATTTAACTATGAGAACCTGCTGTGAAATTTTATTTTTTCAATGGCTATTTCAGTTATATATTCATCGTTGAAGTAAATTGGTAATCGAGCCAAGTACTAAGAAATTGGCGGCTGTTGCGGAGCTATAAAAAAAAAAAATTAGATCGCTTCCCTTGTGGTGAATGTCAGATGAAACTCCAAAAGAATATCACCACGCAGCTCTTAAATTTTGGAAACGTCGAACATACCCAACCTGACTTTGAATTCGGACAAAGTAGGTTTCCCAATCTTACAGTAATGGTTTCCTTCTTCTAAACAACATTCGTAGGGAATAACCCGTGGAATGATTCCCTGTCTGTGTACACCCGAAAATGAGTCGAAGAAATTGCAGGCCAAAACCACAGTGATTCTACCCGCAGAAAGCAAGACACATGAACACTGTAAACCCAATTTATAGACCAGAGACTCTTAGTACCATAGAAGAAGAGCCGGACAGTATCTCAGATGAATTAAGGCAGCTTAGTCCAGCTATTCAGGGTGTGTTCTTTTGGAATACTATATGATGCTCTCTTATTTTGTTCACATCGTTCGGAGATTGGTCTCTAAGAAATGTAAAATGTTCTTGATTTTCGGTCTTTGATACGGACGTTCATGAAGACGCACGCAGATTTGCCCACGATACACTGACAACTTTTAGGTTTTCTTACGGCTTTGAAGTTGTTTCACATTACGGTGTGGAGACTGGGGTAAAAAACGCTATATTTAAATACGGCGATGCAAGGAGAGTGATTGGTGTAAACTCAGAAATGGATGCCCTACCTGGTATAGAGCACGCATGTGGGTGTAACTTGGTGACTACCTGGAAGTTTTCATTTCGTTAAATAATCTAGACCTGTTTTCATATTGCAATCATT
>Ga0157379_10002631_pt1 | contig 15100 bp, 15 predicted proteins | sample S25metaG_FD_121802 | JGI IMG/M metagenome (GOLD analysis project Ga0157379, IMG submission 121802) | Switchgrass rhizosphere microbial communities from Kellogg Biological Station, Michigan, USA - S2-5 metaG | ecosystem: Host-associated > Plants > Roots > Rhizosphere > Soil | place: USA... | reverse complement strand
GATCGGCTTGATCATCACCGGGTAGGCGTCGACCGGCTCGCCGGGCAGCACGGTCGGCGGCGACGGCAGGCCGTGCTCCTGCAGCAGCTTGTGGCACTCGTACTTGTCGAAGGTGCGGCGCGCGATCTCGGGGTCGGGCACCAGGGCGGGCAGCAGCCCGTCGGCGCGGGCCTGGGCCAGGACGCCGATGTCCAGGTCGGTGAGCGGCACGATCGCGCCGACGTCGTGGCGCGCGACGAGCTCCTGCAGCGCCGGGACGTACCCGGGGTCCTTGATGAGCGGCACGCTCGTCCGGACCGTCGCCGCGTACTGCGCGGGGGCCAGCGGGTTGGGGTCGCAGGCCACGACCGTGGTGTGCTGGGCAAACGCGCTGACGATGTCATAGCGCTTGCCCGTCCCGGTGAGCAGGACCGCCCTCATCGGCGGGTCAGTCTGGCAGGACGGCGATCTCGCCGCCCAGCGCGTAGGGCGGCGTGAGCGGCAGGCGGTCGCCGCTCCAGAACCGGCCCGGGTCGTACCAGCTCGCGCCGCGGCGCTCCGGGAGCAGCCCCATCCGCGCATAGGTCGTGGCGACGAGCTCGGCGCAGTAGATCGTCTCCAGCGACGCGTCGGGGCGCCGGCGGCGGGGCAGGCGGCCCGTGAGCCAGCGCCGGGCCAGGCCCACGGTCGTCGGGAACGCCCGGCCGTCGAAGTCCGCGATCGTGGCCATGAGCCGGTCCTCGTGCTCGCGCTGCACGGCGGGGTCCAGCCGGCGCACCCACGCGCGCTGGCCGTACTTCTCGTCCCACGTGCGCACGGCGTCGGCGAGCAGGTGCAGTTGCACCCCGCGCTGGCGCTCGCCGGTCCACACGTCCGGCAGCGACCGGCCGAGCTCGGCGTGCCAGAGCAGCGGCGGGAGGTCGTCGAGGGCGACGACCATCCCCACGTGGTTGACCGGGCTGTTGGTCAGCGTCTGGATCAGGCGGGCGGCCGCCGACCGGCCGCGGAAGAGCCACAGGTCGCCGGTCGCCGCGGTCGCGACGGCCTCGTCGAACGGCAGCGTCGAGCCGGGCACGCGCCTACCCTAGGGAGCGATGCCCGTTCGCTGGAAGCTCCTCGGCCTGGCCGGCATGGCCGGCGTGGCCGCCACCGGCGTCGTCGTCGCCCGCCGGCGCCGCGCACAGACCGAGTACTCGCCCGACGAGCTGCGCGAGCGGCTGCACGAGCGCCTCGCCGACGTCGCGCCGCACAACGGCAGCGCGCGGGTCTAGGCACCGCCCGGGCCGCCCGGCGGGTCGACCCAGCCGCCGGTCTCGCCCTTGTAGAGGCCATGGCCGGTCACGAGCATGCGCGCAGTCAGCCACAGGATCCGCAGGTCCAGGCGCAGCGAGCGGTGCTCGATGTACCAGAGGTCGAGCTCGATCCGCTCGGACCACGGCAGCGACGCCCGGCCGTTGACCTGCGCCCAGCCCGTGATGCCGGGCTTGAGGGCCAGGCGGCCGCGCTGGCGCGGCGTGTACTGCTCGACCTGGACGGGCACGGTCGGGCGCGGCCCGATGATCGACATCTCGCCGCGCACGACGTTGACGAGGTTGGGCAGCTCGTCGATCGAGGTGCGGCGCAGCAGCGCGCCGACGCGCGTGATGCGGCTGTCGCCGTCGTCGACCGCCAGCCCCGCACCCATCCGCTCGGCGCCCGAGACCATCGTGCGCAGCTTGAGGACGTCGAACGGCGCGCCGTCGCGGCCGACGCGCCGCTGGCGGTAGATCGGGTGCCCGGGTGACTCCACGCGGATCGCCAGGACCGCGAGCGCCAGCACGGGCGAGGTCAGCACCAGTGCCGTGACCGACACCACCAGGTCGAAGATGCGGCGCAGCGGCTCGCGCACGGGCGCTCAGCGCGTCCCTTCCGGCGGGTCCCAGCCCGCCTCGGTGCCGTGGCGGAGGTGATCGGCCAGGCCGAGCGCGATCGAGCCCTGCGTCAGCACGTAGTAGCGGCCGAGCAGGAACGGGCGGGCGCGCACGGGCAGGAAGGCCGCAGCGAGCAGCGCCAGCTGGGCGCGGCGCAGCGCGGGCGGCGCGGTGACCAGCGCGACCAGGTGCAGGAACGGGCCGAAGTAGCGCAGCCAGCGGTGGCTGATCATCATCGCCGTGTACCGCGCCGGCCAGCCGCGGGGATCGAGCAGGCCGCCGCGCAGGACGATCGCCCAGGCGTGGCTCATCATCCGCCGCTTGCGGACGGCCTCGCCGGCGACGTCGGGCACCATCCGCTCCGTCGCGCGCGCCAGCGGCTGGTCGACCGCGCGCCAGCCCGCGCGGACCAGGGTGAAGGGGAACTTGAGGTCGTGCCCCATGACGGGGTCGACCTCGACGTAGGCCTCGCGGCGCGTCGCGTAGATCGCGCCGTTGCCCGCGGTGACCGACCACAGCGCGCTCTCGCGTTCCCGCAGGAACATCTCGTAGCGCCAGTAGACGCCCTCCTGGTTCGTGCCCCCGTCGGGGTTGACGAACCTCACGCGCCCGCAGACGTAGCCGACCGCGGGGTCGGCGAACGGCGCGACGAGCTCGCGCAGCGCGTCGGGCTCCCACAGCGCGTTGGCGTCGGAGAAGGCCACGATGTCGCTCGTGCTGGCGCGCACGGCGGCGTCCTGGGCGCGGACCTTGCCGCCGCGCGGGAGGTCGAGCACGACATCGGCGCCCGCGCGGCGGGCCTCCTCCGGCGTGCGGTCGGGCGAGCCGTCGCAGGCCACGACGACCTCGAGGCGGTCGCGCGGGTAGTCGAGCGCGAGCGCGTTGGCGACCTTGGCGGCGATGACGTCGCGCTCGGCGTGGGCGGCGACGATGAGCGAGACCGTCGGAAGCTCGGGGTCAGCGGGCGAGGTGTCGCCCGGGCGGCGGCACAGCAGCGCGAGGGCGAGGCCGTAGCCCGCCTGTGCCCAGCCCAGGAGGGCCGCCGTCAACCAGAACGTCGCGCGTCTCACGCGCCGGTCAGCATGCCGTAGAGCGCGGCGTGGCGGCGGGCGATGGCCTCCCACGCGTAGGTCGTCGCCGCCTCGTGCGCCGCCTGGGCCGCCAGCGCGGCGCGGCGGCCGGGGTCGTGGAGCAGCTCGCGCAACGCGTCGCGCAGGGCGTCCGGGTCGCCCGGCGCCACGAGCTGCGCCGCGCCCGTCGCGGCGACCTCCGGGAACCCGCCGACCGCGCTGAGCAGCAGCGGGCGGCCGAGGCCGAGCGCGGCGTAGAGCACCCCGGACTGGTCGATCTCCCGGTAGGGCAGCACGACGAGGTCGGCGCGGCGCAGCACGGCGGCGAGCTCGGCGTCGGCGACGAAGCGCGGGACGAGCGTGACGCCCGGCGGCAGGCGCTCGGGCAGCGCCATCCGCGGGCGACCGACGATCCAGAGCTCCGCGTCGTCGATGCCGCGCCACGCCTCGAGCAGAACGTCGAGGCCCTTGTAGGGCCGCAGCAGGCCGGGCAGCACGGCGATCGGCCGCCCGGCGTCGGGCACGCCGAGCTCGAGGGGCAGCCGCGGCGTGAGGTCGCGCAGGTGGGTGAAGGCGCCATGCGGGATGACGCTGACGTGGGCCGGGTCGATCCCCACCTCGCCCGTCAGCCGCCCGCGGCCGTGCTCGGAGTGCACGACGACGTGGTCGACGCGCTCGTACAGACGGCGCTGCGCGGCGCGCTGGCCGAGACGCGGCTCGCGTGGCAGGACGTCGTGGGCGGTCAGGACGGTGGGGCGCCCCCGGGGCAGCAGGTGGACGTCCAGCGGCTGGACCGTGAGCCACTGGAAGTGGACGACATCGGGCGCCGCGCGGGCGGCGGCGCGCGCGTAGGCCACCATCTCGGGCACGTGCTCGGCGAGCTTGATCGCCTGGCGCACGCGCGAGCCCGCTCGGCCGATCCGAGCACTGGCGCCATAGAAGCGCTCGTCGATCCGGACCCCCGGCGCGGGCGGCACGTCGCCGTAGGCGAACCGGCTCGTGACGAGCGTCACGTCCTCGCCGAGGTCGCCCAGCGCGGTGGCCAGCGCGCGGTCGTACGGCGGGGTGAACGCGGAGGGATCGACGAGGTGGACGCGCATGGCCGGACGGAGAGCATGCCGCGCCGGAAAGGATCGATGCGCAGCGGGGTCGTCGCGTGCCGAGGCGCGCGCCTCCTCGCCATGGGGAAAGGACCCGGATGACCGTTGCATCCCCCGCCGTCCGCCGGATGATCGCGCTGGCCGCGGGGATGCACATCGACCTCACGTCAAGGAGGGCCGACGTCGCGCCTGAAGGCCAGGGCGGCGACGACCTCGGCGGCGACGACCTCGGGGTCCTGCTCGAGGTCGTCGCCCGTGTAGCGCAGCATGCGCGATCCTTCGCACGGTCGGCGGCGAACGCGCGCCGCGAGCGGTGATGGCGATAGCCGTCGATCTCGACGATGAGTCCTCGATCGGGCCAGGCGAAGTCCGCCTCGCGATCGCCGTCGTAGCGGTTGACCACTGGCCGCGGGAGACCGTGGTCGACACACAGCTGCAGGAAGAGCGCTTCGAGGTCGCTCCGCGTCCGCGTCTCGCCGTGCCGCGCGAAGTCCGCCAGCACCGCGCGCAGCGCCGGGGTTCCCCGCCGGCGGCCGTGGCGCCCGAGCAGGGCCTCCACCGCCCGGAGGTCGAAGAGGCCGAGATCGACGGCGCGTTCGATCGCTCGCCGGAGCTGATGGGCCGGAACCACCGAGGCGAGGTCCACGAGGGTCCGCGCCCGCCGAGGAGCAGACGCTGCTCGAGCACGTGCCGATCACGCCGTCGGGTCGCAGGCCCCACGCACCGGCCGCGCTGCGGTGGCTGAGGACGGCGTCTGCCCCGCAGGCGAGCACGATCGCCCGTCGCCTGCCCCACACGGTGAGGTCGCCCGAAGCCTGCGGCGAGCAGTTCCGCCCGCGAGACGACGTCATGTGGATATTCACCGGATAGGGCCCGCATATGGGGCACGAGGCGGTGAGCGTCCGGTTCTCGCCCCCGGAGAACCTCGAACCGGTCCGCCCCCGGACCTGGGACGATGCCGCGGGATGCCCGCCAGGATCGGGATCGACCTCGTCGAGGTCGAGGAGGTGCGTGAGGCGCTCGCCGCCCACGGCGAGCGCTACCTGCGACGCGTGTTCACCGACGCGGAGGTCGATGACTGCCGCCGGCCCGACGGCACGGTCGACGCGCGCCGCCTCGCCGCCCGATTTGCAGCCAAAGAAGCGACGGGCAAGGCGCTGCGCACCGGCGACCGGCCGCTGCCGTGGACCGACGTCGAGGTCGTGCGCGACCCTCACGGCACGCCGGCGCTCGCGCTGCACGGGACGGCCGCCGTGCTGGCCGCCGAGCAGGGGCTCGAGGACTTCGCGGTGACCATGACGCACGCGCGGGACCAGGCCGCGGCGGTGGTACACGCACGGCCGGGACCGTAGGCTGGTCAAGCATCACCGAGGCTCTCCGATAATCCAGAGCGTGTCTGCTGAAATCCGTGGCATCGTGAAGGAGCACGCCAGGCTCGCCGTGAACATCGACGGGCTGGCCGACGACGCCAGCCTGTACGACGCGGGCATGACGTCGCACGCCAGCGTGAACGTGATGCTCGCCCTCGAGGACGCCTTCGACGTCGAGTTCCCCGACGAGCTGCTCAAACGCAGCGTGTTCGAGAGCGTCGCGTCGATCGAGGCCGCGCTGCGGTCGCTCGACGCGCAGGCCGCATGACCGTCGCGGCCGACCGCGACCTCGCCTTCCTGGCCGCGATCCGGCAGATCGCCGACGACGTCGCCGCGCCCAACGCCGACGACGTCGACCGCCACGCCCGGTTCCCCGCCGAGGCGATCGACGCGCTGAGGGCCCAGCGGGCGCTGTCGGCCCTCGTCCCGGCCGAGCTCGGCGGCGAGGGATTGGACCTCCGGACGATCGCGGCGGCCTGCTTCGAGCTCGGGCGCCGATGCGGCGCGACGGCGATGGTCTTCGCCATGCACCAGATCCAGGTCGCGACGATCGTCCGCCATCACGACGGCTCGGACTTCTTCACCGGCTATCTGCGCCGCCTGGCCGACGAGCAGCGCCTCATCGCCTCGGTGACCTCCGAGGTCGGAACGGGCGGCGACATGAGCCGCTCGATCGCCGCGGTGCTGCCCGCCGACGACGGCACGTGCAGCTTTGAGAAGCAGGCGCCGACCGTCAGCTACGGCGCACACGCCGACGACTTCCTGACCACCCTGCGCCGCGGCCCCGCCGCCGACGGCGGCGACCAGGTCGCCGTCCTCACCGCGCGCAGCCAGACCGAGCTCGAGCCGGCCGGCACCTGGGATCCGCTGGGCATGCGCGGCACGTGCTCGCCCGGCTACGTGGTGCGGGGGGCCTTCGGGCCCGAGCAGATCGTCGGCGCGCACTGGCCGACGATGGCCGCGGAGACCATGGTCCCCGTCTCGCACCTGCTCTGGGCGCACCTCTGGCTCGGCATCGCGACCGACGCGTTCGACCGCGCCCGCGCGTTCGTGCGCGCCGCCGCGCGCCGCGCGCCCGGCGAGCCCGTCCCCGCGGCCGTCCGCCTCTCGCACGTCATGACCGACCTGTCGCTGTTGCGCGCCGAGGTGCGCAGCGCGCTGGAGGAGTACCTCGCCGCCGCCGACGCCGACCGGGAGCGCCTGGACACCATGGTGGCCGCGCTGCGCTTCAACAACCTCAAGCTGGCGGCCTCCGAGCAGGCGCCGCGCGTCTGCCAGGGCGCCCTGGGCGTCTGCGGCATCGCGGGCTTCAAGAACGACACGCCGTTCAGCGTCGGGCGCCACCTGCGCGACACGCTGTCGGCCTGCCTGATGGTCGCCAACGAGCGCATCCACCAGACCAACGCCGGCCTGCTGCTGATCGCGAAGGACGTCTGAGCGATGGCCGCGTACCGCGAGGCCACGCCGGACCAGGCGGAGCTGCTCGAGGCGCTCGTCGCCGCCGGGCACCTCATCCCCAGCGGCGTGCCGGGCGTCTACGGCCGCGGCAGCGACTTCGAGGACATCAGGATGCGCTTCGACGCCTACGTGTCGCGCGCCGCGGCCCCCGAGGCGCCCGAGGTCCTGCGCTTCCCGCCCGTCCTGCCGCGCCGCCAGCTCGAGGACACGGGCTACCTGAACAACTTCCCGCACCTGGCCGGCACGGTGTTCGCCTTCGAGGGCTCCGAGGCGCAGGCCCGAGCCCAGGCCGAGCGCGCCCACGCGCACGAAGACTGGAGCGAGCACCAGCACATGAGCGACCTCGTGCTCATGCCGGCCGTCTGCTACCCCGTCTACCCCGCCATCGCCCGCCGCGGCCCGCTGCCGCCCGGCGGCGTGACCATCGACCCGGGCGGGTCCTACGCCTTCCGCAAGGAGCCCTCGGGCGACCCGGCGCGGCTGCAGATGTTCCACATGCGCGAGCTGGTCCGCATCGCCGAGCCCGAGACCGTGCAGGCGTGGCGCGACGGCTGGCGCGACCGCGCGCTGGAGCTCCTGCGGGGCCTGGGCCTGGACGCGAGCTTCGACGTCGCCGCCGACCCCTTCTTCGGGCGCAGCGGCCGGATGATGGCCGCCTCGCAGCGCGAGCAGGAGCTGAAGTTCGAGATCCTCGTGCCCATCGCCGGCCCCGAGCCGACCGCCGTGGCGTCCTTCAACTACCACCAGGAGCACTTCGCGCACCTGCACGGCATCACCACGGCCGACGGCGCCGCGGCGCACACGGCCTGCCTGGGCTTCGGCCACGAGCGCATCGTGCTGGCGCTGCTGCACACCCACGGCCTGGACCCGGCCGAGTGGCCCGCGGACGTCCGGGGGGAGCTGTGGCCGCAGTGACGGCGGCGGGCGCCGGGCTGGTCAGCCTCTTCGGGCTCGACCCGGCGACCTACGTGCCGCACCCGGTCCACCGCGGCGGGCGGACCTACCGCGAGACCAACTGCTACGCCGACGTCGTGCTCGAGCTGCTGCATGCGCGCGGCGACGAGCCGCTGGCCGCCATGGGCACGACCGCGCGGCTGGACTTCGAGGGCGACCAGTGGACGTTCTTCAAGCCCGCGCCGGCCGACCTCGAGATGCTGTTCGGCGTCGACATCCACGAGATGCAGCCCTACCGGGCGCTGCCCGAGCAGATCGAGCGCCAGCTCGAGGCCGGGCGAACGATCGCCGTCGAGCTCGACGCGTTCCACCTGCCCGACACGGCGGCCACGAGCTACCGGACCGAGCATGTCAAGACCACCGTGATCGCGGAGGCGATCGACCGCGACGCGCAGCGCCTGCACTACTTCCACAACGCCGGGCTTCATGCGCTGCACGGTGAGGACTACCGCGCGGTGCTGTACCTCGACAAGCCGGCGCCGCTGCCGCCCTATGCCGAGCTCGTGCGCTTCGACCCGGGCCCGCGACTGACCGGCGACGCGCTGCGCGCCGCCGCCGCGCAGGCGCTGCGCGGCCATCTGGCGCGGCGGCCCCGGGACAACCCGTTCGCCCGCTTCGGCGCCGCGCTGGAGCGCGACCTGCCCGCGCTGCTGGCCGGCGAGCCGGCCGACTACCACGCCTACGCCTTCGCCACGGTCCGCATGGTCGGCTCGGGCTTCGAGGTCCTCGCCGCCCTGGCGGAGTGGCTGCTGTGCGAGCGCGCCGCCCTGATCGTCGCCGACCTCGGCGCGATCGTGCAGGGCAGCATGGTGTTGTCGCTGCGGCTCGCGCGCCGCCGTCCGTTCGAGGCGGGCCCGATCGTCGCCGACCTGGCCGGGGCCTGGGAGCGGGCCATGGCCGGCCTGGATGCCGCGCTGGCCTGAGCACGCGGGGCTCGATGCGCGCCGCCTCGACGGGTTCGCCGCCGACGGCCCGCCGGGCGACGAGCGGGCGATCACCTACACCTTGACGTTCGACGCCGCGCCGCCCGCAACGGGTGAGACCGTCGCGCTGGCCTGCGACGGCATCGCGACGGTGTTCACCGTCGAGCTCAACGGCACGGAGGTGCTGCGCGGGCGCTCGATGTTCCTGGCCCACGAGGCCGACGTCGGCGCGCTGCTGCGCGCCGACGGAGGTCCCAACGAGCTCGTGATCCGCTGCCGCGCGCTGACCGAGGTCCTCGCAGACACCCCGCGCCGCCCGCGCCAGCGCTGGCGCACGCGGGTGGTCGCCGACGGCGCGCTGCGCTTCGTGCGCACGGCCGTGCTCGGGCGCGCGCCCGGCTTCGCCCCCGGCCCGCCCATCTGCGGCCCCTGGCGCCCGGTGTGGCTCGTGCGCCGGCGCGGGCCGCAGGTCACCGACGTCGCGCTGCGCCCGCGGATGGAGGGCGACGACGGCGTGCTCGCGATCGCCGCAACGGTCACCGGCGCGGCGGCGCGCGCGAGCGCGACGATCGCGGGCGTCACGGCGCCCCTGACGCTCGACGGCACGGCAGCGCGCGGCGAGGTGCGCGTCCCCGGCGTCGCGCGCTGGTGGCCGCACACGCACGGCACCCCGGCGCTGCACGACGTCGCGATCACGCTGGACGACGACCATGCCGTCCGGGTCGGTCGCACCGGCTTCCGCACACTGCACCCCGGCCCCGAGCACGACGTGCCGCGCGACGGCCTGGCCCTCGCCGTCAACGGCGTGCCGGTGTTCGCGCGGGGCGCCGTGTGGACGCCGGTGCCCGAAGACGAGGTCCGCGCGACGCTGCAGACCGCGCGCGACGCCGGGCTGAACGTCGTCCGGCTCGCCGGCATCGGCGTCTACGAGGACGCCGCGTTCCACGACCTCTGCGACGAGCTCGGCCTGCTCGTCTGGCAGGACTTCATGTTCGCCAACCTCGACTACCCGATCGCCGACGAGGGCTTCCGCGCCGAGGTGGAGGCCGAGGCCCGCCAGGCGCTCGCCCGCGTCGCGGGCCGGCCGAGCCTCGCCGTGCTGTGCGGCAACAGCGAGGTCGAGCAGCAGGCGGCGATGTTCACCGGAGATCCCGGACTTGGACGTGGCGAGCTCTTCGGCGAGCTCTTGCCCGCGCTGGCGCGTGAGGCCGGCGCCGACGTGCCCTACGTCCCCTCGGCGCCGTGCGGGGGCGCACTCCCGTTCCACCCCGGCACCGGCGTGGACAACTACTTCGGCGTGGGCGGCTACCGCCGGCCGCTCTCCGACGTGCGCTCCGCGGGCGTGCGCTTCGCCTCCGAGTGCCTGGCGCTGGCCAACGTGCCCGACGCCGACGTGGCCGACGGTGAGGGCGTCGTGCGCGACAACGGTGCCGACTGGGACTTCGCCGACGTGCGCGACCACTACCTGCGCGAGCTGCACGGCGTGGATCCCGTGGCGCTCAAGCAGGCCGACCGCGCCCGCTACCTCGAGCTCTCGCGCGCGGTCAGCGGCGAAGTGATGGCCTATGTCTTCGGCGAATGGCGGCGCGCCGCCTCGCCCTGCGGCGGCGGCATCGTGCTGTGGCTGCGCGACCTCGCGCCCGGCGCGGGCTGGGGCCTGCTCGACCACGCCGGTGCGCCGAAGGTCGCGCTGCGCCACCTGCGCCGCGTGCTCGCCCCCGTAGCGCTCTGGCTCGTCGACGAGGGCCTCGGCGGCGTCGACGTCCACGTCGCCAACGACGGCCCGCGCCCGATCGCGGCCGAGCTGCACGTCGCGCTCCTGGCCCACGGCGCGCACCCGGTCGCCGAGGCGGCCGAGCCGCTGATCGCGCCCGCGCACGCCGTCGCGCACCGCAACGTCGAGGCCGTGCTCGGCCGCTTCGCGGATGCGTCCTACGCCTACCGGTTCGGCCCGCCCGCCCACGACACGGTCGTCGCGACGCTGCACGCGCCCGACGGCGCGGTCCTCGCGCAGGCCTGCCACTTCCCGGGCGGCCCGCCGACGACGCCGGTCGATCTCGACCTCGTCGCGCTGGCGAGCCCGCCGCTGCACGACGGCAGCGTCCCGGTCGCGCTCGCCGCCGAGCGCGTGGCCTACGGGGTGCGCGTGCACGCCCCGGGCTTCGTACCCGACGACGACGCGTTCACGCTCGTGCCGCGCGCGCCGCGCACCGTGCTGCTGCGCCCGCGCGGCGGCGCGACGCCCGGCCCGGCCACCGTCACGGCGCTCAACCTCATCGGTGAGGCGCCGGTGACGCGCGCCGACGATTAGCCTGCCCCCCACAGTGGGCGTCGAGGTCTCCTTCTGCGTGGTCAACACCCAGCAGCGCGAGCTGCTCGTCCGCTGCCTGGACGCGGTCGCCGCCGAACGCGCGGCACTGGACCTGGAGACCGAGGTGCTGGTCCTCGACAACGCCTCGACCGACGGCTCGGCGGGCGCGGCGCGGCGCCATCCGACGGTCACCGAGGTCGTCGCGCTCGAGCAGCGGCGCGGCAAGGGCGAGAACGACAGCCACCTGTTGCAGCGCGCCCGTGGGCGCTTCTGCCTGCTGCTCAACGAGGACTCCGAGCTGCGCCCGGGCGCCACGGCCGGGCTGCGTGACGCGCTGCTCGAGCACGAGCGGGCCGCCGCCGCGGGCGCCAAGCTGCTGCGGCCCGACGGGCGGATGCAGCCGTCGGCCTGGCGCTTCCCCACGCCGGCCACCGCGCTGGTCGGCGCGCTGTTCCTGCACAAGCGCTACACGGTCCAGAGCCGCGGCCGGCGCACGCGCCGCGTCGACTGGGCGCAGTCGGCGGCCCTGCTCGTTCGCCGCAGCGCCGCGCGCGACATCGGCTGGTTCGACCCGCAGTTCTTCGTGTACTCCGACGAGGTCGACTTCTGCCGCCGCCTGGCCGACGCGGGCTGGGCGACGCTGTGGGTGCCCGCCGCCGAGGCGATCCACCACGAGCAGCTGTCGACGGGCGCGGTGCCCGAGCGGCGGATCGTCGAGCTGTCGCGCAACCGCGACCGCTACATGCGCAAGCACCACTCCGCGGGTGCCGCGCTCGTCGTGCGTGTGCTCACCGCGTGGACCTACGCGGTGCGCGCGGTGGCCGCGGTCGTCGTCCCGGGCCACGAGCCGCGCCGCTACTGGCGCCACGTGACGGCGACGCTGCGCCCGAGCCGCGGCGAGGGCCTGCGCGAGGCGGCCCGCGAGTTCAACCGCGGCGGCCCGACGCTGTGACCGGTGGGTCGGCAGGCGCGCGTCGGCGCAGCGCCACCAGCGCCCGCAGCTCGCCCACCGTCACGACGCCGGTGACGACGAGCAGCGGCGGCGCGCAGAGCCCGAGCGCGACGCGGGCGATCAGGGCTCCCGCCCCATGGGTCGGCAGCAGCAGCTCGCCGCCCACCCCGATCACGGAGAGGACGAGGACCGCGGTCGCGAGCCGGCGCCACTCGAACGGCACGTGGAACAGGCGCCGCGTGAGCAGGTGCAACACCACCAGGATGACCACGTAGGCCCCGCACAGCGCGATGCCGGCGCCCGCGATTCCCAGCGGGCCGACGAGCGCGACCAGCAACACCACGTTCATCACCAGGCCGGCCGCCGTGGCCGGGAAGTTGCGGCTCGTGACCTTGGCACGGCCGGCGACCGTGATGAGCACGAGCACCAGCCCGTACAGCGCCCAGCCCAGCGCGACCCACGGCAGCGCGGCCGAGGCGCCGTAGTAGGACGGATCGGCCGCGAAGGCCCGCACCGCCCAGCGCCCGACGAGCGTGACGCCGCAGACGACCAGGCCGGTGGTCACGACGTAGGCGGTCGTCACGCGCGCGTACAGTCGCGCCGCCTGTGCCTCGTCGGTCACGGAGTAGGCCAGCGGCGGCCACGCGGCCTGGAAGCCGCGCAGGGCGACGATGACGACGGTCGAGAGCTTGGCGGCGAAGCCGTACCGGCCGGCGGCGGCGGGCGAGTCGACGTGCAGGAGGTAGGTCCGGTCGATGACGTTCAGCGCGAAGGCCGCGGCGTCGGCCGGGATCGTGGGGCCGCCGAAGGCGACGAGCTCGGTCAGGCGCCGCCGCGGCGGCAGGAACGAGACGTGGCGGCGCTGCGTGATCCAGACCGCGCCGAGCACGATCGCCGAGGCGCCGTAGTTGCCCAGGACATAGCCGCGCGCGCCGTCGTCGGCGATGACCACGAGGATCACGGTCAGCACCAGCGTCAGCAGGACGTTGGCGACGCCCGCGGTGACATAGGCACGCCGGCGCTCCTCGACGCGCATCAACGTGTAGGCGATGTCGAGGTTCGTGAAGGCCCACAGGCCGAGCAACCCGTAGGCCATGAGGGTCGAGTCCTCGTGGTCGAGCAGCAGCTGCGACAGCGGCCCGGCGAAGGCCAGCCCGATGGCGGTCACCACGGTCGAGGTCCAGAACGCGAACGCGGTGACCGTGCGGGCCAGGTCGACGCGGCGCAGGGCGTCGGCGTCGTCGAACCAGAACCGCAGCAGCGCCTCCCCCATCCCGAAGCGCAACAGGATGCTCGTGAAGATGATCGCCGTGAGGAGGTTCTCGGCGTAGCCGTAGTCCGTCGTGGTCAGATGGCCCGTGTACAGGCGCAAGGTGAGCACGGCGATGAGGCTCGAGACGATGCTCGGGGTCTGGTAGGCGGCCGTGCTGGCCAGCAGTCGGCGTATGAGGGCCGCCATGTGCGGGCCACGCTATCGGCGCGACCCCGCGGAGGGCGGCCTACCGGGATGGGCCTTTAGGCTCCCGCGCCAGTGCCGGACCACGATCCCCTGCGCCCGCTGTGCCTGCTGCTCCTGCCGCGCCCGCTGGAGGGCTTCATCCTGCGCGACCAGGCGCAGGACCTCCTGCGTGCGCCGCAGGTCGTGGCCGTCGACCCGCCGCGGATCCCCTACGGCGCCGTCGCCCGGTTACCGGCCGGGCTCGCCGCGCGCGTCGCCGGCCGGGTCGCCAACCGCCTCCTGCGGGCGCTGCGGCGCAACGGCGACCGCCCGCGGGTGGTCGTCATCTTCCACCCCGTGCAGGTGCTGCTCGCCCAGGCGATCCTGCAGCGCGTGCCCGACTGCGAGCTCTGGTACGGGCGCTGGGACCGCTACGAGCACGCCTACGACGCCGATGCGCGGCGCCGCGCCCAGCTCGAGCAGCTGCACACGGTCGCGGCGCGGCTGTCGTCGCTGACGTTCGTCGCCAGCGACGAGCTCGCCCGGCTGGAGGCCGCCGAGGGCCGCGACGCGACGCTCGTGCCGCTCAGCGCCGACGCGTTCCCGGCGCTCGACCCCACCGGCACCGTGGTCGCCGTCTCCCTCGGGCACCTGGGCTGGCGCACGGACTGGACGCTGCTGCGCGAGGTGGCGCGGCGGCTGCCCGGGCTCGTGCTGCTGCTGATCGGCGTGTGGCACGAAGACGAGTGCCGCGAGGACCCCGACTACGCGTGGTGCCGGCAGCACCCCGGCTTCGTCTGGCTCGGCGAACGCAGCGACCAGGAGGCCGCACGCCTGATCCTCTGCGCCGACGTCGGCATCGTCCCGTTCAAGGTCGAGCCGTTCAACGATGCCGGCCTGCCCTACCGGATCCTCAAGTACGCCCGGCTCGGGCGGCGGACCGTCGCGCCGCAGCTCGCCGGCGTGCGGACCTGGGACCGCGCGGTGACGACCGCCGCCGACGCCGACGCGTTCGCCGCGGCGCTGCTCGAGCAGGCCGGCCGGCGCACCGCGCCGGACCTCGCCCTGCGCGAGTGGGCGCTCGAGCAGACCGCCGTCCACCAGAACGGCCCGCTGTGGGACCGGCTCGAGGCGCTCGGCCTCGGCGACGCATGACGGCGTCGCTCAGGGGCAGGCCACGTACGCCGTGAACCCGTTGCGGATCGCCGAGCGCTCGAAGCCGGGCGGCGGCACGTTGGTCTTCGGGCTCGCGCCGTCGGCGAAGCCGTAGCGGCGCAGGAGCTTGTTGCCGACCAGGACGAGGGCGACGCCGGAGTCGCGCGGGCGCGCGCTGCGCGAGCCGACCTCGTGCTGGCCCGCATCGAGGATCCAGCGGGTGTCGGGCACGAGGCGGTAGTTCGGCAGCGTCACCGGCCCGCACCGACGGCCGGCGGCGACCTCGGACGTGCGCAGCACCGCGGTCAGGCCGTCGTGCGTCGAACGGATGAAGCGCAGCTCGGTGGCGAGCTTGTCGAAGGCGTCGACCCGCACGACCGCGAACACGATCCCGGCGACCACGGCCAGGCCGAGCAGCCAGCGCGTCCGCGACACGAAGTAGCCCGCGGCCAGGCAGAGCACGACCGCCGGCACGGTCAG
>Ga0157379_10002630_pt1 | contig 15100 bp, 18 predicted proteins | sample S25metaG_FD_121802 | JGI IMG/M metagenome (GOLD analysis project Ga0157379, IMG submission 121802) | Switchgrass rhizosphere microbial communities from Kellogg Biological Station, Michigan, USA - S2-5 metaG | ecosystem: Host-associated > Plants > Roots > Rhizosphere > Soil | place: USA... | reverse complement strand
TCTTGTCGATCACCAGGCGATCCACTCCGAGACTCCGCATGTGTGTGGCCGCCGACCGCCGCATGTCCTCGACTTGCCATGACTCCGGCAGAGTCACCAAGCCATCGAGCTTGGCCTTCGCCTTGCTCCAGCCCTGCAGAGGCGCATCCCTGTGGGCGCGGAAGACGTAGTCGCCTATCTGCGGAAGGCCAGCGATGATCTCCCGAGCGAGAGAGGATAGCGGCACCAGATGCCCCACCTTGGTCTTGGCACTGGCAGCAGGCAGTCTCCAGCCGTCGGCACCGGTCTGGGACCACTTCATCGAGGCCACTTCGCCGCGCCTCTGCCCCGTACACAGCATGATCTTGTAGAGGTTGCCGAAGGGATAGCCGAGCCTGGTGAACGCCGGCCACAGAACCGCGATCTCCTCGGCACTCAGAACTCGCTCGCGATCCTTCTCCTCACCCGGACGCTGCAGGCGCATGGCCGGCGACGACTCGATGATCTCCTCATCGACAGCCCAGTTGAATATCTTGCTGATCAGAGCCAGCAGGCGGTTCGCAGCGATCCCACCGTCGCGTGCCTTCTCCCGCAGCCGTTCCTTGATGTCGCTGCGGGTGATCTCGCGGATCGGGCGATCGTGCCAGGCAACAAGCTCTACATCGATCTTGCGCTGCATCTCTTTGCGCGTGCGGTGACTGTGCGCGAAGTCCCGCATGAAGTCTGCGGCAACCGCGCCGAAGGTTCCCTTCTCCTCGCGCTTCTTCCTGACCTCAGGCGTAATGCCGACCTTTGCATCGGCAATGATCTGCACAGCCTGCGCTCGTGCCTCTACGAGACCGATCGAGGGGAACGGTGGCTTGATGGTAAAGCGGCGGAACTTGCCGTTGACCCGAGTGGAGACTACGAAGCTCTTATTGCCACCGCTGCTGACGCGGACGCCGAAGCTCGGCAGCAGCCGGTCCCAATAGTCAACCTGGCCCGTCTGAGGTAGAGCAAGGTTGCCTACTCTCGGTTGTCGCTAAACTCCTGAATCGGCACCACGAGCCCTCAAGGTAGCCGGTGAGGTAGCAATGGCCGGTTGAGGATGTCCAACCGTGTCCACCAAAGTACCAGCGATTTGAGGGATTTCAACGGTCTGTCGAGCGGAGTCCTGAGTTGTCCACCCTATTGCCACGAATGGCATTCACGAGGTCGGCGGTTCGATCCCGCCTGGCTCCACCAGATTTCCCTAAGAATTAACGCACGAGGCCCGGTTCATGCCCGCACGTGGTGGTGGAGCGACCGGCTCGGCTGCCGATCGCTCCAGACCGCGATTGGTTTGATATTCGGTTAGTAGCGGTAGCGATAGGGCCGATAGCCGTAATAGTCGTAATAGCGGGGACCATAATAGCGACGGCAGGCGCAGCGATAGGGGCCGCACCAACAGCCGACCGTCTCAACAGGTGAATAGCCTTTGGTGATCGGCGACAGATCTCCCAAGCCCGGCACTGGCGCTGCTTCGGCCTTCATAAGGGCTGAACCGGCCAAGAGCACGATTGCGGTGGCGAGGACCGTGAATAATTTGCGCATGTCTCCTCCTTTTCGAGCGAGGGGAGGATCATACCCCGCGATATGTTACAGGCAATCGACATCGCTCCGTCACGGTTTACGAAATCGGAACCACCAAAACTTGGCCGGGAGCAATGGAATTTTGCCAGGTAGCGGCGAAAACGGAGGGGGTTGGCGTTAATGGCCGCCCAGCACCGCGACCACGACATTGGCTGCACGCAAGGCCGAGATCTGCTTCGGCAGGTTCTGGTCATAGGTGGCAGGGGCGATGAGCACGGTGTCGCCGGCCTTCGCCACATGGACCACGTGCTGGACGGACTTGAAGGGGGTCTTCGGCCCGCGCCCGTCATTGGCGTCGTCCCCAGACCTCGAATCGACATACCATTCCATGACGTCAGAACATCCGATGCTGCCGATGAAGGTCAAGGATTAACCGGAGGTCGCGGCCTTCGTCCTTAGCAGGAGCCAATCGCTCATTCGTGACCGGCCCGGCGTCCCCCCGATTCTTGAATTCGCTGGCCATTTTCCCCATATCCCAGCCGGTTCAATGGCTCAGCGCCGCGGCGGGCTTGGCCATTCAGTATGTCTGGGCGCCGACAGGGCCCAACGACGCTACGACATGTCGCAGCCGCTTGCACTGGAAGGGCTTGGCAGAATGTCGCGCATGACATTCCTTGAGGGGGAGATTTGGCTCGGTGCCGAGCCTGGCCGTGGGCTTCCCCGGCTCGTCAGAGCACCGGAGGCCGGCTACCCTCCCTACAATATCGAGCTGTTGACCGGGGAGGACGGAAGCCCAAGCGGACTTCGCATTACGCTTGCCGTCGCGGGCTTCAGCGTCGATGAGCTTGCCGTCACCATCGAGGGCGGCCAGCTGATCGTACGCGGCAAGCAGGCGGATGAGCGGTCGCGAGACTACATATACCGGGGCATCGCGGCGCGCAGGTTCAAGCGGAGCTTCGGGCTCGCCGATGGTGTCGAGGTGCGCAAGGCCGAACTGCACGACGGGCTGCTCGCCATCGAGCTGGAGCGCCCGATGAAGGACGTGAGGGTCACGACGGTGCGGATCGTCGATGGCGAGGTTGCCGGCAAGAGGCGCGAGGCGTTGCCGCCAAAGCCGGCCAGAGTTTCAGATGCGGAGTAGGTCAAGAATGAACGAAGACGCAAAATTAGACGGTGAGGCGACCGGCCCGATGAGCCGGAAAGCGTTCGAGCAGCTCGGCGACGGCGAGGTGGCTTATATCAAGCAGCTCAATCTCGACCTTGCCCAGAAGCTGTTCCCGGCCTTGCGCGGCAAGCTCGAAGGCATCGATCTTTACGCGGTGCTCGGCGCCGACGGCACGCCTTTGGCACTCACCGACAGCCGCAACGCGGCCATCGCCAACGCCATCGAGAACGACCTCGTGCCGCTCAGCGTGCACTGACGCCTTCAAAGCTATTGGATTGAGGTTTTCGACGCCGTCCTTCAGGCGGCGTGGGACGTAGCGCCCTCGGTCAGCACCGCATAGATCGCCGCGGCGTCGCGCGAGGCTCTGAGCTTGTCCACGGCATGGCCCTCGCGCAACAGCCGCGAGATGCGGGCGAGCGCCTTCAAATGATCGGCGCCGGCGCCTTCCGGGGCGAGCAACAGAAACACGATATCAACCGGAGCGCCGTCGACTGCGTCGAAATCGATCGGCTCGGCAAGCCGCGCGCAGATGCCGGTGATGCGCTTCAGCCCGGCGAACTTGCCGTGCGGGATGGCAATGCCTTGGCCAAGCCCGGTCGAGCCGAGCCGCTCGCGCTGCAACAGCGTGTCGAAGATGTAGCGCTCCTGCAAGCCTGTGAGCCGCGCCGCGCGCGCCGACAGCTCCTGGAGAAGCTGCTTCTTGTTCTTGACCTTGAGCGAAGCAATCACTGCTTCGGGGCCGATGAGATCAGCTAGGTGCATGTGCCAACCCGCCTGATGAATGAAACGCAACAGCGGAACGAGCCGCTAGCGCCGCGCCCGCGTTTTCTGTCTGACCGCAGGATCGATCCAGCCGATATGGCCATCGTCGCGGCGGTATACAACGTTGATTTCGCCACTCGACGCATTGCGAAATAAAACGAATGGCTGATCGGAAAGATCCATCTGCATCACTGCGTCGCTGACCGCCATTTCGTGCACGACAGTCTCGGCTTCGGCAATGATGATCGGGTTGTCCTCATCGCTCTCCTCCTGTCCATCCTGCCGCGATTGCAGCACGTAGGACGCTGCCGGGGTCTCCTTGCGGGCGGAGTGTCCCCCATGCTTTTTGACCCTTCGCTTGTAACGCCGAACCCGCTTCTCCAGCCGCTCGCAAGCGAGATCAGCGCTCTGATAGGCATCGGCCGCAACGCCATGGGCTTCAAGACTCATGCCTTGCCACAAATGGATCGTGCAGTCGGTGCGAAACTCTCCGTGTTCCTTCTCTACGCGCACGTGTCCGGACGGCGTCCGCCCGATATATTTCTCGACGGTCTGCGAAACGCGCTCCTGGACATATCCGCGTAGCGCCTCACCAACGTCTAGATTCTTTCCGGTGACCTGTATCGTCATTGCCCGCGGAAGTGCCGACAAACCAATTTTCCCCCGGGACGCATGACGGTGCCGCATGTGGGGCGGATGCCGATCCCGGCACTTGGTTACGTTTGGCTTGGCCTCCCACCCCGCAGGTCGGAAGCTAGACCGCTGCCCATATGGTGTCAAATTCCGCGCAACTCAAGGCTCATGTTGCTGTGAAATTCGCCTTTGGCGGCTTTAAGTCAGGCGCTCGTGCCGGCGGCGATTCGCTTCTGCCGGCGGCGCTGCACCGAGGAGGGAATGCGCAAGGCTTCGCGATATTTGGCAACCGTGCGCCGCGCGATGTCGACTCCGTCAAGCTTCAAGCGTTCGACGATCTTATCGTCGGACAGCACGTCGCTTGCAGGCTCGGCCTCGATCATCTCCTTGATGCGGTGGCGAACGGATTCCGAAGAGTGGGCATCGCCCTCGCCGGCAGCGGCGATCGCCGAGGTGAAGAAATATTTCAGCTCGAACAGGCCGCGATTGGTGGCCATGTACTTGTTGGCGGTGACGCGGCTCACCGTCGATTCGTGCATTGAGATCGCATCGGCCACGGTCCGCAGGTTCAGCGGCCGCAAGTGGCGCACCCCATAGGTTAGGAAGGCGTCCTGCTGGCGCACGATCTCCTGCGCCACTTTCAGGATGGTGCGGGCGCGCTGATCGAGGCTCTTCACCAGCCAATTGGCGGTTTGCAGGCAATCGACCAGGTAGCTCTTGTCGTGCTTGCTGGTCGCCGATTTGCACACACAGGCGTAATAGGCCTGGTTCACCAAAACGCGCGGCAGCGTCTCGCTGTTCAGCTCGACATGCCAGCTTCCGTCGGGAAGAGGACGCACCAAGACGTCGGGCACGATCGGCTGCGACGGGCTAGACCCATATTTGAGCCCAGGCTTGGGGTTCAGCCGCTTCACCTCCTGGATCATGTCGCAGAGGTCCTCGTCGGAGACGCGGCAGGCGCGCTTCAGCGCAGGGAGATCGTGCACGGCAAGCAGGTCGAGATGCTCGATCAGCCCCGCCATGGCCGGGTCGCAGCGGTCCAGCTCCTTCAGCTGCAGCGTGAGGCATTCGCGCAAATCGCGGCCAAACACGCCGCAAGGCTCGAAGCCCTGCATCACCGCCAAGGTTTCCTCGATGAGATCGAGCGGGGCGCCGAGCAGCTCGCCAAGGGCGGCAAGATCGCCCTGCAAGTATCCGGCCTCATCGGTCATGTCGATGAGATGATGGCCGATCAACCTGCGGGCCGGGTCGGCGAAGACGAGCGCAAGCTGGTCGGACAGATGATCCTTCAGCGTCCGCTCCTCGGCGACATAGGCTTCGAGGTTTGGTGCGTCATCGCCGTCGAGGCGCGGGCCCTGGCTGAGCGAGGCCCAGCTCGACTCCTTCAGCGCGCCCGGGCTGTAGCCTTCGCCGTCGGGAAAGGGGTCCTGAGGCTCGGTATCGAGATCCTCTTCTCGCGCGCCACGGTCGTCGGCCTGAAGGTCGAGCCATTCGCCCTCCTCGCTGCCGGGGGTCTCGCCTTCGCCCGCGTCGGAAGGGTCTCCGGCATGGCCGTTCGCCTCCTGCTTGGCTTCGGCGAAGAGGCTCACAGCCTCCGCAGCGTCGCCTTGCGCGGCGGCTCCGGTGTCCTCGGTTTCCTCGCGTTCGAGCAGCGGATTGCGCTCAAGCTCGGCCTCGACGAAGGCGATCAGCTCCATGTTGGAGAGCTGCAGCAGCTTGATCGCCTGCTGCAGTTGCGGCGTCATCACCAGACTGTGGCTTTGCCTCAGCTCAAGCTTTGCGGTGAAGGCCATACTCACTCCCAGGCGGGCAGCCCGAACGGACCGCCCTAAATCCTGAACTGATCGCCGAGATAGACGCGCCGCACGTCCTCGTTGTTGATGATGTCGTTGGCGGTGCCGTGGGTCAGCACCATGCCGTCATGGATGATGTAGGCGCGGCCCACGAGATCAAGCGTCTCCCGAACATTGTGGTCGGTGATGAGAACGCCGATGCCTCGCTGGGTGAGATGACGCACAAGCGCGCGAATGTCATTGACGGCAATCGGGTCGATGCCGGCGAAGGGCTCGTCGAGCAGCATGAAAGACGGGCGGCTGGCGAGCGCCCGGGCAATTTCGACGCGGCGCCGCTCGCCGCCGGAGAGGCGGATGGCGGGCGAGGTCCTTAGCCGCGTGATGCGGAACTCTTCGAGCAGGGCATCGAGCTGCAGCTGGCGCTCGGCCTTGTCAGGCTCGACCGTCTCGAGCACGGCGAGAATGTTCTCCTCAACGGTGAGCCCGCGAAAGATGGAGGCCTCCTGCGGCAGATAGCCGATGCCGAGTCTCGCGCGGCGATACATCGGCAGCTTGGTCACGTCGCGGCCGTCGATGCGGATCGAACCTTCGTCGGCGGGGATCAGCCCGGTGATCATGTAGAACACGGTGGTCTTGCCGGCGCCATTCGGCCCCAATAGCCCGACCGCCTCGCCGCGGGCGACCTCGAGGCTCACGCCGCGGACCACGGTGCGCTTCTTGAAGGCCTTGACCACGGAATGGACGGTCAGCCAGCCGGCATAAGGGTTCGGCTCGGCGTCGTGCTCGTAGACATGCTCCTCGGGTTGGGCAACTCCACGCGCGGCGACCGCCCGGCGACCTGGAAACGATAGCAATTTGCCCACTACCCTTTCTCTCCTGAGCTGAGGCACACGCTCACCAAAGTCAGATGAAAACCCGCTCCGGCCCTATTGCGGCGCGCCCGGAAGCAGCGGCATCGGCGTTTCGGCGGCGGGCTCGGCAGCCGGAGCGGCGGGAGCGGCGGCCTTTTCGCCTCCGGCGTCTGTGTCGGCGGACTTTTCCGCGGATTTGCCACCGCTCGATGTGTCGCTCTTGGAGCCGTCATCTCCTGGCTTGGCTTCCTTCGGCATGAACAAGGCGCGGATACGGCCTCCGGCGGCGGTATTGCCCCTGTTCTCGAACCGGCTTTCACCGGTCTTCAGATCGATTACGAGCCGGTCACCCTTTAACACATTCTTACCCTGCATTAACACCACATTGCCGCCCACGGTCACGAGCTGGGCCGGCACATCGTAAAGCGCCCAATCGCTCGTGGTGGTCTGGTCCTGGTCGCTGGTGATGACGACCTCTCCCCTCGCCTCGATCTTGCTGATCTGGGTGCCGTTGTTGGTGCCAAGACCGACGCCGCTCGGTTTCGCATCCCCTGTGCCGGCGGAGGCGCCGGTGGCGGCCCCGGTCGTGGGGGCCGGGGTTGATCCTGTGGTGTCGGGACCCTTGGCCAGGCTATCGCTGCCGCTTCCCACATAGTGCACGTCGAGCTCGCGCGAGCGGAGCGTGGTGGTGCCTTGCACCGCTTTCACATTGCCTTTGAAGGTCGCGTATTTCTGCGCGTCGTGCACCACGAGCACGTCAGACTCGATGTCGATCGGCTCATTCGAGTTCTTGGAGAATCCGCCGAAGGTGTTGCTCATGGTTTGCGCCGGAGCCGGCGTCGCGGCGAGCAGGCAAAGCGCGGCCGCAGCGGTGGCGAGCAGCACGCCGCACGCCGCTTGCGAAGGGGATGAGCGTCTGGTGAGCGCGTTCATTGTGCCAGAGGTTCCGCGGGAACGGCCGCGCTTGCCTCGGGCGGCACGCGCGAGGGAGCATCTGGAGCCTCGATCTTCGGCGGGCGCGGCGCCTCACTTGCACCCGCCGCGGCCTGATTGTTCTGCGCCCTGATGATGTGCACGCGCACCTTGCCGCGAAACAGCAGCGTTTTGTCGACGGAGTTCAGCCTGAGCGCGCGCGCGCGCACGGTGCCGCTTGGCAGGTCGAAGGCCACCGGCTGATGCGAGCGCAACACCTGGCTCTTCATTTCGAGGCTGGCATGGGTGAGCTTGCCGGTGACGCCGGAGCTGGTCGACACGCGAATGTCGTCCTGCATGATCAGGCGTTCCGACTCGCTGTTGAACAGCCCGCGCACCGCCTGCATGCGCGACCAGCCCTTTTGATCGGTGGTAAGCTCGGCCTTGATAGCATGCAGCTTGATCATCTTCGGGTTCTTCATGTCCTGGTCGGCGTAGTCGGCGCTGACGACATAGGCTCCGTTCTTCTTGTCCATGCCTTTCAGCGTGGGGTTCACCATGCGCAGATTGCCGTCATTGACCTCGACCCCGCTCACGCTCGCGGTCACGCCGCCGACGGTGACGCTGAGGCGGGTCGAAATGAAATAACTGGCGAGTACCACCACCGCCATAACGGGGAGAGTCTTGCGCAGGATGGCAACGATGCGGCTGTGCTGCGCGGCGCGCGAGAACGCCTGCTCGTGCTCCTCGGCTGAGCGCACGCGATACCGGCGATCGCCCGGAACCAGTTGCGCTTCGAACGTCACGGAAAGGATCCTCCGAGCCGATACGGCCCACCCCACACGTACTTAGCCGCAAGACTTTGATCACATTGCGACCACAAATGCTCGTCGCAGAGCACCTTTGCCGCCCTTTTTAGCCCTCTCAATGGGCGAAGGGATCGAGATCGGGCCAGCCTTTGAGATCGAGCTCGACCCTCGTCGGCAAGAAGGTGAAACAGGCCTGGGCCAAGCCTTGGCGGCCCTCGCGGATGAGCATGGCCTCGAGTTTCTCCTTTAGCGCGTGGAGATACAAGACGTCGCTTGCCGCGTAGTTGAGCTGTTCCTGCGTCAACTGGTCTGCGCCCCAATCGGAGGATTGCTGCTGCTTGGAGAGCTCGATGCCGAGCAGTTCCTTGGCGAGATCCTTGAGGCCGTGCCGGTCGGTGAAGGTACGAGCGAGGCGCGAGGCGATCTTGGTGCAATAGACCGGCCACGGCATGACGCCGAGACTGTGCTTGAGCACGGCCATGTCGAAGCGGGCGAAATGGAAGATCTTGAGCACGCTTTGATCGGCGAGCAGGCGCTTGAGCTCCGGTGCCTCGTAGTGCCGGCGGAGCTGCACGAGCTCGGCGTTGCCGTCGCCACGCGACAGCTGCACGAGGCAAAGCCGGTCGCGATAGGGGTTGAGCCCGAGCGTCTCGGTATCGATGGCGACGGCGTTGCCGAAGGTGCGGCCGGGCGGCAGGTCGTCTCTATGCAGCTCGACCGTCATCGACGGGGGCTCATTGGGCGGGCTCATGCGGCTTTGCTCGACGGCCGGCGCTTGGCCGAGGCGCAATCGCCGATCTCGACAGATGATCTGGTGCCCAGGAGAAGACTCGAACTTCCACGCCCTTTCGGGCACTAGCACCTGAAGCTAGCGCGTCTACCAGTTCCGCCACCTGGGCTTGAGGCCCTTTGAGGTACGATCGGGCCACAGCAAAGTCAATCGGGCGGCGGGCTCCGGCCGGACCCGGCGCAGCTAAGCCTTCCCAGACTTCGACAGGGTCTGTATTGCTGCTCTCCCTGGCAGGGGGTCATGCGCCCGTCATGGCGAGCGATCATGCAGGACGAACCGTGGGCATTTCCTTAAGCAACGCCACTCTCATCACGATTTATGGCGGCTCAGGCTTCATCGGCCGCCATGTGGTCCGCGCGCTGGCCAAGACCGGGGCGAGGATGCGGATCGCCGTGCGCAGGCCAGAGCTTGCAGGCTTTCTCCAGCCGCTTGGCGGCGTGGGCCAGATCACCGCAGTCCAGGCCAATGTGCGCTTTCCTGACTCGCTCCTTGCGCCTGCGAAGGGCGCCGATGCGGTGATCAATCTCGTCGGCATTCTTTGCCCGAGCGGAAAGCAGACCTTCAAGGCCGTGCAGGATGAGGGTGCGCGCCACGTTGCCGAGGCGGCGCGCGCCGCGGGAGCAAGCGCGTTCGTGCATATGTCGGCGATCGGCGCCGATGCCCAATCGCCCTCGGTTTACGCCCGCAGCAAGGCCGCCGGCGAGGCGGCGGCAAAAGAGGTGTTCCCCGACGCTGTGATCCTGCAGCCGTCGGTGGTGTTCGGGCCTGAGGACGAGTTCTTCAACCGCTTCGCCGCCCTTGCCCAGCTCTCCCCGGCGCTGCCCCTGATCGGCGGCGGCAAGACCAAGTTTCAGCCGGTGTTCGGCGGCGATGTGGCCAAGGCGGTGATGGCAAGCCTCACCGGCAAGGCGAAAGCAGGCGCCGTGTACGAGCTCGGCGGGCCGGAGATCCTCACGATGAAAGAGGTGATGGAGCGCGTGCTCGCCTACACCATGCGCAAGCGCTGGCTTGTGCCGCTCCCCTTCTTCCTCGCCAAGCTTCAAGGCGCGGTCCTGCAGCTTCTGCCGAACCCGCCGCTCACCCTCGATCAGGTGCGCCTCTTGGAGCGCGACAATGTGGTGAGCGACGCCGCCAAGCGTGACGGCCGCACGCTCGAGGGCCTCGGCATCGGCGAGCCGGTCGTGGTCGAGGCGGTGGTCCCAGATTATCTTGAGCAGTACCGCCCCAAGGGCCAGTTCTCCGACTACCAACCCTGAGGCACGCCGATCTATTGCGAGCCCGGCGCCGATTGCTCGCTTGCCGCTTGGCCAGGGCCGCAGTTTCCTTCCGGCGCCGGCGATAAATGCGCGCCATAGCCGTAGACGAGCACGAGCAGGAAGCCGCCGAGCGCCATGCGGTAAAGCACGAAGGGCAAGAAGCTGATCCGCCGAAGCAAGTTCATCAAGAAGGCAATTGCCAAAATTCCGGCGACGAAGGTGAAAGCCGCGACCAACAACTCGTCGGTGGTGATGTGACATCCGCTTTTCACCGCGTCGCCGAGGGTGAGCACGATCGCGGCAGCGGTGGCCGGAATGCCGAGAAGGAACGAAAAGCGCGCCGCATCGGGGCGGGTGAAATTCAGAAAGCGCGCGGCAGTCATGGTGACGCCGGAACGGCTCGTCCCGGGAATAAGGGCGAGCGCTTGCGCGCATCCGATCACAAGAGCGCTTTTCAGCGTCACGTCATTGATGGTTTTCTCCTGCTTGCCGTACATGTCGGCGACCAGCATCAGCACTCCGTAAAACACGGTGTTCCAGGCCACGACCGTGATGTTTCGTTCAAGGTCCGGGACGTTCAGCTTCTTGAGTGTGTAGCCGAAGAGGACGGCCGGGATGGTCCCGGCGAGAATGTAGAGTGCGAGCCGGCCCTGGTCGGTGATCTTGCCGCGGAAGAGGTTGAGCGTTCCCAAGATAAGGTGCCAGACGTCGCGCCAGAAATAGATGAGCACGGCGAGAAGCGTACCGAGATGCGACATGACGTCGGTGAACTGGCCCTGGTCGGGCCAACCGGTCAGGAACGGGATGAGAATGAGGTGACCTGAGGAGGAAATAGGCAGGAATTCCGTGATCCCCTGAACCACGGCAAGCACGATGATCTGTTCTATCGGCATTGATTCCCTCGGCCCCCGAGATGGCCGCTTGTTCGGCGCGCGGGCAGGTTCTATACCGAGGCGCAACTCCGCGCGATTCTTTTCGCGGAGCTATAGCCGCCGAATGGGTCGATGGCGACGCTCCTGCATTATCCACTCTGCCCCTTTTCCCGCTCGATTCGCCTTGCGCTCGCCGAGTGCGGCGTCGAAGTGACGCTCACCGAGGAGCGGCCTTGGGAGTGGCGTCCGGCCTTTCTCGAGCTGAACCCGGCGGGGGCGCTCCCCGTGCTGGTCACCGATTCCGACGGCCCGATCTCCGGCGCCTACGCCATCTCCGAATATCTCAACGAGACCGTGAGCTGCGAGGGCGAAGCCGCCAGAGGCTTCAAGCTCTTCCCCGGCGAGCCCGTGGCGCGCGCCGAGACGCGCCGGCTGGTGGACTGGTTCCACCGCAAGTTCCACGATGAGGTCACCTCCTATCTGGTCGAGGAGAAGGTCTATCGCCGCTACGGCCCGGGCGGGGGCTCGCCAAATACCGAGGCGGTGCGCGCCGGCCACGAGAACTTGCGCTATCATCTCGCTTATCTCGGCCATCTCGCCGAGACGAGGCCTTGGCTTGCCGGAGAGGCGCCGAGCTTCGCCGATCTTGCAGCGGCGGCGCATCTCTCCACGCTTGACTATCTCGGCGAGGTGTTCTGGGAGGACTACGAGCCGGTCAAAAGCTGGTACGCCCTGCTCAAGTCGAGACCGTCGTTCCGGCCATTGCTCGCCGACCGGGTCGCCGGCTTCATCCCGTCAGGGAGCTATGCCGACCTCGATTTCTGAACTGCGGGCGATTGTCGAGTAGATGTGTCATGGCGCTTACGCTGAAAGAACGGATCGCACGCGAGGCCAATGCATTGGGCTTCGCCGCGGTACGGTTCGCGAGCGCCGACCCGCCGCCGGGCGCCGGCGCCGCCTTGGAAGATTTTCTCGCGCATGGCCGCCACGGCGACATGGCATGGCTCGCCGACAACAAAGAGCGGCGCAAATCTCCCCGAGCCGTCTGGCCCGAGGTCAAAAGCATCATCATGCTTGGGCTTAGCTACGGCCCCGAGCGCGACCCGCTGCAAGCGCTTGGCATGCGCTCGCGCGGCGCCATCTCGGTCTACGCGCAAGGCGGCGATTATCACGACGTGATCAAGTCGAAGCTCAAGGCGCTCGCCGCGCGCGTGCAGGACGTGGCACCCGGCGAGATCAAGATCTTCGTCGACACCGCACCGGTGATGGAAAAGCCGATCGCGGCGAAGGCCGGTCTCGGCTGGCAGGGCAAACACACCAATCTCGTCTCGCGCGATTTCGGCTCGTGGCTGTTCCTCGGCTCGATTTTCACCACCGCCGAGATCGACCCCGACGCGCCCGAGGAAGATCATTGCGGCGCCTGCCAACGCTGCCTCGATGTGTGCCCGACTAAGGCGTTCGTCGCGCCCTATCAGCTCGATGCGCGGGCTTGCATCTCCTACCTCACCATCGAGCACAAGGGGCATATCGCGATCGAGTTCCGCGAGGCCATGGGCAACCGAATCTTCGGCTGCGACGACTGTCTCGCCGTGTGCCCGTGGAACAAATTCGCGAAGGGTGCGCGCGAGGCAAAGCTAGCCGCGCGGGCCGGGAGCGACAATCCTCCTCTCTCTGAGTTGTTGCCGCTCGACGATGCGGCCTTTCGCGCCCGCTTCGGCGGCACGCCGATCAAAAGAACCGGGCGCGACCGGTTCTTGCGCAATGTGCTGATCGCCGCCGGCAATTCAGGCGATGAGAGTCTCGTCCCGCAGGTCGAGCAGCGTCTTTCCGACGCCTCGCCGCTCGTGCGCGCCATGGCGGTGTGGGCGTTGTCGCGGCTTGCGCCTGATTGGGCGGCGGCGGTGCGCGAATCTGAGGCGCAAGGAGAAGCCGATCCAGCAGTTGCCGAAGAATGGGCGAGGATCGGCGCGTGAATCGCCTGTTCTGCTTCGGACTCGGCTTCTCGGCCGAGGCGCTGGGGCGGCGGCTTGCGGCCAAAGGCTGGAGCATTGCCGGCACCGCCCGCGACCCCGCCAATATCGAGCGCATTCGCGGCCAGGGCTATGAGGTCTGCCGCTTTGCCGGGGAGCCGGGCAATGCGGAATTGTTGGCAGCGCTCGCCGGAACCACCCATCTTCTCCACTCGATTCCGCCTGGAGCCGAGGGCGATCCCGTGCTCCGCCACTATCGCGCCGAGATCGCGCGTCTCCCGACGCTCGAATGGATCGGCTACCTCTCGACCGTCGGGGTCTACGGCAACCATAAGGGCGCCGTGGTCGATGAGGCCGCCATGCCGCGTCCCCATAACGAGCGCACCAAAGCGCGGGTCGTGGCCGAGAGCGGCTGGCTCGCCTTCGGCGAAGAGATCGGGCGGCCGGTTCAGGTGTTCCGCCTTGCCGGCATCTATGGCCCAGGCCGGAGCGCGCTCGACAAGCTCAGAGCCGGCACGGCGCGGCGCATCGTCAAGCCTGGCCAGGTATTCAATCGCATCCATGTCGAGGACATCGCGAGCGTGCTCGAAGCCTCGATGGCGCGGCCGCGGGCGGGCGCCATCTACAACGTCGCCGACGATGAGCCGGCGCCGCCTGAGGACGTCATCGCTTATGGCGCTGAGCTGTTGGGCATCGAGCCGCCGCCGGAAGTGCCGTTCGAGGAGGCCGATCTCACGCCCATGGCGCGCAGCTTCTATGGCGACACCCGCCGCATCTCAAATACGCTGATCAAGTCAGAGCTCGGGGTGCGGCTCGCCTATCCGAACTATCGGGAGGGGCTGAAGGCGCTCATTGACGCTGATCGTCCCGCGAAACGCACTAGTCCCCAGTGAAGCCAGCGATGTGGTAGAGTGCCGATATGGTCAAGACGCTGGAACGCGCCATCGCGGAAGTTGCGAATCTTCCGGAGTCGGCACAAGAAAAGATCGGCCAGGAATTGCTGGCGCATGTCGAGCGCCTGCGAAACCTGCGGACGGACATCACTAGCGGTATCCAATCGCTCGACGCGGGCGCCGGGCGCGAGCTCGACACCGAGGAGTTCCTGAGGCGAGCCCGCGAGCAGCATGGCCGCGGCTAGGCATCGCATTATCTGGTCGCCGGAAGCCGAACAGGACCTACTCGATATTTGGAGCTATCTCGCGCGCGAAGCGTCATTCACAGTCGCCGACACTCAGATTCGCGATATCGTTCATGCGTGCCGGCTCCTCGGCGACCATCCCCTTGCCGGGCGTTTGCGCGAGGAGCTCGCGCCAATGTTACGATCGGTAGCGGCCAATCCTTACGTGGTATTCTATCGTTTGACCGGGAAGGCAGTTGAGATTGTCCGCGTCCTCCATGGTCGCAGAGATATTGATTCGATATTCGCGGACGATCAGGACGCCGAGTGAGGTTGCCTCCCTCCCAATTCACTGCTGCCGGGCGACGAGCGTCGCGATGGCGGCGGTGAGGCGTTGCAAGTCCGCCGACGCGGACAGGCGATGGTCGCCGTCCTTGATCAGCGTCAGCTCGACATCGGCCCCATCCAGCAGATCGACCAGCGCAACTGCATGGCGCCACGGCACGTCAGGATCGCGCATGCCTTGCAGGATGCGCACCGGGCACCCCGGATCGAAGGGATGGCCTTCGAGGAGATGCGCGCGCCCCTCCTCGATGAGATGTCTGGTGATGGGATAAGGATCGCCATAGGCAGAGGGCAC
>Ga0157379_10002629_pt1 | contig 15103 bp, 12 predicted proteins | sample S25metaG_FD_121802 | JGI IMG/M metagenome (GOLD analysis project Ga0157379, IMG submission 121802) | Switchgrass rhizosphere microbial communities from Kellogg Biological Station, Michigan, USA - S2-5 metaG | ecosystem: Host-associated > Plants > Roots > Rhizosphere > Soil | place: USA... | reverse complement strand
GTTTGTATCCCGCACAAACAACTGAGTTCTTATATTTTGTTAGTTGCTATCTCAACACCCTCCGTACCAACCCCACCCACAGCAAGTCCACAAAATCAACCGCTCGCCCGTCTCAAACCCGTCTGCTTTCAACCCCTGCCGCTCCCGTTCGCCAACTCGCGAAAACCCATGCGGTCTGCTGTCATCGTCATTGTCGAATTCGAGCTTACATGTGCGCCGTTCTTTCAGAGGAGGGAACGAGAGAGGGAGAGGGAGGGGGATAGTGAGGGTGAGATGGGTGTAGGTATGGGTGGGAAGGAGAATGGTGTTAGTGTTGGGATGGGGGTGATGGTTGGGAATGGAGAGTGGAGGTGTTTAAGTAGAATTCGGTGAAATATCAGTGTATGTAGTCGCTTTCAGTGTAATCGGAGTATCTCACTGGCGGGCCGATCCAACTTTGAGTGGTCACTTTTCATATTGAGTGGGGTTTCTTTTCCCACGGGGGTTGGCAAATAGAAATTTAGAATTACCCAAAGTTTCCTTTCATTACACTCATTGAACGGTTAAGTCAACTGGATCTTCGGTCCTCCAAGTGACGCATACATGACGTAATCAGTCATAGCACCGCTTTCCGAAACACGCTTTGACTCCCTTTACTAACTTCGTTTTTATTTTCTTCAAACATATGTAGGTGATTCAACTGGCTGTTCATTACAACAGATAACTTATATTTCTCAGGCCACAATAGAAGCTCCTGTTAAACGAGAAAGAAGTGATTCTACCAGTGGTAGTGACGGTAAGTAGGCCATTAGACTTCAGTCTGACTTTCGTATGAAATCTGTCAGCAGAACCGTATCCCAAGCGACAACACACAGACCTTGCGGAACTGGAAGTCGAGGACGACGTCTATATCCTCAAATATTCCGGCAAGTTGAGAAAGCCTCAACATTACATCGACACCGAGGAAAAAACCGACGAAAGTATCAAGAAGAACTTTGACGATTTTAGAGAAGCTTTGGACAACAGCACCAGCAAAGTGGGGGAGATGAAGACATTGCTCAAGTTTGTTCAGTCTTGCATCTTAACTGCTGACCAGAGGGTTCAGCTGAAAGACAAACTTGATGTCACACTCAGTTGGGTGGATTTCGCTGATGTTGCACCCTTCTTTCCCAGTTTAAACCCGAATGCACTCAACCATGCAACTGCAGGGTTTGGAACCTGCTCGATTCATCCCATGCGCGTCCCTGACATTGTTTTCAAACAAATACTTCGTCAGATGGACTCAAAATTTAATCAATATGGGTGGCCATGGGATCAGGAGAATGAGACCGCTTGCAATTACTGCATTGAAGAAATTTTGACTCCGCTTCTTGACATATTCAAAGGTGTCTTTACTGACAAAGCAGAAGTGCTGATGGATTCAGAAATATCCAAGAAGAAATGTCAGTTGAACACTGCTGGCTTGCTTTTGGATCCATTTGTGGTGAGTACGAGGAGCTGAAGTCTGATCAAAGGATGGGTAAAAAAAAGTTGAAGGTCATTGCTCAAATGATGTTGGAAGCTGATGGTAAGAAGCACTTTTACATATTAACCTGCATATTATTGAACCTCCCCCCTCCTCTCTGACTCCTCAGTTTGTACATTTGAAAACAACAGACAGGGTTTCTGGATTCTAATTATAGGGATATTGGTATCTGGTGCTGCAGTGGAAGTGTTAGATGTGTGATGTGTCAGCACATACTAATATGGAAAGGACCCCTGAGTCATCAATAATACTGCAGTTATAGAGGCACACAGTATAACATAGCAGTGATGAACAAATCCATCCTTGGATAAATAACCAGTATCAAACTCCTGTTTGTATCAGGCCATATAGCTCAGTGGTAGGAGCATTTCTTTGCAATGGATTCAAACCCTGGTGTGGTCATTTTTCTGCATTCAACAGGTTATGGGCCCTGGAAGCTGAACATCCTCTTTCCTTTTCAGATAGCTGTTAATGTAGCTTTCTTCCCCTTTGTCACAGTATATAAGCCACTCATCCCAACACCATTTCACCCCATCCCCCAAAATTCCTGCTCGTCTCTGCAAATCCAAATGGTGCTGAACTCAAGTGAGAACATATTCCTCTGCCCATATCTTAACCTTTGAGGTCTTCACTGTAAATTTTAGGCATATTGATTTCTCCACCTTGCTGCTCATGTATTCTGCATATTTTTCAGCTGGAATTTGCATAGATTGCTAAGTGGTAAATAATTCAATCTATGCTAACATGCCTGTAGGATCCACTTGACAAAGCAGATGTAGTATGCTGGCAGTGCCATTTTCAAAGTGCATGGTATGCCAATGCTAAGAGCTACATGGTAAGTTATTTACTGCGCAATTCACAACCTCAATGAATCTCTAATATCCATTTTCAGGTATCCATGTGGGGAGTTATCATTGCTATGCTTTGTCCAAAGCCTGAGTGGAGAGCTCTCTAGTCACCATTGCAATAAGTGGCCATAAGCATTTCCAGTATGCTACCTCCAATTTTAGGGTAATTTTATAGGTTAGTTTGATCTATACCTGGTTAGATCTATTGAACACATATACCCCAAGTGTGCATAATTTCCTTTGAGTCCGAATATCTCTTTCCCTAATTTCTCTCCCCCATTCTCTCCTTCCATTCCACCCCCACCTCTGCTTCTCTTCCTCTGTGTTCTCTTTGTCAAATCCCCCTTCAGCCATTGCATTACACCTCAATGGCATCCACAGAGAGCTCTACAAAGCGGTTCACATCCCTACAGGACACCATCACAGTGGCTTATGATCTTCCTCACCACTAGTGTTGCTCAATGTGAGTCTGTAGCACCTCCAAAATTTTAGTTTCATTTTATCATTATTTCAGCACAATTCTATTCCTGAATTACCTGCTGATTCCACATTGCAAAGAGGGGGTCACATTAAGGTGAGCTTCCATAGGTCATTTATCTATTTAATTTCCCAAACTTGTGGATATTAGTAGGTTGACTTGAGCAAGCTTCATGTTGATCCAATACAGACATCTGAGCTCAAGGATCTTTACTCCAGTGGGAAGTTCTACTTCCAATGCTTCAATATGGGTGACACTAGTCAAATGGAGTTGTGAGCATGCTTTGGATATCAGAAGTTTAGATGACTTGGGAAATGGCTGGAGTTCACGATGGTCTACCAAGGATGAGTCGAAAAAGGGTATTTCTACCTGTGTTTTATTACAGTGGTATGTATAGTTTAATTGTAATATACTATATTTGTATAGAAATTGATTTTTTACCATTCTAAGTCAAGCAGGAAGCAGTAGTGAAGCAAGAGAAGCAAAAGATAGCATGCAGCATGCGGCAAAAGGACTTCCTGAATCAATGAAATGATGGGAAAAGCATAAAACCCCATACAATTTTACAGGCTGTCTAGCCCATCTCGATCTCACATACATTGCTGCTACCCACAAAATTGTCCAAATCAAGGGGATATTGAATCATAATGAAAAATGTTATTCTTGGTCTATGCAGAAACTTCTGCCAATCCCACTTCATGATCATGTGTGGCAAGTCGCACTTGAGCAGCTGGCACAGGGTGCAAGGTAGATATTACTTTATACTGTTTTTCAAAAATTGTGTCCTTATAATTCCCTAGCATTACTGCAATTCAAGCCTGGAACCGAGACTTATTCATAGCAAAGGCATATGATGGACAAACTGAAATGGATTCATGTACAGCAAATGTTTGCTATGAATTCCTCCCCACTGATTCAAGTCAACTCTATCAAAAATTCTCAAGGCAAAACAGGATTGATATGTCTCGCCTTTCTCAATGGAATATTGATGATTGGTTTAATCCAAAGTGGTGCATAATGGGTTATATGCGTGCTAATCCATTACTATTGTGCACTAGTCGTTTCGTAAGGTAGCATACAGTAGCATAGTGTAGCATAGTGTAGCATACTGTAGCATACTGTAACATTTCGTACCATAGCATGCAATGAGTTGTATGCCCGGGTCTTTCTGAACTTGGAGCTCTAGGACTCTAGCAATATATTTTGTTTGTTTTATAAATTTATGTATCCATCCTTAAATGTGGGTGATCCACCTGAATGTAGAAGTCAAGATAGGAGAGAGAATTGCGAATTAGGATTCCTATCCGCACAATCCTTAAACCAGGGTGTAGCAATACATTTTACCCCATGAAATTTAAGAGATCTAATCCTTAAACCAGGGCATAGTGATACACTTTACCCCACGTATTTAAGAGATTGGTCTTGAACACCACAGTGTAGTGATACACTTCACTGCAAGAGTTAAGATAGTTATACTGTGCGATGTGCAACAGTAGGGCCGGTGCCTGTAGGCTAAGCTAGCGCTTTGGGGGTGTAAGATGATTTATTGTGGTCACACTGCCCTTCTTTTATACATTTCCGGATGAGTTTCAGGTTGTACTAATTTTATACTAAGACATAGAAAGAGTCCTTCCAAGTCATGTAAGACATTCATGACACAAGTAAGACATAAAACATAGGTTCCGAGTCATGTAAGACATTCATGACTCGAGTGAGACATAAAACATAGGTTTCAAAATATAAGTACAAATATTCATGAGTTGAAATGGAAGCTGTGTAGACAAATAGAATTTAAAGAATTTAAGACAGAAGAATGTACATATGAGTATTTGTGTCTCGGAGTGATTTTTAGGGGTTTTCTGAATGAAACAAAATAAGAGACATCTTGTTTTTGAGGTTTTGTTGAAGGTTAATACCCGTCAGAGCTGTCGGAATGAAGGGTATTGGTTTTTGTTAATACAGCACATGAAGAACTTGAAGGTTTCGCGTGTGAGGAATATTTTTTTTGAGGACTTTAATTTGACTCACATTTGACTCAAATTAAAGTGGTTTTTCCTAATAAGCTGTGATCTTGAGAAAAGAAAATATCCGGAGGCTAAGAGGGCATATATGCGGTGTTACACCACACAAAGTCTGCTTATAAACCAGAGATTGCTGCAGCAGTTTTTCACTATTCAGCACACATTGAAAAGAATGACTGCCTTCAAGTTTGTATCCAAACCACACAGATGAAGGATGCAGCATGGAAATATGCACATCACAAGCAACTCATCCTCAATGGGAGCTTTGGTATTTGTAATAGCAAAATCCTGCTATTTATCTGCATGGGTGTTGACGAGGAAAACAAAGGGGTTCCTTTGTCATTTTTTTTATTCTCTGCTCCCACTGGGAATCGTGCAACACAGGCTGGCTATGATATGTCTGCCCTTAAAATACTTCTCGAAAAATGGCAAAACTCTCTTGGAACTCAGGATGGTCAGATGTTCACACCATATATTGCAATCACAGATACTGACACCAAGGAAAGAGGAGCATTATTTGCAGTCTGGCCATCTATATGGTTACTTCTCTGCAGGTTTCATGTTCACCAGTGTTGGAGTAATCGAAGGAAAGCAGTCTTGAGAACAGGACAAAACCCTATTTTTCCAAAAGCTCTAAGTACAAGCTCATCTCTGCACTTTGGAGGAATAGTAAGTATTTCTTTGTTGATACCTTAGTTCATTTTCTTATTATCAAATAAAGGTTACTTTTGTCAACAACTTATTCTCAAGTAGGACTCCTTCTATCTGAAGAAACTGCTGCCCTTACTCGACTAAAGGAACTTCCTGACAGTGGTGCAGCAGCAGCAGCAGGACTCTCGTATATCAGTTATTTGCGAGACACATGGCTTCCAGTATCTCTATGGCAGAGTTGGTCCCGATATGTCTGAATCCATGCATCCAAGATTCTGAAAGTCCCTATCAAAGGTGTCATACCCACCACAAACCATTTGGAGGCATTTAATTGTCTTCTCAAGAAGAAACATATTCATCAATAGCAGCGATCTGGGAAACGTCTTCGAATTGACTTACTTGTCTTCCTCCTCATTACCCAGATTCTCTCTGGAATATTCCAACACTGTACAATACAAGAGGAATACAACAATTGGCTTTGATCATGTTTCCTATCAGAGGCCAGGGGTTTAGATATTGTTGCAAAGCATAAATCCTTGGCTTCTGAGGACCCTCAGCCATCATGCCAGCTTAATTCTGTTCCTCTTACTTGGTGGTCTTGTGAGGATCAAGAACACCATTCGAAAATCGCCCTGCATCCTTCTTTGCATCATCACATTCAAGGAGTCCATTGGGTCGACACATATACAATCAAAGCAACATGTGCATCGACTAAGGAAATCATTTTCAATCCAGAGCATCTACATTACTTATACCCTGTGGATTAATGTCTATGGTGTTGCTTATTGTGCTTGTCCATATTTCTTAAACTGAAATGGGACATGTAAACCCCTCTGGGGACTCCGTACCTATATTACTGAGCTTATCAAAACGAAGGAGTTGCACCCAGGCTACTATGGGTTTAAATATCCAGTTACTGAGGAGGAAGCTCTCCGAATCCACTCAGAGACGTATCTGGATCAAGCTTTCCTGGGGAGACAGTCTCTGAAGACAGTCGTTTCAGTATCTCACTCCAGAATTCAGTTGCCAGGCTTGGCAGAATATCTTCTTATGTTGATTCCTGGTCATTTGACTCTACAGAAGACATGCCCTCAACATCGTCTCCTAGGTCCACAACCAGTGCACTCCCCGGAAGTGGCTCCGAATTGGTAAGTGAGGAGGAGATGATAGATATGAAGATAGTGATGGACTCTCAGAACCAGGTATTTTACAAATTTATTTCAATTCACTGAAATCCTCACCATACGCTTCCAGAGCAAGACCATCCATAATAGTATCAAAGATCAACTGAGGGACCGGATGGAGTATACATTCTTCCATATTTACGTGGATTATCAAGTCTCCTTGACGATGCAAATGAAGTTGGCTCTCAATTTACACCTTCTCAATCTATTCCAGAGCTTCAATCTGTACTGAGTGCTATTCAAGAACGTTTACCTCTGGTGTTATCTCAGAAGACAACATGTGAAGCCACACTGAGTTTGCAATCTGGTTCAAGTCTTCTTCGACACATAGGGTTTTCGATACAGGTGTGCAATAAATATATCAGTTTTTTTTTGTGGTCATTCATCATTTTTTCAGGCCAGTATTAGTACAGATAGCCCCAGCGTGGTTAAAGGACAGCTTCGTGCTCCATCACCTGAGAGAAAGAAACGTCAAATAACATCTCATTGCGATAGGTAGAACTCAAATATAATCATATTTCCATATTTTTATATGATGTAAATAACATTCTGCTCTTAAATCTACATGGGGAAAGCTTAATTAGAGTGGTATAAGTTGCCATCAGTACCTGACATTCAGATAACAGAGTTCCTCTTGCTCAGGGAGGTTTCACTAAGGTCTGTGAGTTTTCTAATAGATACTAAATTTTCTAAAGAAGATTTTAAGAGATATACATGATAGGTCAACGAAGAATTTTCTTCAAAACAAATACTTGTGGGGACTTGCTGTGCTGGCACTTGTATATTCCTTGTTCAAGTATCGGAGTCCCTCTGGCTCAAGGAGATATTACTAAGGTCTAGAACTTTTATTTTCGAAGCTAATGGTTCTCATTAAGATCCATAAAAAAATATCTACTGGGTCTACAAAGAGTCTGCTTCACAACAAATATCTGTATGGGACATGATGGGTCGGCACGAGTGCATCCGCCATGGGTTTCCCATGCTTTGTGTAGTGAATAGCTCACCAAGTGCTGCTCCAAAAATCATGGAAAAATCATGTCTAGAAAGCTCTCAACGAGGAGAACTGAGCTATATACTCCCAATAATTTCATTTGGCGTCGCCTCTTCGTTAGACAGGTCACAAATGTTTTAATTTTATTATGGTTCGAAAGCAGTGATTAAGACGATTCTAACGGTATTTTTACCTTAATTTTGCCTCAGGAAATGCCCTGGCTATTCCCAAAACAAAAAAGGGCAAAAATCCGTGGATCTGACTCGTGGCATGCCCTAGTCGGCACTTTAGTCCCTTGGAGAGTTTGTACCACATTCAAGTCCTTTTTCAGGTCTCAGTGTTGGAAGAACTTTTACTTCGAAAATTATGCGTATTATACTAGTGTATTAATTAAGATAATGATGCGAAATAATTTCAAAAAAAGCCTCCTCAGAGCAAGTAAAGGGTAACTTGAAAATTAAAATGTCGCAACACCGATAGCAATGTCATACAAAAAGAGAAGCTAATCAACTGGCTCAAAGGGCGTTTCTTCAAAAAGAGTTTCATCTGTGACAGGGGCCGGAGGGTTAAAACAATGTCACTGTGGGCAGTTGGGACCATGGATAAAATGGAGGGTGATTTTTGAAAACCACCTTCCACAGTTACAGCAATCAAAGCAAGACCAAAATGTCTCCGACGAGATCCCTCTATCACTCATTAGATCAATACTTGCCCTTTCCAAATCTGGTGGACCCAAAGATTGGACATCACGGTTTTTGAGGTACACTTTCGAAGCTGGAGGAAGTGACCATAAACAGCCAGTGTCAGCGAAAGTGCGATCACTTAGATTTGGAACAAACTGGAATTTGTACATGTTTCGAAAATAAAGATCCAAGGTACACACCTGGAAGTGTTATCTTGGGCAAAGCGGGTAGCTGGATATCAGAGACACCAGTGATGATAGGGATGTCAGCTGTGGCTGTAATTTGGTTCTAAACATAAGAGAAAAGGAGAACAAAACAAATAAAGCTTACACTGGTATCAATCCTTTGAAGGGACCTCAAAAAAGGGGTCAGAGCGAACAAGACCAGAGACTGCTACTTCAGAGGATGGAGAGGAGCCCTGAAGAGGAGCTGGAGTCGATACCTCATCTGGGCTTACACTCCCACTGCTTCTATTGTTTGGCCATGATTGGGTCAATTTCCCGAGGAAAGGGTCTTTGAGGATGTCATCGACTGCTAACTTTATGGGGGAAATAGCGCGTTTCTTTCCCTTGAGACTTTTCTTGACTATAATGATCTATTAAGTAGTGAGTTAAACGGAAAAGAAGATTATACATACCTCCACCAAAAGCCGTGGGAGACATTTGTGGTTTCTTATATGGAGGTGGCAGAGTGACATGTTGAGACTCGCCCCCAGGTTGCGCTAAAATGAAATTTTGAGCAGATCTTTTATGCATGAGTTGAAATACACATACCTTCTTCTTCCACCTTCGGGAGCAGTAATTGTGTGCGGTCAAAGTTCGAGATTCTTTGGAAGATGTTGAATGCCATAAAAGATATAATAATAGAAAACGATAACTCACCTGGTCCAGGATTCCCAACTGGCCTCGTAGCATACATGCACGCAGGGAGGTTAGGATTGTGCTCATAGAGATCAGTGAGGAACTGAATGACAACAAAAAGGCGGTGTTAATAGTAGAAAATAATGTTGAAGAGGCTACTTACCCCACATGTTGCAGCCCTCGGACTTCCGAGGGCATGCAGCTGCGATTTTTTCAACATGTCTTCCAGTTTGTACAACCCAGATATCGACATTGTTATCATCTCCAGGGATAGGATCTTGGGTCGCACATGGGAATTGGGGAAAAGACAGAAGAAGTTCCGTGAAGGCCCGAGGGAGCTCTTCAGGATGATACTTGGTTCCGTTGGAATGAAGAGGCCTGTAACCCATCGTCAGGGGATAAAGAAGATACAATAATGGTCAACTCGCCAGTGCCATGTTGCCTTGCCATTACAACTCCAGGTGAGCATTTTGGGTGGCACTCGAATCCTGTCACAGAAGGGAGCATACTCTTGGAGACGGAATCTCGTCACTTCATCAACACCGGGGGATTGGAAGGACTTGAAGGGGGAGGACTTGGAAGGGGTGGCTGGCATTGGCATAGTTATTGTGGTACTATCGAGAGTGGACGGTAGGTGGCTTAAAATACACAGCACTTTGGTCCATTGCATTTATACGGCTTTCCTCAAAATCAATATTTTATGTTTGTTTTCCCTTTTAGATCCAAGCGAAACTATCAATGCAAAATAAATATTTTGCAAGCTATTGTTTAGAGAAGATCGAGGTTACACCACAACGACTAAATGGTTGCAATAATATTATCGGGTACGGAAAATATCTTTAAAGTGTATGGAATTACTATAAGCAGAAATGTAAGTAGTAATGTATTAGTGGAGTAGCGGCTAGGCAGCCGGGTGGAGCCGCTGACCAAGCTCCTTGTCCGCGCTTCAGTTTCCTACGGGCGCCAAAGAGCGAAATCCGCTCCCGCCAAAAAAAAACCCCCCTTTTAGTGGGTTCGCTACCTTGGATTTTTGGATTTTTATGCAGTCACTAATTACTCCGAAAGTAGGCTTCGGGGAAGGGCAAAAGCTTGTTCTGCTTGCTGCGGTGGACCGCCTTCCGAAACAAAATGTCATCAGTGGCTCCGCGGATGGTTCAGGCAATGCTGCCTCCGAAACTTCGAGACTGGCCAGGTGGAGGGAATGAACGTGTGATTCTCTCCAAATTCGGCTGCTTATAGTGGTTATAGTTTGTCTTCCTTTAACACATAATTCTTCATAATTCTATTAAGACCCCCCGAACCAACACATGCTCGACTAGAAGAAATATCTGGCATAGGCATAAATACATTTCTAATTGTCCTAACCTTACATTATCAATGTAATCTAATACTACGTTCGCTAGGCAAAGCCCCGGTCTCGCATGCTTAATATTCGTTCCCGAATTCAACGTTATCACACATTCAATCTATCACCCTACAAGCGGGAAAACCCTCAAGTTCAAAGAATAACCATCGCAATGTTGTCGCTAAAATAGCTAAAATAGCTAAAAGGAGGGAAGAATACATTGTGTATGATTTAGTGAACGTTCAGCTACTACATTTTTGAGACGACAGTTTTCATGGAGAGATCCCAATGTCTTTTTCTTGTCACAAAGCCGCACTTAGAATAAAGAGACGACGCCGCGTGGTTCTCTTCGCGAACAGCTATCCATATTTCTTTACAGTGCCACGTGCGGCGAACGACCGAGAAGACGAGGCTGCGCCCAAAGCCACGACGACGATGGGACTCGGCCACTGCCAGGCCGGTAATGAGGACTTGCGATTCGCCTTTCTCGTTTTCAAGCGAGATATATTGAATATACCCTACCGGTTTGGTACTCCCTCTACGAACCCAGGCCAGGGTAGTTTCGTGTTCGACTAAGGAGCTCTTCGCGGGGTATTCAGAGCAAAAGTATTCGTCCCCATCAGCAATCCAAGAATTGGAGGTGAGTTGTGTGATATAACATTGCAGGATTGCATATGCTTTCTGGGCAAGACTCGGCTTCATAGACATAACGAGTGAGGGACCTTCAGATAACAAGGCGGGTGAACCGGTAATATTTGATTCACGGGGCCATCCTAAGAACTTGGAGACGACAATGAGGGGGAGGTGTCGAGAGAACAAAGGATTACTCCAAGTTCGCAACTGAGGCCAGCGTTTTTCAGGACATGGGACTAGGGAAAGAAGCGACTCTTCTAGGGACGAAGAAAAGCTTCCATGGTCATCTCCATCAGGATTGTCCGAGTCCGAAGGACGCGAATCAGTGTTTTGTAGAATAAAATAGCACCCGTTGAGAAAGTGGCGAGGATAATTAGGATTGTGGAGAATAAGGATTGCTGCAAGTACGCTGCGTAGGTGTCGAGGTACAGGCATGCGTACAACATGAGGAACGCTATTCTCAAAATGTTTCGCCAAAAGTTGAGTGTACATTGGAGAACTCTGTTCGGGCGAAGCGTCACGGCTGATTTAGATGCTGGAACAGGATAGGGAAGGTAAAAAGTGCAGGATTGATTGCTTGCGATTCTTGGCGGTGTTGCTAACTAGATCCGAGCTATAATGTAAGAAAAAGGATGAGTAGAAACTTTCAATCTTACCTCGTTAACGTCTACGAGACTTGGTGTAGATCTGGCAGGAGGAATAGCGGGACTCAGGTTACGCACTGACGGGCAACCTTGCTAGTGTGGGAAATTGTTGCATCATCATCGTCATCTATATATAGATCTATCACCATCGTCAATCTTCTATTTTTTCTATGATGTTGGGTTAGAGCCGTCAAGCGGCGAGGCCCGAAGCTCCGTGGAATGTTTGTGTATGGGCGGTATTGTGTCAAATAATTTGAAAAAAAAGGTCACCTACCTTCACTCCGTAAAATTGGCCAACCACTCACTATCGCTGCATAAAAGTGGCTGACCGCTTATCATCACCATGTAAAAATGATCGACCACTTGGTAAAAACGACTGGCCAAAGTCACAACTTGTGTAAAATGACTGACCAGGGTTTGCAACTGGCTATGCAAGTGGGTGTTTGCATAAAATTGGCAGATCAGGTGTAACTTTCCGTAAAAATGGTAGAACAAGTAAAAACATCGAATTTCTTTTCCTTGTAATTTCCAAAAAAAAAATCAAGTCGTTAGCCCAGGAATATTGCAGATATAATAGGTGGAGGAGAGATCCCACGAATATCTTTAAGTGAAATAAGAATATATACTACTTAGGCTATTTATGGTCTCAGCTAATGACGTGCCTTTTTCAGAAATTACAAGGAAAATAAAATAAAATTCTTCACTTGTCTTGCCATTTTTACGGAAAATTACACCTGATCTGCTAATTCTACACAAACACCCACTTGCATAGCCAGTTTCATGCCCTGGTCAGTCGTTTTACCCAAGTTGTGACCTTGGCCAGCTGTTTTTACAAAGTGGTCAGTTATGCTCTCTGCTAATGACTTGCCTTTTTCAGAAATTACAAGAAAAGAAAAGAAAAATCAAATTCTTCACTTGTCCTGCCATTTTTACACAATGTTACACCTGATCTGCCAATTCTATGCAAACACCCACTTGCCTAGCCAGTTTCATACCCTGGTCAGTCATTTTACACAGGTCATGCCTTTGGCTGGTCATTTTTACAAAGCAGTCAGTCATTTTTATACATTGATGATAAGCAGTCAGCAACTTTTATGTGGTGATGGCAAGTGGTTAGCCATTTTTATGCAGTGAAGGTTGCACTGGAGGCATAGAAAAGTTTTTCAGCCAAAGAAAACATTAGGAAAATTTGAAGGTTAGCCACTTTTATTTAAGATTTTCATCAAACCAAAAACCAAAATGGAATTAAACATTCTCAAAAGGTTTCATTAGATTTTTTGAGCGCAAATATTGGAAACTTTAATGAAACCCTATGTGAGGCTGAAAACTCTGATGAAACTCTTTGGGAATGTTTAAGTTTTTTATGGTTTTAATTAGGGCTGGACATGGATCTGGATCATTTCAGGATATCCATGGGAAGATCCATGAAAATTACAAAAATCTATGATCTGAATCCTTGAAAGACTCAGATCCACAGCTCTTTCCTTGCAGATATCTGTGTGGTTTTGGTCAAATTACTAGTAAACCACAAGTCTTTTTATCAAAATGAAGAGACTCAAACTCTTGCACACTTGGACTCTTGTGGATCCTGAATCGGCATGTATGAGTCCAAGTGCACTCTTGTCCAGCCTTAGTTTTCATTCCATGAAAACTGTAAATAAAAGTAGCTAACCTTTAAGATTTTCCTAACATTTTTATTGGCTGAAAACCTTTCTATGCCTCCAGTGTATGGGACTGTTTTTTTGAATTATTTGACACTATACTGCCCATACATCTGTCTACAGGATCTGCAAGGACAATTTATTGACATCTTGAATGTTGAAACTGAACTGTGTATTCCACCTATTCTTGAAGAGCTTCTGGTGTTTTCTTCCTTTATTTTTCAACAGAGATGAGGTTGTTGGAGGTTTTGGTTGCTTGTGGTCATATGATTCATAGATTCTGCAGACAGCCATAGGCTTGTCAACTCAGAGCCCTCAAAATCCTGGGACATGGGAGAAAAATAGGCTTGTCAGGCCTCAATAGCTTAAATTAGAGCATAGCAAGGGGGCCCTGCAGATGTTACCTGTGGGTGTGACTTGTCCTGACACCATCTGTGATGGGTGGGGCCCACAGGGACCCTCAATGGTGCTTGAGACACCTGCACAGGTAAAAAAAATTACCCTATTTGGTAAATTTGTTAAGGGTACCTGTGAGTTTTAGAGCCCGTTCGGTTGCAGATGACCAGAGATGTCGCTGCGCCAAATCACAAATGATCGCACTTGGCCAAGTGACCTCAAATGTGGTGACTGTTCGGTAGTCGATCATTTGGAACCCCAAGTGATCACTTTGATCAAATGTCCCCTGCCAAATCCAAATCCGCCTCCGAAGGTGTATTTGCGAACATCTTGCGGGCGCTTAACCTGCACATTTTGACCGGTCCTCGCTCTCTGTACCGTTTCCTTCTCCATTCCTGCTTATTCTGCTGTATAGTTACAGTAAATTCAATGGCTACTCCTCAGGCCCCCACTGCTCCACCAAAAAAGCCAAAAGTCTCCTGGAATTCCACCCAGGACGACACTCTCATGGTGACAATGGAGGAGCAGAAAAGCCTCGGACTTCAGTCAGAATCGGTTGGAAAAAGAGGGTGTGGCCTATTGTAGCGAAAGCAGTGAATACTGAGCATCCCGTGGATGTTCCAAAGGAGCCTGACCACTGCAAATCGCGTTTTGGAAGGGAATGTACAGTTCTCACTCTATGCTGATTGCAGCTGATGCTCTTATCTTTTCTCCAGTTGAAGGAAGATTACAAGGTTGTCAAAGAGCTAGTAAACATGTCAGGATTTGGATGGGATGAAGGGAAGGGCATAGTGACAGCAGAAGAACATGTCTGGGCTGCATTAATCCAGGTAATTCCAGTTGTAATTATTCTGTAATTATTCATTATATTTTCATTTACAGACCAATTCTGCCTATGAGAAATGGCGAACCAAACCCTTCCCCATCTACCATCAAATGGCAAACCTCATTGGTGATGTGATCACTACTGGAGACAATGTGTACTGCAGGAGTTCTCAGTCCTCTGCCAGTTCTACAGGCTCTCGGAGCAGTGTTCCACCGAAGGAGGGGTTGGGAGAGAATCAGGAGGCCTCTGGTGGTGACTCAGAAGTTCCTGAGGTATGTTTACATATTCTAAATTCGTTTATTATTTATTTACAACATGATTTTCTTATCTTTAGGCTACCCCCACCCAATCCAAGAGGAAATACAAACCTGCAAGTCC
>Ga0157379_10002624_pt1 | contig 15116 bp, 6 predicted proteins | sample S25metaG_FD_121802 | JGI IMG/M metagenome (GOLD analysis project Ga0157379, IMG submission 121802) | Switchgrass rhizosphere microbial communities from Kellogg Biological Station, Michigan, USA - S2-5 metaG | ecosystem: Host-associated > Plants > Roots > Rhizosphere > Soil | place: USA: Michigan... | reverse complement strand
CGTTCACGATGGCGTCGGCGGTGATGCGCGTGCGCCCCCGGGGTGCCACGATGCGCGTGCACCAGTTGCCGAAGCTGTCGCGATAGGCCGCCATCGGCACCGGCGGGTCGAAGTGCAGGTCGTCGCGGCCGACGAGATCGGACACGCGCGTGAAATGCACGTTCAGGCTCAGGATCATCGGCGTGGGTTGCGGGCATTCGTAGATCATTTCGAAGCCGACACGGATCTGCATCAGAAGTCTCCTCAGGAAACGGTGCGACGGCGCGCGACGGCCGGCGCGGATGTCCCGCGCATGGCATCGGCGGCCCCGGCGGCCAATGTAGCGCGCAGCGACGCGATCAGTGCGGCCAGGAGCGCCTTCCGGCGAGTCGCTGCACCGCGGACGAAGCGCTGGTTGATCTCCAGCTCGATGCCGACATAGACGGCGTTGCCGTACGTGGCGCGCAGATGCGCGGTCAATCCGTCGCCCTTGCCCGCGTACGGGTAGTTTCGCCGGACTGTGAGCCGCGGATCGAGCGCGGTCAGCGCCGCCTTCCAGCGTGCGCACAGATTGGCCTCCGCGCGGCGGCGGGGATCGTAGAGCAGCCCGACGTCGGCGCGGCGCCGGATGCCGTTTCTTACCGGCGTGAACGAATGCGCGCCGACGTGGATCACGCGGTGGCCGCGAGCAGCGGCGCGCGCCACGAAGCGCTCGACCCGGCGCCGGTGCGGCAGGTAATACGCGGCGACGATCGCTGCGCGGACGGCGGCGGGGGCGGCGCGGGTCAGCGGCGAAAACACGGCCCTGTGCGTCGGCGACCGGTTCAAATCCACGAGGAGGCGGCTCACCGTTGCGGCAATGAGCGGCGCACGAAAGGCGGCCGCGATCATGCGCGCTGCCGACAGCGCGCCCGCATCGTGGCCGCGATGCGAATGCAGCAGCACTTCGCGACCGCGAAACAGCGCGGCGTATCGCCGCGGGATCCGGTTGCCGCCGTGCTCGCAGGTGACGAGGAGGGTGTCGATGGCCGCGCCGCTTTTACCACTGCAGTTCGGGAAGGTGGCGGAAGACGCGCCGCGTTCCTTCGCTCCACTCGTGGCTCAGCGCGTCGAAGTACGCGTCGCCGGCGTCGAAGCGGCGGCGCATCGTCACCTTCAGCGTGCCGCGCTGGTAGCAGATGAGGTCGATGGGCATGCCGACGGAAAGATTGCTGCGCATCGTCAGGTCGAACGAGACCAGCACGCACTTCGTCGCCTCCGGCAGCGGCGTAAAGCGTGTAATGACGCGATCGACGATCGGTTTGCCGTACTTGGTCTCCCCGGTCTGGAAGAAGGGCGTGTCGACGCCCGCTTCGATGAAGTTGCCCTCGGCGTAGATCCGGAACAGCCGCATCGGCTCGCCCGCAATCTGTCCGCCGACGATGAACGACGCGTTGAAGCCGACGTCGCTCTCCTGCAGGTACTCGCCGTCGCGGCGCTCGATGTCGCGCATCGCGTCGGCCACGAGCATCGCCACGTCGAACATCGTCCGGGCGTTCCACAGGCAGGGTGTCGTGTCGCCGGCGGCGCAACGCTGGTTCAGCACGCCGATCACCGCCTGCGTGCCGGCCAGGTTGCCGGAGCTCAGCAGGACGAGGACGCGGTCCGCCGCCCGCTCGAAGACCGTCATTTTGCAGAACTTGGCAATGTTGTCCATGCCCGCGTTCGTGCGCGAGTCGGAGGCGAAGATGATGCCGTCGTCGAGCATCACACCGATGCAGTACGTCATTCGTGATGCCCTTGCGTTGTGGGGTGCGCCGCCGACGCGCCGCGGAGTCGCGGGGTGGCACGCGGCAACAGGTATAGCGGATCCGGGTCGGAAACACTGTTCGGTGCCGCACACAGGAGCTTGCGGCGCGTCGACAAACGCCGGCGGGGAAAGGGCGCCGCGGACGGTGTAGTACATTCGCGGCTGTGCGCCAACGGCGAACGGACGCCATGAGCCCCCTGCAGACAAGACTCCGCGCGCTTTCCTCCCGCCTGCCCGGCGCACTGCGTCGCGGCATCGAGAAGGAAAGCCTTCGCGTGCGGCCGGACGGCACGCTCGCGCTGACCCCCCATCCGGCGGCGCTCGGCGCCGCGCTGACGCATCCGCACATCACCACCGATTTCAGCGAGTCGCAGGTAGAGCTGATCACGGCTGCGCAACCGACCGCCGACGCCTGCCTCGCCGAGCTGACCGACATCCACGGTTTCGTCTATCGGCAACTCGGCGACGACCTTTTGTGGGCCGCGAGCATGCCCTGTGCGCTGCCGGAGGAGCACGCGATTCCCATTGCGCGCTTCGGCCCGTCGAACGTCGGCCGCGCCAAGACGGTCTACCGGACCGGACTGTCCCACCGCTATGGCCGGCGCATGCAGATGATCTCCGGCCTGCACTACAATTTCTCGCTCGTGGAGGATCGGTGGCCGGTTGCCGACCTCGATGACGTCGACCAGGCGTACTTCGCGCTGATTCGCAATTTCCGCCGCCACGCGTGGCTGCTGCTGTACCTTTTCGGTGCATCGCCGGTCGTGTGCTCGACGTTCGTCGAGGGCCGGCCGCACGAGCTCGCGGAGCTCTCGCCCGGCACGCTCTACCTGCCGTATGCGACGTCGCTGCGCATGGGCCGGCTCGGCTACCTCAGCGCGGCACAGGACGCGCTCGCGGTCAGCTACAACGACCTGGCGAGCTACGCAGCGTCGCTCGAGGATGCATTGACGCAGTCGTATGCCGCATACGAATCGATCGGCCTGCGCGATGCCGCCGGCCACCGGCAGCTCGCGACCAGCCTGCTGCAGATCGAGAACGAGTTCTACAGCACGATTCGGCCGAAGCGTGTAGTGAAGCCGGGCGAGCGGCCGCTGCGCGCGCTGCGCGAGCGCGGCGTGCAGTATGTCGAGGTGCGCGCGATGGACCTCGATCCGTACTCGCCGATCGGCATCGCCGCGCCGACGGCGCGCCTGCTCGACATGTTCCTGCTGCACTGCCTGCTGTCCGACAGCCCGCGCGACTCGCCGGCGGAAATTGCCACCATCGGGCGCAACAAGCAGCGCGTAGCCTCACGCGGGCGCGAGCCGGGCCTGCGCCTCGACCGGCACGACGGCGAAGTGGAGTTGCAGCAATGGGCGGCGCAGCTGCTGGAGGCATTCGCACCGATTGCCGAAGCGCTCGACGCGGCGAACGGCGGCCGCGCCTACGGCGAAGCGCTGGCCGCGGCGAGGCACAGCGCGGCCAATGCGGATTCGCTGCCATCCGCGCGCGTCGTGGCCGACATCCGCGACCGCTACGGCGGCTCCTATGTCCGGTTTGCACTCGAGCGCTCCCGCCAGCATCGGAACGCCATCCTCGACGCGCCGCTGGCCGCGGAAGTCGAAAGCCGTTTTCGCCGGATGGCGGCGGAGTCGCTGGAGATGCAGGGCAAGATCGAAGCGGCCGACAAGCTGTCGTTCGATGCGTACCTGGAGCGCTTTCTGGCACCGGAGTCGATACGGGCCCGCGAGGGATTCGGCCGCCCGGCAGTCCGCACGAACGGCGGCCAACGGCAGGTTTGAGCGGTGCCGCGGCCGTGAGGCGCGCCCGTTCGAAACGCTACATGCTGTCGGCGCGCAGCATCATCGGATGCATCGACTCGGACCACGGCATTGCGAAGGGCATCGGCGGCGCGCGCAGCGTCTCGATCTGCGCGCCCAGCACGGTGTGGTCCGTGTAGGCCATCAGCCATTTCGGGAACCAGCGCTCGGCGCACGGCTCGATGCCGATCCGGATGAGCCTGCGGTGGCGCGGGTCGCGCTCCAGGCGGCCCCACAGGTCGGCGAGGTCGTGCTCCTCGCCTTCGAGGATGCCGAGGAAATGCGCGCCGGTGAAGATCAGCATGCCCGAGATGTGGTTCCGCGCGTTGGCGCGACGCGCCGGCGCGATGATTTCGTTGAGCCGTCCTTCGGAAAAGTGCAGGGACGGAACACTGGACCACGCCAGGCGATGCAGCATCTTGCAACCTCGTGTTGACCGACCCCGTCAGGATGCGCGGGCGGGTCGAACCCGTCCGTGCGCTGGCGTACGGAGCGTCAAGGCCTACGGCGGGGAGCGCGGCGCAGCGGGTGAGCATGCCGTCCCCTCGGGCGGCATCGAGCAGCGCAAAGAGACTCAGCGCGTCGGCGCGACGGCCGCCAGCACCGGCGCGGGCACGGCGAGGCCGCCGGCCACCCGTACCTCGACCACGTGCAGGATACGATCGTCGGCGAGAGCGACAAACGCACCCTCCTGGGTGACGCCATCGAGCGTCACGGCGATGGCGCCCGGCAGCCCGTGGGTCGCGTCGACGCGGCGCACGATGATGCGGTAGTGCGTTTCGCGGTAGCGGTAGCGCAGCGTGAACTCGTTCCAGTCCGCCGGCATGCACGGCGCGAAGCACAGTCGTTCGAGGTCGAGGTGCAGGCCGAGCAGCGATTCCAAAACCAGGCGGTACATCCAGCCGGCGGACCCGGTGTACCACGTCCAGCCGCCGCGCCCGGTGTGGGGTGCGAGCGCATAGACGTCGGCCGCGACGACGTAGGGCTCCACCTTGTAGATCGCGACGCCGTCAGGAGTCCGGGCGTGGTTGACCGGATTGATCATCGTCGCCACTTCCCAGGCGCGCGCCGTGTCCCCGAGCGCCGCGAAGGCCATCCCCACCCAGATCGCGCCGTGCGTGTACTGTCCGCCGTTCTCCCTTACGCCGGGCACGTAGCCGCGGATGTAGCCGGGGTCGAGGTCCGACGTGTCGAACGGCGGGTCCAGTAGCTGGATCAGGCCGGCGTCGGGGCGGACGAGCCGGGCGTGGACCGCATCCATGGCCACGCGCGCGCGCACCGGATCGCCGGCCCGCGACAGAACGGCCCAGCTCTGTGCGACCGAGTCGATCTGGCATTCGCTGTTCTGCGCCGAGCCGAGCGGCGCACCGTCATCGAAGTACGCGCGCCGGTACCATCCGCCATCCCAGGCCGCGAGGTCGACGCGCCGGCGCAACTGAGCGGCCTCGACGTCGCAGCGCTCGGCGAACGCCGAGTCGTCGCGCAGCCGGGCGATGCGGGCGAACTCCCCCAGCACGTGGCAGAGGAAAAACGCGAGCCAGACGCTTTCGCCCTTGCCATGGCGGCCAACGAGATTCATGCCGTCGTTCCAGTCGCCGGAGCCGATCAGCGGAAGCCCGTGGTCACCGAAGCGCAGGCCATGCAGCAGCGCGGCGACGCAGTGCGCGTAGACGGTCGCGGACTCGGCCGAACGTTGCGGCAGGTCGTAATACGAGTCCTCGTCCGCGCCGACGGGACGGCCTTCGAGGAACGCTGCGCGTTCGTCGAGCACTGTGGTGTCGCCCGTCGCCAGCACGTACCGGGCGACCGCCAGCGGCAGCCACAGGAAATCATCCGAGCAATGCGTGCGCACGCCGCGGCCGGACGGCGGATGCCACCAGTGCTGCACATCGCCATCGACGAACTGACGCTCCGCGCAGCGCACGATCTGCTCGCGCGTGCGCGCGGGCTCGGCATGGATCAGCGCCATCGTATCTTGCAGCTGGTCACGAAAGCCGTAGGCGCCGCCCGACTGGTAATACCCGCTCCGGGCCCACAGCCGGCAGGCGAGCGTCTGGTAGACGAGCCAGCCGTTGGCCATCACGTTGAGCGCTGGATCCGGCGTCTCCACCTGGACGGCACCCAGCGTGTGGCGCCAGTAGTCGACGACCGCTTCGAGCGCGTCGCGCGCACCGGCGGCGCCCCGGTAGCGGCGCGTCAGCACGCGCGCCGCGTCGCTGCTCGCCGCAGCGCCCAGGCGGAACACGATCTCGCGCTCCCCGCCGGCCGCGAGGTCGATGGCGACCTGCAGTGCCGCGCACGGATCGAGCGCGGCGCCGACGCGTCCGGACAGTCGCGTGCGATGAAGTGCCGCTGGATCGGCGAGCGACCGATTGCGCCCGATGAATTCACTGCGGTCGCCGGTGGCGCTTCGCGCGGCATCGTCGACGTCGAAAAAGCCGACCCAGCCCGCGAATTCGCTGTTGTACGGGTTCCGCGCGAAGAGCGCACCGCTTTCGCCGTCGATCTCCGTGAGGACGTGCATCGCGGACTTCGCCCGGACGTCGCCCAGCACCCATTCGGCGTAGCCGGTGGCGCTGAGTCGCCGTGGCCGCTCCGACCGGTTCCACACTTTGAGCACCCAGCATTTGACGGCCGCGTCGATGGCCACGAAGACCGTCAGCTCCGTGCGAAGGCCGTCTTCCTCGTGGGCGAAGACGCTGTAGCCGAATCCGTGGCGAGTGACGTACGGCGCCGTGCCGCCGCAGGGCGCCGGTGTCGGTGACCAGAAGTGGCCGGTCTCCTCGTCGCGCAAGTACAGCGCCTCGCCGCAGCCGTCGCTGACCGGGTCGTTGTTCCAGGGCGTGAGCCGGAAGAGATGCGCGTTGTCGCTCCACGTATAGCCGAGGCCGCTTTCGGAGAGAACCGTGCCGAACCCGGGATTGGCGATGACGTTCGCCCAGGGTGCAGGCGTGTATGCGCCGGCATCGGGTGCGATCACGTATTCGCGGCCGTCCGGCGAGAAGCCGCCTAGGCCATTCGGGAGCAGGAGGTCTCTGGTGGCCGCCACGGCGGCAACGCTTTCGGCGCGCCGATGGGGCCGCGTCGCCGCGAAGGGCGGCACGCGTGCGTCCGGGGGCATGCGCCGGTTGACCTGCTCCGTCAGCGTGCCGGCCCCGTCGACGATGATGACGCGTGCGACCGAGTGAAAGAGCGCGCGGTCCTCGGGTGAGATCTGCTCGGCATGCCGGACGAAGATGCCGCCCGGCCGGTCGACCACGTGCGCTTCGACGCCCGCGGCGATGAGGCCGATGATCTGCTCCTGCAGTCGCTGGCGATAGACGTCGTGGTCCTCGTTCCAGATCACGAGGTCGACGGCGAGACCTTTGAGGCTCCAGTAGGCGTGGGCCTGCACCATCTGCCGCACGAGCTCGATGTTGGTGGCGTCGGCGATTTGCAGCAGCACGATGGGGAGGTCGCCCGAGATGCCGTAGCCCCACAGGCCCGATTGGCCGCGGCGGCCCTTCACCGGCGCGACAGGCGCGACGCGCAGCGACGCGTTGGCATAGATGACGGAGCTCGCGAGGCGCGCGTAGAGCTGCGCATCGGCCTCCGTGGCGTTGAGTTGTCGCAACACGACATGGCTGTGCGTCCACGCGAGCTCGAACACACGGTCCGCCCGGCTGCGATCCTGATACTTGTCGACCATCTGCACCACGGCCTCGCGGGTCTCGCCCGCGCCGGTCACGATGTCGACGATCGCCGTGGCGCCGGCTTCGATCACCATGCGGCGGCGGATCGCCGCGATGGGATCGAGGACGGAGCCTGCGGTCCCGGACAACGGACCGGCTTCTGTCAGCGCGCGCGGCACGGCCGGCGATCCGCCCCGCCCGACGAAACGCATGCGGTCCGTCTCGAACGAGAGGCGGGAATCGCGCGGTCCGCGCACGGTCATCAGGTGAAACATCCAGGGCACGTGCTCTTCGCGCGAGCGCGCACGGCGCGTGCAGATGATCGCCTGGCGATCGGCCACGATCTCGGTCTGGACGAACAGGTTGCTGAATGCCGGATGCAGCACGTCCGCGGCAGCCGGCGCGAGCACGACCTCGGCGTAGCTCGTGACGTCGAGCGCGCGGGCCGTGCGCCCCCGATTGGTGATGTGGACGCGCCGCACCTCGACGTCGTCTTCCGGCGAGACGACGATTTCGGTGTGCGTCTCGAAATCGAGATCGCTGCGGCGGAATTCGGCGCGACCCTCGGAGAAGATCGCCTCGTAGTGATCGGCGCGGCGCGCGGTCGGCTGATGCGCCGTCGACCAGAACTCGCCGCTCGCCTCCTCGCGGATGTAGCAGAACATGCCCCAGGAGTCGCACGTGGTGTCCTCGCGCCAGCGCGTGACGGCGAGGTCGTTCCAGCGGCTGCTTCCGCCGCCGGCATTCGTCACCATCACGTGATAGCGGCCATTGGAGAGGAGCTGGACTTCCGGGAACGGCGTGTGGGGCGTGGCCAGCACGCGGATCGGCGATTCGCGCGTCTCGCCGGAAGGCAGGAGCTCGGGCAGCCCGGTGACGGTGGCGTGGTAGGCGACGGTGCGCGGGATGCGCTCCTGCAGCAGCAGCAGCGTGGCGGCGAAGCGAGGCTCGGACTCGAAGCGTCGCTGCATCGGCCGCCCGAGCAGCGCATAGGCGTAGGCAAGGAGGCTCATGCCCTGGTGATGCGCCATGAACGAGCGGACGATGGCCGCCGACTCGCCCCGGCGCAGCCGCGACGGCGTGTAATCGATCGCCTCGTACAATCCCATGCGACCGGCGAGGCCCGCGGCGGCGAGCCGCTGCAGGTTGAAGCACGCCACCTCGGGGAACACCATCAGCGCGAGCGCCGACGCGTAGGGCGCCACCACGAGATCGTCTGCCAGGCCGCGCTTGAGGCCAAGGCCGGGAACGCCGAATGCCCTGTACTGGTAATTTTGGTGCACATCGACGGTGTTGTAGCCGCTTTCGGACATGCCCCACGGCACTCCGCGGCGCCGGCCATGATCGATCTGCCGCAGGACGGCGGCGCGATAGGTCTGATCGAGCAGCGTGTTCTCGTACGTCGGCATGACGAGGAGCGGCATCAGGTACTCGAACATCGAGCCGCTCCACGCCAGCAGCACCGGTTCCCCGTCGACGGCGGTGAGCAGGCGCCCCAGCGCAAACCAGCTCTCCTGCGGCAGCGCGCCCTGCGCGATCGCGACGAAGTTGGAAAGGCGAGCTTCCGAGGCCAGCAGGTCGTAATAGCTCGCATCGCGGCGGCGCTCGGTGACGTTGTAGCCGATCACGAACTGCCGACGCACGCCGTCGAAGAGGAACCGGTAGTCGAGCGCCGAGAATTCGAGCGCTTGCGCGGCCATCCGCTCGAGCGCGTCCAGCCGCCGCCGCGCTGCAGCCGCAGCGGTGGCGAGCCCTCCTGGCTGCACGGGGTCGGCGCTCGCCGCGGCGTCCAGCGCTATCGTGGTTGCCCCTTGTCCCTCGGTATCCGTCGACGCTGCTGCCGCCACGTCGCGCAGTGTCGGAATCCGATCGCCCCAGGGCATTGCGGCGGCCCCGTGCGACGCCGCAGTGCCCAGCAGCCAGGGCGCCAGCAACGTCAGATCGTCGCGCAGATCAGCGCACTGCGCCGCCAGCGCGTTCGCCCAGAACACCGCGTCGTCGGCCCCGCTGGCACGGGGAAGCGCCGCCACGCTGTCTGCGGCCGCGGCGGCACTGGTGGCAAGGGCGGCCACGTGCCGCCACGCCGGCGCGAGCGCGGCCGGCCGCTCGGCCGCGGCCGCCTCGAGCGCGGAATCGAACCCCGCGAGCGCCGCGGGTGGAGCGCCATCGAGCGCATCGGCGAGGATGCGCAGCGTGTCCTCGAGACCTTCGATCCAGGACGCGTTGAGGATCGGCGCATCGGCGAGCGCGGCTAGCGCCGGCCGTAGCGTGAGAAGGTGACCGGCGAGGTTGCCGCTGTCGACGGTCGAGATGTACGCGGGCGGCAGCGGCAGGCCGGTGAGCGTGTCGTACCAGTTGTAGAAGTGGCCGCGGTGCCGGTCGAGCGCGCTCATCGCGTCCAGGGCGCTGCCCGTTCGCGCCAGGACTTTCCCGGTGGAGACATAGCCGAAGTCGTGCGCGGCCACGTTCGCGAGCAGCGCGAGTCCCATGTTCGTCGGCGACGTCCGATGCGCAACGCGCGGCGTCGGCGTTTCCTGCACGTTGTCCGGTGGCAGCCAGTGGTCGTCCGGACCGACGAATTGCTCGAAATAGGCCCACGTCTGGCGCGCGAGCTTGCGCAGGAAGCGTGTCTGATCGGCGGACAGCGGCACGTTGCGCCGCTGCAGCGGGCGGCTCACCCACCAGGCGAGCGCCGGTGACACGGCCCACAGCAGCAGGATCGGGGCCGCCACCAGCAGCGCGGCCGGTGCGTAATGCGCCAGCCCCGCACCGATGGCAACCGTCGCGATGGGCGCCACTGCCATGTCGCGGTACGCGGCCAACAAGCCCGTGCGATCGCGCTGCTCGAGCGCACGCTCGACGGCGCTCGACGGGTTCCATTCCAGCAACCGGCGGCGGGTGATCAGCATCCGCGTGACCGTGCGCAGGATCGCGTCGAGGCAGTAGTACGCTTCATAGGGCAGGAACGCGAGCGCCAGCGCGGCTTGCGCGACATGGCGCCGCAATGTGCCTGCCGTCGCGACGAGGTGCTGGCGCAGCGACACGTCGTCCGGCATGGCGGCCGCGTCGGAGACGAGCGCCAGCAGGTGTGGGAACAACAGGACGGCCGCCACGACGGCGGACCAGTAGAGGGGCGTCGCGGTCAGTGCCCAGCCGACGAGCAGCAACGCGGCGAGCGCGGGCGCGACGAGGCTGCGGCGCAGATTGTCCAGTATTTTCCACTGCGACAGGAGCGAAAGCGGATTGGGCTCGCGCTGGCCGTCCTGCCGGCGCACATGACGGCGCAGCCAGCCGGAGAGCTGCCAGTCGCCGCGTATCCAGCGCCGCCGCCGGGCGACATCCGCTGCGTAGCGCGCCGGGCAGGCCTCGAACAATTCGGCGTCGCTCAGCAGGCCGGCGCGCGCGTAGCATCCTTCGAGCAGGTCGTGGCTCAGGATCCGGTTGGGGGCAAAGCGCCCGGCGAGTGCGCGCTCGAACGCGGCGACGTCGTAGATGCCTTTTCCGACGAACGATCCCTCGCCGAAGACATCCTGGTAGACGTTCGACACCGTGCGCGTGTACTGGTCGATGCCCGGGTTGCCGCTGAGGAGGCGCGCATAGCGCGAGCGATTCGCCGCCGGCAGGCTGACCGAGACGCGCGGCTGGAGGATGCCGTGGCCGCGCGTCACCACCCCGCGGCCGCCGTCACCGCCGGATTCGTCGAAGCGCGCGACGTTGAGCGGATGCGCCATCGCGCCGGCGAACTGCCGCGCGGCGTCGCGCGGCAACTGCGTGTCGGTGTCGAGCGTGATGACGTACCGGACGCGCGGGAGCACCGCCGTTGCGCCGACGACGAGCGCGAATCCGCTCGCGTCGCCGCCGCCGAGGAGGGCGTTGAGGTCGCTCAGCTTGCCGCGCTTGCGCTCCCGGCCCATCCACACGCGCTCCACGGGATTCCGGCGCCGGGGGCGGTGAAAGAGGTAGAACGGCGACGCGGGCTGCGGCGTCGATTCACGAGTGGCCGCGGCATCGCCGGGCGCCACCGCGACCCGGCCCGCGTGCTTTTCGTTCAGCGCCTCGATTCGCGCCCGGGCGTGGTTCAGCAGCGCGGCGTCCGTGGGAAGGGTCTCGGCAGGCGCATCCGGAAAATCAGTGAGGAGCCCGAAACTGACGTGGTCGTCCCGATTGGCGAGAAAGCGGATCTCGAGGGCGTCGACCAGGTCGTCGATCGCTGCCACGTCGGTGAGCATCGTCGGCACGACGACGAGCGTGCGCGCGTCGGGCGGGATGCCGGCGGAGAAATCCATCCGTGGCAGCGGCTGCGGTCGCACCAGGCGCGCGGCAATCCAGTTCACCAGCGCAACGGCGGGCTCGCTCGCCGCGACGACGGACAGCACGAGCACGAGCGCCACCGTCAGCGCGTCCGCGCCTGCTGCTTGCGCATTTGCGACCAGCGCCGCGCTGATGAGGGCAGTGATCGTCGCGATCGCGCCGAGATAGCAGAGGAGCGGGAAGCGGCGGCCGGTCCGGCGCAGCGTGCGAAACACGGACGACCGCACGCCGGCCGCCTGCTCCAGTTCCGGCACGCCGTCGTCGATGAGGAAGAACCCGACGTGTGCGCGCGGATCGCGAATGCCGGCGCTGGCTGCGCCGGCCTGCGCGAGTCGCAGTGCGGCCGCGGCAACGTCGGCTTCCGCGCAGCCGCTCTCCTTCGCGATGCGCTCGGCCGCATGCCGATAGCGGTCGCGGGTGACGAACTCCATTGTGCTGTAGATCGCCTGAGGATCGCGGCGGAGGATCCGGTGGACGAGGCTGCTCGACTCGACGAATTCGCGCCAGTCGATGGCGCTCAAGACCCGCAGGCTGCCGATGCTGTTGCTGATCGAAACCTGATCGGCGGCCTGCTGCTGGTTCTCGAGCTGCACCAGTTGCGCAATCGTCGAGTGCGATTCCGCAAGCCGCTGCTCGATCCACGTGAGCGCCAGCGCGAGCGCCTTGGTCTGCCCCTGCAGGCGGCGCGCAAGCTCGGCGACGAACGCGCTCGTCATCGGCGGCGTCGATCGCGCCATGTCGGCGATCACCAGGATCACGCTCTTCGGATCGTGCTCGGCCGTGTCCATCATGCGGTCGGCCCAGGTATTCGCGAGGTCGCGCTCGACCCGGCCGACGGCAATGCGCACCCCCACGCGGCGCAGGTTCTCGATCAGCGCGAGGCGCAGCATGATCGGGATCGCCCACAGCTCGCCCATTGTGAGCGTCGTGACCGATTGATAGGCGGCGACGAAGCGGCCGAGCCCCTCGACGTCCAGGCGCGCATCGCCGTGCGAGATCGTCTCGAGCGCAATGTCGTACACGCGCGGCAGCCCCGCCGACGGACCCGATGCAAGACGGGGGAGCTGACGGCTGTACCCCTCGGGGAGATGCCGCTTGGCCATCGCGATCTGCTCTTCGATCAGATGGAAGTTGTCGACCAGCCATTCGCCGGCGGGGCTGATGCGATGGTTGGCCGACACGGCCGCGGTGAGGCGGCGGCAGACGTCGACCAGCACGCCCTCGTTGGCGGCCAGGCGCGGCAGCAGCGGATCGCGCGTGCGGGCGGGCGTCAACCGATGCGCGCTGGCAAGCGCCTTGCCGTGACGCACCATCTGCTCGGTACTGAAGAGCTCCGCGCGGAGCGGCAGTTCGTCCACGGGCGCCTTCGCGAGCACACCTTGGCGCAGCAGCGACTTGAATTGCGTCAGGTGACCGAAGATCGACGTGCCGTTCGTTGCCAATGGACCTGCGCCTCTGAAAATCGGTGCACGTTCAATCGCCGAGGAGCTCGGCAACCGGATGCAGCGGCTCGATGCGCTCGGACACGACCTTCACGATCACGACGAGCGGCACGCTCAGCAGCATGCCCCACACGCCCCAGAGCCACCCCCAGAATAACAGCGAGATGAAGACGGCGGCCGCATTCATGGCGGCGATCCGGCCGATCATCCAGGTGGTCACGAAAGTGCCGACGAAGGCCGCGATTCCCAGGGTCGCGCCTGCCACGAGCAGCGCAGAGGAGAGCGACTCGAACTGCATGAACGCGGCGGCGCCGGCGAGCGCCGCCGTGATCGCCGGGCCGAGATACGGCACGACGTGCAGGAATGCGGCCGCCACGGCCCAGGCGCCGGCGTTCTCCAGGCCGATCCACCGCAGCGCGATCCACGTGAGCAACGCGACGAGGAGATTGGTCGTGACGAGCATGAGCATGTATTTCTGGATCGACGCGTTGATGTCGTCCAGTATATTGACCGTGATCTTCTTGTTGGACAGCGTCGGCCCCGTGAGTTGCACCAGCTTGCGCTTGAAGCGATCGCCGCCGATCAGCAGGAAGAACACGAGGAAGATGACGGTCATCGCCTGGGCGAGCGCCCCGAAGGCGCCGAGCGAGCCTTCCCACAGCGCATTGCCCAGCCGGAACGCGGGCGGATCGACCACGACGTGCGTCGCCGGCTGCCTTGGTGTCGGCGTGGCGGTGGCCGCCTGCGCGGCCGCTTTTTCGACGGCGCTCGCCGCGCTCTGCAGCTTCTGCATGTTGTCGAGTTGCCCGATACGCAGCCGTTCGACCGCCGCCGTGAGCTTCCGGGCCGCCTCCGGCAGCGATTCGACGACGGACTGGAACTGGCCGCCCAGCCGGTAGGCGCCGAGCACCATGACGCCGACCACGGCAGCCATGACCAGCGTCGTGGCGGCGAGGCGCGGAACCCTGATCACTTCGAGCCACGCGATGAGCGGATTCAGCGTGTAGGCGATGATGATCGCCAGGATCACCGGGATCAGGAAGCTCTGCGCCCAGGAAAGCGCGAAGATCGTGCCGATCGTCGCGAGGATGGCGATGCCGAGGCCGCGCGCGTCGATCTTCACCGGCGCCGCCGGGTGCGCGAGATCGGCGGCGACCGCCGCGGCGTCCGCCAAGTCGTGCTTGGCAGTGATCTCGGGTCGTGATTCGGTCGGTGTGGCGGTGCTCATCGGAAGAGGGCGATAACGCAACGCACGCGGCGTCCGGCCGGCGCGCGGGGGATTCGCAGGATTCTAGGGATTGCCCGAGCCGCGTGCTAGCCGCGTGGGCTTAGCGCCCGCGGCGCGCGTCCTTCGACCCGGGCGTCGCTACGGCGCCTTTCAGCGCGGCGTCCGGCCCACGGGCCGGTTTGAAGCAGGATGGGCGAAGGGCCGCCGCGCGTCTGTCTGCCAGCGCACATACCGTCGCGGGTCCGCAGCGGCGCGCACGGCGACGGGAGCCGCCATTGGCGCGCGGGTGCGTGCGCCCATGTGCGATAGCGCACCGAGCGACCTGCCGATGCACTACACTGCCGGTCATGGCCCCGAAAGCGAATGGTGGCGCGCGGGCGGAATCCAGCGGCGCCCGCGCCGCCTTGCCGGCGCAGCCGGACCCCCACCAGAACCATCTGCTCCAGGCCCTGCCCAGCGAAAGCTTCGAGCGGATCGCGCCACACCTCGAACCGATCGCGATGCGCCTCGGCGACGTGCTCTACGAGCCGGGCGTCCGGCTGCGCCACGTCTACTTTCCGGCCACGTCGATCGTGTCGCTGCTCTACGTCATGGAAGACGGCGCGTCGGCGGAGATCGCGATCGTCGGCAACGAAGGTATCCTGGGCATCTCGCTGTTCATGGGCGGCGACTCGACGCCGAGCCGCGCGGTCGTGCAAAGCGCCGGTCACGGGTTTCGGCTGAAGGCCGACCTGCTGAAGGCCGAGTTCGGGCGCTTCGGTCCGACGATGCATCTGCTGCTGCGGTACACGCAGGCGCTGATCACCCAGATGGCGCAGACGGCCGTCTGCAACCGCCATCATTCCGTCGACCAGCAACTCTGCCGCTGGCTGCTGCTGAGCCTCGACCGTCTCG
>Ga0157379_10002620_pt1 | contig 15122 bp, 9 predicted proteins | sample S25metaG_FD_121802 | JGI IMG/M metagenome (GOLD analysis project Ga0157379, IMG submission 121802) | Switchgrass rhizosphere microbial communities from Kellogg Biological Station, Michigan, USA - S2-5 metaG | ecosystem: Host-associated > Plants > Roots > Rhizosphere > Soil | place: USA: Michigan... | reverse complement strand
TCACCGCGGGCGATTTCTTCGGCGCCGGCAGCGGCAGCTGGCTCGACCAGGTCGTCGTGCGGTCGCTCGCCCGCGGCAAGCTCGTCTACCCGGGCGACCCGGACCTGGTCCACGCGTGGGCGTACCTGCCCGACCTCGCGCGTGCGTTCGTTGCCGTCGCCGCGCTCGACGACGCGCCGCCGTTCGAGCGCTTCGCATTCGCAGGCCATGCGGTGACGGGACACGCCTTCCTCGCCGCGCTCGAGCGCGCCGCGGCATCGCTCGGCGCCGCGCCCGCGCGCGGCTGGCGCCACGGCACGATGCCGTGGCCGCTCGTCCGCGCCGCCGGCGTCGTGGTGCCGCTCTGGCGCGAGCTCGCACGGATGTCGTACCTCTGGCGCGTCGCGCACGCCCTCGACGGCACGAAGCTGGCGGCGCGCTGCCCCGAGCTGCGGCCGACGCCGCTCGACGCCGCGCTGCGCGCCAGCCTCGCCGCGCTCGGCATCGGCCAAGTCGAGCGACCGCTCGCGGCACAGCCGGTGCGCTGACACCGCGAACCGGGGGGTCGCGACGGGCACGTCGCGTGCTTGCCGCCGGGACGCGGCGTTTGCGCCATCATCGCCCGTGCCGAAGCGCCGATCGAGCGCCTCGGCAGCCGAGAGACGAGATGACCCCTGCCGAGATCGACCGAGTGTTCGGCCGCGGCCGCCTGCGGATGACGACGGGCGAGCACGTCGAGGTGTTCCGCGAGGAAGCGCGCGACGGCGAGGAGCGTCGCTACAGCAAGCGCTTCCTCGACACGGCGGGCGGCGACTTCCGGCCGTGGACCGAGCGCGAATGGCGGATCCTCGACCGGCTCGGCGCGCGCGGCGACGCTGCAGTCGCTCGCGTCGTCCGCTACCTCCCGGCCGACGAGAGCGGCATCGCGCGCCTGCAGACGCGCGATGCCGGCCCGACGGTCGACCAGTGGGCCTCGCTCGTCGCGTTGCGCCGCACTGCGCCCGTGCTGCCCTACGCCTTCGGCGATTGCGCCAACTGGTGGGCGCTCGCGCGCCAGTGTCTGATCGCATTCGAGCCGCTGCACGCGCTCGGCTTCGTCCACCTCGACTTCAAGGCCGACAACGTCTGCGTGCCGTGGAAGCCGGCGCACGCTGCGCAACCGGCCGCTGGCCAGCCGATGGCGCCCGACTTCGAGGGGCTGGCGCTGATCGACGTCGCGTTCTCGCTCCTGCCGGAGGTCGAGCTCCCCGCTGCGCTGCCGCTCGCGCGCGAAAGCGGATTCGAGTACCAGTCGCCGCGCCTGCTCGACGCGCTCGAGGACGGCCGCCGCGGCGATCTCGCGCCGACCTTCGCGCTCGACTGGCGCTGCGACTTCTTCAGCCTCGCCGCGCTGCTCTGGCGCTATCTGCCCGAGCTCGAGGAGACCGGGGGCACCGGGTGGACGCGCGAGCGCCACGATGCGGCGACGGCGTTCGTCCGCCAGCTGCTCGAGATCCACGGCGCGCCGCTCGCCGCCGAGCGGCCGCACCGCGAGCTGATCGTGCGGGCGGCGCTGCGGCTCGCCGAGCCGCAGCTCGCCGCGGCGCTGCAGGCAGGAAGCAGCTTCGATCCCGAGCGCACGTGGCCGAATGGCGCCGAGGCAACGCCGTTGACGCGCGTCGTCGCGACAGCGCCGCCGGCGCGCGGCGCGCCGCGCGCGCCGGGGTTCGCGGCGCGGCCGGATGCAGCCGCCGCAGCGTGGGCGACGACGGCGGTGCCGACCGCGACCGTCGCCGCCACGTCCGCCGCGACCGCGAATGCGTCGATGACGGAGCCTCGGCTCGACGAGGAAGTCACCGTGCCGCTCGGCGCTCCGGTCGACGTGCCGCTCGAGGTCGACATCGACACTCCCGTCGACATCGTCGTCGACGTGCCGCTCGAAGCGCCGGTCGCGCGCGCGCTCGACGTCGCGCCCGAAGCGGCGGTCGCGCCCACGCTCGACGTTCCGCTCGACGCCGCGGTCGCGGCTGCGGTCGACGTGCCGCTCCAATCTCCGGTCGCGCGCGCGGTCGACGTTCCCGCGCAAGCCCGCCGCGTCGACGTCGGCTTCGTGGCGCCGGCCGCACACGCCGACGAGGCAGCGCTCTCGCGCTCGTTCGACGGCCCGCCCAGAGAGCGCGTGGGCGATGCGCGAAGCGCTGCTCCGAGGTCGCCGCTCGCGTCCGCGGTCGCCGGTGCGGGCATGACGACGCGCGAGCGCGCCGCGTCGATCGTCACGTCGCGTTCGCCGCCTGCCGGCATCGGCGGGGCGCCGGCAGAGCCGGCCTGGCCGGCCTTCGCCGCTCACGAGGCGGAGCCCGCTGCCACTCCGAAGCGCACCAGCGAGCCGCCGCGCCTGCCGCCGCCGTCGTCGGTGCCGATCCTCGCCGCGGCCGGCGCCGGCGCGATCGTCCTCGCGCTCGCGGCGTGGTGGCAGCTCGACGGTCGCGCGCGCTTCGATCGCGGCGTCGAGCACGCCGCCGCGCCGGAAGCGGCGAGCGCCGCCATCGTTGCGGTGCCGCCGGAAGCGATCGCCGCCGAGAGCGGCGCTTCTGCGCCCGCGACGGATACGGCGCCGCCGCCGAGCGACGTCATCTCCACAGCAGCGCCCGCGCCGCCTGCCGCCGAGGTTGCCTCGTCGCCGACGCCGGCGGCTGCAGTGCCCGGCGCGGACAGCGATCGCAGCGCGGCGGCGGCGCCGGATCAACGTGCCGTCGCTCCGGCCGAGTTCGAGGCGAGCGCCGCCGACTGGCTGCGCGATCGGCTGCCGCGCCTCGCGCAGGCCGCCGAGCGCCGGCTCGCGCCGGTCCTCGCGGCGGCAGCGCGATCGCCCGAGCTGCGTCGGCGCGGCGAGATCCGCGCCGCCGCGCAGAAGGCGCGCGCCGACGTCGCACTGCCGGCCGGGTTCGTGCTGCACGCGCAGGAAGCGCAAGACCTCGACGCAGCGGCACAGGCGGCGTACCGGCGCGACAAAGGCGTCGCCGAGGCGCTGCGCCTGCAGACGCAGGCGTTCGGCGCCAACCCGCTCGATCCGCAGATCGCCGGCAATCTCGCGTCGCTGCGGCTGAAGGAGACGGAAAAGGCGCCGGAGGCCGAGCCGGCGCGCCAGCTCGCGCTGCATGCGCTGACGCTGAAGGACGATCGCTTCCCGACCGGCCGCATCGAGGACTGGACGACGCTCGCGGTCGCCGCCGCGCTCGCCGGCCGCGAGGCCGATGCGCGCAACGCCTGGTTCGTCTCGATGGCACTCACCAACGACGTGCAGCAGCAGTGCGACGCCGCCCTGGCCGCGCAGGCGACCTACGGCGCGCCCCTGAAGCCGTCGGTGCAGGCGATGCTGCAGCGCGCGCGCTCGTCGGCTGCCTATGGCCGCTGCGAGCTGCCGCACGCGACGCCGACCGAGAAGCGCGCGAGCCGAAACGTCAAGAGCAAGAGCACGCACAAGCCGCGGCGCCCGATCCCGTAAAGTCGCTGCTCCCTCGTTCGCCGGAGAGGCACGCCATGCCCTTGCACCGCTCGATCCTCGCGTCCGCGACCGCGCTCCTGCTCGCAGCGTTCCTCGCCTCGGCGCCGCCCGCGTCGGCGCAGCAGCGCAAGGACAGTGTCGTCCTCGCGATGACGCTCGAGCCGGCCCCCGGGCTCGACCCGACGATGGCGGCGGCAGCGGCGATCGGCGAGGTCGTCCACATGAGCGTCCTCGAGGGGCTGACCAAGATCAGCATGGACGGCAAGATCACGCCGCTCCTCGCCGAGAGCTGGTCGATCGACCCGGACGGCCGCGTCTACACGTTCAAGCTCAAGAAGGGAGTCAAATTCCACGACGGCGAGGCGTTCGACGCGAGCGACGTCAAGTTCAGCTTCGAGCGCGCCAAGGCGCCGGGGTCGACCAACAAGGCGAAGAAGTCGGTGTTCGACAACATCAGCAGCATCGAAACGCCTGATCCCTACACCGTGATCGTCGTCCTCAACAACGCCGACGGCAACTTCCTGTTCCGCATGGGCGAGAACACCGCCGTCATTCTCGACCCCAAGAGCGCGCCGAACACGGCGACCAAGCCGATCGGCACGGGGCCGTTCAAGTTCGACACCTGGGCCAAGGGCTCGCAGATCACCCTGGTCAAGAACGACCAGTTCCGCGACGCCGCCAAGGTGGCGATGAAGAAGGTGACGTTCCGCTTCATCAACGACCCGGCGGCGCAGACGGCGGCACTGCTCGCCGGCGACGTCGACGGCATGCCGCGGTTCGGCGCCGGTGAATCACTCAAGCAGTTCCAGGACGACGCGCGCTTCTCGGTGGCGATCGGCGGCACCGAAGGCAAGACGATCGTGACGATCAACAACAAGAAGAAGCCGTTCGACGACGTCCGCGTGCGGCGCGCGCTCGCCGCCGCGGTCGATCGCAAGGCGGTCATCGACGGCGCGAGTGAGGGCTACGGCAAGCCGATCGGCAGCCACATGGTGCCGAGCGACGCCGGCTACGTCGACCTCACCGGGGTCAACCCGTACAACCCGGAGAAGGCGAAGGCGCTGCTCAAGGAAGCCGGCGTACAGACGCCGCTCAACGTGACGCTGACGCTGCCGCCGCCGCAGTACGCGCGCAAGGGCGGCGAGATCATCGCCGCCCAGCTCGCCAAGGTCGGCGTCGTCGCCAAGATCGAGAACGTCGAGTGGGCGCAGTGGCTCTCGGGCGCGTTCAAGGGCAACTTCGACCTGACCGTGATCAGCCACGTCGAGCCGCTCGACTTCGACCGCTATGCCGATCCCAACTACTACTACGGCTACGACTCGAAGGCGTACAAGGACCTGCTGACTTCGTACAACACGACGACCGACCAGAAGGCGCGGCTGAAGATCCTCGGCGACATCCAGCGCCAGCTCGCGACCGACAGCGTCAACGTCTACCTGTTCCAGCTGCCGCAGTTCGCGGTCGCCAACAAGCGGCTGAAGGGGCTGTGGAGCAGCTCGCCGATCTTCGCCAACGACCTCGGCGCGCTGACCTGGCAGTGACGCTCAGCGCCTGACCTCGAACGGCGCCCGGCGGAGGTCGACCGCCGGGTTGTGGTCGAAGAAGTTCGACGGCTTGATCTCGAACGTCAGATTCTTGCGCGACAGCACCGGCCAGTCCTCGGCCTCCGTCACGTGGTGGTGTCCGAGCGTCAGCCACAGGACGATGTCGCGGTTGACGAGGTTCTCGTTGTTGCGCTGGTACTGCGGCAGGCCGGGCGAATCGGGATTCTGGTTCGGCGTGTCGCCCGCGGCGTAGCGCTCGTCCGGATCGAACGCAGTGACCCACAGGTTGTGACCGATGAACGCAGCGCGCCGGAAGTCGGCCTTGTCGAGCAGCGGCTCGGCGTGGCTGTGCGACTCGACGATGTAGCCCACCGGCTCGCCGAAGGCGTTGTGCCGGCCGGGGTTGACGACCTTCCATTGCGTGTTGCCTTCGTCGAGCTGCGCTTCGCTCTCGCTCGTCACCAGGTGTTCGGTGAGCGCCCAGACCGTCTTGCGCGGCCCTGGCGCGGGGTGCGCGCGGAGCTTGCCGAGCAGAAACGAGTTCGCCTGGCCATCGATGTCGAGGTCGAGTCGAAAGCTGAAGTGGTGGCTGTGGTACGGCGCGACGAGCTGCTCGGCCACGGGCGAGTCGGTCCGCGTCGCATCGCCTGCCCTGCGCGACCCGGCGGCGACCGCCTTCGGAGCGTCGATCCCCGTGAGCCCGATCTCGCCGCGGATCGTGCCGTTCTGCGTGAAGATCCAGTCGAGCAGGTAATCGTAGTTGCCGAGCTGGGCGATGCTGCGCACGACGAGCTCGACCTCGGCGCGACCTTCGTACGCCCCTCCGCCCGGGGCGAACTGCTCGAAGTGCCGCCACGCCGGGTTGCCGGTGAGACGCTCGAAGACGCCGATCACGCGCGACAGCGGCAACGGGATCACGGGCAGGCCCGGATCGGGAATGGCGGCGGCAACGAGGCCGTCGAGCAGGACCGCGTTCGCGGGAACGTCGAGGCCGAGCCTCAGCGGCGAGGCGAGCAGGCCGAAGCCGAACTCGCCGGCGTCCATGTACGTGCGGTAGAACCAGTTCGTGCCCGGATCCTGGTAGGGCACGAAGATCTCGGCAAGCGAGCCCTGGTACATCACCTGTCGCCGGTCGTAGGTGACGAGCGAGATGACCGGCCCGGAGCGGCGCTCGAAGCGCGCGTGGAAGCGCCACTTCTGCCACTCGATGAAGTTGCCGTCGATGCGGAAGTTCGCGCCCTGCGGCTGGACGATGCGAATCGGTCGCAGCTCCGGACGAAGACCGTAGCGAGCGCCGACAGACGCCTCGTCGAAGTTGTGCGACGCCTGCGGGATCGGCACGACCCCCGTGTCGATCAGCTTGACGATCCGTCGCTCGTCGAGGTCGATGATCGCCTGCACGCCTTCGATCGGGCGCGCGTACAGGTTGATGACGCCGCCGTCGATGTAATACATCTGCGCTTTGACGATCCGCCGCGTTTCCTCGGGCAGGCCGAACGAGCCCGGCGTCAGCGGCGTGACGAAGACCCGCTGCAATTGCGCCGGCGTGCGGATGCCGCGCAGCGCGAGCGCGCTCAGGAACGACGGATCGGTGAAGATGAACGAGAAGTCGCTGACCTCGGTGATCGTCAGGCCCAGCTGGCCGTCGCCGATCGGGATGAGCGCGGGCGGCGTGAACGTCCGTGCGTCGAGGTTGACAGTCGTCTTGTAGCTGCGCTTCTGCTGGCGAAAGAACACCGTGGCCTGCCGCGCCGGACCGGCGCCACCGCGATACGCAAGCACCTCGCCTTTCGACGGCTCGCGCAGCTCGATGCTCTGGAAGATCGCACCCGGCTGCGCGGCGCGACCCTGCAGCAGGATGTCGGCCGCGGCCAGGATCTCTTCGGCGGTCAGAGGATCCATCGGATGCGGCGCGGCGACGGCGAACAGAGCGACACCGCACGCGAGCGCTGCAGCGGCTGCGCGCAGCGTGCGCGCAAGCGATCGGACCATGGCATCTCCCTCCTGAACACCCGTCGCTTCGCGGCGAAGGCGCCGGCGTCGACGGCGGGGTGTAGCACGTGAACGCATTGGCAACAAGCCCGCGGCGAATGCGGCCCACCGGGTCGCCGGCTACAGTGGTGCTTCGCCAACCACGGCCCTTCATTCGCTCGTGACCGCTCTCCACGATCTGACCGCCGTCGAGCTGCTCGCTCGCTTCCGCGACCGCTCGCTCTCGCCGGTCGAGGCGACGCGCGCAGTGCTCGACCGCATCGCGGCGTGGGAGCCGCACCTGCATGCGACGTACGCGCTCGATCCCGAGGCGGCGCTCGCCGCGGCGCGCGTCTCCGAGTCGCGGTGGCTTCGCCACGTGAGCGCCGGCGAGAACGTCGGCGCGCTCGAAGGCGTGCCGACGATGATCAAGGAGAACATCGCGACCGCGGGAACGCCAGTGCCGCTCGGCACCGCCGCGACCGAGCTCGTTGCTGCGCCGCGCGACGCGCCGCCGGCGGCGCGGCTGCGCGAAGCCGGCGCGGTGGTCCTCGGCAAGACGACGATGCCCGACTACGGGATGCTGTCGTCGGGCTTGTCGAGCTTCCACGCGCTGACGCGAAACCCCTGGGACCTGAGCAAGAACCCGGGCGGCAGCAGCTCGGGCGCCGGCGCCGGCGTCGCCGCCGGCTACGGGCCGCTGCACGTCGGCACCGACATCGGCGGCTCGGTGCGCCTGCCGGCGGGCTGGTGCGGCATCTTCACGCTGAAGCCGAGCCTCGGCCGCATCCCGATCGACCCGCCGTACGCCGGCCGCGTTGCCGGGCCGATGACGCGCACCGTCGCCGATTCGGCGCTGCTGATGGGCGTCCTCGCGCAGCCCGACGACCGCGACGCGATGAGCCTGCCGCCGCAGGCGATCGACTGGCAGCGCCTCGAGCGCGACCTCGCCGGCCTGCGCGTCGGCGTGATGCGCGACGCCGGCGTCGGCCTCGCCGTCGACGCCGAGGTCGCGGCAGCGTTCGACGCCGCGGTGCACCGCTTCGAGGCTGCGGGCGCGCGCATCGAGCGCGTCGCGCCGTTCATGACGCGCGAGATCCTCGACGGCATGGACGACTTCTGGCGGATGCGCGCCTGGCTGGACATCTCGGCGATGCGCCCCGAGCGCCGCGCGCGCATCCTGCCGTACATCGTCGCCTGGGCCGAGCGCGGCGCCGGGCTGTCGGGGGAACGCGTCTTTCGCGGCTACAGCCAGATGGCCGCGATGCGCGACGCCGCCGTCGCCGCGTGCCGGCCCTACGACGTCGTCGTGTCGCCGACGTCGCCGATCCCGAGCTACGCTGCCGAGCTGGCGTCGCCGACCGACGATCCCGAGCGGCCGTTCGAGCACATCGCGTTCACGCTGCCGTACAACATGAGCGAGCAGCCGGCGGCGAGCATCGACTGCGGGCGCACCGCGAGCGGTTTGCCGATCGGCCTGCAGATCGTCGGCCGGCGCCACGACGACCTCACGGTGCTCCAGGTCGCGCGCGCCTGGGAGGCGATGCGGCCAGCGCCGCCGCCGTGGCCCGAGCCGCCGCCGCGCTGACTCGTCCTTGCCGAGCCATGGCGCGCAACGACCCGCGCGGCAACCCCGTCTCGACGCCATCTGCGCAGGCGCTCGAGGCGAGCGAGCGCGCGCTCTGGCGAACGATGTCGTTCTACCGCACGCCGCTCGACGATCTCGACGCCGCGATCGCCGCCGACCCGGCGTGGCCGCTGCCGCGGCTGATGAAGGCCGGCTTCCTGCTGAGCCTCACCGAGCCTTCGCTCGTCGCCGATGCGCGCGCGCTCATCGCGGCGGTTCCGCAGCGTGGTGCCGGCAGCGGCAACGCGCGCGAGCGCGCGCACCGCGCGGCGCTCGTTCGCCTCTCCGCCGGCGACTGGGCCGGTGCAGGCGACGCCTGGAGCGCGATCCTGGGCGAGCATCCGCGCGACGCGCTGGCGCTGCAGTGGGCGCATCTGTTCGACTTCTACCGCGGTGACCTCGCGCAGCTCGCCGGACGCGTCGCGCCGCTCCTCGCCGGCTGGCCGGCCGACGATTCGCTCCATCCGTACGTGCTCGCGCTGCACGCGTTCGGCCTCGAGGAATCGGGGCGCTACGCCGAAGCCGAGGCGACCGGACGGCGCGCGCTCGCTGCCGACGCGCGCGTGCCGTGGGCGATCCACGCCGTCGCGCACGTCATGGAGATGCAGGGCCGCCACGGCGAAGGTCTCGACTGGATGGCGGCGCGGCGATCGCATTGGGGCATGCGCGATGCGTCCGACGGCGGCCCGGGACCGAACGGCTTCTCGGGCCACCTCGGCTGGCACGAGGCGCTGTTCGCGCTCGAGACGCTCGCGATCCCGCACGCGCTCGCGCTCTTCGACGACTACCTCGACGAGCGCCGGATCGAGATCACGCTGCAGCGCGTCGACGCGACGGCGCTGCTCTGGCGGATCGCGCTTGTCGGCGGCGAGGTCGGCGAGCGCTGGCGCGCGCTCGTCGCCCGCTGGCAGCTCGACGAGACGACCGCCGGCCACTCGCTCTTCAACGACATGCACGCGACGATGGCGCTCGTCGGCGCCGGCGAGCTCGCGCACGCGCGCGAGTGGGTCGCGCTCTCGCTCGCCGCCGCCGAGCGCAAGGGCGGCTGGAACCGCGCCGTCGCGCGCGCGATCGGCGCGCCGCTGCTCGACGGCATCGTCGCGTTCGGCGGCGGCGACTTCGACGGCGCGACTGCGCGCATCGCCGGCACGCGCGCCGCGTTGAGCTCGATCGGCGGCAGCCGCGCGCAGCGCGACGTCGTCGAGCAGACGCTGCTCGCGGCGGCAGCGCGCGGGCACGACCGCAGCGTCGGGCGCGCACTGCTCGCCGAGCGCGAGCTCGCCAAGGCGATGACGCCGCTCACCGCGCACTGGCGCAGGCAGCTCGGCGCCTGAGGGCGCGCGCGTCGTGACCGTCGTCGCGACGGCCGCGCGTCGTCAGACGAACGGCGGCGCGATCTGCTCGGTCGCGAACGCCCGCTGCACCGCAGGGCGCGCGAGCATGCGATCGAGCCACGGCCGCACGTGCGGCAACGAGCGCGCCGGCCGCGCGAAGCCGCGCGTCCAGCGGCAGAGGACGAACGCGTACGCGTCGGCGATGCCGTAGCGATCGCCGAGCAGCCACGCCCCGCGGTGGCGCGCGAGCTCGGCGTCGAGCTGGTCGAGCATCGGTGCGATCTTCGCTTCGGCCTTGGCACGGATCGCTGCAGCCCCGGCGGCATCGTCGGCCCACCGCTCGGGATAGAAGTAGACGACGAGCGCCGGCTGCAGCGTGTTCGCGAGCCACAGCGTCCACTTGTACGCGTGCGCGCGCTCCGGCGTCGCGAGCGCGGGCAGCAGCGCTGCGGCGGGATGGACGTCGGCGAGGTGCATGCAGATCGCGGCGGTCTCGTAGAGGACGAGCGGCGTGCCGCCGCCGCTCGGCGCGTCGCCGATGAAGACCGGAATCAAGCCGTTCGGATTGAGCGCCAGGTACGACTTCGACTTGTGCGCCGCCTGCGCGCGATCGACGAACTCGAGCGCGAACGGCGCGCCGATCTCCTCGAGGACGATGTGGGCGATCAGGCTCGCGTTGCCGGGGTGGTAGTGCAGCGTCGGCATCGATCGCAGCGTCAAGGCGCGGCCAGCAGGTAGCTGCGGAAGACGCCGACGTGCACGAACGCGTCGTCGGCCGCATTCGGCCACAGCTCGGCAGTCGCGAAGCGGACGTCGTACGTGCACTCGTCGTCGGCCGCGACGCCGTGCGCGTGGGCGTCGGGGAACGGATACGGCGGCGACTCGCCGACGACGACGCCGCGTTTGCCGCGGATGTACGCCGGCATGCGGACATGGCCGGGGACGTGGTCGCTGCGCACGACGACGCGGTCGCCGACCGCGAAGCGCTCGCGCCCGGGGACGTTCGAACGGCCCGGCGCGCTCGGCGACGCAAGCGGGAACGACCCCTGCGCTCGCCGCTCGAGCTCGTCGCGGGTGACGAGGCCTTTTTCGACGAGCAGCGTCGCCAGGCTCGTCAGCGAGCGCTCGTAGTAGCTCGCCGAGACGTAGTGGCGCGGCTCCATGCGCTCGATCGCGTGGCGGTACTCGTCCATGTTGAAGATGCCCGACCGGACCGCGAGCGAGTAGAGCGCGTTGACGCGCTTCTCCCAGTCGGCGTGGAAGGCGCCCGCGTTCGGCGAGTGGCGGACGCGGCCGAACCCCTGGCGGCCGCCCATGTCGTGGATGCCGTCCATCACGCGGCTCCCGCCGACAGTCGCGCGACGCCGATCATCGAATCCCTGGTGACGATGGACGCCAGCCGCTCCTCCGACCAGCCCTCGGTGCCGGGCGGGCGCAGCGGCAGCACGATGTAGCGCGTGTCGGCGGTCGTGTCCCAGACGCGGATCTCGACTTCGGGCGGCAGGTCGAGCCCCATCTCCTTCAGCACCGTACGCGACTCGCGGACGACGCGCGAGCGGTACTCGAGGTCCTTGTACCAGTCGGGCGGCAGGCCGATGATCGTGAACGCCGTGCATGAGCACAGCGTGCAGCAGATGACGTTGTGCACCGTCGGCGTGTCCTCGAGGACGACGAGGTGGCGGTGATGGCGCGGCAGCTCGTAGCCGAGCTCGGCGACGGCGGACTTGCCGTTCGCGAGCAGCCGCCGGCGGAACTCAGGATCGGTCCACGCCTTGGCGACGACGCGTGCGCCGTTCTCGGGCACCCAGCGCTCCTCGGCAGTCTTGGTCGCCTCGACGACGAACTCGGCGGGACGAAGCCCCTGGTCGGCGAGCACCGACTCGACCGCGTCGACGCGCCGGCCGATCGGCGCGACGGCATGCTGCTGGCTCGGTTCCGACATGGCACTCGCTCCGCTGCGACAGTTGGCCGAGTATAGAAAGTGCATTCACCCGCGGCGCGCGCGGGGGCCGCTTCGATTAGATTCGCGCAAACGCACAAGGAGGAGCCGATGCCACTCTCGAAACGCCTTGCCGCCGAGTTCCTCGGCACCCTCTGGCTCGTCCTCGGCGGCTGCAGCGCCGTCCTCGCCGTGCCTTCCCGCACTACGGCATCGCCTTCGCGGGCGTCCCGCTTGCGTTCGGCGCGACGGTGCTGACGATGGCCTTCGCGCTCGCAGGAGGAGCTTGCGCCAGTTGGGCGTACCGGATCGTCAGCGGCGAGCGCAGCGTCGGCACCGGCGTCGAAGGGCCGCCGGCCGCTTGGGAGTCTTGAACATCATGAGAGCCGCCGTCCTCCACGCCCCCCGCCAGCCGATGACGATCGAGGTCGTCTCGATCGAAAGACCGAAGGGGCGCGAGGTCCTCGTCCGCACCGTCGCCGCGGGCCTGTGCCACAGCGACCTCCATTTCATCGAGGGCGCGTACCCGACGCCGATGCCGACGGTGCTCGGACACGAGTCGGCGGGAATCGTCGAGGCCGTCGGCGAGCAGGTCACCTACCTGAAGCCGGGCGACCACGTCATCGGCTGCCTCTCGGTCTTCTGCGGCCACTGCGAGTTCTGCCTGACCGGCCATCCATCGATCTGCCAGAACCCGGAAGTGAAGATGCCGCCCGGCGTCGCCAAGCGGCTCTCCTGGCAAGGCAGACCCCTCGCCCAGTTCCTCAACCTGTCGTCGTTCGCCGAGCAGATGCTGGTGCACGAGAACGCGCTCGTGAAGGTGCGCGACGACATGCCGCTCGATCTCGCGTGCCTGATCGGCTGCAGCGTCGTCACCGGCTACGGCGCGGTCGTCCACACCGCGAAGGTCGAGCCCGGCTCGTCGGTCGCGATCTTCGGCGCCGGCGGCATCGGCCTGGCGACGATCAACGCGGCACAGATCGCCGGCGCGGCGCGGATCGTCGCGGTCGACAAGGATCCGTTCAAGCTCGAGCTCGCGAAGAAGTTCGGCGCCACCGACGTGATCGACGCGGCGAGCGCCGACAACGTCGTCAAGCGGATCCAGGCGCTGAGCGACGGCGGCGTGCACTACTCGTTCGAGTGCATCGGCCTCAAGGCGACCGCCGAGCAGAGCTTCTCGGCGCTGCGCCACGGCGGCACGGCGACGCTGATCGGCATGATCCCCGTCGGCACCAAGATCGAGCTGCACGGCCCCGACTTCCTGAAGGAGCGCCGCATTCAGGGCTGCATGATGGGGTCGAACCGCTTCCGCATCGACATGCCGCGGCTGATCGAGTTCTACCTGCAGGGGCGGCTGCACCTGCAGGAGATGGTCTCGGCGCGGATCGGCCTCGGCGAGATCAACGAGGGTTTCGCCGCGTTGAAGCGCGGCGGCGTCGCGCGCAGCGTGATCGTCTTCGACCGGTAGCGCGTCAGGCGGCGTTCGCCGAGCCGAGGCTCGAGCTCTCCTCCATCGACGACGATCTCGCAACGGTTCCGCCCGCAGCGGCGGCAGCGTCGGCGACCGCGAGCGCCGTCATGTTGACGACGCGTCGCACCGTCGACGACGGCGTCAGCACGTGCGCCGGCTTGGCCGCGCCGAGCAGGATGGGTCCCACGGTGACGCCGTTGCCGCCGGTGATCTTCAGCACGTTGAAGAGGATGTTGGCGGCGTCGAGGTTGGGCAGGACGAGCAGGTTCGCGGACCCGCTGAGCGTCGTCTCCGGGAGGTAGTTCCTGCGCAGCGGCTCGGAGAGCGCGGCGTCGCCGTGCATCTCGCCATCGGACTCGATCTCGGGGGCGCGCTCCCGGAAGATCGCGTGCGCGGCGCGCATCCGCTTGGCCGACGCGCGCACCGACGAGCCGAAGATCGAGTGCGACAGGAACGCGACCTTGGGCAGAACGCCGAAGCGGCGCACCTCCACGGCGGCGAGCAATGCGATCTCGGCGAGTTCCTCCGCAGTCGGCTCCTCGTGGATGAAGGTGTCGGTGATGAAGAGCGTGTGATTGGGCAGCATCAAGGCGTTCATCGCGGCGAGGCCGCGCACGCCCGGCTGCTTGCCGATGACGTCGCGGACGTGCTCGAGATGGCTGTCGTAGCGGCCGACGAGGCCGCACAGCATCGCCTCGGCTTCGCCGCGGTGGACCATCAGCGCCGCGATCAGCGTGTTCGAACGGCGCACGCGCGACTTCGCCGATTCGGGAGTGACGCCTTCGCGCGCCATGAGGCTGCGGTAGTTCTCCCAGTAGCTGCGAAAGCGCGGGTCGTTCTCCGGGTCGCACAGCTCGAAGTCGCGCCCCGCCTGCAGGCGAAGCGCCGCGCGCTCGATCCGCATGCGGACGACCTCGGGCCGGCCGACGAGGATCGGCTCGGCCATCTTCTCGTCGAGCAGCACCTGCACCGCGCGCAGGACGCGCTCGTCTTCGCCCTCGGCGTAGACGACGCGCGCCGGCCGCGCCTTGGCGGCGGCGAAGACCGGGCGCATGACGAGCCCGGTCTGGTAGACGAAGCGGCCGAGGCCTTGCCGGTACGCCTCGAGATCGGCGATCGGCCGCGTCGCGACGCCCGATTCGGCCGCCGCCTTCGCGACTGCGGGCGCGATGCGCAGGATCAGCCGCACGTCGAACGGCGTCGGGATGATGTAGTCGGGCCCGAAGCGCAGCTCCTGGCCTTGGTACGCGGCCGCGACCTCGTCGCTCGCCTCGGCCTTGGCGAGGCCGGCGATCTCGCGCACGCACGCCAGCTTCATCGCCTCGGTGATCTTGGTCGCGCCGCAGTCGAGCGCGCCGCGGAAGATGTACGGGAAGCAGAGGACGTTGTTGACCTGGTTCGCGTAGTCGCTGCGGCCGGTCGCGATGATGCAGTCGGGCCGCGCCTGCTTCGCGAGCTCCGGGCGGATCTCGGGCTCGGGGTTGGCGAGCGCGAGGATGATCGGCTTGGCGGCCATCGTCTTGACCATGTCGGCGGTCAGCACGCCTGCGGTCGAGCAGCCGAGGAAGACGTCGGCGCCCTTGACGATGTCGGCGAGCGTGCGCGCGTCGGTGCGCTGGCAGTAGCGGTGCTTGCTCTCGTCGGCCTTGCCCGAGCGGAAGTCCTCGCGGTCCTCGCGCAGCACGCCCTTGCTGTCGACGACCCAGACGTTCTCGCGCCGGATGCCGAGCCCGACCATGACGTCGAGGCACGCGATCGCCGCCGCGCCGGCGC